>WBZO01002056.1_pt1 | contig 27941 bp, 29 predicted proteins | sample 5204261 | NCBI WGS metagenome assembly WBZO01 (sample SAMN12412400, study PRJNA552823) | activated sludge metagenome | isolation source: activated sludge from anammox sidestream of wastewater treatment plant... | place: USA: North Carolina | collected 2017-09
CCGCCCCCGTCCGCCGCGCCTGGCCAGCGCACGACGGACGAGCAGCGACGGCCGCGAGCAGCACCAGGCCGCTCGAGGATTCCTTCGCCCCGACCGATTCGCGCGACCGAAACCGCGCATCTCGCTCGGCAAACGCGCTGCATCCCAGCGTGGAGCGGACCCGCCGACCGGCGTTCATGTGCCCTCCGCGGCGATCGTTCGAAGCGTCGCGATGGTGCCGCGTGCATCCGCGACGACCGCCGCGACGTCGTCGAGCGTCGCGCGGCCGTCGAGGTGACTCACGAGCACGCGATCAACGCGACCCTCGTGCTCGCGCACAATTGCGCTCAGGACGTCGAGCGCGCCGTGTTCGGCTCTCGGGGTCATCGACTCCACGAAAACGCGCCACGCGCCAACGTCGGCGCGCCACGCCCCGATCGTGCGCTCGACCTCCGCGACCGTCGTCGTGTTCCGGGCGCGCGCGTCGGCGCCTCGGGGCGCTCCTCCGGTGCTCACCATTCCTGCCTCCACTCCGCGTCTTCCGCGGGTGCTTGTCGGACGCCGTTCGCGCCTCGTGCTCCGGTCGCCGATCGACCCTCGAACATCTCGATGCGCTCGCCGGCGCGGATGACCTGCTCGATCTCGAGGAACGTCTTTCCGCGGTCGTTCGCGCCGCGGTGGAACTCGCTGGCAAACAGCGATTCGATCGCCTTCGCAATTCGCCCGGCGGAGTAGCCCTCCCGGACGCGCGACCGGATGGTCGCGATGCGCTTCGCGGTGAGCCGCGGCTCTGCTCCCTTCCCGACGGTCCTCCGCCAGGCAGCGAGGTACGCGCTCCAGACCGCCTCGATGCTGACGTCCGCCTTCGCCGCCTTCGTGCTCTCCGCCGTCGGGCTCTCGAGCCGGAACGCTCCGGCGCTCTCCGACGGAGGAGGATCTGCAGAGTGATCCGCAAGGTGATCCGCAAGAGAGATCCGCAAATGGTCCCGCTGCGAGACCCCTGACTCTTCCAGCGAGACCCCTTCGCTCTCGGAGCGAGACCCCTGGCTCTCTCCGTGAGAGGTCTCGGTCTGAGAGGTCTCATCCGGAGAGGTCTCCGAGTCGAGGACGAGGTCATAGACGGGCGCCGCATGGTGATGGCCCGGTCGACGGATCGCGAGGTAGCCCCACGCACGGAGGTCCGCGAGAACGCGGTGGACGGTCGACTCGCCGAGTCGGGTGCAGCGCACGAGCGAGCGAACCGAGGGAGCCGCAGCTCCGCGGCGTTCTGGCGTGACCCGTGAGCCGTCGCCCTCGCGGTACGCGAGCATCATCGCGAGCACGAGGCGGTGCGGAGCGCGCAGGCGCTCGTCGTCGAGATCACGAAGTGTGTGGAGCATGGCCAGCGTGCTCCTCACCGACCCGCCCCGCACTGGATCACGGTCGCGCCCTCGACGAGACGTCGCTCGACTCCACCGCCGTACCGAGCGCGCAGCTGCGCCGCCGTCAGCCCGGATGTCACCCACGTCGTGAGCTCGGCATCGTGGCGCCGGTGGAGGATCGCGATCACTACGTCGGCGTCGCGCGTCGGCTCCGCCCCGAGATCGTCGACGACGAGGACATCCGCGCGCATCGCGCGCTCGACGAGCTCGGCCTCACCTTCGCCGAGACGGTGTTGTGAGCGCGCGAGGGCGAGATCGATCGCGCCCGTCCAGAGCACCGCCTCGCGGCTCCGCCGGCCCTGCAGCGTCTGGCGGACCCGGGTCGCGAGCATTGCCGCCGCGAGCGTGGACTTGCCCTTCCCGGCGCCTCCGACGAGGAGGACGTTGCGCGCGTCGATCGCGCCGTGCGCGGCGTGACGGGCAGAGGCGCAGCGCACGCGGTGCTCAGTCGCCCCGAGGGCGTCGGCGTACCGCCGGGGGACGCCGGCGCTCTGCACGGCGTCGCGGGTGTGGCAGTCGAGGCATCGTCGGCCGGCATCGCCCACCACGGCGCGGCGGCACCCCGCGCACGGGTACCGGCCGCACGGATCGCAGTACTCCGTCGCGCACGCGGATCGATGCGCCTCGTCCTCGGAGGCGAGTCGATCGAGCCATGCCTCGATCCCGTCCGGCCCGAAGAGCCGGTCGAGAGCATCGCCAATGCTCATCGGTCCGTGATCGGTCGGAGACGTCGTCGCGGCGCTCGGCAACGGCGTATCGCTCGGCTCGATCACGGGGTCCTCCGCGTCAGGCGATGACCGCTCGCGCCGATCCAAGCATCGATGTCGATCACAGGTGCAACGGGCACCGGGTTCGACGGCGCGGCGGCGACACGCGGCGCCCGGAGCCAGGCCTCGTAGTCGGCGCGCGTGACCGTCCAGATCACGCCGCGCCCGCGGCGGCCGCCGATGCGCGTGGCGCCAGGGATCGTGCGGATGTGCCGACGAAGCCAGCCAAGCGAGCGTCCAGGCGGGACCGGACCACGTGACGTGTACACGTCGGCGATCGCGGGGGTCGCGGCGACGTCGACCGGCGCGTCGCATCGCCCACACGCGAGGCCGTCGCGCGCGATCACGACGACGGAGCCGATGTGGCCGCAGGGCGTGCGCATCATCGCTCTCCGTCGAGCTGCGCCGGGTACAGCTCCTCCGCGCGCGTGACGACGTAGTGTGTGATCGCCCGCGTGGCGCATCCCGCCATGACCGCGAGGAGCCCGCCGCGCGAGCAGCCGAGATGGCGCGCGACGACGCTTGCCCCCTGCTCGGCGATCAGCGGGCGGAGCCGCGTACGCGCTGCGTCCGCCCGTGCGATGTCAGCCGTGTCCGGTACCGCGTGACCCATGACCGGTACACTGCGGGCGCGATGTGACAGACGGCGGAGGGGGTCGTCCTCCGTCGCCTGTCACACTCGGCTCGAGGGCCGATGGGCGCTATTTTTCTCGGAGTTTCTTGAGTTCGGCGCAGAGCGAGTCGACGCTCGCATCTCCGTCGCAACGCAGTGCCCTCGCGAGAGCGTGGACGGCTCGCCACTTCCCATTGCCAGGCTTCTTTGTCGGCCAGAGCTCTACGGCACGGCGAAGCGTCCCTTGGTCTTCACAGACGAGGCCGTAGACGGCCAAGAACGCGCTCGCCTCCTCGACCTGCCGCTTTGTGCTCGCTCCCTTGACGGCTCGTCGGTACTTCGCGGCGTAGTCGAGCGCGTCGACCATCCGCTTGCGCGTCTCCTCAAGGCGCGTCGCGTCGAAATCGAGGTAGGCCCGGTGGACGCGCTGGATCTCGTGGGCCAGCTCCCGCCGGCGCTCCTCGGGGAGAGTCGTCGCGCAGATCTCATCCGCCAGCGCGAGGAGATCCATCGCGAGTCCGTAGGCGATGTGGGCCTCGGGGTTGAGCCCCAACCAATCGCGGCCCCGCTGCGTTCCTGTGAGACGCTCGTACGTCGCCCCGGGACGCGCCGGTCGCACGCTCGTAGCCGCCTTCTTCGTCGGCATAGGCCTATCCTACGCCTTCCGCCTGGCGGCGAGGTCGACGACGGGAGCTGGCTTCGCCGTCCGCCGCATGACCTCAATGAGCGCTGCGGCGCGCTCCGCATCGCCCGCATCGACGGCCGCCTTGATCGCGATGCGAAGCGCTTCGTCGGGCGTGAGCGATGGCGATTGCGCCGATGACTCTCCGACCGATACCGGCGACTGCCCGGCGCTCAGTGGATCGGCGCTCGCCTCGGTTTTCTCGGACGTACCTCGCTTCGCAGTCGGCGCGCGCGTCGACTTCGCGGCGCCCTTCGATTCCCGCTGGGGTCGCCAAAGCGACGTGAGAACTCGGGCTCGGAGGCAACTCCGGGCCCGTTTGCTTTTGTCGGCCGGTAGACTCTTCGCGTGACGTACCGCGACGAGCTCGGGCAGGCTCACCAGCGGATCGAGCAGCTGCAGCGCGAGCTCGAGGACGAGCGCGCGAGGCACGCGGCTCCCCCTCCCCCGAACCGACGACACCACTGCTTGCTTCCGGAGACCTTCCGTGACGCGACCGGGATCCTCATCACCGCCGAAGGGTCGCTCTCCGATCACGGCGTGTTCGAGGCCTCGCAGATCATCGTGCCGTGGCCCGACATGTTCCCGGGCATGCGCTGAGCGCGCTCACGACGCCGAGCGCCGGGCCTCGCGCACCGTGCTCGCGATCGTCTCGCGCATGTCGACCTCCGGCTGCCAGCGGAAGTCGCGCCGGAACCTCGCGTCGGTGATCACGCACGGGTACTTGAAGAAGTTCACGAGGTACGCCGGGAACGGCAGGAAGGTCCGCACGTAGCCCTTCACGAGCAGCGACGGGACGGGCACCGCGCGCGCTCCCGCGAGCTCGAGCGCGGTCCGCCACGGGATCACCGCGGGACCGGCGACGTTGTAGACGCCGTTGCGGCTGCCTCGCGCGGCGGCGACGACGGCGCGCGCGAGGTCGTCCTCGTGGACGAACTGGGTCATCGGGTCGTAGCCGGCGAGCGTCGGGATGCGCCGCATCCGGAGGAACTTGCTCATCGTGTTCTGGATGCTCGGCCCGATGACGTTCGTCGGCCGGAGCACCACGGTGCGCACGGCGGAGTGCTGGTACATCCACGTCGTCGCCATGTTGTCGAGCTGGATGGCGTCGGCGATCTCGGGGAACTCCGGGCCCGCGCGCAGCGGATCGTCCTCGGAGATGGGAATGTGGTTCCGCGGATGGGCGCCATAGACGTGGAACGTGGAGAGGACGACGAGCGAAGAGACCCCGTGCTGGAGGCACAGGTTCATCAGCTTCTGTGCGCCGATCACGTTGAGCTCGAAGCGCTTCTCGATGCTCTCGGAGAGATTGCCCACCCTGCCGAGGTGGAGGACGCGGCCGATCGGGTGATGGCGGAAGACGTCCTCGATCGCGGTCTTGTTGTAGCTCGCGCGATAGACCGTCATGCTCGCGAGGGGACCGGAGAGATCGGGGACGCGGCGGTAGTCGACGCCGACGACCTCCTCGCCGGCAGAGACGAGCCGCTCGGCGACGCGCTGCGCGAGGCCGCCTGCGATTCCCGTGATCAGCGTCGTCGTGCCGGAAGGCATGCTCGCATCCTCTCTCAGGAGATCGATTCGCTCAGAAGATGGACTTGCGCTCCGCGAGCCCGCGATCGATGAGGCCGGCGATGGCGTCGGTGACGCGCTTCACCTTCGCGTCGATGGCCGCGTCCTCGTCGTCGTAGCGCCCCTCGAAGCGGATCGGCTCGCCGAAGTGGACGTGGAACTTCACGGGGAGCGGGAAGTAGAGCGGGCTGATCGGCAGGTACGGCATGCCGAGCAGCTTCGCCATGCCCTTCCAGTCGTACAAGCTGACGATCGACTCCTCGCCGCCGATGACCGCGCACGGCACGATCGGCGCGTCGGTCTGGAGCGCGAGGCGCATGAAGCCGCGCCCGAACTCCTGGAGCTGGTAGCGGTGCTTCCACGTCTTGCCGCTCCCCTTCACGCCCTCGGGGAACACGACGATCACCTGATCGTCGAGCAGCAGGTTCCGGCAGTTGACCGGATCGCCGAGGACCGCGCCGCAGCGCGCGAGCAGCTCGTTGACGAACGGCACCTTCGGGAACCACCGCTCGACCATCGGGCGCACGAGCCTCGGCGGGTGCGCGCGGAGCAGGAGCGTCAGCGCGATGATCGCCCCGTCGATCGGCAGCTGGCCGGAGTGGTTGGGGACGATGAGCATCCGCCCCTTCGGCAGGTGCTCGAGGCCGGTCACACGCGGCCGGAAGTAGGGCGTGAGCAGGCGCTTGCCGAGCGAGTAGAAGAGCTTCGCGCGCTCGCGGTGGAAGCCCCACGCGTCGTAACCGAACTCGTTCAGCTCGTTCGGGAGCGAGTCGATCGCCCGCGCGACCTCCGGATCGATCGCGAGCGAGGAGCGGGTCGGCACGCGTCCACGGTACCAAGAACCGATGAGGTAGACTCGCCTGCCGTGAGCGACAGCGCACGGTTCCCCGGGTTCGCCCCGAGGGGGAGCACCGCGAGGAACGCGGCGCGGGCGATCTTCGCCGTCGGGCTCCTGCCTCTCGCCGGCATGTTCGTGTGGGGAGCGCCCGGCCTCCTCGCGCTCACCTTCCTCCTCTGGGTCCTCGGCTCCGCGGTCTTCAATCCGTGCAAGATACATATAGGCGCCGACGGCCTGCTCGTCGCGACGCGGGTCGCGCCCTCGTTCGTGCCCTGGTCCGAGGTGCTCGCCGTCGAGCCCTACGCGCGCGGGGTCATCGTCCGGCGCAACGACGGCGACCTCGTGCTCCCGCTCATGGCCGGGAGCTTCGTCAAGGACGAAGACCGCGCGAACCAGCAAGCGCTCCTCACACGCGCCCGCGAGGCCCTCGACGCCTATCGACGGGGCGAGGAGCCCGAGGTCGCGGCGCGGGTCGCCCGGGGCGGACGGCCACACGCGGAGTGGATGCGCGACCTCTTCGATCGCGAGGGGACGTTCCGCACGGCGCCGATCCTCGACGACCAGCTGTGGAGCGTCGTCGAGAGCCCGAACGCCGATCCGACCGCGCGCGCCGGGGCCGCCGCGGTCCTCGCCCGGACCGCGGGCGAGGCGGAGCGAGCGCGCCTCCGGATCGCGGCGGAGGCCTGCGCCACGCCGCGCCTCCGGGTCGTCCTCGAGCGGACGGCGGGCGGCGCGAGCGCGTCGGAGGTCGAAGAGGCGCTCGTCGCACTCGAAGAGGGCACGCTCACCGCGCGCTGAGCGCGCCCGGACCGCCGCCCTTGATCCACGCGGCGAGCTCGAGCGCGCCCGGCTCGTCGAGGAGGTCCTCGTAGGTCGGCATCGGCGTTCCGGGGACGAAGCGCTCGGGGTTCCTGATCCAGCGCGCGAGGTCCTCGGCCGGCCGGTCCTGCGCCTTCACGAGCGCGCGTGCGTGCGCCGCGCCGGCCCCGTGACACCCGACGCACCCGAGCGAGTGGAAGCGCTCGGCGGGCGTCGCCGCCTTCGCGCGTGCGGCGGTCGCCTCCGCGCTCGGACGCGGCGTGCGCCCTTCCCCGTCGTTGCGCCGCGGGGGCAGCGAGCGGAGATACGTGTAGAGCGCAGACACATCGACGTCATCGAGGCCGCGGAACATCGGCATCGGCGCCGAGAGCACCGAGCCGTCCGGCCGCTGGCCGCGCCGGAGCGCGCGCGCGAGGTCTTCCCTCGAGTAGTGGGCGATGCCGGTCTCGTCGGGGGTGAGGTTGCGCGAAGGCACGGGCTTGCCCGACGGATCGCGGAACTCGAAGCCGCCGGAGAAGGCCTCGGGCGAGGACGCCTTCGACGCGCTGAACCCGGGCGTGTGACAGCCCACGCAGTCGAAGACGTCCTTCGCGAGATACTGGCCGTACGCGACGGTGTCGGCCTTCTCGGGCACCGGCACTCCCTGCGCCGGAAGGTCGGGCAGCGCGCTCGAGCCGGTCAGGACGAGGAGCGTCTTGCCGGCGACGCTCAGCCGCGAGGGCGGAGCGGGCGCGGGATCGGGCCGGAAGAGCGGATCGTCCGAGCGCAAGAACCCGAGCACCGCCGCGATGTCCCCATCGCCCATCGCGTAGGTGGGCATCAGCCGCCGATGCCCATCGCGACCGACGCCGAAGCGGATCTGGCGCGCGATGTCCTCGTCCGAGAGCGCCCCGATGCCGGCGGTGGGGTCGGCCGTGAGGTTCGCGGCATGAAACGTCCCGAGGAACGCGGGCGCGTCGGTCACCGGTGCGCCCGAGGCGCGCTCGCTGCCCGTCGCGCGATGGCAGACCTCGCACGTCGAGTGGAAGATCGCAGCGCCGCGGGCGATCGCGGCCGGGGAGCGGTCGGCGTGGATGGGCGGGCGCGGCGCGTCGACGGCGCGGTCCCAGGTGATGACGGAGTAGAGCACGACGGCGCCGGCAACGGCGACGAGCGCGGCGAGGACACGGAGGGACCAGACGAGGATACGGGGGAGCTTTCGCTTCATCGAATGGTTCGTCATCATGCGAACGCAGGATGGGAGCGACGATGTCCGAGGACGCCAAGGATCTGGCTTCGAGCGCCACGGCCGGCCCGATGGTGCTCGCGAGCACGGTGCGTGCCACCGTCGACACCGCGGTGGCCGCCGGCCTCGACCGCGCGGCGCTCCTCGCGCGAATGCGGATCCGCGAGGAGGACCTCGCCGACCCCGACCGCGCCGTCCCTCTCGAGGCACAGACGGCTGCGTGGGAGGCGCTCGGCGAGCATCCGCGCGCGGAGACCCTGGCGCTCGAGTTCGCCGAGCACTTCCGCGTCGACCTCCTCGGCGTGATCGGCTGGGTGATGGCGCATGCGCCGAACGCACGCGAGATGATCGGCACCGTGCGACGGTACCGCGCTTTGTTCGGCGACCCCTATGTGCCGGAGATCGAGGACGCGCCAGACGCGTTCGTCATCCATCGCGTCTTCGAGCCGCGGATCGCTCGCACGCGGGTCATGCCGGAGTACGCCCCCGCATCGACCGTCGTCTTGCTCCGCGACATCGTCGGGGTCGATCCCGCCGAGCGGTTCGTGCGCGACGTCTGGTTCCAGCACCCGGCGCCGCGCGACGTCGGCGCGCACGAGCGCTTCTTCGGCTGTCGGGTCCGGTTCTCCGCGCCCGAGACCCGCATCGTGCTCGCGGGCGAGGTGATGGACCGGCCGCCTCGAACCCGCGATCCGGGGCTGTACGCGTACCTCGATCGCCATGCGCTCGCCTTGAGCACCACGCTCGGGGAGCGCGCGACCGCCGCCGAGCGGGTCCGGCAGCTCGTCCTACCGATGCTGCGCGCCGGCGAGCCGAGCCAGGGCGAGATCGCGCGGAAGCTCGGGATGAGCGAGCGCACGCTCCAGCGGCGCCTGCGTGAGGAGGGCCGGAGCTTCGCCGACGTGCTCGACGGGGTGCGGCGCGAGCTGGCCGCGCGCTACCTGGCCGATCCACAGCTCGCGATCTACGAGGTGGCGTTCCTGCTCGGCTACTCCGACCCCAGCTCGTTCCACCGTGCGTTCCGCCGCTGGACCGGCGAGGGACCGCAGGAGTTCCGCGTGCGCATTCGCGCTCCGGGCTGAAGGAAGGTACCCTCCCGTCGTGGTGCTGCGTCCGCGTCTGCTCGCGTCGCTCGGCCTCTCGGCGCTCGCCGGCTGCTCGCTCACGACCGATCTCGGCGGCCTCTCGGGCGGCGCCGCGCCCGGCACGGATGGCGGCAGCGTCACGAGCTCGGACGCGGGCACGACCGAGGGTGGCTCGGCCAGCGACGGCGCGACCGCGGACGGAGGCGTGCCCTCCGACGCCGGCGCCTACTTCTTCCGCGACGAGTTCAATCGCGCCGACGGCCCCGGGCTCGGCGGCAACGGGTGGATCGAGAAGGCGCCCGCGTTCGCGCTCTTCGACGGCGCGCTCGTGCGCTTCAACATGAACGGGACCTCGGCGGACTACCGGGACAACATCGCGTATCGACCGAGCGGCGAGGCGGTCCGCGACGTGGACGTCTCGATGCAGTTCGTCTTCATGTTCGGCGGCGGCGGCTGGGTGCAGGTGCACGCGCGCGTGCAGTCCGCGAGCGTGACGACGCCGAACGCGCTCGACAGCTACCTCGTCTTCCGCAACCTCGACGTGAACGACAACCGGACGTTCACCATCGCGCGCCAGCGTGGAAACAGCACGTACGCGACGCTCGGGACGTTCCAGACCGCGTCGGCGCTCCAGGTCGGCACCGCCTACCGCCTCCGCCTCGTGGTGAAGGGCACGTCACCCGTCTCGCTCGAGGGGACCGTCGAGAGGGCGAGCGGCGCAGCCTGGACGGAGATCGGTCGCGGCACGGCCTCGGACTCGGACTCTGAGCGCATCGAGTCCGCGGGCGTGGTCGGCATCAGCTCGGGCAACGATCAGAACGGCGCCTACCAGGTCGACGACTTCGAAGCGCGCGGGCTCTGACGTCACGATGCAGACGCGGATCGTCGACGTCGACGGCGTGCGCATCGAGGTGCGTACGCACGGCGAGATCGCGGGCGGTGCGCGCGTGCTCGTGTTCCTCCACGAGGGCCTCGGATCGGCGGCGCAGTGGCGCGAGCTGCCGGCGCAAGTCGCCGACGCGACCGGCACGAGCGCGATGGCGTACAGCCGCGCGGGCTACGGCGCCTCGGATGCCGTCCCGCTCCCCCGCCCGCTCGACTACATGCAGATCGAGGCACGCACGACGCTCCCGCGCTTGCTCGACGTGCTCGGGATCGAGCGCGCGGTGCTCGTCGGCCACAGCGACGGAGCCTCGATCGCGATCGTGCACGCGGCCGAGGACCGGCGCGGGCGCATCGAAGGCCTCGTCCTCCTCGCTCCCCACGTCTTCGTCGAGGACGTCTCGGTCGCGAGCATCGCGGCCGCGCGCGACGCGTACGAGCACGGAGACCTCCGCGCGAGGCTCGAGAAGTGGCACGGCGCGAACGTCGATGTGGCGTTCCGGGGATGGAACGGTGCGTGGCTCGATCCGCGCTTCCGCTCGTGGAACATCGAGGCGTCGCTCCCGCTCGTCCGCGTGCCCTCGCTCGTCATCCAGGGCGAGGACGATCCGTACGGGACGCTCGCGCAGGTGGAGGCGTTCGCCGCGAGGTCCGGAGGGCCGGTCCGCACGCTCGTGCTCCCGCGCTGCGGGCACGCCCCCCAGCGCGACGCGCCCGAGGCGACCCACACCGAGGTCGTCGCCTTCGTGGCCTCGCTCGGCGCGTCCTGAGCGACGCGCGACGCAGGCGCGGCGGGCATGCACGGGTGGGCGCACGTCCGGCTCGCGGTGCACGTCCTCTGGTACGACCGGCGCCCTCGTGGCCGCGCTCGGCGGCTCAGCCCGGCAGCGGGACGAAGCCGCCGCCGGCCGTCGGGACCCCGAGCATCGACGCGAGCCCGGCGAAGAAGCCGAGCACGCCGACGACGATCGCGAGCGACGCGAGGAGGATCGCGGCCCTGCGCTCGCTCTCGATCGCGCCGAGCGCGAAGCGCACGTGAAACGCGAAGACGCTGATCATCGCGAGGGCGGCCGGCGGCGTGATCACCGTCGCGAGCGCCCCCGATCTCCGCGTGAGCTCCGAAGCCAGCGCGGCGACGGCGGGGCCGGCGAGCGCGAGCCCCAGCGCGCCGAAGGCGAGCGGGACGCCCCTCCCGACCGTGTCGCTCGTGCCCGTCGTCACGGGCTCTCCCTACCGCCGTCCGTGCGTCGTCGCAAGCTCACAGCCAGCGCGCGTGCTCGCCGACGAGACGGACGGGCGCGGTCGCGAAGTCGTACTTGAAGCGCGCGATGGCGACGCGCTTCTCGTCCTTGTCGTCCGGCATCGGCACGCCGCCGAGATCGAAGACCTCGCAGCCGGTGTCGCGCGCCCAGCGGATCGCGCTCATGAGCGCCGGCGCCATCTTGGTGAAGGGCCGACGCGATCCATCCGATGCGCCCATCACGAAGGTCGCCTGCTTCGCGTGACGCACGACGAGGACCGCGGCGACGGCGTCGCCCTGGTGCTCGCAGACGAAGAGGCCGGCCGGCCGGCCCTCGCCGATCTGGCCCTCGAGGCGCTCGAAGAAGACCGGTGGCTTGGTGCTCTTTCCCTGACGACCCATGAGATCGCCGTGCAGGCGCGCGAACGTCGCGACGTCCTCGGGGCCGCCGAGACGGACCCGCGCGCCCTGCTTCTCGGCCTGCTTCAGCTCGCTGCGCAGGGACCGGCGCTCGCCGCCGGCGAGGATGTCCGCGTCCTTCTTGCCGCCGATGGCGAGGCGGAGGGTGTAGACGTGCGCGCCGTCCAGCTGCTGGACGGACGTGAAGCGGACCCGCGCGAGCGCGCGCTCGACGGCCTCGGCCTCGTCGCCCGACCAGTACGGCATGATGCTGGTCCGGGCGATCCCGCGCAGGCGCGCGGCGCGGCAGAGCGCGCGCGCGACTTCGGCGACCCGCTCGGGATCGTCGCAGACGGGCCCGCGCTCGAGGTGCGCGACGGGCGCCCGGAGCCCCACGGCGCTCGGCTGCAGGACGAGCCCGCATCCCACGACCTTCCCCCCGTCGCGGGCGAGGAAGTACCTCGCGCGGAGCGGTCGGCCGGCCGTGGCCACGTCCGCCCACGAGCGCGCCTGCGAGTAGTGAGCTCCCCGCGCCTCGGAGACGAACCGGTCGTAGTCCTCCGCATCGCGTCCGGAGAGAGACGTGCTCAGCGTTGCTCGCATCGAAGGGCGGACGAGTGTAGGCTCCCGGCGCCCGAATGACGACTCCGGCGACGACGTTGACGCGCGAGGCGGACGAGACCGCGCCGCCGTCGTCCGTCGTGACGGCGCCCGGCAAGCTCCTCGGCTCGCACGCGCTCGGATGGGCCGCCCTCCTGGCGGTCACCTGCGTCGGGCTGTTCGCGTTCTGGGCGTTCGACGCGCTCCCGTTCATGGACCTGCCCGCGCATGCGGGGCTGATCGCGCTCCGGCATCGCTACGCCGAGTCGGCGGCCGAGCAGGCGTCGTTCGTCGTCTCGCTCCACGTGGGGCCGTACTCGCTCTTCCGCAACATCGGCGAAGCGCTCGTCGGCACGATCGGGCCCGTGCGCGCGGTGCGCGTGCTCGGGAGCCTGCCGCTCCTGGCGACGCCGCTCGCGCTCTCGTTCGCGCGCCGGCGCCTGCACGGCGACACGTCCCCGCTCGCCGGTCTCGTCGGCGTCATCCTCTCGTTCGGGCTGATGACGCTGCTCGGCTTCGCCAGCTACCTGCTCGGCGTCGCGGTGCTCGTCGTCGTCCTCACGCTGTGGCTCGAGCTGCTCCTCTCGCACGCGTGGAAGAAGGAGCTCCTGGTCGCGGCGCTCGCATGCTTCCTCTTCGTCTCGCACGGGCACGCCTACGTCATCTTCCTGGGGATGGCCGGCGTCACCGCGCTGGCGACCGGTGATCGACGGAGGCGTCTGGTCCACCTGCGTGCGCTCGTCCCGTCTTTCCTCCTCGCCGCATGGTCGGCGAGCGTCGCGCGCGGCACGCCGCCGGGATCCGCGCACGTCGAGTGGGCGAGCAATGGCGCCCAGTTCCAGGGCGTGCTCGACAAGCTCTCGCTGCTCGTCACGCCCACGCTCATGACGCGCACCGGCATCGACTCGTCGCTCGGCGTCGCGATCTGGGTCGTCGTCATCCTCGGCACCGTCGCGACCGCGCGATCGCTGCGGGGCGAGAAGGATGCATCTTCCATGCATTCGCGCGCGCTCCTCGCGGCGGCCGTCGCCTGCGGGCTCGCGTTCTTCGCCCTGCCGCACACCATCGGATGGTTCGGCTTCGTCGACGGCCGCTTCGTGCCGCTCGTGCTCATGCTGTGCTTCCTCGCGCTGCGCCGCTCGGCCCTCGCGCCGCGCCTCGAGCGCGTGATGGATCGCGGCGCCTTCTTCGCCGCGGCGACGCTGACCACGCTGGCGCTCGTCGCTTCGTATCGCTTCCAGGCCGAGGCGCGCGGCTACGACCGCGTGCTCGCGCGGATCCCGACGCACGCGCGCCTGCTCAACCTGCCGGTCGATCCGAACAGCGACATCTTCGCGGCGCACCCGTTCATCCACTACGACAAGCTCGTGCTCGCGGAGCGTCCGATCGTGCCGAGCGACATCTGGTTCCACCAGGGCACGGGGATCTATCCGCGCCCGGGCAACCCCGCGCTCGCCCTGCCCGACAGCTACCAGCCGAGCCGCCTCGAGGCCGTCGACTGGCCCGCGTATCGCCTCGATGACTGGGACTACGTCCTCGTCCGCACCCGCCCCGACGCGCGCGCGCCGAGCACGCCCGCGCGCCTCGAGCTCGTGGAGCACGAGGGCGGATGGTGGCTCTACCGGCGCCTCTGAGCGGCGACGATCACTTCTTCGTCTTCTTCACTTCGATCTCGACGAGCACGCCGACCGCGGGATCGCCGGAGTACGGTCGATACTGGACGCTCTTGAGGATGCGCGCGACGCACTCGCCGCGCGGGCTCCCGCCGAGCGGCGGATCGACGTACACGTCGCGCACGTCGCCGTTCGGCTGGACGCGGATCGTCGCCTTCCCGCGCTCGACGCCCCCGCCGGGGAGCTCGGCGCACTCCGACAGGTCCTGGGCGAGCGCGGCCGACCGCACCGCAGACGGGTCGAACTTGCCGTCCTCGGCCCTTCCTCGCACCGGCGCGTGCGGGACCGTCCGGCCCATGCGGACCGGCGGCCCGACGAACGGCGCCACGCGCACCTCCTTGAACGCCGCGGCGGCGCAGTTGCCCGCCTCGGTGTTCGTGTAAGGAGGATCCGCGCTCGCCTCGGACACGCGCCCATTGGGCATGATCGTGAGATCGACGTGGAGCTGCGCGTCGAGGGTCGGCGGCTTCTCGTAGCAGGACGAGACGTCGACCGCGGCGATCGCCTTCGCCGCGGCCGCGCGATCGAACGGGACGTTCGCAGGCGGCGCGTCGTCGACGGAGGCCTTTGGTGGAGCGGAGGTCTCGGCCTTCGGGCTCGAGGCCGGCCCGGACGAGCCCCCGCACGCCGCGACGAGGACGAGCAGAGCAGCAGATCGGCGCATCACCCAGGCATAGCGCGAATCACTTCGCGCAGGCGCCCTTGCTCGAGACCGACGCGCCCGCGGCGGCCGCCGAGCACGCGTTGCCGTAGGTCTTGCCGTCGCACGCGCAGACCGGATCGTAGTTCATCGGGCAGGCCTCGGGCTTGTACTGGCAGGTGCCGCCCGCATCGAACGCGCCGCAGATGTCCTCGGCCTTCCACGCGCAGTACTGGCCGGCGTTGCAGAGCGCCTGGCCGCGCGAGCCGCAGCCCTTGCCCTCGGTGCGCGTGACGCGGAGGTAGAAGTCCGAGGCGGTCAGGAACGGACCGCACTTCGAGCCGGGGATGCACTTCGGGAGCGCGACGCCGCCCGCGACGAGCACGCCCTCCTTGGTGCCCAGCGCCGCAAGGGCGCGGTCGAGGGTGGCCTGATCCGCCGGGTTCGCGGTGGACTCGAGGTTCACCTTCACGAGGTTCGTCGGATCGCCCGCGCCGTTGAGCGGATACGCCGTCGTCGACGGGCACGGCGCCGTGATGCAGCGGATGCCGTTGTCGGCCGCGCGGTAGAACGTGCCGTCGAAGGTCGCGTCGATCGATCCGGTCGCGGAGACCCAGCCCTCGTTCGCCTTCAGCGTGCCGAGGGTGACGCCGTTCCACTTCGTCTTGTACGTGCGCGCCTTGATCAGCGCCTTGCCGCCCTCGACCGCCGCGCGGAGCTCCGACTCCTCGCGAGCCGAGAGGCCGATGCCAGAGAGCTGGATCGACGACACGTAGCATTCGGGCTGGAGCGAGCCGTCCGCGCAGCGCGTCTTCGCCTCGTTCACGCGCTTGACGTAGAAGCCCCCGCAGAGCGGCGCGACGCACCGGCGGAAGTCACGGCGCGTGACGATGAAGTAGCCGAAGTTCGACGGCGCGCCCGTGAGCGCCTCCTCCGCGTCGACGGCTTCCTCGTCGGCGCTCTCGGCGTCGTCCGCCGAGTCGACCGCGCAGCCGGTGAAGCAGGAGAGGGAGAGGATCGAGAGCCCGAAGAAAAGTGAAAGAGCGTTGGTCTTCATGACGGGCGCGTCATGTAGCAGCATGTAGGCACCCGTCAAGGCCACGCGAGGCTGAACCCGACGTATCCGTGGATGCCCGCGCCGATCGGCTGGCCGGACACGTAGCCGGGCGTCTTCGCCGCGAGCTTCCCCGTGACGCCGACGATGCTGGCCACGCGGATGTCGGCGTACGCGCCTGCGTTCATGCCGAGGACGTACGGCGGCTCGAAGACCGCGCGCTCGCCCTCGAGGATCTCCGGCTGCCGCCACACGTCGAGCTCGCCGCCGAGGCTCACCCTCTCGCTCGCGCGGAGGCCGAGAACGCGCGCGCCCGCCCCGTAGTACTCGTAGAGGCCGCTCGTCCCGACGCGCGCGTAGGCATCGAGGAGCGTGCGCCCGCGCGCGAGGAACAGATCGACGTACTGCTCGGCGCCGAACGGCGTGAGGCCGAAGCGCGGCGAGACCAGCACGCTCGTGCCGGCGATCGACGGCAGCGGCATGCGCATGAAGCGCTTGCCCTGCCAGAGGCTCTCCACGAGCGTCCCGTAGACGGCGTAGAGAAGCGTCGGGTCGAGGACGTTCCAGAGATACGCGGCCCCGAGACGGCGAGCGATGCGCCTGCGGTCCTCGGCGCGCCACTCGTTGCTGCGGTCCTGGAGCTCGGTCACGTAGCTCGCGACGTCGTTGCCGCTGGACCCGTCGGCCGGGACGGAGAAGAACGAATCGGCGTACGTCAGCTTCGAGACGGCATAGGTCAGGAGATCGCCGTGATGGGCCCAGCCGTCCGCTCGGAGGATGCGCGCCTGGATCCACCACGCGTGCACGTAGTTCGCCTCGAGGCCTCCGATCGTCCCGAGGAGGGCGCGATCGCCCTCGACGACGCCGGGCGCGAGGTACTGGGTGTACGCGCCGGCCTCTCCCTCGTCGTCCGGCGAGAAGATGCGCCGGTAGATCCCCGGCAGATAGAAGACGTACGTGGGCTCGAGCCCGAGCTCGCGTGCGCGCGCGCCGTGACCGCCGACCTCGTGCGCGCCCGCCGACACGAGCTCGGCGATCGGCTCGTCGAAGAACACGAGCTTCAGGCCACGCCCGATGACCGCCGCCGTCTTTCCGAGCAGGGTCCGCTCGTCGACGTGAATCGGCGGGAGCGCGTCCTCGTAGCGGTAGAGCACGCGCCCGATCGAGTCGGTCGTGCGCACCGTCGTCTCCACGCCCATGTCCGGATCGGCGACGAAGACGAGCGGCTCGCGCGGCGGCGGCCCGGCCGCGGACGCGCGGGGGCTCACGGCGGTGATCGCGAAGAGCGTCGCCGCCGCTGCGAGCTCACGGAGCACAGACGACCTCGGCTGCCGAGAGCGAACCGTTGCCCAGCGTCACCGACGTGAAGCGGCCGCTCCCGTTCGCGACGAGCATGCTCGCGTCCCTGGGCACGTAGACGCCGTACTCGCTCTCCCGGGCGGGGTCCTCCGCGGGCCGCACGAGGACGTCGCCGCCGCGCTTGTGCGCGTGCGGATCCAGCGCGGCGAAGAACGTCCGCCCTGCCGACTCGAACGTGACGCCGATCTCGTCGCCGCGGCGATCGGCCGCGAGCACGGCACGTCCCCGGCTCACGCGCTCGCGCGCGTCCGCGCTGCCGGCGAAGATCTCGCGACGCGCGGAGGAGCCGCTCGCCCGCCCTTCCTGCGACGGCGCGACCGACCAGGCGATCGACGGCTGCGCCGTCGACCCCCACGCGATGCGCGCGTCGCTCGACGGGAGCGCGATGGGCCCGGCGAGCGGGCGCAGCGCGCGATCGAGGAGCCATGCCCGCTGGTCGGTGACGAGCACGAGACGACCGGCGGCATCCACCTCGAGCGAGAGCTCCGGCTCGATCGTCGCGGCCGCCGCGAGACCGCCGTCGGCGGGCGAAGACGCAGGCGCGATCGCGAGCCAGGGCACCTCCTCTGCGGTCACGGTCCCGTCGCGGCGGAGCACGAACGCGCCGAACGTCGGCGCTGCCGGAGGGCCGCCGAGGGTCGCCTCGGGGAGATCCGGCTCGGTGCGCACGATCGCGATCGACGCGCTGCCGAGCGACGCGAACGCGATGCGCAGCCGGCACCGGGAGCACGCCGCGCCCGCGGGGGCGACGACGGCGCCTCCGCGGTACGCGATCTTCGTCGCGTACGCGATCCGTACGCGTCCATCGGGGTCGGTGGTGGTCGTGGTCTCGACCCAGTAGACGAGCACCGCGCCCTCCTCGACGACGACGCCGGCCGCGTCGACGCTCCCGCGTCGTGCGGCGAGCTCGGGCGGCGTCGCGACGGTCTCCCGCCGGAGCAGGGACGCGCGCTCGTCGAGCAGGGCCACCTCGAACGCCGTGAGCGCGGGGAACGGGTCGGACGCCCCCGCGTCCGCCAGCTCGCGCTTCGGCCACGACGCGACGATGCGCCCCTCCGAGCGATGCAGGTCCACGGACGTCCGCGGGCCGATGCCCGGGTCGGCCACGAGCACGTCGTGCCACGCGACGCGGCACGGCGGCTCGTACGATCCGTCGCACGACGCGATCAGCGGAGCCGCGATGAGGAACGCGAGCCGGCGCACCGGGAGGGTCAGCCCTTCTTGGTCGTCTTCTTCCTGCGCTTCGCGGTCGCCTTCTTCTTCGGCGCGACCAGCTTCTTCCGCGGCGCACGCTCCTCGTCTCCGAGGAGCGCGGCGAGCTTCTTGGGCGCAATGGCGCAGTAGCTCTCGCGCAGCCAGTCCTTCAGCATCGCGACGGGGGCCTTGCCCGGCGCGTACTGGGCCGACACCCAGCCGGACTTGCCGAGGCCGTACCCGGTCGGCTCCACGTTCGGCAGCGTGAGCGCGAGGGGCGCCGAGTCGGGCAGCTTGCACGAGATGAAGAACACGTCCGCCTTCGCCCCGGCCTCCTCGCCCGTGCCCATGAAGACGAAGGCCTTGCCGCGGACCTTCAGCGTGCGGTGTCCCCACGGGAAGTCCTCGGTGGTCTCGGGGAAGCTCAGACCGAGCTCGCGGAGCGCGGCTTCGTCCGGGTTCTTCGGCGTCTTCGGCTTGGCCATCGCGACGGAGAGTAGGCCAATTCCGAGGGAGTTGTTCTCCCACGCGACGCATGCGAGCCTGCGGCGCATGCGCACACGCACGAACCTCATCGCGCTCGCCGTCACGAGCGTGGGACTCGCCGCCGTCTTCGCGTGCGGCTCCACCCCCAAGACCGAGCCCGGCGCGGCCACCGCGATGCCGTCGGCCACGGCGCCGGCCCCCACCGAGTCGGCGATGCCCGCGTCGTCGTCGGCGCCCGACGCGGCGACCGCGAGCGCGGACGCCGGCGGAGGCGACGCCGGCGATCCCAAGGCGGCCCAGTGCAGCGCGCTCCTCGGCGACGCGAACGCCGAGCTCGACGCCGAGCGCATCAAGGTCGACAAGGTGTGCAAGAAGGACTCGGACTGCATGGCGATCAAGGGCCATGCGTGCGGCTTCGTCTGCACGACGGGCGCGATCCCGAAGGCCGAGGAGAAGGACTGGACCGCCGAGCTCACGCGGATGAAGGAAGGCCCGTGCAAGAAGTGGGAGGAGATGGAGTGCTCGAAGATCGCTCCTCCGAAGAAGCCGACGTGCATCAACGAGGGCAAGAAGCCCGCGTGCGACAAGGGGCACTGCACGCTGAAGTGACGTTCGGCGAAGGTCAGCGCGGCGTCAGGCTGCGGGCGCGGGCCCGGTACGCCTCCGCGCGGACCGGATCGCCGGCGGCCTCGAACGCTCCGGCGAGGACGGCCCATGGGCGCGCGTAGTCGAGCATGCGCGCGCCCGCCCACGTGCCGCGCTTCGGGAGCGTCGGCTCGAGCGCGAAGCCGGCGAACACCGCCTCGTTCATCGCCGCGAGCCGCTGCGGGTCGGGCACCTCGTCCGGTCGCGCGACGACGCGGATGAGCGGACCGATCGGATAGCTCGGCCTCGCGCGCTCGAGGCCGGTCGCGAACCAGTTGGTCACGAACACGGGGCGCCCCGTCGCCACGAGCTGGTCGAGCAGCTCGCGCCCGGAGAGCACCGGCTCGCCCGCGCCGTCGCGGCGCTCCCCGTGCACGACGGGGAACCCGAGTCGCGCGCTGACCTGCTTCGGGTACCAGTCGTTCAGCAGCAAGACCGGCGTGATCGCCTCTACGTCCGGACGGAGACCGAGCGCGCAGCGCGTGTACATGAAGCCGCCCGTCAGATCGTCGCCGGTCGCCAGGATGATCGAGCGCTCCGGCACCATCGCGAGCACGTCGTGCAGGTAGTCGTCGGTCGTCGGTCGCTGGTGCTCGCGCACGGCCGGGTACGAGAGGCCGGCGCGGAGGAGCACGACGACGATCGCGCCCGCGGCGACGGCCCGCGTCCCCCGCTCGATCCGGCGCCGGTCGCGTCCCGCGGCGGCCTCGAGACACGCGTCGAGCGACATCGCGACGAGAACGGACGTGAGCGCGAGCGGCAGGAGGTGGAACCGCTCGGTCACCTTCGACGCCAGACCGTGCGTCGCGAGGTTGAACCGTGACACGAACACCGGGCCCGCGAGCACGACGGACGCGACGAGCGCCGCGTGTGCGCCCCACGCCGTCAGCGGTCGGCTCCGATCGCGCGTCCGGAAGAACGCCGCGAGCCCGAGGAGCAGCAACAGCGGCGCGCCGAAGAGATCGGAGACCAGCGTATCGCCGAGCGCGAGCACGTGCTCGAGCGGCGCAGGCTTCGCGTCCGAGATCGAGAGCTGGAACGTGCCGTACTCCGAGCGCAGGAAGTGGTGCACGACCCCGGCGAGATCGCGCGGCGATCCCCAGATGCAGCCCTGCCCTTCGGGGAACGCTCGCGCACGGACGGCGAGGTACGCATACGGCGCGAGCCCGGTGACGAGACCGAGCAGCGCGCCGGCGATCGCGCGCAGGCCCGCGATCCTCGCCGCCCGCACGACGGCGAGGAGGCCGACCGGCGCGAGCAGGACGATCGTGTGATGGTTCGACAGACCGAGCCCGGCGAGCAGGCCGAGCACCGTCGCGCGGGCGTCCTCGCGCCCGAACGGCGGCGCGAGCCGGGGCGACGAGCACCCGACGACGAGCATCGCGAGGAGCACGTTGAGCGTGAAGACCTCGGCATGCGTGCCGAGGGTCCACGCGAGCGGACCGACCGCGAAGAGCGCCGCCGCAGCGGTGGACGATGCCCGAGACGCGCCCCAGGCGCGAGCCGCCCACGCGAGCGCGGCCACGGAGGCGGCCGCGATCGCCGCCGTCGCGAGCGCCGCCCGATGCGCGGGCGAGGCGCCGGGCAGGAGCATCCCGGCGCGGAGCAGCAGGATGTAGAGCGGATATCCCGGCGGGTGCGCGACGCCGGCCGAGGCGCCGACCGCGACGAGCTCGCCGTTGTCCCCGCCGAGCACGTGGCGCGCCGCCGTCGCCGCGTAGAGCGCGCCGATCGCCACGAAGACGAGCGTCGAGGCCGTCCGCGCGACGCGCTCCGTGCTCGCCATCGACGGCATCGTACGACAGTCCGTGCTCAGCGGATCGCGATCGCGCCGGCGGGCGCGGCGAGATGCTCGATCCGGCCCTCGTGGGCGGCGACCTGCGCAAGGCTGCGCTCGCGTCGCCGGAGGAGCTCCTCATCCATGCCGTCGAGGACGTCGCCGTAGACCGTGCGACCGGCGCGCCGGGCGAGCGCCACGTCGGCATGGTTCACGAGGAACCACGTCGCCAGCTTGCGTGCACCGATGCGTTGGCCCCGGTCCTCTGCGACCGCGGTCATCTCGCGCACGGCATCGTCGGCGCGCCCGACGGATGCGAGGAAGCTCGCGTACCCGAAGCGATCGCCACGCCGCTCCTCCTCGGTGTCGAACGAAGCGGCCTCGGCCCGGGCCTTCGCGAGCTCTTGCATGGTCTCTCGCAGCGTCGGTCCGAGCACCGGATCGATGAGGACGGCCCGCCGGAACGCCTGCTCGGCGCCGTCGAAATCGAGCAAGTGCAGGCGTACGAAGCCCAGCCCCATGTGCAGCCGCGCGACCTCGGGACTCTCGCGGAGGAGCTCCTCGAAGCTCTGCCGGGCCTCATCGAAGCGGCCGAGCCTCGAGAGGCACGCCGCATGCGCCTCGCGCGCACGGCGATACCCGAGCCCGTCCGCCCGCCCGTGCTCCTCGTGGATGCGTCGCGTCGCGTCCACGAGGCGGCATCCGAGGTCGATGCGTCCGTGCTCGAGGACGGTCGCCGCGAGGGAGCTGCGCGGGTACGTGTTGGCCGGATGCGCGCGCTCGGCGGCTTCCACCCAGAAGCCGATCTCGTCCTGGTAGGCCTCCGCCCGTGCCTTCGTCGCGCCGGCGAACACCACGAGCCCCACGAACGCGGCGACCGAGAGCGGGCGGGCGACGCGTGCGCCGAGGCGATCGACCGCGACCGCACAGCCGATGGCGAGGCCGGCGAGCGGGACGTAGAGGAGCCGATCGGCCGTGACGGCGCCCCCGGCGCCCGGCGCCCCGCGCGCGATCGCCACGCCCACGGCCGCGACGGCGAGCATGCCCGCCGTCCACGCCGCGATCCCGATCCGATGGCGCGCGCGTCTGGCCGCGAACGCGCACGCGGCGATCACCAGCGCGCCCGCGAGCGCGCGCGGGACGTCGAGCGCGCTCTGCGCGCCGATGCTCGTCTGCGGATCGGTCGCGCGGATGGTCATCTCGACGTAGCGTCCGATCGCCTCCAGCGCGACGAGGACGTGCGCGAGGATCCCGGGATCGGGCTGCATCGTCGCGGTCGCCGGCGCCGCAGCGAGCGCATGCGTGCGCAGCGCGAGGAACGCGAGCATGGGGCCGAGCGTGCATGCGGCCGCTCGCACGATCCGCGCGCGCGGAGCGCGGAGCTCGCCGGTCCGCCGCGCGGCCGCCGCCGCCACGAGCGCGACGGCGAACGCGAGCGCCGTGTCGTTGCTCCCGAGCGCGCAGAAGAGGAGAACGGCGCTCGAGAGCCCGAGCGCCCAGGCCGGCGCCCCGGTGCTCGGCACCCGCGTCGTCACGTCCGGCGAGACCGCGAGCGCGGCGAGGCCGAGCATCCCGGCGAGCACGTCGGCGCGCCCCGAGATCCATGCGACCGGCTCGGTCAGCCGAGGAGCGAGCGCCCACGCGAGCGCTGCGAGCACCGCGGCGCCTCCGCGCGCGCCGAGCCGCGCCGCGACGAGCGCGAGGAGGGCGCACGCCACGGCATGGAGGAAGACGTTCGTGAAGTGCAGCTCGCTCGCTTCGCCGCCGAGCGCATGATCGAGTCGATACGACGCGAGCGCCACGGGCCGGTAGTGCGGCACGCGCACGTCGGCCGTCTGGCTCTCCGGCCACAGCGTCGTCGTGAAGAGCGCCTCGACGGGCGCCTTCTTCCAGCGTGTGTCGCGCCGGACGAGCGTGTGGTCCTCACCGACGAAGGCGGCCCGGCGCGCCGGAGCATAGACGAGCCACACCGTGAGGATCGCCGCGGCCCCCGCCAGGGCGACGAGCAGACGCCGGCGCTCGGACCTCACCATCCATCGATGAACCTAGCGGATCAGAGGCCGATGCGCTGCGTGCACTTCGTGTCCGCGGCGCCCGCGCTCGCGGCCCAGTCACCGTCGACGCAGCGGTACCACTTCTGATCGCCGCGCGACTGCACGCACGTGTCCTCCGGGACCGAGCGACCGAGCGTCGCGCTCGAGCACGCGCCCTCGCCGGACGTCTCGGCCGATGCGGCGCCGAGCGCCCGCTTGACCGACGGCACGTCCGTGAGCTTCACGAACTTGTAACCCTCGGCGATGAGCGTCGGGATGATCTGCTTCGTCATGTCGACGCTCTTGCCGTGGATGTCGTGCATGAGGACGATGCCGCGCTTCTTCGTGCGGATCTCATTGAGGTAGAGCTCGCCGCAGCGCTGGATGCTGACGCCCTTGCCCCAGCAGTCCCAGTCCGCCGCCGCGGTCGACGTGAGCTGTCCGCCGACGTCCCAGAAGACGCTGCCCACGTACTTGTTCATCGTCGTGCCGTTGACCGCACGCGCGGTGTTGCCGTTCCACGCACCGAACGGCGCGCGGATGAGGAACGGACCGGCCGGCTGCGCCGCCACGAGCGTCGCGTCCGTGTCCGCGACCTCCTTCACGACCTTCTCGGCCGAGAGCTTCGTGAGCTGCAGGTGATGCTGCGTGTGGTTCGCGAGGAGGTGCCCGCGCCCGACGACCGCGTCGATCGCGCGCTGGTGGCCGGGGACGTTCTTGCCGTTGATGAAGAACGCGGCCGGGATGCCCTTCTCGGCGAGGAACTCGGCGAGCTCCGCGGTGCGCGGGCCGGGTCCGTCGTCGTAGGTCAGGGCGATGTGCTTCTCGGGCAGCTCGTTGCCCATCAGCTGGCGCTCGGAGACGATCGCGTCCTCCGACGTGCCGTCGCCGCTCCCGTCGGCGGAGACCTCTTCGTCCTCTCCGTCGGTGTCGGCTGCGCAACCTGCGAGCGACGCGCACGCAGCGGTGGAGAGGGCGACGAGGGCGAGGAGGAAGCGGCGGGTCGGCATCATGGTGATGCGCGGGGTTTTGCACACATCAGACCACGTGCGACCACGCTCCCAAGTACATGGAATCACTGGAGCGCTGCGCAAGAATCGCCCGAAACGTCGGTCACTGGGCTGGATCTCGCCGGATCTTCGGAGATCCGCATGATCCGCGAACGACGGCCTCGTGGGCCTCGTCGCGCCCTCCCCATCCGAGGAAGGCGAGCTCCTTGTCCTCGAAGGCGACGGCCGCCGCGAAGAACGCCTCGAGCTCCTCGCGCATGCGGACCGGCAGCTGCTCCAGGTCCCTGACGTGCTCGTTCCGCCGGTCGGCCGCGGCGATGCACACGAGGCGATCGTTCCGGACGCGGCGCCCGCGAGCCCCGCGCTGCTCCACGCGCAGGATCGCGATCGGTCTCGAGGCGACGACGACGCCGGGGGAGGTCGGCGCGTCGAGGAGAACCATCGCGTCGAGCGGGTCGTCGTCGTCCGCCCGCGTGCTGGGGACGAACCCGAAGTCGAAGGGGAAGGCGATGCCGCCCGGCAGCGGACGCACGAGGGTCATCGCGTCCAGCGACGGATCGTACTTCAGCTTCACCATGGCCCCGCGCGGCGACTCGACGACGACGTTCACCGTGCCGTCCTTCCGGATCGCTGCGATCGCGTCGAGACCTCGCGGGCGCGTCATGGCGAGCGAGGAAACAACGTGCGTGCCATGCTAGACACGCTCGCCATGAGCCTGACGTTCTATTACACGCCGATGTCGAGCGCGACGCGCGTGCACTGGGCGCTCGAAGAGGTCGGCGCGCCCTACGAGAAGGTGAAGATCAGCCTCGCGGACGGCGAGCACAAGAAACCCGAGTACCTGAAGCTGAATCCGAACGGCAAGGTCCCGCTCCTCGTGGTCGACGGGCGACCGGTCTTCGAGTCGCTCGCCCAGCTGCTCCACATCGGCGAGACCTACGGCGTCGACAAGGGCCTCTTCCCCGCCCCGGGCCTCGACCGCGCGGAGGCGTTCAAGTGGATGGCCTGGGGCTCGGTGACCCTGTCCGAGACGTTCATGCGCATCCTCCGCAACGGCGAGCGCTTCCCGGAAGAGGAGCGCAACGCGAAGGCGAAGGAAGCCGCGATGCGCGACGCCTCCGCGCTGTTCGGGATCCTCGACGGTCACCTCTCGTCGCGCGCGTACGTCCTCGGCGAGGCCTTCTCGCTCGTCGACGTCTCGATCGCGTCGTACGTCCCCTTCGCCGCACGCCTCGGCATCGACACCCAGCCGCTGTCGCACGTGCAGGGATGGGTCGCGCGCTGCATGTCGCGCCCCGCGCTCGCGCGCGCGATGCAGGGCTGACGGCTTCGATCAGCGCAGCCAGGCGTCGACGGACGGATCGCCGAGGAACTCGCCGACCTTCTCGACGGGCGCGGGCGGGACGCTCGAGCGGCGGACGCTGCTCGGGGGCGGCGTGTCGAACCAGAGCTGCTCGATCTCCATCGGTACGTCGGGAAGCTTCTTCGCCTCGTCGAGGCTGCTCTCGGGATGCATCGCTCGGTCCACCTCTCGTGAAGCGCGGCTTCTACGACGGAAGCGGAAAGATGCAAGGCAGAATGCACCTGGAAGGCCGCGCACGGATGCGTTCGTTTCCGTTCCGATTGCCCTCGGGAGCGGGGTCGTCGTTCCCCGGTGCCCGTGCCGTTCGTCCTGCGTCGCGGTCTTCCAGGTGCCGCTCGGGATGCGAGCAACGCTCGGGCCAGGCAAAATATGCGAGATCACGGGCTCTTGTCGGACGACCGACCCGAAGAGACCGTCCGCTTCCGCCCCACGGTGGCGAGGGCCCACGCGGCGACGAGGGACGGAGGACCACGGCCCTGCGCCTCCTCAGGTCCATGACCTCCTCCTCGGGTTCGTGAACGTCCCGCGGCGCGCGCCGCCGAGGGCGCGTCCGTCGCGTGCGCCGCGGATGAGCCGCAGCTGGGGTTTGACCGCCAGGCCCCGCCAGAACACCCGCAGCGCCTCGGCGGTCTCGACCGGGCGCTCGACGTGAGGCATCGCCCGCGCGCCCCGGATCTCCGAGCGACGGAAGCGATCGTGGCCGGAGACGAGCCGATCGATGTCGCGGCGCGAGACGCCGGAGTCGGTGCCGTGGAGGAAGCACGTGGGCACGCGCAGGGCGTCGTAGAGGGAGGAGACGACATCCGGCGTCGAGAGCGCGCCCGAGAGGGCGGCGAGGATCGCGGCCCTCGCGCGAGGTTGGAGCGCGGCGGCGCGCGCGTAGCGGACGAGCCCCTCGTCGAGCGCGCCGCGCGCACGGTGGGACAGGCCGAGACGCATCGCCGCCCGAGAGGCGAATGCACGATGCACGATCTGCCCAACGACCGGATGACCGGCGACGCGCCTGAGCGTCGACAGCCTCGAGACCAGGCGAGACGTCGCCCCGAAGCCGGTGGGCGCGATCAGCGAGAGCGATCGGACGTGCCGCGAGGAGCGCACGACGGCGCCGGCCGCGAGCTCGCCGGCGGCGCCGACGGCGACGACGTCGACCGTCGCTCCGTACCTGCGCGAGACGTCGGCCACGAGCTCCTCGACGAAGCGCACGTGCTCGTCGCGTGTGAAGCCGCCGGTCGGGCGCTCGGTGAACCCGTAGCCGGGGAGGTCCGGCGCGATGACGGGACGGTCGACCCGGAGCTCGTCGAACAGTCCGCGCAGCGCGTACGACGATCCGATCGGCCCGACGTCGTGGAGGAGCACGACCGGCAGGCCCGACGCGCCGTCGTCCTCGTAGTAGCTGATGCGAGGAGCCGACGTGGCGCTCAGCACGCGACGCGGGGCGGCGATCGCATGAGGCAGCACGGGGTTCGCGAGCACGCGACGCGCCGCCCACGCGACCGGCGCGACGACCGCGCCGGCGAGCGTCATCGCGATGTTCCTCAGCTTCGCCCGCCGGGATGCGCGCTTCCTCCTCATCGCTCGCCTCGAAAGACCATCGAGCAAGGGGCGTTCCGGTAGAGGCGGGCGCGGCGTATTGCGCGGAGCCGCACGAACGCGCGCTTCACCCCGGCGACGGCGCCCCAGATCGGCAAGAGCGCCGCGCTCGCGCTGCCGCTCGTGCTCGCCGGCTCAGCCCGGAGCGGTCGTTCGCTTCGGCTTGCGGTACCAGTGGATCGCCGCCGCTGCCGCGACCAGCCCGAGGCCGATGAGCTGCGAGGTCGAGAGCCCGACGGCGCCGCCGCGCGCGTCACGGCGCAGGATCTCCACGAGGAACCGGGCGATCGCGTAGAGCACGAGCGACGCGGCGAAGACCTGACCGTCGTAGCGCTTGCGCGGGTGCACGACGTAGAGGCACACGAAGGCGACCGCGAGCGACGCGGCCGACTCGTAGATCTGTGTAGGATGCACGGGATGGCTCCACATGCGCACGCTCTCGAGCACGTGGGCCTTCGCCTGCGCCTCGCTCGCCGGGCTCCTCGGCGGAAACGAGAGCGCCCAGGGCAGCGAGGTCTCGGCGCCGAAGCAGCAGCCCGCGAGCAGGCAGCCCATGCGCCCGAACGCGAGCCCGAGCGGGATGGCGAAGCCGGCCATGTCCGCCGCCTTCCAGAACGGGAACCGATCGCGCCGAAGGAGCCACACCGCCGCGGCGGTCGCTCCGAAGAATCCTCCGTAGTAGGTCAGGCCTCCGGCCCAGAACTTCGCCCACGCGAAGCAGTCGCGGTTCTTCGGGTGACAGACGGCTCGCGCGGCGTCCCAGACGCCGTCGTACACCGGGGAGAGGCACTCGGCGCGGTCGAGCGGCCAGTCGACGGCCGCCGGGTCGGTGCAGAGGTGCACGTAGTCCCAGAAATATCCGTCGACGAGGACGTGAAGGATGCGCGATCCGGCGACGCCGGCGAGCAGCATGGCGAGCCCCAGGTCGACGATCACGTCCGGATTGAGCCCGATGCGCTTCGCCCAGATCACGCCCAGCCCCGTCGCGAAGACGAACC
>WBZO01002057.1_pt1 | contig 27934 bp, 24 predicted proteins | sample 5204261 | NCBI WGS metagenome assembly WBZO01 (sample SAMN12412400, study PRJNA552823) | activated sludge metagenome | isolation source: activated sludge from anammox sidestream of wastewater treatment plant... | place: USA: North Carolina | collected 2017-09
TTGGCACCTCGATGTCGGCTCATCACATCCTGGGGCTGTAGCCGGTCCCAAGGGTATGGCTGTTCGCCATTTAAAGTGGTACGTGAGCTGGGTTTAAAACGTCGTGAGACAGTTTGGTCCCTATCTACCGTGGGCGCTGGACATTTGACGGGGGCTGCTCCTAGTACGAGAGGACCGGAGTGGACGCACCGCTGGTGTACCGGTTGTGACGCCAGTCGCATCGCCGGGTAGCTATGTGCGGAAGCGATAACCGCTGAAAGCATCTAAGCGGGAAGCGCGCCCGGAGATTAGATGTCCCGGAGGGTAACCTCCCTGAAGGGTCGGGATAGACCATCCCGTTGATAGGCCGGGTGTGGAAGGGCTGTGAGGCCTTGAGCTAACCGGTACTAATTGCCCGTGCGGCTTGATCCTATAACCCCAAGCGGAAGACTCCGCATGGGGCAGCGCTGACGCAATCGCAACCCCACACTTCTCCCGGAACGTCGGGTGCACGATCGCGCCGGCTGCCGCCGGCGCCTCGAGCGCCGCAACAGAATTCCTGACGATCACAGCGCGCTGGAACCACGCCTTCCCATCCCGAACAGGACCGTGAAACGGCGTCGCGCCGATGATAGTGCGAGGTATATCGCGCGAAAGTAGGTCATCGTCAGGACCCCAAAGCAGACCCCCGGTCGCGTGCGCGGCCGGGGGTTTTTGCTTTGGCGCGGAAGATGACCCGACCTTGGGCCGGGGCGTTTTCGCATGCGCGGAGGACGACCGGCCTGAGCTCAGGCGCGCCGGTCACCGGGGCGGAGGCCTCGCCTCGTCTGGCCCCTTGTCCGGCGACCCTTCTCGCGTGCGAAGGCGGTTTCCGGCCAGGATTCGGACGGTCCCCAGTGCGCGTTGTCCGTGCCGCGCGCCGCCCCGACAATTTTTGCCGCCTGAACACGGACTTACGTCGAGATCTACCTAGACTTCCCGAGCTTGGCGCGCTAGGCTGCACGATCAGCACAAGACGGCGCAATTCAGTGATGTCGCGTCCTCGCATCCGAGCGGTCCCGGCGATCCGGAACACGGTCATGGTGGTCGACGACCAGTCGACCGGGCGCGCGATCCTCCAAGAGGTGGTGAAGAGCCTGGACACCGGCATCGTGGTCCGGCCCTTCGAGAATCCGCTCGACGCGGTGCGCTGGGCGACGACCCAGCCCGCGGACCTGGTGCTCGTCGACTACCAGATGCCCGAGATTGACGGGATCGAGTTCGTGCGACGCCTGCGCCTCCTCCCCGAGTACGCGCACGTCCCCATGGTCATGGTGACGGTCCACGACGATCGCAAGGTGCGCTACGCGGCGCTGGACGCCGGCATCACGGACTTCCTCACCAAGCCGATCGACACGCGCGAATGCCTGGCGCGCTGCCGCAACCTGCTGACCCTGCGTCGGCAGCAGCTTGCGCTCGAAGACAAGGGCCGGTTGCTCGAGGGCATGGTCCAGGACGCGACCCAGGAGGTGCGCACGCGCGAGAAGGAGACGCTCTTTCGTCTCGCCAAGGCGGGCGAGTTCCGCGACGAGGACACCGGCAACCACGTCATCCGCATGGCGCGCTTCTCGCGGCTGATCGCCGAGGCGATCGGGCTCGACGCGCAGGAATCGGAGACGATCGAGCTCGCTGCGCCGCTGCACGACATCGGCAAGATCGGGCTGCCGGACCACATCTTGCTGAAGACGGACAGGCTCACCGAGGGCGAGCAGCGCATTATGCAGCGCCATCCGGTGATCGGCTACGAGATCCTGAAGGACAGCCCGTCGAAGTACCTGCGCATGGGGGCCCTGATCGCGCTCGGGCACCACGAGAAGTTCGACGGTTCCGGGTATCCCTATGGCCTGGTCGGGGACCACATACCGCTGCCGGCCCGGATCGTCGCGGTCGCAGACGTCTACGACGCGCTGACTTCGCGCCGCCCCTACAAGGCGGCCTGGCTGTCGGACGAGGCAGTGCGCTATCTCCAGGGCCACCGCGGCCTGCACTTCGATCCGATGCTGGTGGACGCCTTCCTGCGCGTGCGCGACGAAGCGCTCGCCATCCAGGAGGAGCTGAAGGACACGGCGCCACCGCCGCAGGGATCCCCGGCGGAATGATCTCCGGGCTGAGCGCGACGTTCGGCGCGATCCGGGCGCGGCTCCACGCCCGGCCCGATTCCGAGCACGAGCAGGCGATCGTCCGGCTCGGGCTCGTCAGTGTAATCGTCGCTTACCTCACGATCACCGACTGGACCGGGCACGAGTCCACCCGTGCTCCGGTGCTGTACGTGCTGTTCGGGCTCTACCTTGCGGTCGCCGCGGGTCTGCTCGTCGAGATCTGGCGTCGGCCGGAGGCCTGCCCGCGCCGGCGCGTGATCGGCATGGTGGGAGACAACGTCGCGATCGCGACGTGCATGTATCTCACCACCGACCTCGGCGCGCCGCTTTTCGGCGTCTTCCTCTTCGTCACGTTCGGCAACGGTTTCCGCTACGGGCGCTTCTACCTGTTCGCGTCCCAGGCGCTCGCGATCGCAGGTTTCAGCAGCGTGCTCGTGCTCAATCCGTACTGGCACGACCAGCGTGCACTGGGGTTCGGCCTCCTGTTCGCAATGGTGATCCTGCCGCTCTACGTGTCCACCCTGCTCACGCGCATCCAGCGGGCGCGCGAAGCCGCCGAGGCGGCGAACACAGAGAAGACGCGCTTCCTATCGACGATGTCGCACGAGATGCGCACCCCGCTGAACGGCGTCATCGGCATCAACGAGCTGCTGTTCGCCACGCCGCTCAATCCCGAGCAGCGCGAGCTGCTCACGAGCTCGCAGGACTCGGCGCAGCTCATGCTCTCGCTGGTGAGCAACGTTCTGGACATCTCCAGGATCGAGTCGGGGGGGCTGCAGCCAGAGCACATCGAGTTCGACCTCCACAAGCTCCTGCACACGACCCTGCGCACCCTGCGCCTTGCCGCCGATCGCAAGAAGCTCGCGCTCGATCTGAGCGTCGCCGCGGACGTCCCGTACCGGCTCGTCGGGAGCCCGGTGCACCTGCGGCAGGTGCTGGTGAACCTCGTGAGCAACGCGCTCAAGTTCACCGAGAGGGGCTCGGTGTCGGTGCGGGTGTCCACGGCGACCGCCGACGCCTCAGGGGTACGGCTGCGGTTCGAGGTCGAGGACAGCGGCATCGGCATTGCGCCGGAGGCGCTGAAGCGAATCTTCGAGCGTTTCTACCAGGCCGACCAGTCGATCACCCGCGTGTACGGTGGATCCGGGCTCGGCACCGCGATCTCGAAGCAGCTCGTCGAGCTGATGGGCGGCGCGATCGGCGTCACCAGCGAGCAGGGTACCGGTTCGCTCTTCTGGTTCGAGCTGCCGCTGGCGCACGCCGGGCAGGAACCCGAGGCTCAGTCGCGGCTCCCCGGGTTGCGGGTCAACCTCCTCGTATCCGATCCCGCACAGGTGGCCGGGCTCACCGCCAGCCTCGCGGGCTGGGGGGTCGCCGTGGAGGTGTCGGCCGGAGGGCCGGAGCTCATTCGCGCGCTTGCGAGCGCCGCGCGGCAGAATCGCGCCTTTCACCTCGCGCTGATCGATGCGCGGGTCTCGCGCGTCGATCCGGTCCAGCTCGCCGCCACGGTGCGCTCCGAGTTCGCGCTGCACCCGCCGATGCTGGTCCTCCTCAACGCGGGGGCGAGCGGCAGGAGCCGCGACGCGCTGCTGAAGGCGGGGTACGCGAGCCTGCTCGATGCGCCGTTCGACAAGGGACGGTTGTTCAACATCGTCCACAGCGCGCTGGCGAAAGAGGACCTGCCGCTGCCGGAGAGCGTCATTCCGATCACCGCCGGCGCGCGCGGACGGCGCCCGGCGGGCCGGCGCGTGCTGGTGGCCGAGGACAACCCGACGAACAGGCTGGTGATCCAGAAGGTGCTCGAAGGCGCCGGGCACGCGGTGTCGATGGTCGAGAACGGCGAGCAGGTGCTCGACGCGCTGGAGTCCGAGCGCTACGACTGTGTCGTCGTCGACTGGCACATGCCGGTGATGGGCGGCCTGGAGGCGCTGAAGCTCGTGCGCGTGATGGAACCGCAGAGCGAGCGCACGCCCTTCGTCATGTTCACCGCCAACGCGACGCGCGAGGCGATGGACGAGTGCGCGGCGGCCGGCTTCGACGCTTTCCTCACCAAGCCGATCGAGCCGAAGCGCCTGCTCGACACGATTGCCGCCCTCTGCCCGGAGGAGCCCTCCGGCGCACGGCGCGCGATGCTCACGCCGGAGGCCGCGCCGTCAGCCGTCGCGCCGCCGGCCGCGGGACGGGCCGCGCTCGTCGACCACGAGAAGCTCGCGGAGCTCCAGGGAATCGGACGCTCAGGCTTCGTCGCGGACCTCGTCGCGGGGTTCGTGGCGGACGGCGAGAAGCTCATCGGCGCGATGGCCGCAAGCACGCGTGAGGCCGACTACAAGGGCTTCCGCGAGCACGTCCACGCGCTCAAGGGAAGCGCGGGCAGTCTGGGCGCGATGGCGCTCTTCGAGAAGTGCCGGGAAGTCTCGCTCGTCGCGCCGCGCGAGCTTCCCGTGCAGGCCGATGGACTACTCGATGGGATCGAGAAGAGCTTCGCGGCGACGCGCGCGGCGCTCGAAGACTACGTGAGCAAGCACCTGCGCGCCGCCGGCTGAGGCGCGGAGGGTCAGGCGGCGGCGCGCTGCGCCGTGCCATCCTCCCGCGACATGCGCTTCGCCTGCGCGCGGACCAGGCGCTCCATGAGCTTGAGCTGCGTCTCGGTCAGCTCCAGCGCGGTGTCGCACCAGATGTTGACGATCGAAAGCAGGTCCTCGTACCGCACCGGCTCGTGCGTGTCGCGAATGCGCTGCAGCGCGCGGTAGGTGTTGGCCTTGCGCGCGTGCTGGCGCACGAAGTCGTGCAGCGCGTTCTCGCCCTGGCCGTCTGCCGCGAGCACGTCCACCAGTCCTTTCGCGTAGAGCTCCTCGCCGCTCCAGGTCGCGCCCGAGAGGATCATCTCCTCGGCGACCTTGCGGCCGAGCCGGCGCCCGATGAGGTTGTAGGCGCCCATCCCGGGGAAGAGGCCGAACAGCACCTCGGGCAGGCCGAACTTCGCGCTGCGCTCCGCGATCACGATGTCGCTCGACAGCGCGGACTCCATGCCGCCCCCGAGGGCCTCGCCCTGGACGAGGGAGATGGTGGTCACGGGGAGGTGATAGTGCGCGACGTTGTGGTAGCAGACGTCCACGCATTCGCGCCCGTAGCGCTCGAGCGCGGCGCGGTCGCGCGCGCGGATGAGCTGCATGAACAGCCCCAGGTCCCCGCCGAGGCTGAACACGCCCGGCACGCTCGAGCCCAGAACCACGTACCGGAATGGACGGTCCGCGCCCGCGACCCTCACCCGCGCGCCCGAGGCTTCGATCGCGCGCTGGATCTCGCGCGCTTCCGCGAGCAGTCCCGCATTGAAGTTGGGCACCGGTGTGCCCCGCATCCGGGCGAAGAGAATCTGATCGTCCGCGTCGAACTCGACGTCGAACTGCGAGAAGCGCTTCTCGCCGAGCCAGTCGATCGGATGTTCATCCGCGGCAGCGAAGACACGATGAATGTCCCTCGGAAGCGTCATGTCCATGAGTAGGCTCCTCAGCAGTTGTCTTTTGGTTCGCCCGCGCGAGGGCGAGTGCATGCAGCGCTGCCCGCGGGTTTGTTCTGTCGTTGGTGCTGGGCAAGACCGACTGTGAGGTATTTAACACGCGTCCGGGAAAATGTGCAATTCGTCAAATGCATGGCTGTCGATCTTCCAGCAGCGCCGCAGGAGTGTGCACAATTTCTCACCATTTGAGGCGGGCGCCGTGCGCGGCCCCGAACGCTGGCCCGCCCCCCTGCGTTTCGGTGCCGACCCGGCAAATGTGTTCGAATTCAGGGGTCTAGGTAGCGGGCAGCGCGATCGCGGTTGACCTGCGTCAACCGGCCGGGGGAAGCTGCCCCTAGCATGCGCGGAGCGCCGGACGGGTGCGCCCGCGCGGCGCCGCCAGGAGAGACCATGCAAATCGCGGCCGCGGCGGGCGAGCGCGCAGCGACCCAGAGGGATACCGCGACCTGCTTTCACTGCGGGCAACCGGTCGGCCAGGACGGGCGCCGCGGGCTGCACATCGCTGGGGAGGCCCGCGCGTTCTGCTGCGGCGGCTGCGAGGCGGCCGCGCACGCCATCGCCGGGGCGGGCCTCGACGCCTACTACCGGCTGCGGGAGCACGCGACCGGACGGCCCGCGCGGGAGGCGCCCGGCCCGGAGGCGTTCGCCGCCTATGAGGATCCGGCGCTCCAGGCCGCGTTCGTCGTGACCGATGCGGACGGCTGCCGCGAGGCCGCGCTGCTGCTCGAAGGCATCCGCTGCTCGGCCTGCGTCTGGCTGAACGAGCAGGTGCTGAGCCGTCTCCCGGGGGTGGCCGGGGTCTCGATCAACTACGCGACGCGCCGCGCACGCGTGCGCTGGGACCCCTCGCGCCTGCGGCTGTCCGACATCCTGGCCGCGGTTGCCCGCATCGGTTACCGCGCCGCCCCGTACGACCGCGCCCTGGCCGACGCGGCCTACCAGCGCGAGCGGCGCAGCGCGCTCTGGCGGGTCTTCGTCGCAGGCCTCGGCATGATGCAGGTCATGATGTATGCGGTGCCCGCGTACGTCGCCGGGGCGGAGGGCGGGCTGCCGCTCGACGTGGAGACGCTCATGCGCTGGGCGAGTCTCGCGCTGACCGTTCCCGTCGTTGCCTACTCGGCGCAGCCGTTCTTCCTCGGTGCCTGGCGCGACCTGAAGGCCCGTCGCGCGGGAATGGACGTGCCGGTCGCGCTGGGCGTGGCGGTGGCCTTCGCGGCCAGCGTGTGGGCCACGCTGCGGGCCGACGGGGAGGTGTACTTCGACTCCGTCACGATGTTCGTGTTTCTCCTCCTCTCGGGACGTTACCTCGAATTCGAGGCACGCCATCGCGCCGGTGAGGCGCTCGCCCACCTCGGCCGCATCGTCCCCGCGCAGGCGGCGCGCCTGCGCCGGTTCCCCGGCCCGGTCGAGACCGAGGACGTGGCCGTGAGCGCGCTCCGGCCGGGCGACTTCGTACTCGTTCGCCCGGGCGAACGCGTGCCGGCCGACGGCGTGGTGGCCGCGGGGGAAGGAGCGGTGGACGAGTCGCTGCTCACCGGAGAGAGCCGCCCGGTCGCGAAACGCGCAGGCAGCGGCGCGGTCGGCGGCTCGCTGAACGCTTCGTCGCCCCTCGTGGTGCGCGTGGAGCGGGTCGGCGCGGACACCACGGTCGCCGCGATCGTCCGGCTGGTCGAACGCGCGCTGACCGAGCGCCATCGCCTGGTCGAGGTCGCCGACCGGTACGCGCACGTCTTCGTCCTCGCCGTCCTCGTCCTCGCCGCGGCCACCGCCGCCGCGTGGCTGGCGCTCGCGCCCGGGCGCGCGCTCTGGATCGCGGTGTCGGTGCTGGTCGTCACCTGCCCCTGCGCGCTGTCGCTCGCCACGCCGGCTGCGCTGGCGGTCGCGACGGGCGAACTCGCGCGGCGCGGCATCATCGTCACGCGCGGCCACGCGATCGAGACCCTGGCGCGCGCGACCGACGTGGTCTTCGACAAGACCGGAACGCTGACCGAGGGCGAGCTGCGAGTCGTCGCGACCGTCGCGCTCGGCGCGCTGCCGCTCGAGCGCTGCCGAGCGGTGGCGCTCGCGCTGGAGGCCGCCTCCGAGCACCCCGTCGCGCGCGCGCTCGCGCGTCACGGCGCGGGGGGGCAGGGGACCGTCGCCGCAGTGTGCAGCGTGAGCCATCCCGGGCGCGGGATCGAGGGGGAAGTGGAGGGCGTCCGGTACCGGATCGGCACGCATGCATTCTGCGCGGGGCTCGCCGGCCCGGGCGGCGGAGACACGCCTCCCCGGCACGCGGCCTCGACGTTCGTGTACCTCGTGGCCGCCGATGCCTGGCTCGCGCGCTTCGAGCTGGACGACACCCTCAAACCGGGCGCCGCGGCGCTGGTCCGCCGCCTCGGGGAAATGGGCAAGCGGGTTCATCTGCTGAGCGGTGACGCGGAGGGGCCGGTGCGCGCAATCGCGGACGGCCTGGGCATCGTGGCGATGCGGGCGCAAGCCGATCCCGCGGCCAAGCAGGCCTACGTCGCCGGCCTGCAGCGTGCGGGCGCGACCGTGGCGATGATCGGAGACGGCGTCAACGACGCCCCCGTGCTCGCTCAGGCGGACGTCTCGGTGGCGCTGGGCACCGGCGCCGAGCTCGCGCAAGCCCGTGCCGACGCGGTGCTCGTCTCGGGGGATCCGCGCGCGCTCGGCCAGGCGTTCGAGCTCGCGCGCGCCGCGCTGCGCGTGATCCGGCAGAACCTCGCCTGGGCGACCGTGTACAACCTCGCCGCCCTCCCGGCCGCGGCGGCGGGTCTCGTCACGCCGTGGATGGCGGGCATCGGCATGTCGGGAAGCTCGGTGGCGGTCGTGCTGAACGCGCTGCGGCTGCGCCGGCGGGACCGGCCGGGCGAGCAGGAGGACTAGGCTGGTGGACGTGCTGTTCCTGCTGATCCCGCTTTCGGTGGTCCTGGTCTTCGCCATCGGGGCGGTGTTCTGGTTTGCGCTCCGGTCCGGGCAGTTCGACGACCTCGAGGGCCCCGGCTTTACAGTGCTGCTCGACGACGACGCGCCCGGCGGAACGGATGACCGATAGGGCGCATCACTGCGCGGCGCGGGGGTTTCGCTCCGCCGCGGCGCGCGATTTGACCTGAATCAAGTGCGCGGGCGCATGCTCTCCTAGCATTCGCTCCTTGCTCGCACGCAAGCGCGCCGGATACCACTTTGCGGGAAGGGGGAAGAGACTCATGACAGCCGCGACCTACAACTACACCGTCGTGCGGCAGTTCGCGATCATGACCGTCGTGTGGGGCATCGTGGGCATGCTGGTCGGTGTGGTGGTCGCCGCGCAGTTCATCTGGCCCGACCTCACCTACGGGATTCCCTGGCTCTCCTTCGGCCGGCTGCGCCCGCTGCACACGAACGCGGTGATCTTCGCGTTCGGCGGCTCGGCGCTCTTCGCCACGTCCTACTACGTCGTGCAGCGCACCTGCCATGTGCGGCTCTTCTCCGATCGCCTCGCGGCCTTCACCTTCTGGGGCTGGCAGGCCGTCATCGTGGCCGCCGCGATCACGCTCCCGCTCGGAATGACCTCGTCCAAGGAGTACGCCGAGCTCGAGTGGCCGATCGACGTGCTGATCACGCTGGTGTGGGTCGCCTACGCGATCGTGTTCTTCGGCACCATCGCCAGGCGCAGGACCCCTCACATCTACGTCGCGAACTGGTTCTTCGGCGCCTACATCCTGACCGTGGCGCTGCTCCATCTCGTGAACAGCGCGGAGATGCCCGCCACGCTGTGGAAGTCCTACTCGGCCTACGCCGGCGTCCAGGACGCGATGGTGCAATGGTGGTACGGGCACAACGCGGTCGGGTTCATCCTCACCGCGGGGTTCCTGGGGATGATGTACTACTTCGTGCCCAAGCAGGCCGGGCGGCCGATCTATTCCTACCGGCTGTCCGTGGTGCACTTCTGGGCGCTCATCTTCACCTACATGTGGGCCGGCCCGCACCACCTGCACTACACCGCCCTGCCGGACTGGACGCAGTCGATCGGAATGATCTTCTCGCTCATCCTGCTCGCGCCGTCGTGGGGCGGGATGATCAACGGCATCATGACCCTGTCGGGGGCGTGGCACAAGCTGCGCGACGACCCGATCCTCAAGTTCCTGATCGTCTCGCTGTCGTTCTACGGCATGTCGACCTTCGAGGGACCGATGATGTCGATCAAGACGGTCAACGCGCTGTCGCACTACACCGACTGGACGATCGGCCACGTGCACGCCGGCGCGCTCGGCTGGGTCGGAATGATCACGATCGGCTCCATCTACTACCTGCTCCCGCGCCTGTTCGGGCGCAGCGAGATGCACAGCGTGCCGCTGGTGACCCTGCACTTCTGGGTGGCGACGATAGGGATCGTCCTCTACATCGCGGCGATGTGGATCGCCGGAGTGACGCAGGGGCTGATGTGGCGCGCGGTGAATCCCGACGGGACGCTCACCTACACGTTCGTCGAGTCCACCAAGGCGAGCATGCCGTTCTACGGGATCCGCCTGCTCGGCGGCCTGCTGTACCTGGCGGGAATGGCGGTCATGGCCTACAACACCTGGAAGACGATCGCCGGGCGCAAGGCGGTCGATGCGCCGATCCCGGCCCCGGCCCACGCCTGAGGGGGAGAGGACCATGGCGTTCACGCACGAAAAGATCGAGAAGAGCAACACGCTCCTGATCGTCCTCGTGATCCTGGTGGTTGCGATCGGCGGGCTGGTGGAGATCGTGCCGCTCTACTTCCAGCGCTCGACCACCGAGGCGGTCGCTGGCCTGAAGCCGTACTCGCCGCTGCGCCTGGTCGGACGCGACGTCTACATCCGCGAGGGCTGCAACAACTGCCACTCGCAGATGATCCGCCCGTTTCGCGCCGAGACCGAGCGCTACGGGCACTACTCCGTCGCCGGCGAGTTCGTGTTCGACCACCCGTTCCTGTGGGGCAGCAAGCGCACCGGGCCCGACCTCGCGCGCGTCGGCGGCCGCTACAGCGACGACTGGCACCGCATCCACTTCCAGAACCCGCGCGACGTCGTGCCGGAGTCGATCATGCCGGCGTATCCGTGGCTCGCCGCGACGCCGGCCGCGGCCGACGACATCGAGTCGCGCATGCGGGCGCTGCGGCGCGTCGGCGTGCCGTATAGCGACGAAGAGATCGCGGGCGGGCGCAAGGCGCTCGAAGGCAAGACCGAGCTCGACGCGATGATCGCGTACCTCCAGGGGCTGGGCACGGTGCTCAAGGAAAAGCGCTAGCCGCGATGGATCTCGACGACCTGCGCGTGATGGTCACGGTCGCGAGCTTCGCGACCTTCCTCGGCATCGTCGGGTGGGCCTATGCCGCCCGGCGCAAGGCCGGTTTCGACCGTGCGGCGAGCGCGATCCTGCAGGAGGACGAGGACGCGGGGAACGAAGGGGGAGCGGAGCGATGAGCGATTTCACGAGCGCGTTCTGGAACTGGTACATCGCGGTGCTGACCGTCGGCTCGATCATCGGCTGCGCGGTCCTGCTGTGGATGCAGACCACCAGGCGCGCGCCGGGCGCCAAGATCGACACCACGGGCCACGTGTGGGACGAGGACCTGCAGGAGTGGAACAACCCGCTGCCGAACTGGTGGCGCTGGCTGTTCTACATCACCGTGGTGTTCGCGCTCGTCTACCTCGCCTTCTATCCCGGGCTGGGCAGCTTCCGCGGCTCGCTCGGCTGGACGCAGTCGAGGCAGTACGACGACGAGGTGAAGAAAGCCGAGGCGGTCTATGGCCCGATCTACGCCAAGTACGCCGCCATGAGCATCGAGCAGGTTGCGGCCGACCGGGAGGCGATGGCGATCGGGCAGAACCTCTACCTCAACTACTGCGCCCAGTGCCACGCCTCCGACGCCCGCGGCGCGAAGGGCTTCCCGAACCTGGCCGACGCGGACTGGCAGTGGGGCGGCGACCCGAAGCAGATCGAGGAGACCATCCTCGGCGGGCGCACCGCGGTGATGCCGCCGCAGGGCGCCGCGCTCGGCGGGGACGGCGTAAAGGACGTCGCGCACTACGTCATGTCGCTCTCGGGCATGGCGAGCGACTCCATCCGCGTCGCGCGCGGCAAGGAGAAGTTCGCGCAGATCTGCGCCGCCTGCCACGGGCCGGAGGGGAAGGGCAACCCCGCGCTCGGGGCACCGAACCTGACCGACAGGATCTGGCTGTACGGCGGCAGCGAGGCGGACATCGCGGCCACCATCCAGCACGGGCGCACGGGCCAGATGCCGGCCTGGAAGGACCTGCTCGGCGAGGCCAAGGCCCACGTCCTGGCCGCGTACGTCTGGGGCCTCACGCACCAGCCGGGGAAGTGACCGGCGCGGAAAGATGAACGATCCGCGCGAGGGCGACGCGGTCGTGCGCGCTCCGAAGGGCGGGGCGGGGGCGGCCGCCGTCCGGAATGCGTCTGAGGGCGAGGGCGCGCAGGCCCTGTACGCCGCCCGCAAGAAGATCTACCCGCGCACCGTCCACGGCCGGTTCGACCGCTGGCGGTGGGTGCTCGTCTGGGCGACCCAGATCGTCTTCTACGGGCTGCCGTGGCTCACGTGGAACGGCCGTCAGGCGGTGCTCTTCGACCTCGCGGCGCGCAAGTTCTACATCTTCGGGTTCGTGTTCTGGCCGCAGGACTTCATCTACCTGACGGCGCTCCTCATCATCTCGGCCCTGGCGCTGTTCCTGTTCACCGCGGTCGGCGGGCGGCTGTGGTGCGGTTACGCGTGCCCGCAGACCGTCTACACCGAGATCTTCATGTGGATCGAGCGCAAGATCGAGGGCGGGCGCGCGCAGCGCATGCTCCTCGACGAGGCGCCGGTGAGCGCGCGCAAGGTCGCGGTCAAGGGCGCGAAGCACGCGGCGTGGATCGCGGTCTCGCTGTGGACCGGCTTCACCTTCGTCGGCTACTTCACGCCGATCACCGAGCTCCTGGGGGCGGTCGCTGCGCTCGCGACCGGGCCATGGGAGACGTTCTGGATCCTGTTCTACGGCTTCGCGACCTACGGCAACGCCGGCTGGATGCGCGAGCAGGTGTGCAAGTACATGTGCCCCTACGCGCGCTTCCAGAGCGCGATGTTCGACCGCGACACCCTGATCATCACCTACGACGCGGGGCGCGGCGAGCCGCGCGGTCCGCGCTCGCGCAAGGCGGTGCGCGCGGAGATCCCGCTCGGCGACTGCGTGAACTGCGGGCTCTGCGTGGACGTGTGCCCCACCGGAATCGACATCCGCGAGGGCCTGCAGTACGAGTGCATCGGCTGCGCCGCGTGCATCGACGCGTGCGACGAGGTGATGGGCAAGTTCGGCTATCCGCGCGGCCTGATCCGCTACTCGACCGAGAACGCACTCGCGCACGGATGGGACGCGCGCAAGATGGTGCGGCGGGTGTTGCGCGCGCGCACGCTCGTCTACGGCGCGATCCTGTTCGCGGTCTGCGCGGCGCTGGCGGGCGCGCTCGCGCTGCGCGTGCCGCTCAAGGTTGACATCGTGCGCGACCGGGCCAGCCTCGCGCGGGAGGTCGAAGGCGGGCGCATCGAGAACGTGTACCGCATCCAGGTCATGAACACCCAGGAGCGTGCGCACAGGTACCGGATCGGCGCCAGCGGCCTGCCCGGGATCGCGGTGGCGAGCGATGCGCAGATCGAGGTTCCCGCCGCGACCACGCGCCAGGTCCCGCTGCGCATCCAGATCGACCCGGGCACCACGGCTAAGGGCTCGCACCGGATCGAGGTGGAGGTCCAGTCCCTCGACGACGCCGGCGTGGTCGCGCGCGAGCAGTCGGTGTTCCTGGTCCGCTGACGTGCGCGCCGTGCCGTCGCCGTCGCGCCCGTGGTACCGCGAGCCCTGGCCCTGGCTGCTGATGGCCGCGCCGGCCGCGGCGGTGGCCCTGGGCGTCGTCATGGTGGTGCTCGGGCTGCGCAGCGAGGACGGGCTGGTCGTCGACGACTACTACAAGCGCGGCCTGGCGATCAACCAGGTGCTCGGCCGCGGGGCGCGCGCGGCCGCCCTGGGGCTCGAAGCCGCGATCGAGTTCAGCGCCGGGCGCGACCGGGTACGCGTGGCGCTTGCCGGGCGGGCGGGTGCGAACGACGGCGCGACGATGCTGCGCCTCGTGCATCCGACGCGGTCCGGCCAGGACCAGATCGTCGTGCTCGCCCGCGGGGCCGGCGGGACGTTCGAAGGCGTGCTGCGGCCGCCGGCGGCCGGCGCCTGGCACCTCGTCCTGGAGGGCGAGGGCGGCGGGTGGCGGCTCGCCGGCGATTGGCGCACCGCCGAGGACCGGGTCGTGCTCCGTCCGGCCGGGCACGATTAGGGGCGCGCGGAAGGAGGGGGCATGTCCGACGGCAAGCGGCTCATCTATATCCTCTGGCCGTCGTTCATCGTGGCCGGGGTCGCCACCGGGGTCGTCTTCACGGTCTTCGACCCGACCGACCTGCGGTTCTTCGACCGGGAAATCACCCTGAGCCGCACGGCGGTCTATTCCATCGGCTTCTTCCTGTTCTGGCTGTTCGCGGCCGGCTCGAGCGCGCTGACCTGCTTCTTCCAGCGCTCGAGCGCCGACCTGAATCGCCCGCGCGGCGCGCCCTTTGATCGGCCGCAAACGCCGCCCGGAAAGGGGACGGTACACTGACCAGGTCAGTGAACCGGGGAACCACGAGGAGGACACCATGTTCAGGCAGGTGCTGATTCCGACCGACGGCTCGGCGCTCGCGCGCAAGGCGATAAAGGCGGGCGTCGCGCTCGCGAAGGAGCTGGGCGCCAAGGTCACCGCGTACTATGCGCTCGAGGCGTTCCAGCCCTATGTGTACGGCGACGGCTACGTGATCGACACGGGGACGATCAAGGCCTTCGAGGAGCGTGCGCGCGAGACCGGGCAGAAGTACCTCGCCGAAGTGGAGAAGGCCGCGCGCGCGGCCGGGGTGCCGTGCGAGGCGGTGATGACGAAGCCGGCGACCGCCTACCAGGGCATCATCGATGCCGCCCGGCGCAAGAAGTGCGACGTGATCTTCATGGCCTCGCACGGCCGCGGCGAGCTCGCCTCGCTCATCCTCGGGAGCGTGACGCAGAAGGTGCTCGCGCACTCGAAGATCCCGGTGCTCGTCTACCGCTGACGGGCCGCCGGCCCGGCGCGGGCGCGCAGCCGCCCTACACCTCGCGGTAGGCGAGGAGCTGCCGGAGGCCGTCCGTGTCGAGGATGCGGATGTGCTTCTGCTGGACCGCGATCAGGCCCTGGTCCTGGAACTTGGAGAAGATGCGGCTGACCGTCTCGAGCTTCAGGCCGAGATAGCTGCCGATCTCCTCGCGCGTCATGCGCAGGTGGAACTCCGAGGGCGAGTAGCCGCGCGCGACGAAGCGCTGCGAGAGGTTGAGGAGGAAGGCCGCGAGCCGCTCCTCGGCGCGCATCGTGCCGAGGAGCATCATCACCCCCTGGTCGCGCACGATCTCGCGGCTCATGACCTTGTGGAACTGGTGCTGGAGGTTGCGCACCTCGCGCGAGACCTCCTCGAGGCGCGCGAACGGGATCACGCACACCTCCCCGTCCTCGAGCGCGTGCGCGTTGCACGCGTGCGCCTCGGTCCCGATCCCGTCCATGCCGAGGATCTCGCCGGGCATGTGGAACCCGGTCACCTGGTCGCGGCCGTCCTCCAGGATGACGTCGGTCTTGAAGAACCCGGTCCGGATGGCGTACAGGGAGCCGAACGCATCGCCGGCGCGATACAGGGTCTCGCCGCGCTTGATGCGCCGCCGCGTGTAGACGAGCTGGTCGAGCTGCTCGATCTCGGCGCGCGAGAGGCCCATCGGCAGGCACAGCTCGCGCAGGCTGCAGCTCGAGCAGACCGTCCTGAGCTGATGGATGTTGAGCGCCTTGCCGGCCGCAGGATGGGCGTCCATCGAAGTAGAGTTCCCGAGACCGTTGATCCAGGTCAACACGCCGCGCGGCGCCGGACCCAAACTTGCCAATGGCCGGAATTCTACAGTGAATCAGGCAGATCTCGTCATCGACCCGGAGCTGCTGCGGCGCTTCGACCGGCCGGGGCCGCGCTACACCTCCTACCCGACCGCCGACCGCTTCGTCGAGGCGTTCGACGCCGCCGCCTACCGCCGCGCGCTCGAGCACCGGCGCGACGCGGCGACCGCGCGCGCGCTGTCGCTGTACGTGCACCTGCCGTTCTGCAGCACGATCTGCTACTACTGCGGCTGCAACAAGGTCATCACCCGCGATCACGGCCGCTCGGCCAAGTACCTGCGCTATCTCGCGCGCGAGCTCGACCTCGTCACCGCGGTGATCGGGGACGGGCAGCGCATCGAGCAGCTGCACTGGGGCGGCGGCACGCCGACGTTCCTGAGCGCGCTCGAGCTGCGCGACCTGATGGGCATCATCCGCGACCGCTTCGCGTTTGCCGAGGACGGGGAATACTCGATCGAGGTGGATCCGCGCAGCGCGGACCCGCTGACCATCGCGCTGCTCGGCGAGCTCGGGTTCAACCGGCTGTCGGTCGGGGTGCAGGACTTCGACCCGGACGTGCAGCGCGCGGTCAACCGCATCCAGCCCTACGAGATGACCGCCGACGTGGTCGAGGCGGCGCGCGCGAGCGGCTTCAAGTCGGTCAACCTCGATCTCATCTACGGCCTGCCGCACCAGAGCGTCGAGCGCTTCGGCCAGACGCTGTTCAAGGTGCTGCGCCTCAATCCCGGCCGGATCGCGCTCTACAACTACGCGCACCTGCCGACCGTGTTCAAGCCGCAGCGCCGGATCAGGGAGGCGGACCTGCCGTCGGCCGCCACGCGCCTCGACCTCCTGACGCTCGCGATCCGTACGCTCACCCGCGCGGGCTACCAGTACATCGGGATGGACCACTTCGCGCGTCCCGACGACGATCTCGCGCAGGCCCAGCGCATCGGGCACCTGCACCGCAACTTCCAGGGCTATTCGACCCGCGCGGAGTGCGACCTGGTGGCGATCGGGATCTCGGCGATCGGCGCGGTGGGGCCGTCCTACGTCCAGAACGTGAAGACGCTGGACGAGTACTACGACCGCCTCGACCAGCGCGAATTCCCGGTGCTGCGCGGGATCGAGCACTCGGCCGACGACCTGGTGCGGCGCGCGGTGATCATGGCGCTGATGTGCCAGTTCGCGGTTTCGATGGATTCGATCGGCATCGCGTACCTGATCGACTTCAAGCGCTACTTCGCGGCGGAGCTCGCCGAGCTGCGCGAGCTGCAGGCGATGGGCCTGGTCGAGGTCGACCGGGAATGGATCACGGTCACCGCGCGCGGCCGCCTCCTGGTGCGCGCCATCGCGATGGTCTTCGACCGCTACCTGCGCGAGGCCCAGAGCCGCGCGCGGTACTCGAAGGTAATCTAGCGCCGTGCGCGGCGCGCCGGCCGCGCCCGGACGGTGGGCGGCTGCACGGAACGAGGGCCAGACATTGAGCGAGCTCGCGGCGAGCGCCTTTCTCGTCGGCCTGCTGGGCGGCGTGCACTGCGTCGCCATGTGCGGGGGCATCGTCAGCGCCCTCAACCTGCAGCCGGCCGGCGGCGCGGGCGTGCGGCTCGGGCCCGGCGGCGTCGCGGTGGCCGCGACTCCCGCGCAGGCGCCGCTGCACCTCGCGTACAGCGCAGGCAGGATCGCGAGCTACGGCGCCGCCGGAGCGCTCGCCGGAGGGATCGGCGGCACCGCCGCGATGCTCCAGGCGGTGCTGCCCGCGCAAGTCGTGCTCGGCGTGGTGGCGAACGGCCTGGTGATGCTGCTCGGGCTCTACCTCGCCGGGCTCGGGCGCAGCGTCGCGGGGCTCGAGCGGCTCGGAGCGGGGCTGTGGCGCCAGGTCTCCCCGCTCGGGCGGCGCTGGCTGCCGGTCGCGACCGTCCCGCGCGCGCTCGCGGTCGGCGCGGTCTGGGGCTGGCTGCCCTGCGGGCTCGTCTACAGCGTGCTCGCGCTCGCGCTCGTGAGCGGAAGTGCGGCGCGCGGCGCGCTCGTCATGCTCGCGTTCGGCCTCGGAACGCTGCCCAACCTGCTCGCCGCGGGATTGGCGGTCGGCGCGCTGCGCACGCTGCTGCAGCGTCGCGGCGTGCGTCTCGCGGCGGGGCTGGCGGTCGCGGCGCTCGGGGTCTGGGGCGTGCTGCGCACGCCGGGCCTGGCCGAGCACGTCCGGAACGGCATCGCCTGCCTGACTTGATCCGGCCGTTGGCGCCCACAAGTTAGAATCGATGGCGGCGGTCGCGATGGAACCCGCCCGGGAGGCAATATGAAAATTCTGCTCGCCGTGGACGGATCGGAGTGCGCCGTCCGCGCCACCCGCAAGCTCGTCGAGATGAGCGCCGCGTTGAAGGAACCCCCCGGGGTCGAGCTGGTGACGGTGCAGCTGCCGGTGCCGCACGTGGGCGGATTCTCGGGCAAGGTGATCTCGCAGGACATGATCGAGAGCCACTATCGCGCGGAGGGCGAGAAGGCGCTCGCCCCGAGCGTCCGCGTGCTGCAGGAGGCGAAGGTCGCCTACACCCCCCACATCCTCGTCGGCGAGATCGCGCGCGCGATCGTCGAGGAGGCCGAGAAGCGCGGCTGCGAGTTGATCTGCATGGGCACGCGCGGCATGGGCGCGGCGTCGAGCATGCTGATCGGCTCGATCGGCATCAAGGTCCTCCACCGCGCGCGCATTCCGGTCACGCTCGTCCCCTGACATGAACGCTCCGTCCGCCGGCGCGCTGATCGAGCTCGAGCTCGAAGGCATGACGTGCGCCGCGTGCGCGAGCCGGATCGAGCGGACGCTGAACCGGATCGAGGGGGTCGCGGCCAACGTCAACTTCGCCACCGAGACCGCCCAGGTCGCGGTCGAGCCCGGCGCCGCGACGGTCGAATCGCTCATCGACGCGGTGCGGCGCGCCGGCTACGACGCCCGGGTGCACGAGGCGGGCGCAGTCGCCGACCACGAGAGCGACCGCCGCGCCGCGCTGCGCCAGTTCCTCCTCGCCGCCGTCTTCACCGCGCCGTTCCTCGCCGACATGGCGTGGATGTTCGCCGGCTCCGGGCACCACCTGCTGCCGGGCTGGCTGCAGCTCCTGCTCGCGACGCCGGTGCAGTTCGTCAGCGGGGCGCGTTTCTACCGCGGCGCCTGGCACGCATTGCGCGGCGGCGCGGCCAACATGGACGTGCTGATCGCGCTCGGCACGACCATCGCGTACGCGTTCAGCGCGGTGGTGGTGCTGTGGGGGCTCCGGCAGCACGTCTATTTCGAGGCCGCCGCGGTCGTGATCACCCTCGTCATCCTCGGCAAGTGGCTCGAGGCGCGCGCCAAGGCGCGCACCTCCGCCGCGCTGCGCTCGCTCGCGCGCCTCCAGCCGCAGGTGGCGTGGCTCGACGGGCCCGACGGCGCGCGCGAGGTGCCGGTGGAGCGAGTACGGCGCGGCGACGTCTATCTCGTGCGCCCCGGCGACAGCGTGCCGGTGGATGGCGAAGTGCTCGCGGGCGCCTCCAGCGTGGACGAATCGATGCTGACCGGCGAGAGCCTGCCGGTACCGAAGGCGGCCGGGGCGAAGGTCTTCGCCGCCACCGTCAACGGCACCGGGCTGCTGAAGTGCCGCGCCACGGGCGTGGGGCGCGAGACGGTGCTGGCCGGAATCGTGCGGCTCGTCGCGCTCGCGCAGGGTTCGAAGGCGCCGGTCCAGGCGCTCGCCGACCGGGTGTCCGCGATCTTCGTGCCCGCGGTCGTCGCGGTTGCGCTGGTGACGTTCGCCGTCTGGCTCGTGCTCGGATCGTTCGAGCTCGCGCTGGTGCGCTCGGTGGCGGTGCTCGTCATCGCGTGCCCGTGTGCGCTCGGCCTCGCGACGCCGACCGCGCTCATGGTGGGGATCGGGCGCGCCGCAAAGGCGGGAATCCTGATTCGCAACGCGACGGCGCTGGAGCGCGCCGGGGCGATGACGACGCTGCTCCTCGACAAGACCGGAACGCTCACCGAGGGCCGGCCGGGGGTCACGCGCGTGATCCCCGCGCCCGGCGCGACCGAGGTCGAGCTGCTGCGCGTCGCGGCGGCGCTCGAACGCGCCTCCGAGCATCCGATCGCGCGCGCCGTGCGCGAGCGCGCCGAGGCGGCCGGGGTGGTCGGTGCGCTTCCGGCGGAGTTCGGCGCCGTCACGGGGAAGGGGGTCGTGGGCGTGGTGGACGGCGTCCCGGCGCGCCTCGGAACGCCGGAGTTCGTGGCGGAGGTCGGGGTGCCGGTCGACGCGGCCGCGATCGCCGCGCTCCGGGGCGGCGGCGAGACGGTGGTGGCCGTCGCGGCGGGCGGGCGCTTCCTCGGGACCCTCCTCGTGGCCGATCGGCTGCGCGCGACGGCCGGCGAGGCGATGGCGCGGCTGCGCGCGCTCGGGATACGGCTCGCCCTGATCTCGGGTGACCACGAAGCCACCGCGCGCGCGATCGCCGCGCAGGCCGGGATCGACGAGTTCCGCGCCGGCGTCCTGCCGGCCGGCAAGGCGGACGAGGTGGCCGCGCGCCGCAGGGCGGGCGGCGTGGTCGGCATGGCGGGCGACGGCATCAACGATGCGCCCGCGCTCGCCGCGGCCGACGTCAGCTTCACCCTGGCGGGCGGGACCGGCGTGGCGATCGACACGGCGGACGTCACGCTCATGCGCGACGACCTGCGCGCGCTCGCCGATGCGGTCGAGCTGTCGCGGCGCACGGTGGCGAAGGTGCGGCAGAACCTGTTCTTCGCCTTCATCTACAACGTGCTCGGCATCCCGCTCGCGGCGCTCGGGCTGCTGAGCCCGGTCATCGCCGGGGCGGCGATGGCGTTCTCGTCGGTGTCGGTGGTGAGCAACTCGCTGCTGCTCGGGCGCTGGCGATCCTCGAACCGGAGCTGAACTGCATGGAAACGACCACGATCAAGGTGTCGGGAATGACCTGCCAGGGCTGCGTGCGCAGCGTGACGCGCGTGCTCCAGGCGCTGCCGGGCGTGGAGGACGTCGCCGTCTCGCTCGAGAAGGGCGAGGCCGCGCTGCGCTACGACCCGGCCCGGGCGGGAGCGGCGCAGTTCCGCAAGGCGATCGAGGACGCCGGGTTCACGGCGCCCTGAGCCGTGGCGGTCGCGCCGCCGCCGGAGATCGTGGAGAACTGGACGCTGCCCGACGGCAGCGCGGCGACGCTGCGCCCGATCCGGGCGAGCGACATGGAGCTCGAGCGCGCGTTCGTGCGCAACCTCTCGCCCCAGTCGCGGTTCAAGCGCTTCATGGGCGAGCTGAGGGAGCTCAGTCCCGAGCGGCTGCACGCGTTCACCCATCCCGACCACGCGCGCGAGGCGGCGTACGTCGTCATCCGGTCCACACCGGGAGGCGAGGAGGAGATCGCGGTGGCGCGCTTCACCATCGGCGGCGACGGCGAGTCCTGCGAGTTCGCGATCACGGTGGCCGACGCGTGGCAGGGCAGGGGCGTGGCCGGGCGCCTGATGCGCGCGCTCGTCCGCGACGCGCGGCTGCGCGGCTTGAAGCGCATGGAAGGCTACGTGCTCGGCACGAACGCGCGCATGCTGGAATTCGTGCGCAAGCTCGGGTTCAGGACGGAGTTCGATCCGGACGATCCGGCGGTGCGGGTGGTCCGGCTCGATCTGCAGGACGGCGCGCGCGCCTGAGCGGGCGCGCCCAGGCGGGTAGCAGGAGCGATGGTGGGCGGTACTGGGATCGAACCAGTGACCCCTCGCGTGTGAAGCGAGTGCTCGTACCGCTGAGCTAACCGCCCGGAGGCGCGGGATTTTCCCACAGCGCCGGGAGCCCGGTCAAACCGCGTCAGAGGAACGCGTTGACTGCGGCGAAATAGATCAGCAGGGTCAGGACGTCCTGGATGATGGTGGCGAGCGGCCCGCTGCCGAACGCGGGGTCGCGGCCGAGCCGCGCGAGGATCCAGGGGAAGACGAGTCCGACCGTCGTCGCGACCACGGAGGCCGCGAACAGGCCGAGCGCCACGGCCGCCGCGAGGCTCGGGTCGCGGAACCCGATCCAGATGCCGGCGAACGTCAGGCCACCCAGGACGGCGCCGAGCAGCATGCCGGTGCGAAGTTCGCCCGCGACGAGCCTCCCGAGCGGCGCCTGGCTCAGCGACAGGCCGCGCACCGCGATCGCCTCGGTCTGCGTGCCGATGGCATCGGCGAGGTAGACCAGACCCGGGACGAAGAACGCGATCGCCACCTGCGCTGCGAGCGCGCGCTCGAACTGCGCCATCACGGCAGTGGCCAGGACGCTCCCGACCAGGCCTGCGAGGAGCCAGGGGAGACGATCGCGCGCGCGGCGCAGCGGCGGCGCCTCGATCGCCGTGCGCGCGCGCTCGGTTTCGTGTCGGATGCCGGCGAGGCGGTGCAGATCCTCGACGTGCTCGTGGCGCAGAATCTCCAGCAGCGTGCGCGCGGGCACTGCGCCGAGCAGCCGGTGCGCGCGGTCGACCACGGGGATCGAGGCGAGTCCGCGGGCGATGGCGCGCGAAGCGGCGTGCTCCTGATCGGTGTCGGGCAGGACTCCGGGCACCGGCGCGGTCGCGAGCGACGCGAGCTTCGCATCCTGCTGCGCCGCGAGCAGCGCGGGGAGCGGCACCATCCCGAGAAGGCGGCGGTCTTCGTCGACGAGGTAGAGTGCGTCGACGCAGTCGTAGTGCTGGCCGAGCAGCCGCGTCCGTGCCGCGCCGGCCTCGTCGTCCGGGGCGGCGGTCGGGACGCGTCGGACGAGATGATGGGCGGCGGTCTGGCCGCGGGTTCCGTGCGCGTCGCTCGCTGGCATGTTCGGCTCCCTGACTGGGCGGGCCGAGTGTAGCTGCGCGTCCCGGCGTTAACATTGATCAATCCGGAGAGTGACGGCGATGCGCATCGGGGTGCCGAAGGAAGTCAAGCCGCACGAGAATCGCGTCGGTCTCACGCCGGCGAGCGTGCACGAGGCGTGCGCGCGCGGGCACGAGGTCGTGGTCGAGCGCGGCGCCGGCGCCGGCGCGGGGGTCGCGGACGAGGCGTACGTCGCCGCCGGGGCCCGGCTCGCAGGCACGGCCGACGAGGTGTTCGCCGCGGCGGAGCTGATCGTCAAGGTGAAGGAGCCGCAGCCGGACGAGCGCCGGCGGCTGCGGCCGGGGCAGGTGCTGTTCACGTTCCTGCATCTCGCCCCCGATCCCGCCCAGGCGCAGGATCTCGTCGCGTCGGGTGCGGTCTGCATCGCCTACGAAACCGTCACGTCGGCGCACGGAACGCTGCCGCTGCTCGCGCCGATGTCGGAGATCGCCGGGCGCATGTCGATCCAGGCCGGAGCGGCGAGCCTCGAGCGTGCGCGCGGCGGCTGTGGTGTGCTCCTCTCCGGCGTGCCGGGCGTTGCGCCGGGAAAGGTGGTGATCCTGGGCGCAGGCAACGTCGGGTCCAACGCCGCGTACATCGCGAGCGGCATCGGGGCCGAGGTGGTCGTCATGGACCGCTCGCCGGAGGCCTTGCGGCGAATCGCGGCCCGGTACGGCGCGCAGGTGAAGACCGTGATGGCCCTCGGCGACCTCGTCGCCGAGCACGTGGCCAGCGCGCACCTGGTCGTCGGCGCGGTGCTGGTCCCGGGCGCGCGCGCGCCGCGACTCGTGGGGCGCGATCTGCTCCGCCGGATGAAACGGGGCGCCGTCCTGGTGGACGTCTCGATCGACCAGGGCGGCTGCTTCGAGACCTCGCGCCCGACGACGCACGGCGATCCCACCTACGTCGTGGACGGCATCGTGCACTACTGCGTGGCGAACATGCCGGGCGGCGTGCCGCGCACGTCGACGTTCGCCCTCAACAACGCGACGCTGCCGTACGTCCTCGAACTCGCCGACCAGGGCTGGAAGGCCGCGCTCGCGCGCAACCCGCACCTGCGCGCCGGACTGAACGTGTGCGAGGGCAGGGTGACGCACCGGGAGGTGGCGGCGGCGCTCGGCTACGCGTACGTCGATCCGGCGACGCTGGTCGCAGGCTGAGTGAGTACAATGCGCGCCTCCTGACGTGGCATCCCGATGGTTCGCACCCGCTTCGCACCCAGTCCGACCGGCTTCCTGCACATCGGCGGCGCGCGCACGGCGCTCTTCTCGTGGGCGTACGCGCGCAAGCACCGGGGCGAATTCGTCCTGCGCATCGAGGACACCGACCTCGAGCGCCACACCGAGGACGCGGTCGCGGCGATCTACGACGGCATGCGCTGGCTCGGGCTGCACTGGGACGAGGGCCCGTACCGGCAGATGGAGCGCCTGCCGCGCTATCGCGCGGTGGCCGAGCAGCTGATCGCGGGCGGGCGGGCGTACCTCTGCTACGCGTCCAAGGACGAGCTCGACGCGATGCGGGACGCGCAGCGCGCCCGCGGGGAGAAGCCGCGCTACGACGGGCGCTGGCGCCCCGAAAACGCGCGCGGCAGGACGCCGCCGGCGGGCGTCACGCCGGTGGTGCGGTTCCGCAACCCGGACGAGGGGGTGGTCGGCTGGCACGACCTCGTCAAGGGACCGATCGAGATCGCCAACCGCGAGCTCGACGACCTCGTGCTCCTGCGCGCCGACGGGGTGCCGACCTACAACTTCGGGGTGGTGGTCGACGACTTGGACATGGCGATCACGCACGTCATCCGCGGCGACGATCACGTGAACAACACGCCGCGCCAGATCAACATCTACGAGGCGCTCGGCGTGCCGGTGCCGAAGTTCGGGCACGTGCCGATGATCCTCGGCGCCGACGGCGAGAAGCTCTCCAAGCGTCACGGCGCGGTGAGCGTGACCCAGTACGACGAGGACGGCTTCCTGCCCGAGGCGCTGGTCAATTACCTCGCGCGCCTCGGCTGGTCGCACGGCGACGACGAGGTGTTCGCGGTGGAACAGTTCGTCGAGTGGTTCGACCTCGGCCACATCAGCCGCTCGCCCGCGCAGTTCAACCCCGAGAAGGCGCTGTGGCTTAACCAGCAGTACATCAAGAAGGCCGATCCGCAGCGGCTCGCGGCGCTGGTCGCCCCGCGCATCGAGCGCGCGGGGGGCGACCTCGCGCGCGGCCCCGAGTTGGCGGTGGCGACGGCGCTGCTGCGCGAGCGCGCCTCGACGCTGAACGAGCTCGCGGACGCGGCGCGCGCACTCTTCTACAGCGACGCCGCGCCTGCGCCGGAGCTCCTCCGCGCGCAGCTGACCGCGGAGGCGCGGCCTGCGCTGGGCGCACTGCTCGAGCGCTTCGCCGGTGTCGAGCCGTGGTCCGAGGAGGGAATCCAGTCGGCGTTCGAGGGCGTGCTCAAGGCCCACGGGCTGAAGATGCCGAAGCTCGCGATGCCGCTCCGGGCGGTGGTGTTCGGCACGACCCAGACGCCGGCGCTGTATCCGACGCTCGCCGCGGCCGGGAAGGCGCGCGTGCTCGAGCGCATCCGGCGCCATGCCGGCTGAGCGCCGGCGTTTCCTTTACAGGTGTTTGATCCGCCGCTATAATTCGCGCCGCCGGTTGGGGGTATAGCTCAGCTGGGAGAGCGCTTGCATGGCATGCAAGAGGTCAGCGGTTCGATCCCGCTTACCTCCACCAACCCTGCTCCACCACCCCGAATACCGACCCCATCGTCTAGAGGCCTAGGACATCGCCCTTTCACGGCGGTAACCGGGGTTCGAATCCCCGTGGGGTCGCCAGCTTATTCCCGGTGCTGATCCGATAGTGGATCCGGCACTCGGCGGCATCGGCGGTCAGCTCGATCTGTTCCACCAGCCCGCCGAGGAAATCCTTCAGCGCCTCGCGGTCCAGCGCTTCGAGATGCGCGACGAAGCCGTCGAGGATGCGCCGGACGTCCTGGGCGGAGATCGTGCGCAGCGCCTGCGCGGCGCGCTCTTCCGCCTCCGCGGCTTCCAGTTCACCGAGGAGCGTCGCGCGCTCCCGCTCCGCTTCCTGGATCTTCTCGAGGAAAACTCGCGGCGCCTCGGCCGCGGCGGCGAGCTCGCCCATCCGGTGGATGCGGGCGTTCAGCGCGGTCACGCGGTCGCGAAGCGGACGCAGCGCATCGACGCTCGGCGGGGCGGCGATCCGGCGGGCTTCGGCGACGAGTTGCTCGACGAACGCGTCGGAATGGAGGTCCTCGACGACCCGTTCGACGACCGCCTGCTCGAGCGCTGCGCGATCGACTCGCCGGCCCTTGCCGATCCGGTAGGCGCCGTCCCCGCTCCCGTGCCACGGGTTGCCCGTTGGCGACCGCAGCAGACCGGAGAGCAGGTAGGTCGCGGAGCGTCGGCGGGTGGCCGGACGTCCCGCTTCGAGGCGCGCGAGGATCGCCTCGGCTTCCTCGGTCGAGATCAGCGCCTCATGCGTGTCGTACTGCACGATCCACTCCGCGCGCGGGCGGCGTTTGCTGCCGCCCTTGTAGTGACCGTCGATCCGCTCGGCCTGGACGTTCCACACGGTGTGGCCGGCATAGGTGAGGGCGTTTCGCTCGAGGCTCAGCAGCGTCGTCTGTGGCGCCGTCAGCCCGGCTTTTCGAGCTGCAGGCGCTCGCGGCAATCCTTCGGCGCGCGCCTTCAGGTACGTGGCGATGCGGGCAGCGCCGGCGTCGCGGACCAGCCTGCTCTTCGTGACGGGGACGCCCTCGCGCATCGCGCCGGTCGGCACCCGGTCGAGCCGGTAGCCCATCGGGGCGCGTCCGCCTGCACGCCAGCCCTGGCGGACGTTCTCCGCCATTCCCGCGAGTCCTTTCTCGCGGCTCATCAGGGAGTGGAACTGGTCGAATGCCTGGAAGATGGATCGGATGACCAGGTCCATCAGGCTGTTGGTCTCCGGGACCTTCGCGTAGACGACGCGGATGCTGCGCTTCTCGCACTCGTAGTGCAGCGCGTGGGCGAGGTACTGGTTGCGCGCGATCCGCGAGGTGTCGAGCGCGAGCAGGTGGGTCCAGGCGCGCGACGGGTCCCTGAGGCGCCGGAGGAGAGCCTGGAAGCCCGGTCGCTGATCGTCTTTCCCGGACTCGACGGCGTCGGCGAACTCCTCAACGATCGCCAGGTTCCGCGCTTTCGCGAGCGCGAGCAACTCGCGCCGTTGGGCGTCGAGCGAGACGTCGTGGCGATCCTTGCTGCTCCTCATGTAGAGCGCTGCCTGATCCACGTTTCCTCCACTCGGCGACGATGACGGGCGCGAGCAGCGTAGCCGCCCGCCGCGCGTCGGGCAAGCCGACTGAGACGATGCGCAATCTGATTCTTGACTCTCGTTCCCCGGCCGACATGAGCGTATCCCCGCATTGATTCGTTTCTGCTCTGACGTCTCTTTGGTCTCGTGCCGTCGTCGGTGTGATCGCTTCGGTAAGTGTTTCTGTCCGTCCCACTGGCCTTGGCCGGGCGGGAACATCGAGGGACACGGGGCACCGCCCCCGGGTGTGCAGGACTGCGTACGGCTAGTTCAGCCGCCGCTGCACGCGGCCTTGGCTGCCGGTGCGCGTCTCGCGGAGCGAGATCGGCCGCATCGGGGACCATTGACCCAGGGTCCGAGGAGCGCCGGTGAGGGCGCGGATCGCTTGCCGTCCGAGGGGACGGCGTGGAGGCCTTGCGCCTCCCGCTTGGGTGAAGTGGCGGGGCCCGCTTGGGCCCCGATCACTTGGCTTCGCACGCGAGCGCGGCGCGAAAAGGTCAATCGGATCGCTGACCTATGCGCGTCGTCACTGACACGCCAGTGACGACGCGCCCGCTCGCCACGGTGATGCACATCGCGTCTGCGCCGAGCAACGTGCTCGGGCTATCGCGTCTGCGTCATCCGTCGCGAAACGTCGCGCAGTGGCTCACGTCAAGGGTGCGACGACCGCCGTGGGGCTCGGTGGCCCCACCGGTCGTCTCGCCGCGAAGTCGGTCGAGCCGACCCCGGGTAGCGCCGTGGGAACTGCTGGCGCCTGCTCTCTGCGGAATCGGGGTCCTCGAGGGCGCTCCCGATCGCGGGTGACAGGCCGTGGATCGTCGAGCGATCGCGCGGCCAGAACATGCGGGGTTAACCGCTACTCATGCTCCCTTCGGTGTTGCCAGGGCTGGGAGCTCCCTCTGCCTCCCCGGAATTCCGGGTGAGGGCTTGTGTGACGAGGCTTAGCCTACGCGCGATCTCGCGTGTGCTTCTCCCGGAAATCGGCCCAATTCACCGGTCGTTTCCGGAAGACACGAACGGAGTCCGCATCGACGCGCCACATCCAGTTCTCTCGTGCCGAGGACCAGCGACGCTGATCCCGGTCCTGCTCTCATGCGCTTCTCGCACGCCGCGCCCGGGTCTCTCAACCCGGGGACCCCGCGAGGGGCCTCGCACCCGTCACCGCCCGAGGGCGGGATCGCGTGCACTCCG
>WBZO01002059.1_pt1 | contig 27886 bp, 23 predicted proteins | sample 5204261 | NCBI WGS metagenome assembly WBZO01 (sample SAMN12412400, study PRJNA552823) | activated sludge metagenome | isolation source: activated sludge from anammox sidestream of wastewater treatment plant... | place: USA: North Carolina | collected 2017-09
GAGGAGGCTCCCAGCGCGCCCGCTTCGCGGAGAACCCGCGCCGCCTTCGCCGATCAGCCCGCTTTGCGGCGGAAGTGGAGCGCCTGCACGCCGGACTTGAACCGCTGCGTCGATAGGAGCTCGAGAGGCCGCGCACGGGGCAGGCCATGAAACAACGTCGGCCCGCGGCCACTGATGATGGGATGAACGACGAGGCGGTACTCGTCGATGAGCCCCAACTCCTCGAGCGCAGCCGAGAGCTTGGGCGCTCCGACGAGGACACCCCGCTCGGTCTTCGCTTTCAGCGCCGAGATCGCCTCGCGAAGGTCACCCTCCACCTTGATCGTGTTCTGCCACGGAAAGTCGCTGCGCGAGTGGGACACGACGTACTTCGCCTTCGCCTCGAGCTTCTGTGCCCACTCGCGCATCGCGCGCGGCGCCTTTTCGTCGCGTGCCACCGCGGGCCAGGCTCCCTCCATCAGCTCGTAGGTGTTGCGCCCGAAGAGCATCGCCCCGCTCTGATCCATGAGCTGCGTCCAGTAGTCGTGCAGCTCGTCGTCCACGATCCCCTGGGTGTGATCGATGCACCCGTCCAAAGTCACGTTGAGACCGAAGGTGAGGAGGCCCATGGCGTGGGATTCTACGAAACGCGCGCCCAGCGCGCAGCAGCCCGAGCCATCGACGCAACGCCCCATCCCCGGTGGGTATCGGCGCGCAGAGACTCGACACCATCGAATCCATCACCCGGATCTGCTGCGCACTGCGGGCAGCAACCAGACACGTCGCGGGCGATACTCGCCGTCGCGACGTACCTCCGCCGACCAGCGGTCCAGCTCCGCGGATGGCATCATGGACGTCTGGATGGTAGTACTCCGGGTATGGCACGTGGGAAGGCGACCGTCACCCTCGACCGCGACAAGGTGAACGCCGCGCGCGCGCTCATCCGGGCCAAGTCCGTCTCGGAGACGATCGATGCCGCGCTCGACCGGCTCATCCAGAGCGAGCAGCTGCGTCGCGACGTCGCCGCGTATACCGGCAAGCCCCTCACCGACGAGGAGCTCGCGGTCGCCGATCTGCCGGTCCAGTTCGACCTCGGCGACGAGGACGTCGACTACGACGCCGTCTACGGGAAGCGTCGATGACGCCGCCGGCTGCGCGCCGCGGAGAGGTCTGGTTCGCGGACGTCCCCGGGGACAAACGCCGTCCGGTGCTCGTCCTCTCGCGAGACCCGATGGGGAGCATCCTCCACTCGGTGGTCTGCGCGCCGATCACCTCGAACGTGCGAGGGCTCGCGACCGAGGTGATGCTCGGGCGTGACGCCGGTCTCGCGCGGACGTCGGCAGCGAACTTCGACAACGCCTTCCTGCTCTCTCGACGCCGGCTCGTGCGTCGTCTCGGCAAGGCGAGTCGCGCGACGATGGAGGCGGCCTGCAAGGCGCTCGCGATCGCGACCGGCTGTTCGCCTGGAGGGTGAGCCGGAGCTTCAGAGCTGCGTGACCGGTCCGACCCAGCCCTGCGCCTTGTCCTTCAGGCCGTTCACGAAGTCGAGCGCGCCGTCGCGGAGCTCCTCGTCGATGAACGACTGGGGCGCAGGGAGCTTGGGCACGAGGAGCACGTCGACCTGGAGCAGCGCGTGCTTGGCGTCGACGGGCTTGATCGTGATGATCGTGTGGCCCCGCTTCATGTCCCCCTGGAGCGCGTGGGCCTCGAGCACGAACGCCGAGCCGACCGAACGAATGGGGGAGAAGCGCATCGTCTCCTGCAGCTCGATCGTCAGCTTCCCGATCGTGACGGGGTACCGCATGTAGACGTCCGTCTTCTCGCCTTCCTTGCCGACGACGCGCGCCGTCGCGAACTTGCGGTGGAACGTCCTGTACTGCCCGAACTCCGTCGCCTTCTTCGCGACGGCATCGGCCGGCGCGTCGACGAGCGCCTCCGCGTGCCCGTAGCGCTCCGTGCCGCCGAGCGTGTGGTTCCAGTTCAGCGTCCTCTTCGCCTGGAGGAGGCGCGTGACCTGGGGATCCGCCGTGCCATCCGCCCGCGCCGCGAGCGGCAGGGCGAGCACGAAAACCGGAGCAAGGACGCGGAGAAAGGGGAGGCGCGGTCGCATGGAAAGGAGGGCGCAGCAGGACTGCACAGCCTTCGATGAAGGCTCTCGAGCATACGTTCCGGCTCGCGCGAATGTTCCCCGCGCGCCCCGCGCGCCGTTCAGAGGAGAACCTTCGCGAGCCGCATCAGCAAGGTCGCCGCGCCCACCTCTGCGATCGCGAGCGGCAGCATCGGGAGGAACGCGCCCGCCACCACGAACGCGACCGTGATCCGGGGCACGAGCAAGGGGCGGATCTGCTCGACGCGGCCGAAGGTGCCTCCGAGGTCGGCGAGAGACTGGATGTCGGGCGAGCCGAGGGCCTCCTCGCCGGGGCGATCGAGCCAGCGACGCTCGAACGCGTCGGTGTACCGGTTCGCGAACGCGCCGTACGACTGCATGCCCAGCCTTCGCATGCGGAAGAGCCGCCTGGTGAAGACGGCGAGCGGCCCGGCCGCGATCACGAGCGACGTGACCGCATAGGCGACCGCCTCGCGCGCGAAGAGGGCGGCCGACACGCCGTCGAACCGCATGCGGTCGCCCCATCGCGCGGCCGCGGCGGTCGCGCCAGCCATGACCACGAGCGCGAACGCGGTCGACGGTTCGGAGAGCGGCGCGAGCCCGGCGAAGCGATCGGGATGGGTCGCGCGGAGCGTGAGCGGCAGACGCGAGAGCTGCACGAGATAGAACGTCCACAGGAGCCACCGCCACAGCAGCCGGAGCGCGAGGAAGCGATAGAGCACGGCCCCCGGCTGGAGGCTCCATGCGATCGCAGGCTCGTGCGCACGCGTGAGCGCGGGGGTCGTGAACGCGCTCGCGAGCGCGGCGGCGAAGAGCGCGGCCTCGACGAGACTCGAGTCGCGGAGGCGCACGGTCCGCGCAATGGCCGAGCGGTGAAGGCCGAGGCAGTCCTCGGCGACGATCCCCGAGCGGAGCAGGTATCTCCCGACCCCGCCGGCCCTCTCCTCGAGGAGCCACTCGGCGACGAGCAGGAGCGGGAGCATCACGAGCGGACGGAGGTGGCTCGTGAGCTCGAGCATCCCGAGAGACCAGGCTCCGGTCGCGATGCGCCATCGGATGCCCGTCACGAGCAGCGGCACGTAGCCGATCGCGATCGCCAGCGCGGTGCACCGCCAGAGGTCGTGCCGGTCGTCCCGGACGATGCGGAGGCGCCGCTCGGCGCGCCACAGCGGTCCGCCGGCGGCGATGGCATACGTCTCGACGTCCGCCATGGGGGCACGGCCGAGAGGAGCAAGCGCGGTGCCTCGGGCTCACACGATGCGGCCATGGCGTCGCGTCTCGCGCATCGTCACGTAGACGACGAGCGAGAGCGCGATCATGGCCGTGACGTACCAGTAGAAGCGCTCTTCGTGGCCCTGCTTCTTGAACCAGAGCGCCACGTACTCCGCGGTGCCGCCGAAGAGGGTGTTCGCGATCGCATACGGGAGGGCGACCCCGAGCGTGCGGATCTCCGCGGGGAAGAGCTCGGCCTTCACCACCGCGTTGATCGCCGTGTAGCCCGACACGACGACGAGCGCAGCGAGGACGAGCCCGAACGCCACGAGCGCGTCGTGGGTGCGCGAGAGCCGCTCGAGGATCGGGACGGTGAGCAGCACGCCCAGGATGCCGAACGCGATCATGACCGGCTTGCGCCCGACGCGATCGGAGAGCGCTCCGACGAGCGGCTGGAGCAGCATGAACACGAGGAGGGCCGCCGTCATGATGCGCGTTGCGGTCTCCTTGTCGAAGCCCGACGTGTTCACGAGGAACTTCTGCATGTACGTCGTGTACGCGTAGAAGGCGAGCGTCCCTCCGGCGGTGAGCCCGATGACGATCGCCGCCTCGCCTGGGTGGTCGCGGAGGAGGCGGAGCGCGCCCGAGCGATGCGTGATGCGGCGCTCGACGGCGCCGGCGAAGGCGGTCGTCTCGATCAGGCCGCGGCGCAGCCAGAAGACCGCGATCGAGAGGAGGCCGCCGATGACGAACGGGATGCGCCATCCCCACCCCTCGAGCGCATCCCGGTCGAGGACCGTTTGCAGGACGAGCAGCACGCCGAGCGCGAGGAGCTGGCCGGCGATCAACGTCACGTACTGGAGGCTCGACCAGAGCCCGCGCCGGAGGTGACCGGCGACCTCCGCGAGGTACGTCGCGCTCGCGCCGTACTCGCCGCCGACGCTCAGGCCCTGGAGGAGCCGCGCCACGACGAGGAGGGCGGGGGAGGCCGCGCCGATGCGCGCATGGCTCGGGATGACGGCGATCATCATCGACCCGCCGCACATGAGCATCACCGAGAGCGTCAGCGCGGCGCGACGTCCGTGGCGGTCGCCGTACACGCCCATGAGCCACGCCCCGATCGGCCGCACGACGAACCCGATCGCGAACACGGCGGCGGCGCCGAGGAGCTCCGCGGTCCGATCGCCGCGCGGGAAGAAGGCGCCGGCGAAGTAGAGCGAGAACGCCGAGTAGACGTACCAGTCGTACCACTCGACGAGGTTGCCGGCCGAGCCGGCGAAGATCGAACGCAGGCGCCCTTCGCTCACCGGATCGGCGGCAATCTATCAGCCCGCGCGCCGCGCCGCCGCTCCGCTCGCCGCGCGCGCGGAATCATGGCAGAACGGTCAGGGATGGAGAGGGGCACGGCATCGGGCGCAGCGAGGTCGGACATCCGGCAACGCGACGGCTCGCTCGCCGAGCAGCGAAAGCAGTTCCTGGGGCTGATGCGGCTCGGGCGGATCGTCTGGCCGGCGTTCTTCGGCGTCGATCTGCTGCTCGTCTTCTTCGTCTTCCGCGACGCCCCGCTCTATCCGTTCGTCCTCTTCCGCCTCGCCGGGCAGGCGCTCATCGAGATCTCCGTGCTCGTCGTCCGAAGCGAGCGACCGTGGGTGACCGAGGCGGTCAACGTGCTCCTCACGACGACCCTGAGCACGTTCATCGCGCTGATGGCGATCCATCTCGGCGGGCTCTCGAGCCCGTACATGCACGGGATCTCGATCATCATCCTCATGCAGTCGATCATGTTCCCGGCGCCGCTGTCGCGCGGGCTCCGGGTCACCGTCCCCCCGGCGCTCACGTTCCCGGCCGTCATGATCGCTTCCGCGCCGTTCGATGCAGACGTGGCGCGGGCGCTGGCGACTCCGGCGGCGGTCTGGTTGTCGGTCGCGCACTACCTCTTCGTGCTCTCGTCGGCGACCTTCGGCAGCCTCGCGAGCCACACGTTGTGGGCGGCGCGCAGGCAGATCTACGAGGCGCGCAAGCTCGGGCGATACCGCCTGGAGGCACGGATCGGCGAGGGCGGCATGAACGAGGTCTGGCTCGCGCGCGACGAGGCGCTCCGGCGTCCGGTCGCGCTGAAGGTCCTCCGTACCGGCAGCGCGACCGACGAGCGGACGATCGCGCGGTTCGAGCGCGAGGCGCTCGCCATGAGCGCGCTGACGTCGCCGAACACCGTGCGGGTCTACGACTTCGGCGCGAGCGACGACGGGCTCTCGTACATCGCGATGGAGTACGTCGACGGCGTCGATCTCGCGCGGCTCGTGAAGCGAGGAGGACCGCTGCCGCCGGAGCGCGTGGTGCGGATCGGGGTCGGGATCTGCAGGTCCCTCGCGGAAGCGCACGACGCGGGCATCGTTCATCGGGACGTCAAGCCGGCGAACGTCATGATCGCGCACGCCCCGGAGGCGGAAGGCGACGTCGTGAAGGTGCTGGATTTCGGCATCGCGCGCGTCCTCTCGTCCGCGGCGGGGACGACCGAGACGGCGCCCCCGACCGTCGCGGGCACGCCCGCGTACATGGCTCCCGAGGCCTGGCTCGGCGATCCGGTCGATGCACGATCGGACATCTATTCGATCGGCGCGACGCTGTACTTCCTGCTCACCGGAGCGCCGCCCTTCGAGAGCGGCGATCGCTCGCGTCTGTTCGGCGCGCACCTGCAGGCGACGCCGGAGACGATCGCCACGAGACGCGGCGGCGACGTGCCGACCGCGCTCGAGCACGTGGTCCGCCGCTGCCTCGCGAAGCGGCCGGCCGATCGCTACGCCTCGGCGACCGAGCTCGCCGATGCGCTCACGCAGGCGATCGCGGCGCCCGTATACTCCGTCGGGTGACCGAGACCGTCGATCTCTCGACGAGCCTGACGGACGCCGCCGAGGGCGCGGAGCCGCTGCCGGGCGTCGTCCTCGTCTGGTGCGGGAAGCTCGCGCGCTTCGGGGTCGCGCGTGCGTCCGGCGAGCCGATGATCCTCGGGCGCGGCGATGCGCTCGGCTTCGAGATCGACGACGCGTCCGCCTCTCGCCAGCATGCGCGCGTCCGCGTCGAGGCCGTGGCCGGCGGCGGTGTGCGCTGGCTCGTGGAGGACCTGGGCAGCCGGAACGGGACCTGGGTCGACGGCGAGCGCATCACGACCGAGCAGCGCGGTCGCGATCGCCACGTCGTGCGCATCGGCTCCACCATCGTCGTCCTCTTGCCGGACGTACGCGTGTACGCCCAGGGCAGCGTCTCCGTGGTGGACGGCAACGTCGTCGGTCCCGTCCTCGCGGCTGCGCTCGACGCGGTCCGTCGCGCGGCGACGCACGGCGAGCCCCTGCACCTGACCGGCGAGAGCGGAGCGGGCAAGGAGCTCGCGGCGCGGACCTACCACGCCGCGGGACCGCACCCCGACGGACCGTTCGTCGCGGTGAACTGCGCGACGATCCCGGAGGGCGTGGCCGAACGCCTGCTCTTCGGCGCAAAGAAGGGCGCGTTCTCCGGGGCGACGTCCGACACGGAGGGCTTCCTCCAGGCGGCGAGCGGAGGCACGTTGTTCCTCGACGAGCTCGGCGAGCTCGACGCGAGCGTGCAAGGCAAGCTGCTCCGCGCGCTCGAGACGCGCGAGGTGACGCCCCTCGGGGCGACCCGACCGCAGCGCATCGACGTGCGCGTGTGCTCGGCGACGCTCCACGACCTGCGCGCACGCGTCCGCGAGAAGCGCTTTCGCGAAGACCTCTACTTCCGCATCGGTCGGCCGCACGTCGTGCTGCCGCCGCTCCGCGAGCGCCCCGAGGAGGTGCCGCACCTGCTCGCGGCCGCGATCGCGAGCGTGGACCCGGCCCTCGCGCTCTCGCCCTCGCTGGTCGAGGAGTGTCTGCGGAGGCCATGGCCGGGCAACGTCCGCGAGCTGCTCAGCGCCGCGAGGGAGGCTGCGCGCAAGGCCGTCGCCGAGGCGAAGACGTCGGTCGATCGTGCGTGCATGGATCCCGTCGCCGGCCGCGCGCTCGACGCGGGGCCGCCGGAGCCTGCCGCTGCTCACGTGACGAGGGCCGAGCCGACGCGTGACGAGCTCGAGGGCGCGCTCGCGCGCGCGGGAGGAAACGTCTCCGCCGCGGCTCGTGCGCTGGGCCTGCATCGGACGCAGCTGCGCCGCTACCTCGCGCGCCACGGCATCGCGCCGAAGTCTACGGACGACTGAGGGGAGCATCGAGCGTCTGCTGCGCCGCATCGATCGGCGCATCGGGTTCGCGGGCGGCAGGCCGAGCCGCCAGCGGCGCCCGCAGGAACGCCTCGAGCGCATCCGCGAGCGCTCCCGCGGTGGCGAAGCGCTCGGCCGGCGCCTTGCGCAGACAGCGGAGGACGATCGTCTCGAGCTCGGGCGGGACGTCCGCGATCCAAGAAGGCTTCGGCGGCGCATCCCAGACGTGGGCCTGGAGCGTCTCCGCCTGCGAGCCCTTCTCGAAGGGCGGCCGGCCGCAGAGCATGCGGAAGAGGACGGCCCCGAGCGCGTAGACGTCGGTCCGCGCGTCGACCTCGGTGCCGCGCGCCTGCTCGGGCGCCATGTACGTCGGCGTCCCGATGATCTGGCCATGCGCGGTGAGCGTGGATGCCTCGGCGTCGCCGCGATCCTTCGCGATCCCGAAGTCGAGCACCTTCACGATCTCCTCGCCGGTCGCGAGCTTCACGAGGAACAGGTTCTTCGGGGTGACGTCACGATGGATGATCCCTCGCAGGTGCGCCTCGTCGAGCGCTCTCGCGACGTCGCGTGCGATCTCCGCAGCGCGCCTGGGCTCGAGCTTCTGCTCGCCGGACAGACGTGCGTCGATCGTCTCGCCCTCCAGCAGCTCCATCGCGAAGTAGCGAAGGCCGTCGTTCGTGACCCCGTGGTCGAGGATCCGCACGGTGCAAGGATGCTTCAGCTCGACGAGCGCGCGCACCTCCCGCGTGAACCGGGCGCTCGCCCCCGGCTGCGACGCGCGGTCGGGGCGGACGATCTTCACCGCGACCTCGCGATCGAGCCCGGCGTGGTGCGCTCGCCAGATCTCTCCCATGCCGCCGCGCGCGATGCGCTCGCGGAGCTCGTAGCGGCCGAGGCCGCGCTGGGAGAAGGCCTGTCGTCGCATCTGGTGCACCACGTGCCCGCCGGTCACGACGAACACGCCGGTCATCGCGATCATGATGGTGTTCTGGAGGAAGGCGCCGAGCGAGGCGGTGGTCGCGAGGTCCGCGTGGATCCGCGGAGAGAAGAGGGCCGCGCCGAGCAGGATCGCGAAGAACGTCGCGACCGGGAGCCCCGCGAGCCAGATGCCTCGACGCCACGGCTCCTGGAACGCGAGGCCGTAGGCGACGAGCGTGACCGAGACGCCGTGCGTGTAGACGGTGGCGATCGTCCCCTGCTCGACGGCGATGAGCGCGAGCGATGCGCACGTGCCTACCAGCACGAGGAGGTTGAGCGCACGGAAGAGGGGCGGCCTGGGGGCCGGCTCGACGTGGAGGCGGAGGAGGACCGCGAGGAACGCGAGCGCCGCGACCGCGCGGATCCCGAGCGGGACGGAGAGCCGTCCCTGCCCGAGCATGTAGACGGTGATGAAGTCGAGCGCCGCGCTCGAGACCCAGCCCGCGATCGAGTACGCCAGGATCTTCCTGACCCTCACGACGTCTTCGGCGTGGACGTGCGCCTCGAACGCGCTCGCTACGGCGTCGGGTCCGAGCAACCGCTCGGGCACCGCATCCGCGGGGGTCCGCTCGTTGCGCGCTCCTCGGCCCACGCTGGTGGAGGGTACCACCGCGGCGCGCCGGGATGCGATTCACGCCGGCAGATCGGCGAGGGCTGCCTTCAGGTGGGCCGCCTCCTCGCTGTCCTCCGGCACGCGGCCGAGCAGGGTCTCGAGGACGCTCCGCACGGCGGCGGGGTTCGTGCTCGCGTGCTGCAGAATGGCCGTCCCGAGCGCGTTGTCGGTCTGCGCGTTCGTCCCGCTCGCGCGCACGTGAGCGGCGAACGCATCCAGCTCCTTCGCGTCGAGCCGCCGGCCGAGATGGGAGTCGAGCGCGCTCTTCGCGACGTACGGGTCGGCGTCGCTCATCATGTCGAAGAGCACGCGGGATGCACGCGGGGCGCTCGAATGGCGAAGCGCCGTCGCGACGCTCGCCCGGACCTCGACGTCCGCGTCCTTCGCATGTCCGGCGAGCGCGTCGGCGGCGTCCGGGTGCTGGAGGTTGCCGATCGCCTTGATCAGCGCCGAGCGGTCCTTCGCCGGCATCTCCGAGAGGTCCCCTCGCGCGCGAGACAGCATCTCGCGGGCCTCCGCCTCTGCGGCTGCATCGCCGCCAGCCATCCGGCGCGCGAGCGCTGCGCCGCGCGAGACGAGAGCCGCATTCGCCAGCGCGGAGTCCCCCGAGGTCGAGGCCTTGCGCTCGAGGTCGCGGAGGAAGGCGACCGACTCGCTCGTCGGCTCGGAGAGCAGCGCGAGCCGCTGGACGAGCATGCGTTGGAGCGGCGCGCTCCCCTTCGCCGACGGTGAGTCGAGAAGCCGTCGCATCGCGGCCTGCGCCTCGGGCGAGCCGGCCGACGTGAGGATGTCGAACACGATGCTCTTTCCCTTCGCCGAGGTCTCGCGCTCGAACGTGCGCTCGAGCGTCTTGCACTCCTCCGGGTGCAGGCGCAGATACGCGGCCGCGCGTGCGAGCTCTCCGCGCCTGAACGACCCGCTCGCCGCGTACCCCGCCACGAGCGCCGCCATGTCCTCGCTTGCGAACTTGCCGACGAGGTTGCGGTCGGCGGCGCGCGGGTCGAGGCTGCCCCCCTGCGTATGCACCTGGAACGAGGCGATCTCCTCCTCGCCGACGAACGCAAACGGAGCGCGCGAGGCGAGGGTGAGGGCGAGCTTGGTCTTCGACTCGAGCAGGTTCTGCCCTCGCACCTCGAGATGCACCTCCTCCTCCGCGTCGAAGGAGCTCGGGGCGCCGTCCTTGTCGAGCTCGATGCGGGTCGTGCCGTGGGCCGTGGGTGTGTGCTCGTGAAGCGACCGAACCGCGTGGAGCTTCGTGTAGCCGTCCCGGCGACGCTCGATCTGCGTCCCATCCGCCTTCTTCTCGATGCGGTAGGCGTTCCGGGCAACGCCGGTCATCGTGCGCTCCTCGGTCGTCCACGCCATCACGTCGTCCTTGGCGAGCTCGAAGGAGAGCTCGGTCGCGAGCGCGTGCATGACGTCGCCGAACATGGCGTTCGCGTCCTTCGGCGCACGCATCTCCGTGAGCCGCCCCTGGTCGTCGACCTCGAGGATCGCGCTCGGCCCGATCAGCGCGGCTCGCGCCGTATCCTCGGGGACGGCCTTGGCGTCGGCACCCGCGCCCACCGTGAACCGGGCGGTCTCGAGAGCGGCGAACGACGCGAGCAGCGTGGCCTCGTGATCGTGGACGCGCACGACCTTCAGCACGAGCGTCCCTTCGAGCGCGGACGCGCCGCCGGTGTCGAGCCGTCCCTCCATGCCGCTGTTCGGCATCACGTGCACGGCGCTCGACGTCTGCCACGAGACGCGATAGCGGAGCTCGGTGCCGGCGGGCCACCGGACGCGCGCGCCCTCGGTCTCTGCAGCGGTCGTCGCCGAGCGCGCGCTCGTGCCGCGCCACGTCGCGTAGATGCCGCCCGCGCAGGCGAGGGCAAGGACCGTGGCCGCGCAGATTCGATGTGTCCGCTTCATCCTTCGTCGTCTCCTCGAGATCGTCAGTGGGAAAGTCGTGGGCCGAGAGGGCGCGCGCCCTCGCCGCGCAGGGGCGAGACGAGGGCGCCGCGCACGTGGCCGTGTCAGAACGCGAGCAGATCCGCCTCGCCGACGACGGGCTCGAACAGGTCGCCGGAGGCGACCTTCACGCCCGGCCAGGACGTGATCTCCTTGCACCCGCAGAACACGAGGAAGCAGCCGCAGGCCTCGACGCGTCCGCTGAGCGAGCTGAGCGCCATCTTGCCCGAGAGCTGGTACTTCAGCTTCGGGTTCGCGGACGCCTCGACCTGGGCGAACGCCGTGACGGGCATCTCCACCTTCACCACGTCGAGCTCGGCCTCGAGCCCTGCCTCGACGATCCCCAGCCAGCCTCCGCTCGTCGATCCGTAGAGCGACGCGGTCGCGTACGGGTTGAGCTGCGCGAGGGCGCCGAGCGGCGCGGCGCTCGTGCAGTCCCCCTTCGGCGGCAGGTTCGCTTGAGCCACGAACGTCACGCCCGTCGAGAGCTCGACGCCGGCCGTCACGTTCACGTAGAAGCCGTACGCCAGCGGGAAGGTCGTGTTCAGGACCTCGATGTCCTCCTCCGTTCCGCCGAGGTCGACGTGCGTCGCGAGGTTGATGTCGACGGGCTCATCGGGATCCGTGATGAGCTCGGGCGTGGCGGCGATGCCGACCCGCAGCCGCCGCGTGAACTTCGCCTCTCCGCTGTCGCCCTGGTTGACGCTGAGGTGGGCTCCGACGTCGACGAAGTCCTTGCGGATGGAGAGCGCGGTGCCCCACGCCTTGAACGACGCGTCGGTCGTGAAGTCCATGCGGCAGATCGCCTGGGTGGTCGCGTTCCGGACCGGCGTCGACGACCAGCCGACGTTGTAGCTGTAGCCGCCTCCGAACGAGTCGCTGTCGCCGACCTCCTTGTACTCGGACTTCGACTGGCCGAACTTCGAGACGCGGCCGCCGGACAGGATGCGCGGTGCCGGGAAGTCCTCGAAGGCCTGCCGCCGGCTGCGGATGACCTTCTCGACCGCCTTGAAGTCCTCCTTCTCCGTGGTCGTGAGCGCGCTGAAGGCGTTCGAGGTCCAGCGCATGCAGCTCTCGTAGTCCTGCGCGCGCTGGGTCATGTACTGCTGCGAACGGTGGAAACGCTCCGCGAACATCGCCGGCGCCCAGTCGCAGCCGGCGTACCCCTTGTCGAAGCAGCTCGTGTTGTCGCGCGCGATCTCGTCGAGCATCGCGTTGGTCGCCTGGCAGGCGAGCAGGCGATAGCTCGACTTGGTCGCCTCGACCGCGCAGTCGAGGCGCGGCGTCGCGGTGCCCACGTCGACCGCCGGCGGATCCATCGTCCACTCGTTGTTCAGATCGAGCCCGTATCCGTCAGCCCACAGCGGCGTGGGATCGAGCTGCGGATCCGGGTTCGGCAGCGGGAGCGGCTCGACCTGGCCGTCGGTCGGAAGGTCCCATTTGACGAGGTTGCTCGCGCCGGAGATCGGGACCTGTAGCCCGCCGATGTCCGTCGACACCTGGAAGACGTCGATCGCGGACAGGGTGGTGCCGTTGGCGTTCAGCTCGAGCGCCTTACCCTGCAGCGCGAGCGAGACCGCCCCGCTGCGCAGCGTCTTGTCGCCGAGGATGTGCGTGCGGATCCACGGATCGCCGCCGATCGTCTCGAGCACGCCTTTCTGCCGGAGGACGGGGAGGTGGAGGCACTGCGGGTCGGCGCCGCTGAGCCCGTGGCAGTAGGCCGTCGCGGCCCAGTTGGCGAACTGCTCCTCGAAGCGCTCGGTGCGGGTCCTGTTCGCGCGCGCTTCCGCGAGCGGCAGGGCCTGCGTCGCCGCGCGCATCGCCCTGTGGAAGTCCCACTCGTTCGCGTAGACCTTGACGGGGGCCACGCCGTAGACCGAGACGGAGCCCCACTTGTAGTAGTGCGACCCGGCGTACGCGCGTGCCGCGATCTCGTCGAGCATCGGCTGCCAGGTCGGATGCGTCGCGCCGAGCACGGCGCGCAGCTTCGGCGTGAGCAGCACCGCGCCGGCGTAGAAGCCGTTCTTCGGGACGACGCCCGAGGAGAGCGGGATCGGCTCGAGCGGAACGAGCCCGGACTTGCTGCGTCCCGCGATCGGCCGGTCCGCGATGTTCGACGGACGAGGGCCGAACTGGTTCGTCGCGTAGGCCATGTCGACGACGCATCCGTCGTCCTGCTTGCACGAGTTCGCGGCGTCGATGAACCGCATGTACGTGTAGTACTTCTCGTAGACGTACTCGGCGCACGAGCTCACGGCCGTGCTCGTGATGTCGACGTCCGCCCGCGTGTAGTTGTACGACGGCGTGACGGACGCCTTCTGCGCCTCCGCCTGCGCGCGCTGCTCGCGGCCCGCGTAGCTCGAGGTCCCTCCGACGTTCGACACCTTGGTGTCGGCCATCCACTTCGGATCGACCTTGCCTCCGACGATCGCGTTGGTGTCATCGAGGTACTGGTAACGCGGGCGGTCGACCTTGCCCGCGTACGCGTTCTGGAACCCCGACTGGAGGATCGTGGTGCACGCCTCCTGCTTGCCCGGGCACTGGCGGAACTGCTCGTTCTTGCACCAGCCCTCGGTCGCCGAGTACTGGCAGATCGACGTGCCGGGCGCGAGCGCGGCGTCGGCGGTCTCCACCGTGGCGAGTGACGCGAGCCCGAGCGCACCCATCGCTGCGCGTACGACGACACTTCGAAGGCGCCCTGCACGAGGCGCCTTCGCGACGAACATCTCCATCTCGAAACCGTTCCCTTTCGGCGGCGCTCCCTCGCGCGCGCCGGCTACCCCTCAGCAACGTCGGCGCCAGCGGCCGAGCTCGGGCGGGCCGCCTGAGATCGCGCGGTTAGCGCGCGAACGGGCCTGGGAACGGGTCGCGAGCGCCTGGCACGGTGCCAGCTGTGCCAGGCACCGTGTCGGTCCCGGAGCGCGGAGCGGATCACGCCGTCCGGCGCTGCGCGAAGCGCGGGAGCGGGATCCGACGAGGCCGGGCGACGGCGCGCTCGGCGAGCGTGGCCGCGACGCGCCCCGACTCGAGGCACGGCCCGACGCCGCAGCTCGTCACCCCCGCGCCGGCGAGCAGGAGGTTGGGCAGCGGCGTCGTCGATCCGAAGCGGCGCCTGCCCATCTGCTCGGGCGTGTGCGCCGGACCATAGGCCGCGCCGCGGACGGCCATCACGTACGACTCGTTCGTGAGCGGGGTCGACGCCTCCTCTACTTCGACGTCGCCGACGAGCCCGGGGAAGCGCTCGTCGACCGCGGTGAGGAGCCAGTCGACGACCCGCTTCTTCTCCGCCTCGTACTCGGGGCCTCGCGCGCCGACGGGTCGATCCTTCCAGCGTGCGAACGTCGCGTAGGGCACGAAGGTGACGACCTCGAGGGCGGAGCACCCGGCAGGCGCCATCGCGCCGCTGTCGTCCTTCAGCGAGGTCGGCGACACGAAGAACGCGGGACGCCGCGCGTAGAGATCGTGCGCGGCGTACGTCGCCTCGATGTCCCAGTCGGGGTACGACCACACGTTCGCGGCGCCGAGCCCGTGGGCGCGCAGATCGCGCCGCATCCCGAGGTAGACGGCGAACGACGCGAGCGAGGACTCGGTGCGCCGTACCTTCTCGCGGAGCTTGGCGGGCAGGACGGACGGATCGTCCACGAGCTCGTAGGTGATGACCGGATCGGCATCCGACACGATCACGTCGGCATCGATGCGCTCACCATCGGCGAGCTCGACGCCGACCGCGCGCCCCTCGCGCGTGAGGATCTTCGTGACGCGAGCGCGCGTGCGCAGCCGCGCCCCCTTCGCCCCCGCGGCGCGGACGAGCGCGTCGCGCAGCGCGCCGCCTCCGCCGCGCGGGAACCACGCGCCGCCGGCGTACGCGAGGAGGAGCCCGACGCCGACGAGCGCGGAGGCGCGGGAGGGGGGCAGGCCATAGTCGCCGCTGGCTGCGGCGAGGACGGAGCGGAGCCTCGGGTCGTCGATCGACGCGGAGAGGAGCTCGCCGTACGTCGCCGAGGACCAGCGCAAGAGTGCCGGCAGCGCGCGAACGCCGTCGAGGCGCGCGAGGCGGAGCCCGTGCGCCTGCCCGTTGCCGAGCGCCTTCATCCCTCGCTGCACGCGCTCGACCTGGGCGAAGAAGCGGGCGAGCCCCGAGGCCTGATCGGGGAACGCCGCTGCGAGCCGCGAGCGGTAGCGGCCGAGCCCCTTGCAGTTCCTGATCTCGAAGTCGTCGCCGAAGCGGTAGACGTCGAAGCCATCCGGGTCGAGCTCGCAGAAGAGCCTCTCGGGATCGATCCCGAGCTCGGCCAGGATGCGGCCGATCGCGTGGTGACGGTCGCAGCCCGGAACGTAGTGGACGCCCGGCGAGAAGGTGTACCCGCCGCGCGAGAACGGCGCGAGCCAGCCGCCGAGGTTCTCCGCTTGCTCGAGCCCGACGACCTCGAAGCCCTGCTTGGCGAGATGGACTGCGGACGAGAGCCCGCCGGCGCCGGTTCCGATGACGATTGCGCGGTGGTTGTCCATGGTGGGCACGCGGCTGCAACGCGCGTTCCCACGAGAGCGCTTCAGGGATGAAGCAGGACGATGCCGTCGTCGTCGACGTGGACGAGGTCGCCGGAAGCGCACCGGGTCCCGGCGAGATCGATCGGCACGTCGAGCTGACCTTCGCCCCTTCGCTGCGATCGCCGCGGCGTGGCGGCGAGCGCCATGATGCCGAGGTCGAGCGTCGCGAGGATCGCGGAGTCGCGCACGCAGCCGAACACGATGACGCCGCTCCAGCCCTGATCGCGCGCCTGCGTCGCCAGCATGTCGCCGAGCAGCGCGCATCGGAGGCTGCCGCCGCCGTCGACGACGAGGACGCGGCCGTTGCCCGGTGTCGCGACCGTCTCTTTCACCCGCGAGTTGTCCTCGAAGCACTTGATGGTGACCGCCGGGCCGCTGAAGACACGGCGTCCGCCGAAGTGGCGGAAGACGGGCGGGACGACGCGCGCGTCGTCGCCGTGCTCGTCGCAGAGGTCGGAGGTGCTCGTGCTCATGGGCAGGATCGCTAGCACGGCCTAGCGACGGAGGAACAGCGCGAGCGCGTCGGCGATGATGCGCGCGTGATCGAACGCGAGCTCCCTCGGGAGCGCGTCGAGCGGGAACCAGCGCGCATCGGCCGCGTCGTCTCCGCCGGCGACGAGCGTCGGGTCGTCGCCGAGCCGCACGAGGAACGCGGTCGACCGGCTCCACGAAGCCTCGCCGTCGCGCGGGTCCCGGCCGCCTCCTTCGTAGACGCCGATGCGGACGAGGGCGGACGGATCGATCGAGAGCCCCGTCTCCTCGCGGAGCTCTCGCGCGCACCCCTCCTCGTCGGTCTCCCGATCGCGGACCCACGTCGCGCCGCGCCGCGCGCTCGTCGCGACGAATCCGCCGGGGAGCGACCACTTGCCTGGCTCGGCAGGCGCGTCCATGTCGCGCCGCACGAGAAGGATCTCGCGACCCGCGCGGATCACCACCGCATCGACGGTTGGGTTCGGGCCCCGGAACCAGTGCGGGGCGCATCCACGGGGCGTCGTGCGCATCGCCCCGAGCGCGTGAACGGCCTCGGCCGCGGTGCGGAACGCGCGCGCCGGCTGCTCCCTCGCGTGCCGCTCGCTCGCGCCGCCGACGCCGTCCATGAGCAGGTAGCGGAGGCGGCCGTTCGCCGCGGTCTGGATCTCGTCGCTCACGATCTGCCCTCCGCCCACGAAGATGCACGCGCCTTCGCTGGCGGAGACGAGCTCGTAGAGGCCCGCGACCTTGTCGTAGAGCGTCTCCCCGACGACGTGCGCATGCGTGAAGAGGTCCGGCTCGAGCGAGGACGGCGGCGTCTCGCGGACGATCGCCCCGACGACGTCGAACCCGCGCGCCCGTGCACGCCGCGCGACGATGCCCTCGACGCCGAGGCGCGTGCCGCCGGTCACGAGGAGCGCCTCGCGCGGATCGAGCGCGTCGATCAGCGCGTCGAGCTCGCGCTGCACGTGCGCGCGCGCAGCTTCGGTCATCGCCTCCCAGCTCCGCGTCCACGCTCCGGCGAACGAGATCAGCAGGCGCCCCGCGCGGAGCTCGGTGACCTGCGACGCGTCCACGAGCGCCGCGCCGATCTCCTCGAGACGCGCGGCGAGCGCCGCGTCCCGCTCCGCGATGCGCCGTCGCCGCCGGTCGGCGACGAGCGGTGTGTAGTGCACGGGCGCGGGGTCGTCGGGGACGTCGAACGAGCGGCTCATCGCGGCCTCGCGGAGAGCCGCGCGCTCCAGGTATCGCCGCTCGACGGCGGCGAGTGGTCCTGCGAGGTGACGCGCCTCGAGCCCGGCGAGCAGCGCTGCGCGTGCCGAGGCGTGCGTCGTCGTGCGGTAGATGCCGTAGCCGTCGGTGCCGAGCACGACCTCGGCGCCGTGCTCCACGTACCTCCGGAGCGGGACCGCGCGTGCGCTGACGAGGTGGTTCAGCGCGACGTTCGAGTCGAGGTTGAACTCCACGATCGCGCGCTGCATCACGATGCGCTCGAGCGTCTCGTCGTCGACGCCGAACAGGCCATGGCCGACGCGCATCTCGACGTCGCAGCCGGAGGTGGCCTCGACGGCGACGCGGACGTTCTCGGGATGCGAAGGGCTCTCGCCGGCGTGCACGCGGACGACGAACCCCGGCCGCGCGCGGTGCGCCCATTCGGCGATGGCGCGGATCGTCGGCGCGAACGCGCGCGTCGAGTTGGTCTCGTGCCCCATGAAGTCGACCCCGGCGACGTAGATGCTGCCCGCGAGCTCCTCGATGCGAAGGACGAGATCGAGGTCCCACTCGGGATCGTCGTGTCTCCCGATCGCGGCGAGGAAACGGATGGTCACGCCGGTCTCCGCCTCGATGCGCGGCACCTCGCGATGGATGGCGCGCAGCACCGCGGCCTCGACGACGTTCGACAGCGAGAGCTCGACGCGGCGGACGCCCATCGCGCGGTAGTCGCTCGCGATGCGGCGGACGAGCGGCACGAACATGGCGGGCGACTTCGTGATGGGCGCGCGCAGGCGGTAGATCTGCTCCATCTCACGGAACGTGATCCGCCGGTCGATGGGCACCTCGAGGCGCGACGCCAGCTTCGCGCGGAGCTCGGGCCCGAGCGACTCGAGGCGCACGTCGTGGGACGAGCCCACGCGGACGCCCGCCTCCTCGAGCAGCGCGGCGGGGTAGGCGATGCCGTGAGCCGCGCCGAGCGCGACGAGGTCCTCGGCGAGCACGCAGCCGGCGAAGTGGGTGTGGAGATCGGTCGCCGGGGGCGCGACGATCTCTCCCCCGCGCGCGGCGAGGGGCACCGGATGCAGCCTCCCGTTGTCGGACGCGTAGCGCAGCTCGAACGGCGACAGCTGGTAGCGCGTCTCGGAGAGCGCGAGTGGCTCGAGCGCGAGCTTCGCCATCACGAGCGGCGGCGCGTCGTCGAACGTCGCGACGAGATCGACCGTGCCGAGGCTCGCGGGGACGCGCGCGACCGTCCCCTCGAAGCCGAGGTCGCGCGTGCCGCTCCGGATCCGCAGGCGCTCGGCGAGCGCCTCGTGGGCGGCCGAGCGCCGGTCGCCCCGCGTGTGCACGAGGGAGAGCTCGACGTCCGCGCCGTCGCGTCGCCCTCGTACGAAGTGGACGCCAGCCAGATCGAGGGCGATCTCCACGCGCGCTCGATCCTACCGCCTCGCGGCGATCAGGGCACGCAGCACTCGACGCCGCCGGCGGCCTGCACGCCCTCGCACGAGAGAGGAGAAGAGCGGAGCGGTCCACCGTAGAACCACGTCCCGAACTGACTGCAGTCGGCCGGCCCCTGGCCCTTCGCGGAGGGCGCGTTGTGCCCGAGGCAGTGCCCTCCTGCCTCCGTGCACGCGTTGGTCGCCGTCCCCGCGCTGCCGTCCGAGGTCGTGGGCGAGCTCTCGACGGCGCCGGAGCATGCGACGAGGACGACGGCGGCGAGGACGATGCAGGCGAGCGTGCGAGGCATCGTCCCGCATCGAGCAACGGTCGTGCCGCCGCGGATCCCGCGATGCGTGCGACCAGGCCCGCGGTCGACCCGCGACAGCGCGATCAGGGATCAGAAGAAGCGGCGCACCGTGTTCCAGATCGACACGCCGGGGCCCGCTACGGCCGCTCCTGCCGCGTGGAGCGCGGTGGAGAGGAACGACTCGTCCTTCGGCGGCTCCTCCTCGGTCGTGCGGATCTGCTCCACGGCGGCCGGATCGATCTGCGGCGTGCTCTCCGTGACCAGCGAGGCCTCGACCTTCTCCTCGGGGATCTCGAAGCCGGGCACGAACCGCAGGGTCTCGGGCCCCGCCTGTCCGGTGACCTCGAGGCCGTTCTCCTCCTGGACCTTCTTCACCGCGGCCTCGGTCGCCGGACCGAACACGCCGTCCGCGTCGAGCCCGAGGCCCTCCTGGAGGCGCCGCACCATCTGACCGCGGAGCGGGCGCTGGAGGAGGACGAGCTCGTCGAGCCCCATCGCGTTGAACGTGTCCGGTCCCGCGATCCCGTCGGGGGAGAGGCCGTTGTCGTTCTGGAACTGGATGAGGGCCGCCTCGGTGTCCTTGCCGAAGATGCCGTCCGCCGTCACGCCCAGATGCTCTTGAAGGATTCGCACGGGCTCACCACAGAGCCCTCGCCTCAGCAATGCCACGTTTCACCTCGCTCGGCCGCGATCCTTTCCCAGGACGCGCGGGCCCGCAAGGGGCGCCTCGATGTCAGGCGGCTGCGAGGTAGGCGCGGTTCGGTCCGGGAGGGAACCGACGATCGGCGAAGATCGTCACCAGGCGGTCGGCCGTGGTGATGTCCTTCACCGTCCCGGTGCTCCTGCGCCAGCGGAACTTGAACGGCGCACGCACCGGGAGGATCGGCTCGTCGATCATCCCGTTCGCGTCCTTCCAGCGTTGTGCGTCCTCGCGTGTCGGGAACACGTACTCGTCCGCCGGCATCGTGCGGCCCCGCCAGACGACGAAGCCGAGGTCCCAGTCGGAATCGTCGATGTCGATCCCGTCGCAATAGTCGCAGACCTGAGAGATGAAGAGCGGCTTCATCGGCCGCGCGCATCGAGGGCACTGCATCGGCGTCTCTCCGATAAGAGAAACCCTAGCAACGATCCGCACGCGTGCAGCTCGACCGTGGGTGTTCGCTTCACTCCGCGAACATGCGGATGTCGGTCGCTGCGGCCATGCTCATCCGATAGGCCTCGTCCCACTCGGGGTGGCGCACGATGACGTGTCCGTCCGACAGGAGCGTGTGCTTCCAGTTGCGGCGCGGCGTCCCGGGACGGAGGAGCTTCTCCTCGACGACCGCGTCGCCGCACGCGCGCAGCCAGTCGCCGAGCCCCTCGATGCGCGTGATGCGTCCCTGGCCCATCGCGCGCTTGAAGACGATCCCCACGTTGTACTGCCGCTCGCCGTTCGCCTCGAACCGTCCGTGGCAGACGACGCGCGCCCACTCGCGGAACAGATCGATGTCGCTCGTGTAGTTCATCTGATCGACGATGTGCGCGCCGCCGGGCCGGCAGCCGATCTCGCCGAACACCGCCTCGCCCTTCGGGGTGAGGAACCACTCCATGTGCGTGAAGCCGTCGCCCATGCCGAGCGCGCCGAGCACCTTGCGCCCGAGCGCGATGCCCCCGGCCAGCTTCGCCTGCGCCATGTCGCGCACGGTGATGATCACCGGGCTCACCCATTCGAGCGTCCGCATCTCGAGCGGCTTCGGCAGGTACTGCGCGACGTTCTCGTACGCCGGCTTGCCGCCGATGGAGACCGTATCGAAGGTGAACTCCTCGCCCGCGATGTACTCCTCGCAGCTCGCCTCGGCGACGCCGCGCATCTTCGGCAGCACGAGCTCGAGCTCCTTCGCGTCGTTCACCCGATGCGTGTCGGCGCTTCCGGCGCCGGAGATCGGCTTGAGGACGAGCGGATAGCCGATCTCCTCGGCCGCCGCCCGAGTCTCGCTCTCGGTGCGCACGCGGCGCGAGCGCGGCACGCGGAGGCCGGCGGCCTCGACGCGGTCCTTCATCAGCTTCTTGTCGCGGAAGCCGCGCACGGCATCGACCGACATCCCCGGCATCCCCCAGCGCTCGCGAAGGCGCGCGGCGAGGATGACGAGCGGCTCCCAGTTCGAGAGCACCCGATCGATCGTCTTGCCGCGCAGCCATTCGGTGACGCGGTCCATGACGTCGTCCTCGTCCATGATCCGGGGGACCTGGAGGTAGTCGTGGAGGTAGGGCTTCACCCGCGCGGGCAGGGCCTCCTTCGGCGTGTCGCCGACGCCGTACACCGTGGCGCCGACCTCGGCGAGGCCGCGGGTGTACTCGATCATCTCGGGGGGGTAGATCGGCGAGAGGAAGACGACGCGCATCGGACGCGTCTAGTATCACGCCAGAATGCCCCGCAACGTCGTCTTCGTCGCCCCGTTCCCCATCGAGACCACGATGCGCTTCGTGCGTGCCGCGGCGAAGCTCGAGGACGTCCGCCTCCTCGGCGTCGTCCACACCCCGCCCGATCCGGGGAGCCCCGACGCCCGCCTCTACCACGACGTCGTCCGGGTGACCGAGCCGCTCAGCGTCAAGGACGTGATCGACGGGGTCGAGGTCCTCAAGCGCCGGCACGGCCAGCCGTACCGCATCATCGGCATCCTCGAGGCGCTCATGGCCCAGATGGCCGAGGCCCGCGAGCATCACGGCGTCCCGGGGACCCCGCGCAAGACGGCAGAGCTCTTCCGCGAGAAGGCCAAGATGAAGGACGCGCTCCGGGCCGCCGGCCTGCCGGTCGCGCGCCACAAGCTCCTCGCGTCGGCCGACGACGCCCGCGCGTTCGCCGCCGAGGTCGGCTTCCCGATGGTCCTCAAGCCCCCGGCGGGCATGGGCGCGAAGGCCACCTTCCGCGTCACGAGCGAGGAGTCGCTCCTCCGCGCGGTATCGGGCATGGCGGTGAGCCCGCGATCGCCGGTCCTCGCCGAGGAGTTCCTCCGCGGCCGCGAGTTCAGCTTCGAGACCGTCACCCTCGGGGGCAAGCCGCGGGTGTCCTCGATCTCGCACTACCTCCCGCCGTGCCTCGAGGTCGTGGAGAACCCCTGGATCCAGTGGGTCTGCCTCCTGCCGCGCGAGCTCGACGAACCGCTCTACGAGGACGCGCGCAGAATGGGCTACGCGGCGATCGAGGCCCTCGGCCTCGACGACGGCATGACCCACATGGAGTGGTTCCAGCGGGCCGACGGCTCGCTCGCGATCGGCGAGATCGCGCAGCGCCCGCCGGGCGCGAACATCTCGCTCATGACCGGCGTCGCGCACGGCATCGATCCGTACCGGGCCTGGGCCCGCGCCGTCGTCGACGGCGAGCTCGACGCGCCCTGGGAGCGGAAGAAGGCCGTCGGCTGCGCCTTCCTCCGCGGGATGGGGCAGGGCCGCGTCGCGCGCGTCAACGGGGTGCACGAGGCTCACGAGGCGGTCGGCAAGCTGGTGGTCGAGGCGAAGCTCCCGACGATCGGCGCGACGAAGGCCGACGGCTACGAGGGCGACGGCTACATCGTGGTGGCGCACGAGCAGACCGATGTCGTCCGCGCGGCGCTCAAGACCATCATCGAGACGATCCGGGTCGAGTACGCGGCCTGATCGCGGCGCTCGGCCGCCGCCCGGCGACCGCCGTCGGTCTTTCCGCGGGCACTTTCGCAGGTAAGTTGCATATGAAAATGCCCGTGGACGCGGTGACGGAGGTCGGCGACCCAGGCAGGTGTCAGCGGCCGGGCGCGACCATCCGGTAGATCTGCTCGTACGCGGTGACGCGCTCGTCCCAGCCGAAGCGGCCGCGCATCCCATTTTCCTGCATCTTGCGCCACTCCGGCTTGCCCCAGGTGGAGAGGGCGCGCGAGAGCGCCCAGCGCAGGCCGTGCTCGTCGAAGTGATCGAAGGGGAAGCCGTTGCCGTGGGTCACGGTGTCGGCGAGGCCGCCGGTGCGGTGCACGATCGGCAGCGTGCCGTACCGGAGGCTGTACATCTGGTTCAGGCCGCACGGCTCGTAGCGCGACGGCATGAGGAACATGTCCGAGCCCGCCTCGATGAGGTGCGCGACCGGCTCGCTGAACTTCGAGAGGTAGGCGACCTGTCGCGGGAAGCGCCGCGCGAGCGCCGAGAAGAAGTCCTCGTACTTCGGCTCGCCGGTCCCGAGCACGACGAGCTGCACCGGGTGCCGCGCGAACAGGGGCGGGAGGACGTCGAAGCAGAGATCGAAGCCCTTCTGCCACGCGAGCCGCGAGACGATGCCCATGACCGGGACCTCGCGCGCGTAGGGGAGGCCGGCGCTCGCGAGGAGGGCCTGCTTGTTCCGCTCCTTGCCGTCGAGATCGTCCACCGAGTACGCGTGCGGGATCTTCGCGTCGCGATCGGGGCTCCACTCGGCCTCGTCGATGCCGTTGAGGACGCCGAAGAGCACGTCCCGTCGCTCACGAAGGAACGCGTCGAGGCCGACGCCGTGCTCGCTCGTCTGGATCTCGCGGGCGTAGGTCGGGCTGACCGTGGTGATCGCGTTCGCGTACAGGATGCCGGTCAGGAGGAAGTTCAGCTGCCCTGCGCGGAGCTGGTCCTGGTGGAAGTGATGCGCTGCGTCGGCGAGGCCGGTCTCGGCGAGGACGCGCGCGTCGAAGGAGCCCTGGTGGCCGATGTTGTGGATGGTGAGGACCGTCCGCGTGCCGGACAGCAGGCGGTCCCAGGCGAACATCGTCCGGAGGAGGAGCGGCAGGAGGGCGGTCTGCCAGTCGTTGGCGTGGACGATGTCCGGTCGGAACCCGACGCGCTGGCAGGCGATCAGCGCAGCCCAGCTCAGCAGGGCGAATCGGAGGTGCTCGTCGTGATCGGTCGTGTAGATGCCGGCGCGGCCGTAGAGTCCGGGGCAGCGCACGAAATACACGGGGATCGTGGTCCCTGGCAGGACGCCCGCGAGGAGCGAGAAGACGACCCGGGTAGGCCCGAGATCGACGGCGACGTCGCGGGCGACCATCTCCAGGTCGAGGGGGCCGACGCGAGAATACAGGGGCATCACGACGCGGACGTCGTGCCCCCGCTCGGTCGAGGCCAGAGCCTTCGGCAGGGCCGCCGCCACGTCGCCCAGCCCCCCCGTCTTGGCGAACGGCGCGACCTCCGATGAAACGAAGAGGACGTTCACGTTCGAAGGATGACCCTTATCACATCCCTTCGACGTGCGTTTCCGCCACTACGCGGCCTTCCGCGGCATCCTCGTGGGGGGCAGGTTCCGGGACCTCTGCGGATCGACGGCCAGGTACTCGTTCTTGGAGATGCCCTGGGTGACCGCTTCCATGAGGTTTCTGAGCTTGTCCATCGAACCGACCTCCCACAGGCAGATCGCCTCGCTGCCATCGGCCTTGGCGTAGGTGCTGTGCAGGATGACGTCCTCCGGGAGGTCGGCCAGGAGCTGGTCCGCCGGGTTGGGGAGACCTGGCGGCCCCCAGAAGCGCTCCTGGTCCATCACTGTGTGCTTGACGACGACGAACATGGCACTTCCCTCCTCGGAAGCGAGACGGGCAACCCGCGTACCGGTGGAAGCCGCGCGGCCGCGCTGCTAGCGTGCGCGCCTCTACCGTGGACGTCATCTTCGTCGAGCCTTCGTTCCCGGCGAACCAGCGTGAGTTCGTGCGTGCCCTCGCCCAGGCAGGGGCGCGCGTCATCGGCATCGGCGAGCGGGAGAAGTCTTCGCTCGACGACGACCTCCGTCGCTGGCTCACCCACTACGAGCAGATCGGTAACGTCACCGACGTCGGTCAGCTCGCCAACGCGGTCCGCTTCGTCCAGAAGCTGCCGGGGGCGCGCCCGGAGCGGCTCGAGGCCGTCGTCGAGGCGCACGTCATGGCGGCGGCGAAGGTCCGGGAGCTGTGCGGGATCCCGGGGACCAGCGTAGAGACCGCCTTCCTCTGCCGCGACAAGCCGGCGATGAAGGAGGCTCTGCGCAAGGCGGGCGTCCCGTGCGCGCAGTCGATCGGCAGCTCGGACAAGGCCGAGATCCTCGCGTTCGCCGAGCGCGTCGGCTTTCCGCTGATCGTGAAGCCGCGCGACGCGGCGGGCGCGTCGGGGACGCACCGCGTCGACTCGATGCAGGAACTCGAGCAGGTGCTCGGCGCGAACCCGCGCGACGTCGCCGTCGAGGAGTTCATCGAGGGCCACGAGGCCTTCTACGACACGATCACCATCGACGGTCGCGTGGTGCACGACTTCGTCTCGCACTACTACCCGAACGTGCTCGAGGCGATGCGCACGCGGTGGATCAGCCCGCAGTTCATCGCGACCAACCGCATCGACGCCGCGCCCGCCTACGAGGAGGTGAGGGCGATGGGCCAGAAGGTCATCGAGGCCCTGGGCATCGGGACCTCGGCGACGCACATGGAGTGGTTCGTTGGTCCGAAGGGGCTGAAGTTCAGCGAGATCGGCTGCCGGCCGCCGGGCGTGCGCGCGTGGGACCTCTACGCGGCCGGCAACGAGATCGACATCTACCGCGAGTGGGCGAACGCGATCGTGCACGGGCGTCCGGGCCAGAGGCTCTCGCGCCGCTTCGCCGCGGGCATCATCGCGCTGCGTCCCGAGTGCGACGGCCACATTCGCGGCTACGACGGCGCCGACGAGGTGTGGCGCCGCTTCGGGGGCAACATCATCGACAGCCATCTCCCGCCGCCGGGCACGCCGACGCAGCCGGTCAGCGCCGGCTACATGGCGAACGCGTGGCTCAGGATGAAGCACCCCGACTACGACACGTTGCGGTCGATGCTCGACTTCGTCGGTCGGACGCTCAAGGTTCGCGCGTCGTGATCTCGGGCGGTACGAAGGCGGTCGTCCTCCTCGGTGCGCAGCGGTTCGACCCCACGCTGCGGGAGGCCGTCGACGAGCTCGGCGTCACCGGCAAGATCGCCACGATCACCGCGGGCTGGCAGGAGCGCGAGGACGACGACGAGGACCTCACCGAGCACCTCGACGGGCGCGACGTGAACCTCATGCTGCACGCGCGGGCGGAGGACGTCTTCCGCGTCGACCGCGAGTTCCACTCGGCGCACCGCGAGCGCCAGGCGCTGCTCCGCCAGCGGCAGGACTTCTATCGCGTGCGCCTCGAGCACGCGCTCGACGCCGCGTACGTCATCGCGCAGCGCTCGGCGCCCGCCGAGATCCTCGAGGACGAGGCGCGCACCTCGATCGAGGCGATCCGCAACGTCGACGCGCTCCACCTCGATCGCTGCGCGCGCGATCGCCAGGAGTTCGACGCGAAGGTGAAGCCGCACGAGCGTGCCGCGGTGAAGAAGCATCGCGAGGAGATCGAGGCGATCCTCGAGGGCTGCGAGGCGATCGCGATCGCCGGCGGGCACGTCGCGTCGCTGCTCAACCGCCTGCAGCTGTTCGGCATCGGCGAGCTCGCGCGCGGCAAGGTGATCTTCGCGTGGTGCGGCGGCGCGATGTGCGTCACCGAGCGCGTCGTCTTGTTCCACGATTCGCCGCCGCAGGGCTCGGGCGCGCCGGAGGTGCTGGACGCCGGGCTCGCGTTCGTCGGCGACGTCGTGGCGCTCCCGCAGCCGGAGTTCCGCCTCAAGCTGGACGACAAGCACCGCCTGCGCCTGCTCGCGCGCCGCTTCGCGCCCGCGACGTGCATCGCGATGCCCGCCCGGTCCCGCGTGACGTGGCGCAAGACGGGGCCCACGGGGCTGCGCGGCGCGTTCGCCATCCGTGAGGACGGCACGCACGCGTGGGACGGGAGGCCGATCGAGCCGGGGCGCCCCGCCGAGGAGCTCGGACCCGGGCTCGCGCCCGACTCGCTGCCCGGGATGCCCGCGGCGCCGCCGAGCAGGGAGAACGGTCCCGTCTCGAAGCGCGGAGGTGCGAAGTGACGGGCCCGCGCGCGATCCAGGAGCTCCTGACGGCGGGCGAGACCGCCTGGCAGAAGGTCGACAAGTGGCTCGAGGGGAAATCGTTCCCGCTCATCGAGGGCCCGCACGTGACGTGGGTGTGGCGAGGCAACGCCGATGGCGTCAGCCTCCGTCACTGGATCTTCGGCCTCGAGTCGGACAGCGCGCTCGCGCGCGTCCCGCACACCGATCTCTGGTACCTGACGCTCGACATCCCGCACGGCTCGCGCGTCGAGTACAAGTTCGAGATCCATCACCACGGCGGCAGCCAGTGGATCGAGGACCCGCGCAACCCGAACCGCGCGCGCGATCCGTTCGGCGCGAACTCGGTGCTCCAGGGCGAGGGCTACGAGATGCCCGACTGGGTCACGCCCGATCCCGACGCGCGCCCCGGGCTCATCGAGCCGTTCTCCTTCAACTCGAAGGCGATGGGCGGCCCGCGCACCGGGCACATCTACCTCCCCGCGCGGTTCCGCAAGACGCGGCAGTACCCGCTCCTCGTGGTGCACGACGGCAGCGACTACCTGAACTTCGCGAATGTGAAGGCGGTGCTCGACAACCTGATCCACCGCCTCGAGATCCCGGACATGGTGGTGGCGTTCACCGACTCGCCCGATCGCCTGCGCGAGTACGCGAACGACGAGCGGCACGCGCGGTTCCTCACCGAGGAGCTGCTGCCCGACATCACCCGCCGCCTGCCGATCCTCGACCGTCCGCAGGCGCGCTGTCTGATGGGCGCGAGCTTCGGCGCCGTCGCCGCGTTCTCGACCGCGTGGCGCTATCCCGGCGTGTGGGGGCGCTTGCTCCTCCAGTCCGGATCGTTCGCGTTCACCGACATCGGCAAGCGCAATCGCCGCGGGCCGCTCTTCGACCGCGTCGTCGAGTTCGTGAACACCGTGCGCGACGAGCCGAAGGCCGTGAGCGAGCGCGTGTTCGTGAGCTG
>WBZO01002061.1_pt1 | contig 27880 bp, 22 predicted proteins | sample 5204261 | NCBI WGS metagenome assembly WBZO01 (sample SAMN12412400, study PRJNA552823) | activated sludge metagenome | isolation source: activated sludge from anammox sidestream of wastewater treatment plant... | place: USA: North Carolina | collected 2017-09
CCAAGCGTTGACTCGCTTCATTGCTGACGTGCCATTGCTGAATCCTGTGCTCCAGTAGCGCAATCCGCTCATCGAGTGCCGATAATTGATCCCGCAACACAGCGGCCAAATCCCGGCACATCGGCGGTAACTCATCGCCGGTATCTTCCAATAGCTCCGGCAATCGTTTTCTGAGCACGCTAGGGCACAGCAATCACAATACCAAATTCCAGCAGCATTCCACGTATGTGGTTGATTAGCGCGATACGCTGTTCAACCAATAGCCGCCGGCTATGATGCAAGTGCAATACCGCCTGTTGCTGCGCGGACTTAACCGAGACAAAGCGCATTCCCGGGCGTTGCACTGCTTCACAAATGGCTTCCGCATCGAGCATATCCGACTTGTTCGACTTCAAATAGGGTTTGATGAACCTTGCCGCCATCGGCCGCACCGTATGCCCCAGCTCGCTCAGCTTGCGTGCCCAGTAATGCATGCCGCCACAGGCTTCCAGCCCAATCCGGCAAGGTTCGATCTTTGCAAACCACGACAAGTACCTCGCTTCGCCTCAATTGCTTGCGCTCAACCACCCGTCCTTGTGCATTAACAGCGTGTACCTGAAAAACATTCTTTGCCAAATCCAAACCAACTACGCTAATCTTATCCATGGATGCCGCCCTCCAATTTTGAGTTGATGATTGAAAGCCAACTGTGGCACATTGCGATGCCGTTGTCAGGAGGGCGGTGTCCATTCCATCTGATTAATTCAACGAACGTGATGAAGGGCGAGGCGCACGGAACGCAACAACCGGGACATATCAATCTGATAGGCGAGGGAGTGAGTACCGCGCAACGAAGCAATTCGCTCGTGCAGTCAATTAATCAACGCTTCCCTAGCCGGTATCGTCCGGATTGACTTATTTGTAACCTATTTACAACAGTTGATATTTTCTTGATCTCGATCAAGGTTGATATTTTATGTAATTGATATATATGAAAAATCAATTTGTATTTCTGAGGAATTGAAAAAATAGATGGTAATTAGGGGTGATACCTAAATCCTTTCAAAAACGGTTATCACTTATAATTGCATCCGATATCACTCAGAAAAACAATACGATACCCAATAATATTGTTACATAACCGCACTACCGCTTTAATCTTCACAACAGGAGTTTTGTAATGAGTTCTTGCCGCCGCATTTTGTCTGCTTCAACAAACGCTGCCGCTGAAATGAAAATGCCTTGGATGAAAAACATACCGCGTTGGTTATTCAGCACCGGTTCGATGGTTGCTTTCGCCATGTGTTTAACCTTTCCGGTTCACGCAACCAATCCGGCGCCTGCGACCGCGAATCCCGGCACGCCTGCCACGTCAACACCTCCCGCTGCGACGCCGGATGCTGCCGCTGCAAAACCAGCTGACGGCGAATTCGATATGTCGAAAGTGCCGCCGGTCACTACGCCTTCGCGCCCCGGATTGTTTATGCTGCCGCCGACAAGCCCGGGATATTACTCCTTGTGGGATATGGTCACCGGTAACAAGCGCGAGAAACCGCCGGTCGCGCCTTATGCGCCATTCGCGCTATTAACGACCCCTTCTTATGACATCGATTTCCGTTATTTGGACACCCCGGGTCATGAAAAGGATTTTTTTGATCCAATCAAGCGGATCCGTTTTGCTGAAGACTGGTTATTGTCGTTCGGTGGCAGCTTCTGGTACCGTTATACTCACGAAACCGATAGCCGTCTGAATGCAGCGGATGTCAATAACGACTTTCATCTGCTGCGCACGAGATTCCATGCGGATTTATGGTACCGTGACAGAGTTCGTTTATTTGCCGAATTGTTGGATGCGCGCGCATTCAGTTCCGAACTGCCGCCGCTTCCCACGGACCGGAATCATGCCGATATCTTGAACATGTTCACCGATATCAAGCTGGCGTCCGTCAATAACGGACCGGTCTATGCACGGGTTGGTCGGCAGGAATTAATGTATGGTTCACAACGATTGATCTCTACGCTGGATTGGGTAAACACTCGCCGCACTTTCCAGGGTGTCAAATTCTTCTGGCGCAATCCGCAATGGGATTTGGACGCATTCTGGGTACGCCCGATGATTACCGAAAAAGGGAATCTCGATAACTGGGATACGCAACAAAACTTCTTCGGCTTATGGGCTACCAACAAACCCAAGCCCGGACACGCAATCGATCTTTATTTCTTAAGCTTAATCAACGATCGTAACATTTCCGCAGCTAACTTACTGACTGGAAACATCTTAGGCGCTAATGCCGATACGCATACGATCGGCAGCCGGTTAGTCGGTAATTTCGATAATATACTTTACGAAATCGAAGGTATGTACCAATTCGGACGCCGCTCAGGATTGGACGTATCCGCGTTTGCCGCAGCCACCGGTATCGGTTATCGCTTCCCATTGCCGATGAATCCGCAAGGTTGGATCCGCTACGACTTCGCATCCGGCGACAGCCGCCATACCGATGGCCGCAGCAATACGTTCAACCAGTTGTTTCCATTCGGTCACTACTATATGGGTTTCCTGGATCGTGTCGGACGTCAGAATATTCATGACTTCAACGCGCAGTTCACCATGCACCCGATGCCGTGGATCACATTCATCACGCAATACCACCGCTTCTATTTGGCGAACAACCGGGATTTTCTCTATAACGCAGCCGGTTTGGCAACGCTCCGGGATGTCACCGGTCAATCCGGCAGCCATGTCGGTGACGAACTGGATTTCCGTTTGAATCTGCACGTCAGCCGGCATCAGGACGTCTTGCTGGGCTATTCAAAACTTTGGAGCGGTACTTTCCTGGAACGGCAACGGCCCGGAACCGATCCGGATTTGTTCTATATCCAGTACAACATCCGTTTCTAAATATTTTGACGCAAACGTGAAACAACAACGGCATCCAAATGATGCCGTTGTTGTTTTTAGGGTCGCGATCGAATATCGCGTTAAGCTCTTACTATGTGTTGATTTATCCTGCAACTGTTGGACTTCCCCCGCCGCTGCGATTGCTAAAGCGCCAGCCTACAAGACCCAATCCGGCCAGCAGCATCGCCCAGGTTTCTGGTTCGGGAACAGGCGCCAGCGTAATCGTATCTCCGGAAATGCTGATGTACATATCGGGCGAACTGAAAGTAACGCGATAATCGGCATGATCCAGAATCGGACTGGTAAAGCCAGCAGGAGCCGAGAAACTATCGCTGGCGTTGATACCTGCTTCAGCTTCGACAGGATCCAGCCGAAAATCGGCGACCAGAAACAAGTAATCACCCGGCATATTAACAACGACGTCGTACCAAGGATCACGGCGGAAATGAACCGAACCGTCGACGGATGTTTCGGTCAGCAGGTGGGTGGTGCGAGTCAGGGGACTGGTTCCAGGTGTGTAGCCGTTGAAATAATTGCTGGCACCGGTTGTGCCGCCGCAATTGTTCTCAACATCGTCGCAACGGAAAATGGCATTGGTGGTTTTAACAGAACCGGTATCTTGATAAAAATACGTGTCGGCATCGAGCCAGGTTAATTCCCCGTCACCATTGATATCGTTAGTAAAATAATCTGGTGTGGACACATTGCTTTGCGAGGCCTCATAAGCAGCGACATCGACGGTAAACGTGCCGGTACCCAGTATTTTAAATTTCCAAGCATCGAAAGTCGTGCCTCCCGTGAGTTTATTCAGTGTGCCATTGATGGCCAGTGAACTGGCGGCTTGAGCCGGTACCGTGACAAGCCCGAGCGCCAATACGGCGGCACCGGCCGTTTTAATTCGTTTTAGCATCATGTTGATTCCAATAATAAATGGATAATTGATTCAAATATCATTTAAATAACGATTCCTGCACCGGTTTTATGGTTGTAACGCCAACCGCTAACCACCGGGCAAAAACGCGTGAATGATGCTCTGAAAGAATTATCAGGATTCTTTGAGAAACGCCGAATATTTGACTCAGCGTTTCACTGTTCTAATTACACTCCGATACCGGCAGCCAATTAACCAATAAGCCTTGATCCTGCAATTGACCATCCTCTTCTTTCAGGTAATACAGGTGGTGATCCGCCGAAGAGACGCCTAAATAAGCTTTCGTTTCTGGATAATAGCGATAGCTGTAGACACCGGAAACTTGAGTAGCCGCTCCCGTGGGCACCAAAGCGCCGGAATATTTACCTTCCGCCCAATTTAAGAAACAGTTGATCTTTTCCTCGGAAGAGTGGTTGATGTAATTATTGACCACCGCGCGTCCTCCGGAAAACACCAAATCCGGGTATTCCAGGATCTTGAATTTCTCGAACGGATTGCCTCGGACAGCAATAATGTCTGCTGGCGCATCCGGGGCTATCGTGCCCAAACCCGGAATGCCCAGATCTTCTGCAGCTTGTGATGTCGCCGCTTTAATCACATTGACAACATCCGTGAAATCGATCGTTTCTCCGCTCAGCGCATGCAACATGGTATGCAATTCCTGCCCATTGATTCCCCAAGGCACATCGTCATGCGCAATTTCGGAACCGTAAACCACCTTGGCGCCTTTCATTCCTAATCCGACTGCATTGGCAAACATATGCTCGCAAGTGGAATGGGTATCGAGCGTAGTCACAACGGTCACGCCGTCATCTTTGATCCGCTGCAGCAATTCATCGCTGATCGCAGCGCACGGCATATGCACCAACTCATCGACATTGGCGTCCAGAGCCCGGATTAAGCCGGTTTCCTCGCCCACAAATGCCATTACACGTTTTCCAAGCGCATGTGCTTTGGTCACGATCGCTTGGGTAATCTCCGCAGACAGCATCGGCCACGGGGTATCCGGAATCGGATTGCCATGGGTCATCCAATGCCTGCCGGGTTCACCGCCGGGTTCCAACGAAATGACAATTGCGGATGCGCCACCAGTCACCAATTCCTGTACGACTGATTCAGCTTCGGTTACTGATGAAACAGTAATTCCGATTTTGTCAAAACCGCTATCACCGCCGAAGATGTTGAGCGGATAACCGCCGACAGCCTGAATAATCGGTCCGGCGCTCAATAACCGCAACGTTCCTTGGCCGCCTTCCATGGCTTTCAAAGGACCGCCGACATCCTGTGCCGTGGTGATGCCATTTTTCAACACAACACTTTTATTGACGCTCTGGAATGTAATGTGACCGTGACGTTCGATAAATCCCGGCAATATCGTCGAATCGCCCAGATCCAGTTGATTTGCGCACAAACTGCTCAATTCCGCCAAGGTGCCGATTTGCTTAATCTTATTACCTTCGATTAGCACTGCTTTGTTTTCATGAGGAAAATCGATGCCGTCAAATAACCGCGCGGCTGCCAATATCTGACAATCCGGAAGACCGGGCACAATTGCAGCCCCGGAATGATCCTCGCTACCGTGCCCAAGGACATTGAAACTGATTCCTGATGAAAGAACCATCGGAATCAATACCCTGATGGCAGTTTTAGAAAAATTGTTTTTGATCATTTTAGAAATGTGTTTCCTTTGAATATTGATGAAGTTCTTATTGACCCAGTGCAAGCATGTTCTGTCTCAAGGGAGGGGAATCAATAAAAATTTATTCAGAACATGCTCTTATCTGAAGCGAACATGCATTATAAAGTCAGTAATTTTCATTGAAAATGCGACAAATTGTCACACCTTAATAAATAGAGCAAAATCGAATGCAAGAACTTCTCATCTATCCGATGAACTGCCAGATTCCGTTTAGTTAGAAAGTCAGTTTTACTTTGAAGGCGAAAGGTTAAATAACCGGGCAGCGTCAAATTGATTGACAATAATGTAACCGCCGGAAATCACCAGATCGGGATATTCGAGGCGTTTCAAATTGAGTAAAGGATTTCCTTTGAAGGCGATGAGATCAGCGGGCGCGTCTGGCTGCAAAGTGCCCAGCAGCGGTAATCCCAAATGCCGCCCGGCCTTCGAGGTTGCTGCGCGTACCACATCCAACTGATCCAGCTTGGCCGTTTGCATCATGACCATGAGTTCCTGTGCGTTGATACCCCAGGGAACATCCGGATGCGCAATCTCGGAACCGTATAACAATTCGCCGCCCAACGCGCCCCAAATTTCGGCATTGCGCGCAACCCCCGGACATTTTGATAAGGTATCGATGGTGCTCACAATTTTTACTTGCTGCATGACCGCTTGCTTTAATAATGCCTCCGGAACCGGTTCGCAAGGCATGTGCGCCCATTCGTCGACGCCGGCATTCAATGCGATTCGCACACCCACGGGTTCTGCGACATGCGCGGATACCTTGCGATCGTGCCGATGCGCTTCATCGACAATCGCCTTTACAACCGCTGCGGATAATACCGGCCAGGTCGCATGTTTCTGTTGCACACCGTGCGCCGCGTGATGATGAGCCCCGGCATTAACGGTATCATGCGATGGATGATGCGAATGTCCATGATGATGGGAATTCCACGGCGCACCCGCTTCTCCACCGGGCTCAAGGGCAATTTTAATGACAACAGCGCCCTCCCCGGCCAATTGCTTCACCGCCGCCCGTGCTTCCTGTTCGTTCGCTACCGCGATGGCCAGATTTTCAGCTCCCATGGTTACAATCGGATATCCGCCAGGTGCGGTAATAATCGGACCGGAAGTCAGTACCCGCAAACTGCCGGTGCCGCCATAAGGCGCATGAATCGGACCGCCCAAATCACGGATTGTGGTGATGCCATGACGTAAAACGATCTCGGCCGGAACGTTCTGGTAAGTCAGATGCGCGTGCAATTCTATAAACCCCGGAAAAATCGTCGCATCTCCCAGATCCATAACCAGCGCATCATCACCGGCGATCGCTTGCGCGCGCGGTTGAATCGTCACTATCACACCATCTTTCAAAGTCACCGACATATCGGTTCGGATACGCTCACCGTCGAAAACACGCGCGGCATGCAGCAGCAGCTTTGAAGCCGGCTTGTTTTGCGCCAGGATAGCCGTGGAAAAAAGCGCTAAAACCACTAACAGTGAATAGCACACGATTGGATTTAAAATTTTGTACATGAAGAACGGCTGCATGGATTTCACCTGGTTCGAAGTTGGCGGGCGTTTTTTTGAATTTAAAATACCGGTTAACAATGCCTCGGTTCGACAAAACCGGTCAACGCGCATAAAGCGGCCATCAGAAAAAAACTGCCCCAGACGGATTCAACCAATTCTTCAACACCCGGGCTGGTTTTATAGCTGCATCCCCAGAAAATAGCGGAATCTCCGTTCCTCCGGTCCGGTATGGAGTCCCTATCCGTTTGTAGAATGGTGAAAAACTGACTGCGTATTACCACGCTGATTTGGCGGTACGAATATATCCGCAACGATTCGCCATCCGGGAGAAGATTTGCCAATGAGAGCATTGCCAATGCCGCTATCACCGATGCCGAAGGATCATAGCCGGATATCGATTCACCCAGCCGGTTGGGCGCCAGCGGATCCGGTCTGGAAGTGATCCAATACCCGCATGCATTTCTTGCCAGCGTCGTATAAGGTTCTCCCCACAACGCCGCGGCCCGGCTCAAACCCAGCATCGCCCATGCTTGACCGCGCGACCATTGCCCGGCTTGCCCGATCGGCTCAAAACCCCGTCCGTCAAATTGCGCGGTCGCATGAACCGCGCCGCTATCGCGGTAACACGCTGCCAGCATTGTTTCGGCATGCCGTTGCGCCATAACGCGGTGAAGATTTTGATCACTACTGCCCAGAAGCTGGATCATCGACGCGAAGCTATCAATCGTAACCGCTTGATTACCGCGGGTGCCGCCGCCCATCGCGGTACCGAGCGGAAAACAGTTGAGCTTGGGATTAAAGCTATGCGTAATCGCATTCACCGATAGCTGCGTCAGTTGTTGCGCATGCGCATCCTGAAACCACAATGCGCCCAACGCTGCGCCATACCAGAAAATCAAGCTGCGATAACCGGAATCGATGGCGGTTTTTGCAGCCAACTGGCGGGAAATCGCCGATGCCTTGCGTTGATCTTCAATCGAATCGGTAACCTTCGCCCGCAACCACCAGCAGGCGCTCCAAAATCCACCAGCCCATGAACCGCCTTGCGATACCGTCCAACGATTGCTTTCTCCGGGAGAAAATAATGGAAATTCGTTACCACACTGCTGATCGATAGCATCCATGCGGCAAAACAGTGATTCGATGGCTTGCAGCATTTCCCGGGTATCAACCGGCTGATCAGTAATTGTATCGACTGCTAACATACGGCTTCTCCTAAAAAATCATATTGAAATCAACTAGAAAATTATTCGCATCGCTTTTCCCGGGATAGATGGTTTTCAGCACATCGCCTCCGAAGGCATGTCCGAAATACAAGCGCGCGGTAAATTGCTTACTATAGGTGTAGGTCAATGCAATATCCACCAACTGACCGATATCGCTGGCGCCGCCTGCCGCGTTGCCGGAATAGCCGAATGCGCCGCTGTTCAATGCAGCTCCCAGACCGCCGTACAGCAGATCCTTGGAATTGCCCAGTGACAGTTGATGCACATTGATATTCGCCTGCAATTTCGGCGTAAGCGAAGTAATGATCTCGACAAATGCATCTTGGATATTCATCAGGTTATAAAATGGGAACTTGGCATAGAGCCGGCCGCTCGGCACCCCGGAGAAATAGGTTTGATGCTGGCCATCGTGCGGATCGCTATCACCCGAACTGCGGTAATAAACGGCGCGCAACCAGGGCTTCAGCGGCAATTGCGCCCATTGATAACCGGCCTCGGCGGCGACAGCCCAGGCACGATGCGATTGCGAAGTCCAATCACCAAACTGATAAGCAGCCCACAGCAAGGCATCAAAACTACCGGACCCCAAAGGTTGTAGCGACAGCACGTTGGCTCCGATGGTATGAATATCCAGTTTCTGCTGCTGAAGAAACGGTCTCGCAGCGGCGGAACGATTGTCGACCACTTGCGTATCGCGCTGATCGTCGTAATTCATATAAAACAAGCGGCCCTCGGTACCGGACAACCACACGTCTTTTTTTGCGGTCAGCGCGGCAAAAACAATATTAATATCATTTATTTGCTGCCCCCCTTGCACCGTAAGATTACCTTGCGTCGGCCGCACGCCGCTGACGGTTAAATTGACCGATGGCTGATCGTAAACCACCGAGAAACCGTCGAATGTCCGTCCGATATAAATTGCGTTGAAACCGCCCAATAACCGTTTGGCGATGCGGCGGCGCTTCAGTGCATCGAATTTTTCCATGCCGCTGGCGGTTTCCATGCCATCCGTAAGCTCGAAGCGCCCGGCTTTGACGGAAGCGCCCGGAACGCCCGCTGCATGAAGTTTGAAATTCAAATAACCCTGTTTCAAAAACACATTACTCGCATCGGTTGCCTGATTGGTTTGGAAGTAGGCCGCCCCTAACCCTAGCGATCCGCCGCCCGGCACGACGGCATCATTTGGCAAACTGTATAAGCCGATATATTGCCCTTGCGCAAAACCATCCACATAGGATGATGTGAACATGGCGCCAAGCCTGCCGCGCAGTACCCATAAGTCATAAGAATTATCGACGGCGGCTTCCGGACGGAAGAAATTCCATGCTTCATAACTGCTCATCCACTCGCCATTGATGCGCAAGTATTGATTGATATACCCCAGTGGTTTAGGATCACTGCTCGCCTTAGCGGTGGCAGCCATAATAAATACCGGTACTACCAAGCAAAGTAGTACTGCCCTAAGGAAGCGCTGATTAATTGCCATAAATTAATTTAAGTGATTATTTTTCAGTCTATCTTTTATATCCGGAAACTTCGAAAACCCTAATGAAACTCATCACTTCCAAAGACGGTACCGCGATTGCCTGCTGGCAAAGCGGTTCGGGCGATCCGCTGCTGCTGATACACGGAACTACCGGCGATCACACCACGTGGACTCCGCCGCTTTCGCAACTGCAACGGCACTTCACCGTTTTCACCATGGACCGGCGCGGCCGCGGGCATAGCGGCGATAACCACAGCTATGCGTTAGCGCGCGAATGCGAAGATATCGCCGCGGTCGTCGACGCCATTGGCGATCGGGTCGATGTGCTGGGCCATTCATTCGGCGGACTGTGCGCGCTTGAAGCTGCGTTACTGACACCCAACATCGGCAAACTGATTCTCTATGAGCCTTCAATCACGCTGGCCGGCAGCAACTGGTCCGCGGCGCTGGAAAATCGCTTGCAAGCGCTGTGGCATCAAAACGCATGGGAAGATTCGCTGCTATTATTTTTCCGCGATTTGCTCAAAACACCGCAACACGAGATGACCGCCTTGCAAGCCGGATCCGGCTGGACTTCACGGGTAGCCGCCGCTCATACCATCTTGCGCGAATTGCAGAGTATCGATCGGTATGTTTTTACACCGCAGAGATTTCAAGGATTGAGTCATCCCATTCTGCTGATGATCGGCGGCGACAGTCATGAACGGCGCTTCCAAACAGCCGGGCTGTTGCAACAATGCTTGAGCCATAGTCAACGCGTCATCTTGCCAGGACAACAACACAGCGCCATGCGCAGCGCGCCCGCCTTATTCGCGCAAACCCTGATTGAATTGCTGAATCAATCATAAAAATTCAACAGCAGTGGCAAAGCATTACTGCACAGCCGCCTGGCTTCGCTGCCGCCGCACACTGGCAAGCGCTAAAGTCATCGTGCAAGCAATGCTCAGAACAGCCACCAATACCCCCCAGCTCAGTTGAGGATTGCCGGAATAACCGGCGATCGCCGCGTACAGTGTCGGACCCAGCGCAAAACCTGAGAAAAATGCCGCGGATACGTAACTTGAAGCCACCGTCACCGCGCCAAACCCGGAATCTCTGATCAACATACTCATGGCGATGGCATTAGTTGCAACCGCAGTAAATCCCATACCGGCTGCGCCGATCCACAAATACCAGTGGCTGCGGGTATCTGTTTGCAGCGTGACCAGCATGGCGCAAGCTGCAACCGCAATCAGCACAAAAAGCAGTGATGACTCGTCTTTGAGCTTTGCGCCGATTGGCGTCAGCAAGATTCTGGACAACATGCCCATGACGCCGAAAACAGCGATCAGCATATCCGCCCATAGCAACGCCATCCCTTGCTGCGTTGCAAATGCCGGTAAAAAGGTAACAAACGCGGACAGCGAAACCGCCACGCAAAACTGGATCGCCATCAGCCAGCGCAATAACACATTAGGGCAGGAAATTGACCAACTGTGATGGGTGACTGCACGTTGCCGCGGAATGATAAAAACCGTTATCAGTGCAAATAAAAGCGCGACTGGCACAATGACAGCAAATGCATGACGCCAGCCGAACTGAAATGCGATGACAGGTAAAAACAATCCGGCAACAAGCGCCGCAAGCTGCACGCCGGATTGCTTCAGTCCCACCACCCAAGCTTTCTTTTGCGGCGGGATTTGCTGCGCAACGAGTAAATTGGTAACCGGATTGGACAATGCTTGCGCGATACCGCAAAGCGCAGCGGCAAACATCAAGCCGTAAAAACCGGTGGCAACGGTAATTACCGAGAAAGCCATTGCAACTGCGGTAAAGAGTATCAGTAACGCTTGACGTGAACCGAGACGATCGACAATCCGGCCTGCGTACAGTGATAAAACCGCGGCTAAGCCGAAGGAACTCATGATCAAGTACCCGAGAGATGCGGTTTCAAATTTCAAGTCGGCGCTCAGTAATAACCCCAAGGTACTGGTTGTATACAAAATGAGCATCGGCAATGTCATCGCAAACACCAGCAGCAATTGCAACGCGATGTCCGCCATCGTAACGGTTGCTGTTCTATTCGAAGCAATCAGCATGTCCGTTTATACAAACGTTCGCGCACCAGTGAAATTCGAATCTGCGCAGTCATATCAATCAAAGGAATAAACCTTTTCACGCTCATAGAAATTGATTAACCGTCGTCCCACCGAGCTGATTAACGATTCGTCGTTGCCGTCGAGAATGCGGGAAGAACGCGCTATCCGGCTAATTCCGAACAATGGGGTTAAATCGCTGAGACCTTCAGCGCCATACAATTGGATCGCGGAATCCGATGCAATGCACAAGGCGCGGGATGCCGCCAATTTCGCCACATTGATCGCAATATCATCCGGCGCTTGCGCATCCACGCTGCGTGCGGCGACACGGATCAACTCGCGCGCGCCGGCGATCGCATGGTAGGCATTGACCATATGCTGCCGCACCAATTGCTTGTCAGCCAATCTGCTGAATTTGCCGCGAACCGAATGAATCCGGGCGCCCATCAAATCCAGACAACGCTGCGCCAGACCGATCCAGTTCATGGCGCGCAACACGCGCCCCAGACTCAATCGTTTATTCATCAGCTCGATGCCGTTTCCGCAAATTCCCAATAAATATTGTTCCGGGACTTGCACATCCGTCAATGAAACCTCGCCTTGTCCATACGAATGTCCCATCATCGTTAATTGGCGCTCCATTTTGAAACCGGCGGTATCGGCCGGCACGATAATCATGGATAGAGCGTGGTGGATCGGCATATCCTCGCTGCCGGTACGCGCCAGCACGGTCATGAAGGTCGCACGATCGGCATTGGAAATGAACCATTTTCTGCCATTGATCCGCCACCGGCCTTTCGACAAACTGGCAGCCGTCGAAATCAGACTTGGAATCGAACCGCTATGCCCTGGCTCGGTCATGCCATAGCATGGTATCGCTATTCCGCTGACCATCGGTTCGAGAAACTGCCGGGAAATCGTTTCATTCCCGAATCTCAACAGCATATGCGCATCCAGCGCCGTATGGCTGCCGAAAATATCTTGTGAAAACTCTGTCCGCCCTTCTTGTTCCGCAACGATCAAGTAGTCTTCGAGAGAAGCGATTTTCCCGCTGTGCGACAGCGGATAAAACAAGTTACACAAGCCCGCTTGCCTTGCCGATTGCGACAATTCCATTTGCAACTGCAGCGAACGCTGATCCCGCATTGCCAGTTTTGATTCGTTGGGAATAATTGCCTCGTCAACGAATGCTTTCACTTTCCCTGCCAGTGTTTTCGTCGAGCTGGCATGGTTTGTTTTCTGCCATTGTCCGGTCATCAATATGCTCCCCGCATTAATGAAGCCACCTTATCCGCCACGGCCGGACCCGGTGTAAACCGGGCATTCTCCAGTTCGGCGGTCAGGCGCTTTTTGTCAACTTTTCCAGCCGGCCCGAGCGGTAATTGCCGCATGTACCGGAGATATTCCGGCAGCTTATTTTTTTCCAGCCCGTGATCCAGCAAGAAACGGGTAAATTGCGCCAGCGATGGCCGTTCAGCACCGTCGCGCATGACCAGGCAAAGACATATCCGCTGACCAAGATCCTGATCGGCAACCGGTACACACACGGCGCTGACCACAGCCGGGTGCGACGCAGCGATATTTTCGATTTGCGCAGGGCTGATATTCACACCGCCACGAATGATGATTTCCTTTTTCCTGCCGGTCAGTATCAGATACCCGTCTTCATCAATAAAACCGAGATCTCCGGTATATACCCAGCCATCTTCATCGCGATAGCGCGCATCCAGTTCCGGGTTATTGACATACTGCATCGGCGTTATCGGTCCTCTGGCGGTAATTTCGCCAATATGACCTTGCGCCACTTCGCGTTTCTGATCATCGACAATCCTGATCGCACACACATCCGGATTGGGCCGCCCGGTTTTACGCAGAATCGTATCCAGATTATCATCCAGCATCGTGTGGCAATTCACCCCATCGGCCGAACCGTATAAACCGATAAAACCGCACCGGAATGCTTCGGTGCAGCGGCGGATCGACGCTTCATCGATCTTCGCGCCGCCGCTGATAATCGCAATCAAACTGGAAGTATCGGTATGCGCCAGTTCAGGTTTCGCCGCCATACGTTGAAACATCGTGGGCACACCGAAAATATGCGTCGGACGCAAGCTGCCGATCGCGCGAATGGCGGCACCGGCATCGAACTGCGTCGACACCAGCACCGCGCCCCCAAGCCAGGATAAAACGCCAAATGTTGCGGTGGAACCAAAAGCTGTTCCCAGCGGCATTAAGTACAAGCCACGGAAACTGCCGCCATCCGGGTGAATGCGTTGCAAAAAACGGCCACGTCCGCCGGCTAATGCATTATGTGAATAAGCAATCCATTTCGGATCCGATTCGGTCCCAGACGAGATCAGAAATCGTACCGGCGAGCCGGGATCGACCTCTGACAGATGATTCGATGCAATCGGCTTTGTTTGATAAAGCGATTCCAAAGTATGCCAGCCATCGCGCGCTTTACCGCTCACAACAAGAATTCGTAGCGACAATAAGCTAGGACGCAATGACTCAATCATTTCGCACACGTCCATTTGCACAAATCCGGACTCAACGATAATCACCCGCGCATCGCAGCGGCTTAACAGCGACTGCGTATCGAGCCGTCCGCGGCCGGGCGGGAAAGGCGCAACAATGGCTCCCAGCGCGGCAGCCGCCAAATCAATCGCGCAATGATGCCAACTGTTGGAAAGTTGATATGCGATCACATCCCCGGCGACGACACCTAACGAACGGAAACTGGCTGCCAGGCATGCAACCCGGTATTGCAGCTGCTCATAACTAATCGTTTGATCCGGGGAGACAACCGCAGCTTTATCGGGGTGAATCTGAACCTTTTCACAAAACAGTTGATACAAAGACTTATTGGGATAGGCGCCGTTCTCGATCCACTGATTCCGGGCATCGACCGGCACCAGATCCAATATTCCGGAATGATTCATAGAAAACTCCATGGAGTGATGACTTGCGTGTAAGACCCGCGGCTCAGCGCAGATTGTATCTGCGGACAATCATGCAAACCGGCGAGATCTTCAATGACGACGGTTGCGGGAATGCCCGTTTGCTGCAACAACGCCGCCCATTCCTGCGCGCCATCGGTCAGCAGTATCTCCCGTAACCTTTCCTGCGCATCGATCCGTTGGCCATCGATCAACTTGTCAAATAGCCGGAATAACCGCTGCAACATGGCTTCGTCACAACATTCAATCGCCAGCATGCCTTGTTTGGTCGGATATACATTATTCAACCGGCTTGCGGCTGGAGCATTGATCTCGAAGAACCGGTGCTGCCGCTGAAAATCTTCGCTGCACAGCAACGTGGCCGTACTCAACAGCGACGATGTGACTTTGCCGCCGGTATGATTCCTGAAGCGGTTGAATAAACCGATGGTAATTCCTTGCGCTGCGATGACACCGCCCAATACATCCAATACAGTAAACAGCGTCCCTCCGCGTGTGCCGCACGCTTGAGAAATTTTATGCGCAACGCCGGAGTATGCCTGCACCATGAAATCGGTACCCGGCAATGTGTTGAGCCGGGAGGAAAAACCGCCGTTACTTGACCAGCCGGCTGCATGGGCATAAACCAAAGCCGGATTGACGGCGGTCAAATCGGCAGCATCCAACCTCAACTGCGCAGCTTTATCAGGCGCCCAATTATGCAGAAAAACATCCGCATTCCTTGCCAATTCCAAGATTTCAGAGCGCCCTGCCGTGGATTTAATATCAATTTCACGAATGGCTTTATGCCGGTTCAGCGCATCAAATCTCACCGAACACCCATCCACAAGCGGCGGCATGCCACGCAATGGATCGCCACCCGGCGGCTCTATGCGAATAACTTCGGCTCCCAGCAGCGCCAATAAATGTCCGGCCAGCGGACCTTGAATGCGCCGGCAAGACTCCACCACGGTCAAGCCGCTCAACGGTAATTCGCGATGACCTCGGCTGTGTTGCGCAACCGCTGCGGCAACCGGCATTGCAAATGACCATGGACCATTCAACCATTCATATTTAAGCGGCTCATCGGAAATTCTGTCAGCCATCGTTTGAACGGGGCAAATCGAAAGCCCCGTTTGCGAACATAATTCAGCAATGTCCTGATAGGCCACCTGTGTAAGTGCATGCGTTAATTCATCGGGCAACGGTGCGATTGCCTTGGCGTAACGAAGCAAAAAGGCGGTCCAGCCTGCTCCAGCCAATGCTGCGCTGATTCCCATCCGCGTCCAGAACTTCAGCCAGGGCTCGGCATTTAGGGTTTCCAGCTCAAAAACTACGCCATCTGCGGAAACAAAGGGTGGCGCAGGAATCCGGTTTTTAGTTGCAGACGGTAAGTTTTCTCCCATTGCATCGACCGTCGCATCTGCAATATATTGAGAAGCACTTAGCAGTGCCGCCGATGCCATGGAAATACTGGTACGGGCATGTGGAAAGCCGCGCAATTGGCCCAGTGCTGTAGCAACAGCCCCCTGTAATGCCAATGCTGCCGTGAGCGTCGATACATAATTGAGACCAAGCGGCTGAGCTTTGCCGGAAGCCCGGCCATGAACCGACATCAGACCGCATGCTGCCTGCAGAATGCTCTCGCTGGCCGGATTGTTCGATCGGCTGCCCGGATCCCATGCTGTTACTTCGCATGTAACCGGCGTCGTGACCGGCGTTTCCAATACAAATGAGAAGCCTGCTTCATCAACTCCGTTCGGTGCATGTTTGACTTTCATGCCTAATGCACAGGCTTGATAAAACAGCGAAAAAATCGATGCCGAGAAATTTGAGGCTGGACTCTCCCACGGCCCGGTAATCATGCAATTCTGGAGCGGATGATTCATAGCTGCGATATGTGCGTATTCATTAACGGAGCAGTACTCGCTTAACCGCCGGCCACCGCCGGCAGAATGGTCATCACATCGCCTTCTTGCAAAGGTGTAGCGAGTCCTGCTTGGAACCGGATATCATGGTCGTTGACATAGATATTGATGAAACGATGCGCACTTCCCTCCGACACCAGCTTCGCTTTAATGCCTGGGTATTGCTGGTCCATCCGGTCGATCACTTCGGATACTGCGAAGCCATCGACATGAATGTGCTTTTGCTGATTCGTCAGCGGCCTTAATATTGTCGGGATGATGACTTTGATCGACATCTTTGCTCCTGTTGAAAAAATTGTGTGAGTAACGATTCAGTAATTTCGAGTCGCTGATACCGGCGATTAGCGACCGCGTATCCGCTCGGCGGCTTGAAGGCGAATGTTCAAATTTCTTCGATTCTTCGCGCGAGCTTGGCTTTCGCATTGAAATCGAAGGAATCTGAAGAGAATGCCTTAGAAACACTTTGATCTCTCATTCCGCTGATATTTCATCTGTTTACCGGAAACTATTGACAGTTGATTGCTGCTTCATGCAACCATTTGCAATTCCAATTCCGGTTGATATTGATGAACAATGCGGATGCGTTCCTCGATCACCATTTGGTCAATGATCCGGAAACTGCGCACATCTTCCTCGTTGAGAGACGTTGTTGGAATAATCACATAATGCGCTTGCGGCTCGGTTGCAAGTTCCGCGTCGGCGCGGCTCGGATAAGCGCGACTGCTGGTGTGGGAATGATAGATGACGATCGGTTCTTCGCCACGCGCTTCCATTTCTTTCCAGACCAGCAACTGTTGTTGCGGATCAAATCTGAAAAAGTTTTCCGATTGCGCGATATTTTTCATCGGAATCAAACGCAATGGCAGATTGTATCCTGCGGGCCCGGCTATAACACCGCAGGTTTCAATCGGGTGATCGCTCATTGCTTGCGCGATCATGGCTTCCACCAGCTTGTGATGTATCGTTAACATAGTTGCTTGTCTCCTCATATAAAAAACCAATTGATTGATGAAAAACAGGCCTTCCCGGTTACTGTGCGCTGAAGCAATGGCATGTGTTAATAACCGGTATTCTCAGTAGGTCGGCAGCGATTGATCGACATCTTGGATCCATGCCAATATCCCGCCATCCAAGCTTTTGACGTTGTTGAATCCATATTTTTGCATTTCGAGCAAAACATCCCGGGAACGCATGCCCATTTTGCAATGCAACACGATAAAATCTTCTTTATTCAAAGAGGACAGCACTTCTTCGGACATTATCCGATGCTTGGGGATATGTTTAGCGCCATCGATATGCACGATATTCCATTCCTCGATACCGCGGACATCGATGAGCTGCACGCTTCTTCCTTGATCTTTGATGGCTTTCAATTCCCTTGCGCTGATGACCGGAATTGATGTGCTACTATCCGGCACCGTGCGACTCATGCCACAGAATTGCTGATAATCGATTAATTGCGTCACCGCAGTTCTGACAGGCGCCCGCCTGAGCGGAATAAACCGGTAACTCATCTCCAATGCATCATAAACAGCCAATCGTCCGAGCATGGTTTCACCGATACCGGTAATTAATTTAATCGCTTCGGTGGCCATCATCGAACCGATAGCCGCGCATAACACTCCCAACACACCGCCTTCTGCGCAGGAGGGCGCCATCTCCGCCGGTGGCGGTTCCGGGTACAAGTCGCGGTAATTCAAGCCGACACCACCCGGCGCGTTCTCCCAGAACACCGAAACCTGTCCTTCAAAACGAAAAATGGATCCCCACACATAGGGTTTTCCCGCCAATACACAGGCATCGTTCACCAGATAGCGCGTGGCGAAATTATCGGTGCCATCAATAATCAGATCATATGCTGCGATAAGCGCCACCGCATTGACCGCTTCCAGCCGATCGCAATGCAATTGCACCGACACATAAGGATTGATTTCCGTAATGGCATCCCGGGCGCTCTCAGCCTTCAGGCGACCGGTATCCGATTGACCGTGAATAATTTGCCGCTGTAAATTTGATTCATCAACGACATCAAAATCAATGATGCCGATTGTTCCAACACCAGCAGCGGCAAGGTACATCAGGACTGGAGAACCCAGTCCGCCAGCGCCTATTACTAGCACTTTGCTGCTTTTAAGCCGCCTTTGACCTTCCAATCCTACTTCAGGAATCAAAATATGGCGGCTGTAGCGCGAAACCTCTTGTTGACTCAATGCTTCGACAGGATTTACTAAGGGTGGTAGCTGCATAAGATTCTCCATTCCAAATTTATTTTGCGCCGTTTTTCACTCGAATTAACTGGTGGAACACGCTGAAAACAAGATCAAGATGACGCTTTCTTCCGCCAGGTTATTCCAGAGCGAAGCGATCCCGCCGTGTTTTTGAGAAATGTAATGGAAACAGTAATCGTTGGGAATGTGACAAATTGCCGCGCGGCAATTTGCCGCATCAACAATTGAATGAATTCAAGGTGCGATTTAAAAAAGCAAGTCAGCGCGGAACAGGTTCAAGATATTTTCCAACTACTCATTTCTTGCTACCGCCGCTTATCCGCATTTATTTATTAACTATCCGACCCTTGAAAAATTTAAGCAAGAAACCACTAAACCGGCCATTTATTCTGTACCGGATATTTCATCCGAACTGAGCAATATGAGGTTATTTGCAAGATACGCAGTACAGAAAAATTTCTTTCTGCATCTGGATTATATTCTCAATCGCTTTAAAACCAACGAATGAGCCTGGAACCCTTGGACTTATAACGATGATACACATTTGATACAGGATACCCACCAGATCGTGAATTTTGTTACACTTTCGGCACATTACTACTGGCAATGATAAGTCTGTATTTTCCAATGCGGCGGTGAAAATGTCCGAACCCTTCTGCACTCTCCGATTATTCGGGAAAACTAGGAAGTCTTGATGAAATCCCGGACTATATTAATTTGATGATCGTCCATCAGCATCGGCGAATGACCGATACCGCGTAATTCGACAATGCGCGCTCCCGGCCCGCGTATCTGCATTTGGGCAGCCGTCTCCACCGACAGCACATCCGATTCGACACCCCGCAAAACCAATGTGGGTACCGTCAACTGATCCCACTGCTGCCACAGATCGATATCGGTGATTTCATGAGCCTTGAAGCTGTAAGCAATTTTCGGGTCATAGCGAAAACCGTACGTCCCATCCGCATACTCACGGGCGCTATGAATCGCCATATGCGTCCATTGCTCTTCCGTCAACGGGCCGAACGTTACCGAAATCGCTTTCATGTAGGCTTTAAATGCGGCGAAATTCTCAAAACGCGGATCTTTGCCGACATAATCAGCAATTCTCTTCAATGCCGTCGCTGGAATCAGTGGTCCGATATCGCTCATGACCAATTTGTTGAGCGTCACGGGAAGATCGGGTTGAATCGCCAGAACCATCCCAATCAGTCCCCCCATCGATGTTCCAATCCAGTTTAATGTGATTCTTTGTTGGTATTGCGATTGAATATGCGTCACCAATGCGAGCGCATCCGACAAATACAAAGGGTAAAAATCGTAATCCTGCGCATGTTCCAGCCAATCGCTTTGGCCGCGTCCCACCACATCCACGCTGATGATCCTGAAATCCGCCTGCAGGGCTTGTGCAAGAAAATCGAAATCCCGGCAATTCCGGGTCAAACCATGAACACACACGATTACGTTCGGATTATTTGGATTGCCCCAGTCAGTGTAGGCAATATGATGCGGCTTATGCTGCTCGCCGCTGGCTGAGAGAGTCGGAACTAATAACTGCTTGATTGATATATCCATGGCATTTATTCTGTCATTAATCGTGTACATTCACCGTGTTTCTTATAACGCCCCTCAATAAAACACCGCATCCGGCCATACAAAAAAACACAACAGGCTATTATATTCATCCCTTTGTTAATTTTTGGTTCTTCGATGGCATGCAAAAATTTTTATACCTATAATTCCACTATCGTTTCCTTAGCTTCGGTACGATTCTTCAGTTTTATTTCATACCTTTACGAAAAATGAGATTATCAGAACTTTATTGGCACCGCATCACGCCATTACATTTGCTGTTATGGCCGCTCAGTATTATGTACAGGCTTTTTATATTGATCAAAAAAGCCTGTTATTGGCTGGATATCTTTCACGCGGTCAAACTTCCGGTTCCGGTCATTGTTATTGATAGCGCCAGCATTAACGATAGCGGCAAAACACCTTTGTTGCTGTGGTTAGTGGATTGCCTGCTGGCTCAGGGATTTTCACCGGCCATCATCACGCGGGATAACGCCGGTCATTCCGGTTTACCCGGTCCAGCCGCGTTCGACAATAGTCACCGGCATTATGACGCTAAGACCTTGTTACTCGCCCAGCACTGCGGAAAATCCTGTCCGGTCTGGAGCGGAAATGACAACGTGGCCGTTGCTAAAGCAATGCTGGAAGCGAATCCGGCTTGTAATATCATACTCTGTAGCGGCGGATTGCAGGATTTCCGGCTTGAGCGCGATATCGAGGTGATTGTAGTGGATTTTAACGAACAAAGCTTGGGTAACGGCTTGCTATTACCCGCCGGCCCGCTCAGGATAAGCCTTGACAGTTTTAATAATGACAGTCTTGTCGTTACAAACAGCAACCCCGGTTATCGGAATGATTTTGAAAACCGTAAAACCTACAATATGAAATTGTTTCATGAAATTGCGTATCAACTGGAAAAACCGGAAATACAGCGATCGATTCCGGATTTCAGAAACGTTCGGTTACATGCCGTCGCCGACGTCGATAACTTCCCCTGGTTATACGAGGTTCTGATGAAAGCCGGCATTAATGCTGAGTTTCACACGTGTGCAGAGAATCACCGGTTTGTGACGCAAGACATCGATTTTCCAGAAGCCGACGTGGTGCTGATGCCGGAAGAAAATGCGCTGCAGTGCCAGGATTTTGCACATGATAAACTATGGGCGTTGCCTCAAAAAGCCTGGATCGATGCCGAACTGCAGCATGCATTGCTAAATAAGCTCTGGATTGTTCCGGTTCAACGTAACTGAACAACTATGATTGCTATCTAAGGAATTGATTGTAGATCAAGCCGATGCAAGAAATTCATCCCGTATCAATCGACCGATTCACCGATGCGGTTGGCCCAGCCAATCGCTTGCAGCTCGATATCAGCCAGTTCGCTTAAACTGATAAAACCTAAATCATTCAAAATTGATTGAATGGCCGTAACTTCACCTTTTTCATTGGCTTCGACTAATTTCAGTTCTTGCCCTAACCGCCCATCGCGCGTCAACAAAGCCTGGCTCATGTCTTCCGGAATGCCCAATTTGTCGATGATCTGCTGCATGTCCATGCCCAACAAAGTATCCAGCAGCGATAATATCCCCACCATGAATGCTCTCTCATGATGGTTCTTATCATGCGGGCGCTCCACTATCGCAATTAACTCCATTAACTTTCCCCGAGCCGCTGCTGTTTGCATCAACGCATTGGATGCGCCGCCGTCGGCTTGATCCGCAGTATAAAGCAGCAATTGAATCCATCTTTGCAGTTGCTGACGGCCGAGAATCATGATCGCATGTTTAATCGAATTAATCTTTTGCGGCAAACCGTTGGCTACCGAATTGACCATGCGCATCAAGTTATAGCTGAGACCGGGTTGATGTTTGAATTCCTTTTCCAATTCCTCGACATCGCTGTCACCCATGGCTAATGTCAACAGCTTCAGTAACGCGAGCTTTCCTGGATCCGCTCTTTTAACCGCCATGACTTCCGGTTTGGCAAAATAATATCCCTGGAACATTTGAAACCCTAATTGCCGACATAGCGCTTCTTGTTCACGGTTTTCAACCTTGAGCGCCAATAACAATACCGGCCACCGGTTCAGCTCCGCCACCAGTTTGGTCAATTGCGGCTTTTCTATCGCCAGAACATTGACTTTCACAACGCTGACGATTGGAAGCAGCTTTTCAATCTTGTCGTTTATTTCAACAATATTATCGAGGGCGAATTGATAACCTTTCTGCTTGAGTTCGCTGCATCGTGCCAGAAATTCGGCGGTTATCGTTTCTGTTTCCCTGATTTCAAGGACAACATGCTTGGTTGGCAGCAAACTGATAATGTCGCTCATCACCAGTTCGGGGTTCGCATTGACAAACCCTCGCAACTTACCTAATACATTCTGAATACCCAGCTGACAATAGGCATTAATGATGACATTAGCGGATGCAGATAAGTCATCTGTTATTGCAGCCGATTTGTCCGTTTCTTCTCGCCTGAAAAGCAATTCAAATGCAACCAAGTTTTGGTTGCGATCTAAAATCGGCTGTCGTCCAAGAAAAAAACCTTCCATCTATTTCCTCACAATTAACCCGTTGTTGTATTGAAAACTAATCCGCTTTTTATTTCTGGATGTTTAGAAATCTCTTCACAGAGAAAAAAGATTGCCACGAACCGCTATGGATAGCGGAGACTGTTTAATGGTGCCGTATATTGCGAAATTATTATGCTAGTGCAGGAATTGCACGATTTTTTCCGGTTCGCTTTGCCTGATAAAGCGCTTTATCAGCCCGGCTGATAACCGAATTCTGATGTTCGCCAAAGGAACGTAGCGCCACGCCGGCGCTGAATGTGACCGGCATCGATTGGTTATCGATTTGAATCGACAGACTCTTGGCTAGATTGTTTTGCAGCCGCTGGATGATGGTTAACGCATCCTCTACGGCGACATCAGGCAATAGAATCACAAATTCTTCACCACCAAAACGGGCGACGATATCGGTAGGACGCAACGTTTCCTTGGCCACAGCAACAAAATTGATCAAAATGCTATCGCCATACTGATGGCCAAGACTGTCGTTAATCTGCTTGAAATTATCCAGATCAATGACTACCACGCCCAGCGATTGTGCATTCCGATCAGCACGCGCCGCCTCACGAATAAATGTTTCATCCAGTCCACGACGATTAAAAGCTCCGGTCATTTGGTCAGTCTGCACAAGTCCGCGTAATTGCTCGATCTCATCCTTTAGTGTTTCAATTTTCTGCTCTGCGCGTTTTATTTGCTCCTGCGCCGCAAATACTTCATCATTGGCTCTCAACCCTCTGGTTTCAGACAAGACCATATCAAGAATACGAATGATTTCATCGGCATTCCTTGTTTTCCGAATCTGATCAGCATAGCGTTCAACTTGCTTATAGTAATCTTCCGAATCAATCATGGGTTTTTGCTCACTTGTGACACCATCCGTTGATTTAACCAGCCGCAATATTCTTTTTTGCCCCTGTCTGGTAGCTCCTTGCATCGCTATTCTCCTCAAATGACCGCATTGAATGCCAGGCTACGCCAGTTCGGGGAATAATTCGTTGGATTGCGAAGGAGAACCCATTCCGGTATAGACTGCCATGGTCATAAAGTTAACAGACCCATACCGGGGTGAATTGAATGAATAACAAGGGAAATCTGTGTCATTTGCAATCATACATCGTTTTTACCATAACAAACAATGCATTATGAAACTTACTCCGATGTTAGGATTTGATTTTTCCCGCCTTTTTTTGCCCGATAAAGTGCTTCATCGGCACGCTTGAATATACTTTCCTGCGATTCTCCCGAGCGGAATTGCGCCACCCCCGCGCTAAAAGTAATTAGCAAACGCTTGTTCTCGTGCAAAAAAAACTTTTTGGTTAGATTCCGCCGGATTCTGGAAAGAATTTGAACCCCTTCTTCAAGATTTGTATTCGGTAACAGAATGACAAATTCTTCACCACCATAACGTGATACAACGTCCTCCGGGCGCGTGGTATCTTTGACCGACTCAACCAGATAAACCAACGCATCATCACCAACCTTATGGCCGTGGGTATCGTTCAATTGCTTGAAATTATCAATATCCAGAAGCGCAAAACATAACGGCACTTGATGACGGGCAGACCGGGCGGCTTCCCGCTCAAAAGCACTATCCAGCCCCCTGCGATTCAATATCCCGGTCAGATGATCTTCATGAACCTTTTCGCCCATTACTTGCAATTCGGTTTCAAGTTGATTGATTTTACTTTGCGCCAGACTGACTTCGGCACGAGCGGCCAAGAAATCGTTGCGGTAATTGGACGTGCTTTTCTGCATTTGCCTGGTTTCGTCCACAATCATCGCAAGCAACTGATTTAATTCTTTAATATCATCCGTCTTGCTGATTTTATCAACATACTGTCCGAGTTTTTCCTGATACCCATCCGTCGTATCGGTGAGTTCTTCAATATTGGTAATCAGCGAGGTCACCATTTTCTTTAAAGTCAGTTTGGCTTCATTTAAACTGCTTTTGACAATTTCCTGCCGCTGTGTGATTTCTTCCAAATAACGCTCGGCTTGCTCGATCACTTCAGAATTTAACGGCTTAGCAATTGTTTCCCGCAGCTGCCCGATCTGGGTACCGATCCACTGGTCTTCCGCCAATATTTCACCGGTGCTGTCCATCAGCATATTCAGTAATCTGAGCAAACCCTGCTGCAATCCGTCCCTATTCTGATCAGAATCTGCAAATTTGCTATTAAAGTTACGAAAAATCTCGATAAAACCCCGCATTTCCGATTCATTTCGTGTGCTTCGTAGCTGATGCGCCAGCGCTTTCGCTTCATCAGCCAAGTTTGCATCATCCATCCGTTTTGCCACAATCTGCTCGAGCATTTCCGATACCAATTCCCGCAATTGGTCTGAAAACTGATTCACCTTCTCTCGTTGCCCTGAAACCGCCTGCTCGTCTTGCGCATCCAGAGTGTCCAACCGAGAAGTTTGTGAGGAAGAATTTTCAGGGAGGCCACTTTCGATTAACTCGGTAGGCGCTACATTCGATTCTCCCCAAGAATCCACCAGTGCCTTCAGCTTATTGTGTAGTTGCTCGGAATCTTTTGAAAACTTAGCAAGCACTCTTTTAACGCCTTCCCTTTTCTTTGCAATTGTCAAAGTGCCTTGCTTATTCTCTAGCTGCTTTAACAATGCTTCCAGGGTATCTCCCCAAGCTACGCTCTCTGAAACCGGGTTACTCTCCGGTTTTAGCGAACCTGTTACTGTGCTGGCAACTGAATCTCCGCTATTTCCGGAATCGCCTGAAATTTGATGATAGAGCTTGAGATAGTTATCCGGTGTTGGAGGAATCTTAAGTGCCGCTAACTGACGTAAAGTTTCACGCGCAATGATAGTAGGATTAGAATCTTTGGACTGCTTCATAGGGTGCAAGAGAATATGTTCAAAAATAGTGTCTCGAAAAACATCGACCGCAATGTCGATTTCTTGACCTCATCGACGGTTTAAAGTCATTCAACCAATTTATTCTTGATCGCGTAGCGAATTAATTCTGAATTATTCGATAACTTGAGTTTTTCAAGTAGACGCGCGCGATACACACTGACTGTTTTCGGACTTAAAAACATTTCCGCGGAAATTTCCGAGAGTGTTTTCCCTGCAGCGATAAAGCATAAAGTTTGATACTCACGATCGGATAACGTGGTATATAGCGGTTTATCGACATCCGTATTAATAATGTTGGCTAATTCTTGCGCTACTGCCGGACTGACATATTTATCACCCGTCGATACCTGGCGGATTGCCACCACCAGCTGAGCCGGCGCGCTTTGCTTGTTAAGATAACCCGAAGCTCCAGCTTTTAAAGCACGGATCGCAAACTCATGCTCATTATGCATACTGAGCATCAGTACTGCCAAGCCTGGTTTGTCTTTCTTTATTTGTTTAAGAATCTCTATACCATTCCTGTCCGGCAAGGAAATATCGAGCAGCATGACATCAAAATCCTGCTGCCGGGCAATTTTGATTGCTTGAAAACCTGTTTCCGCCTCGCCGGTAACCTTAATATCATCAGTCTCACTCAATATCTGCTTCAAACCTTGACGAACAATTGCATGATCATCGGCTATCATCACGCTTATCATGTTGCCCCCCAGCTTCTCAATGCTTTACAGCTCTTTTTCTTGCTTTCGATGTCCCAGGCTGTATGAGTTCTGACTCATTTTTGGATTCGATCATATATTCGGAATGATACCCAAAATTTTCAGTAGGAATCAGTATCGTTACTTTGGTACCTTTCCCCGTCTCTCCCATAATGTGAAAATTCCCCTTTAATTGCTGGCAGCGTTCACGCATTCCACGAATCCCATATGATTCATGCTTTCCCATATCGAGATCGGTAATTCCTCGACCGTTATCTATTACTTCGAGCAAAACCATCTGATCTAACTCGACCAGCTTAACTTGAATATGCGTTGCACTGGCATGCTTGGAAATATTTGTCAGAGTCTCCTGGAAAATTCTGAAGATTGCAATCGAAAGATCCGAGTCTATTGAAATTTCATCGCTGCTGCAGGACACCCGGCACACAATACCCGTTCGATTACTAAACTCTTTGGCTTGCCACTGCACTGCCGCGACAATTCCACAATCAAGTATTCCGGGTCGTAAATCCAATGAAATCCTTCGTGTGCTATCGATCACACGATCAACAAGAGATTCAATGGATTTTGCCTTCTGCTGATAAAATTCAATAGGTCTGGCTGCTGAATCAAAAAATGGAAATAACTCACATTTAATAGCCGTTAGCGTCCCTCCGATATCATCATGAATTTCTCTTGCTATCCGGGCACGTTCCTGTTCTTTTACTTTTTGCAAGTAAGATGACAGTTCTGCAAGCTGTTCGCGTGAGCGGGCAATTTCACGTTCAGCCAGCTTATTGCGGGTAATATTGATCATGATCCCATCCCAAAGGGTCGCACCATCGGGCATTTTCCTTGGTGTTGCACGCAAGCTGATCCATTTAATATCGCTATCGCCTTTAACTTGAATGCATCCTTCCCAATTCCAAGTTGAAAGTTGCTTGGCAGATATCATCATCAGTTGATCATAATAAACTCTATCATCCGTCAGAATTAATTCCGGAAATAAGCCAGGATTACTGATCAGCATAGATGGCGACAACCCTAACAGGGTTTCGCTGGCATCGCTCACATATAAAAAACTTGCTTGGTGATTAGCATCCACTTGAAATTGAAAAACAACACCCGGAAGGTTAGGGAAACGCTGATTAATTCGCCACACCCCAAGGGCAAAGCGAGCAGTTCTGGGATATTGGGTTAAAATTTGCCATATTCTGGGTTGAATTGCGTTATTTCTTGCCTTATTCCGCTCATTTCTT
>WBZO01002062.1_pt1 | contig 27877 bp, 17 predicted proteins | sample 5204261 | NCBI WGS metagenome assembly WBZO01 (sample SAMN12412400, study PRJNA552823) | activated sludge metagenome | isolation source: activated sludge from anammox sidestream of wastewater treatment plant... | place: USA: North Carolina | collected 2017-09
TTCCATTTCTTCTTACCGAAACTTCCAATTCAATCTCTTTTTTCCTATTCTCCCATCCTCCTTCCGAACGGGAGCGCAAAGATAATACCTTTTCTATTCTATCAAAATTATTATCTCTACTTTTTTTTATTTTTTTTCCTCACCCCTATCTCACTCTCCCCTCTTCCTCTTTTGGAGCCGCAAAGGTAATGGATTTTTGACAAACAAAAACAAATTTAACTTATTTTTTCAAAAATTTAATCAATAATATTTATAATTGATGAAATATAATTTTGCAAATAAGCTTAATTTAAGATGTCAATCCAAACTTTATTTTAAAATTCCGTTTTTTACATGCCATTTATGCAGAGGTAAAAATTAATATTCTTATTGGAATTGATGCGTCAAAAAATTGCCCTTATATTTCAAAGGTTTGATAATAACAAACTCTACAACAAAAAAGTTTCAATAAATCTGGATTTATTCAAAAAATCTCAATACCCACTTTGTTTCTTATTCAATCTTTTCAAATGAAAAAAGGCCTCTTAAAATCAGAGGCCTTTAAATAGAACTATATTGTTTTAATTACAATAATTATTCTTCTACTTTACCACCTTTTGCGTTATCCTGCCATTCTTTAAGTGCATCCCACTCTCCTTTTAAAGCCATTTCAGCTTGAAGAGGCCATGATGTAGGATCGTGCATCTGATATCTTGAGCCACCTCCTGCAAGAACTTCTTTCAACGCTTCTACATCTGCTTTAGACAGATCTTCATAGGTAACAATATCAGCATTTTTGAGTAATTCTTCGATTTTAGGTCCAATTCCTTCGATTTTCTTAAAATCATCACCCTTGGTTTCCTTTTTGGTGCTCTTCTTTGGCTCTGTCTTTTTTTCCTCTGGCGCTGCATTTGATGCCATTTGCTCCTTTAGCTCAGAGAATCCTTCAATATCACCAAGTGTTGAATGCTCTACTTTTGCCTGTGTGGCCTTAATGCTCTTCTTAATTTCTTCTTTTTCTTTACTTTTCTCATTTTCTACTAGCTCATCAGCCTCTTTTCTAATGTCTTCGAGGTATCTAGTATGTGATACTATAATTCGCTTATCGTCTCTGTTGAATTCTATCACTTTGAAAGTAAGGGTTTCGTCAACACCTGCATAGTTATTGTCTTCCTTTTTGGTGTGCTTAATTGGTGCATAAGCCTCCAGTCCATAAGGCAATTGAACTACAGCACCTCTATCATCTTTCTTAATAATGGTTGCTTCGTGATAAGATCCTACAGGGAATACATTTTCAAAAGTATCCCATGGATTTTCTTCTAATTGCTTATGGCCAAGGGATAATTTTCTATTTTCCTCATCTACTTCAAGAATATATACATCTATTTTATCTCCTACTTTGGTAAATTCTGATGGATGAGAATATCTCTTAGTCCACGACAAGTCAGAGATATGAACCATACCTCCAATTCCATTCTCAAGCTCAACAAAAACTCCATATGGTGTAAGGTTTTTAACCTCTCCTGTATGCCTTGTCCCTACCTGATATTTAGCTGCAACGGCACTCCATGGATCTTCTGTAAGTTGCTTGATGCTTAAAGACATCTTTCTTTCCTCACGGTCAATTGTCACCACCTTAGCTTCCATTTCCTCACCAAGTGTAAAGAAGTCTCTTGCATTAACTGGTTGATTGCTCCAGTTAACTTCTGAAACGTGAATCAATCCTTCAACTCCTGGGATGATTTCCAAGAAGGCACCATAATCCTCTATGTTTACTACTTTACCTTTCACTACACTACCTTCAACGACTGAAGCATCTAAAACATCCCATGGATGTGGTGTCAATTGCTTCAGACCCAGAGAAATTCTCTTCTTATCTTCACCAAAGTCTAGCACTACTACGTTGATCTTCTGATTGAGTGACAGGACTTCATTCGGATGATTGATTCTTCCCCAAGATATGTCAGTGATATAAAGTAATCCGTCCACACCACCGAGGTCCATAAATGCACCAAAGTCAGTGATATTTTTAACCACACCTTCGAGTACTTGTCCTTTTTCAAGACCTGCGATAATAGTTTCTCTTTGCTCAGCAAGATCACTTTCAATAAGTGCTTTGTGAGATACAACTGCGTTTTTAATAGCTTCGTTAATCTTAACTACCTTAAACTCCATTGTTTTACCTACATAAATATCATAATCTGTAATAGGCTTAACATCAATCTGTGAACCAGGTAAGAATGTCTCTAGTCCAAGACAATCCACAATAAGTCCACCTTTAGTTTTGCTGATAACATGTCCTTTGATAATCGTACCATTCTTGTAGGAATCAACGAGGTTTTCCCATGCTTTAAGCAGTTTAGCTTTTCTTCTAGATAATACTAGTTGACCTCTTAAATCTTCCTTATTTTCTACATATACATCTACGTAATCACCTACCTTAAGGTCAGGCATATCTCTAAATTCAGACAATGAAACCAACCCGTCTGACTTATAATTGATATCCAATACAACGTCACCACTATGAATGGCAGTAACTCTACCTTTCACAACTTCAAACTCAGAAACTGTATTTAATGAATGATCGTACTTATCAAAATAATTCTTATAATCCGAATCAGAATACTTTACAGTATTTCGTTTTCCAGCTGACCAGTCAAAATCATCGTGTGCAGTAGAGTCATTGTCTTTGCGCTCTTCTAATTCTACATCGGAAATGTCTTCCAGTTCGACTGTTTCTTCTTCTTTGTAATCTTTTTCTAAATCGTTATCTTCTAACATTTTAAGTAAAAATTTGTATGCCGGATTCCTTTTACCGACAGAGGTTAAATAATAATAATTTTTAAAATGGCCACAAAGGTACAGCTTTTATTTATAAGTTGCACATAATTTACTGAAAATGAGTACAAAATTTTATTCATTAGTTATTTTCGGCCTAGATTTTTATTGATTCTTTAAGTCATTTTAGAAATTTGACTTTCATCAATCTTGACCCAGACTAAAGCTAATTCGAAATTTGGACTGATCAAATGCATTGCATTCATAAGGTGATAGACCATAAAAATTTAAATGATAACCGGTAAATGGCACTTCTTTGCTAGTCTTAGGCGATGAACCCAGGGTGAACTGATACATCTCATTATCTAATCGTGCTGAAAAATGAATATAAAATTCACCTTCCCAAAAACATTCAATGTCTTGATTAGCACAACATAAGCCATTTTCGACTTTATCAATCCGGATAAAATTACCATCAGGAAAAATATAAGTGTTCTCTGGAATAGCTAGTATCTTTTCATTATAACTCACGCTCTCTTCTGTTTGTAAATGCGTATCTTTATTGCACGAAACAACTACAACAAAGCTCAAAAGGATAAAAATATTTCTCATCAAATGATATTTTTAACTTTTATAACGTCAAAAGCGTACTAATGTAACCCCTTCTCCACCTTGTTCAGGATCAGGATGCCATATTTCTTTGATATCTTTATATTGTTTAAGCATTTTGTGAACTTCCTTTTTCATTACACCAGTGCCTATACCATGAATAATCTTGAGTTCGTGTGCATCGCTTAACAATGAGTTGTCCAAAAAATTCTGTAACATACGCAGTGCGTCCTGCTTGGTATATTCTCTGATGTCAATCTTGTTTTCAGGATTTTCACTACGCACCAAATGGGATTTTATCTTTGCTTTATTGCTTTCCTTGTTTTCTTTGACTAAAACCAGATCTATCAATGGCATTTTCACCCTTATGAATCCCATCTGGACTTCGGCCATATTTTTGTCGATGGCTAAAATCTCGCCTGTGCTAGACCCATTTCTCATTTTAACAAATGACCCCAATTGGAGTTTTTCCGTACTGGCAGATATTTCCTTGGCAAAGACTTCCATCTTTATTTTCTCCAATTCCTTTAAAGCTTCTTCCTGTCGTTTTTTCAAGTCAATGGCAGCTTGTAGGGCTTGTTCTTCATCCTTGACCGTTCGGATCTCACGAAGCAACCGTTCTGCCTCTTGATTTTGCTGTATAACCGACTGAGCGACAGCCTCTTTTGCTTGAAGTTTGATTTTCTGCTTTTTAATGTCTAGGTCAGTATTCATCTGCTCATAAGATTGTATCAATCGGTCTAGTCTGTCCTGCTTGTCTATCAATGAAGCAAGTTTTTCTTCATATTCCTTCTTTTCAGCCATTAGTGTGGTCAGCATTTCATCTATAGCTTTTTCGTTTTTTCCTGTTTTATGACGTGCATATTTGACAATCTGTTGGCTTAATCCTATTTTTTGTGCTATTTCATATGCAAATGAACTACCCGGTTTACCGACATGGAGTCGGAAGGTAGGCAGTAAATGTTCATTGTCAAACTCCATTGAACCATTGACGATGCCTGGAGTCTTGAATGCAAAAAATTTAAGATTAGAATAGTGTGTGGTAATGACACCAAATACTTTTTTGTGATTGATATCATTGAGTATCGCCTCTGCAATGGCGCCTCCTATTTTAGGGTCTGTGCCTGATCCAAATTCATCAATCAAGACCAGGCTATTTTTATCAGCCTGCTCAGTGGTGAAGTGCATATTTCGCAGATGGGATGAGTATGTACTCAGGTCATCTTCCAGCGACTGTTGGTCTCCAATGTCAACGAAAAATTTAGAAAATATTCCGAATTTCGAATTTTCATCCGCGGAAACCAGGATACCCGATTGTAGCATCAACTGTAGCAAGCCCACTGACTTTAATGCCACAGATTTTCCTCCGGCATTAGGGCCTGACAACACTAAAATCCTGTTTTGACCATGCAGTTCGAGGTCAAATGGAACGACAGGCGCTCCTGAGCCTTCGTTTTTCAATACCAGCACCGGATTGTAAGCCATTTTAAATGCAAAAATCGGCTTCTGTTGAATAATAGGCTTTACAGCATTGATACGGTAGGCAAAACGTGCTTTTGCACGAATGGTATCAAGTTTGACCAAGGTGTGCTGTATCATCAACAAACTATCAGCATACGGACGAATGAACGCACATAATGCTCGTAATATTTTATATACTTCGTGCCTCCTCTCTGCATAAAGGTTGGCCAGAGTATGATTAATACTGATGACCTTTTCAGGCTCAATATAGAGTGTTTTTCCAGTGGAAGATTCATCATGGATGATCCCAGGTATACGTCGCTTGTATTCAACAGCTACTGTCAACACTCTACGACCATTCCTAAGTGATTCCATCGTATCTACTAGAAAACCTTTTGACTTGTACACGTCTAACTCATCACTAAATACCCTATCGAGCTCTCTTTCTTTTGTGCGAATAGATTTAGATATTTTCATCAACTCTTCAGAAGCATTGGGTCTGACGTCGCCTTCTTCATCCAGTACGCGATCTATCTCATCATTGAGCGATTTATCAATCACAATATGCGACACTATACTACTGACAAGTGGGTTGAGTTTGACCTTATCCACTTCCTGAAAATACTTAGTCAGCTCAAGTCCAATGGTGACAATGTGATAAATATTGCGAATACTGTCAATGTCCAGAACATATCCTTCTTTTCTCAACAGGCCTACATCTTCTGTGACCGAATCAAAACTTGCTAAAGGAATATTTTCACCTCTTTCCAATGCCTTTCTGTACTCTTCAGTCTCCTCAATGAGTTGAACAATACGGCCCAAATCATCGAGTATTTCCAAATCTTGGAAATAACCTTTGGCCATTTCTGTAAGGCATTCACTTGATATGAAATCAATGACTTTATTATATTCCAGTTTCTCCTTAATATCTTTAGGATAAATCAGCATGAACCTGTTATTATTAAAATTGCAAAGTTAGGTATAAATACAAATAACATTTAACACCAAATAGCATTCTTAGTTGAAATCATAGTGCATTATTAGGATTCTAACGATTTGCGGGCAGAAATCACATCTCTCATTCATGATATGCAACCCTTTTATAAAAGTATAAAGAGCACAATGATGGAAAAAATTAAAAAAAATATTTGGCAATCCAGATTATAGTTCTACCTTTGTATTTATTAAGACCTCGTATAAATGAGACAATTTTTAAATAATAACTGGTGGTGGCAATCGTTTTCTCTAGACGATGGGCCGGGTTATTGTCTTATTTCAAATCACAAAAAATAATTAATTTTAAATAATTCAAATAACAAAGAGAAATCGTCTGAGAACCAGGCGATTTTTTTTTGTCCCTAATTCATTTTTTCACTTTAAAATTTTAAAAATCATGAATCGTAAAAAGTATTTTCTAGAAGAGAGTCAGATGCCGAAGCAATGGTATAATATCGTCGCTGATATGCCGACTAAACCACTACCTCCATTGCATCCCGCAACTAAAGAACCTATCGGACCGGACGCATTAGCTCCGTTGTTTCCTATGGAACTTATCATGCAAGAAGTATCTCAAGAGCGGTACATCAATATTCCAGAGGAAGTACTCGAAAAGTATCGAATATATCGGCCATCGCCACTCATTAGAGCAACTGAGCTTGAAAAAGCACTTGGTACACCAGCTAAAATCTATTACAAGTATGAAGGTGTATCCCCTAGTGGTTCTCACAAAACTAATACAGCGATCCCACAAGCTTACTACAATAAGCAAGCAGGCACTAAAAAGATCACAACCGAAACCGGTGCCGGTCAATGGGGAACTGCATTGTCATATGCATGTGCTCAGTTTGGTATAAAATGTGACATTTACATGGTTAAGGTCAGTTTCGAACAGAAACCTTATCGTAAAATCATGATGAATACCTATGGTGCCAATGTTTTTGCTTCGCCGAGCAACAGAACTCAGGCAGGAAGAAATATCCTCGCTGAAAGGCCTGATTCAAAAGGTAGCTTAGGTATCGCCATTTCAGAAGCAGTAGAAATGGCAGCCAGTGATGAAAACACAAAATATGCACTGGGCTCAGTTCTAAACCACGTCTTATTGCACCAGACGATCATCGGAGAGGAAGCACTCCTACAGTTTGAAATGGCCGATGATTATCCGGATATCGTGATTGCTCCTTTGGGTGGCGGATCTAATTTTGCAGGCATATCGTTTCCATTTTTAAGAAATAAGCTTCAGGGCAAAAAAGACATCAGAGCGATTGCTGTCGAACCATCTTCTTGTCCTAAACTGACACGAGGCAAGTTTATGTATGACTTTGGTGACACCGAAGGTTACACTCCACTTCTACCTATGTTCACACTGGGACATCATTTTGAGCCAGAGGCTATCCATGCCGGTGGGTTGCGCTACCATGGGGCTAGTGTGCTTTGCTCACAGTTACTTAAAGATGGATTGATTGAAGCAGCTGCACTACCACAATTAGAATGCTTCAAAGCAGGAGAGATTTTTGCAAAAAGTGAAGGAATCATTCCTGCACCAGAATCTACTCACGGTATAGCTCAAGTCATACGTGAAGCAGAAGTGTGCAAAAAAACAGGTGAGGCAAAAACAATATTATTCAACCTATCAGGACATGGATTTCTTGATATGCTGGCTTATGGTGACTACCATGAAGGAAAGCTTCATGATCATGAATTGGGCTATCAGGAAATTGAATCTAGTATTGCAAAAATCACTGATTTACAACCAGAATTCATCAATGCCTGAAGAGATTTTAGTATGATTAACATTGTAGAACTATAGCCATGGGGATAAAACTGTGGTTATAGTTCTATTTAAAATATGGAAGGATTGAATCTTTTTGCATTCTAATGTCGTTATATTGTTATAATTATCTATACAGACATGAAATTACAAATTTTATTCATTTTAATTTTATCAGCGATAACTATGCAAGGACAAATCATTTATCCCACTGATTTTAAAAGCGAAGCCAATATCAAGGTTTATGTCACTGAGTTTAAAAGCGAATCGGATCTTGTAGTATATAAAACCAATTTTAAAAGCGAGATAAGCCCAAATGATGGCATCTGGTATTTTACCACGTTTAAAAGCGAGGCAAAGAAGAATATTTATTTTACCAAGTTTAAGAGTGAAGCCGATTTAATCGTGTACTTCACTTCATTTAAAAGTGAGTCTGGCTGGAGAAATCAGAAAAAGCAACATTTACTAGACTAATTAGTCCATCACAATCACGGTACGCACGCCGGAATCAAAACGTTCTAAAGCATCCAGTGTTGCATTAATAGCATCTGCATCCAGCGGTATAGTTTTACTCACAACTTTTGATACATCCAGAATGTTTTCTGCCACAAAATCTATCAACTTTGGCAATTCGTGAAGTAGATGGTCATTCGAGCCAATGAGCTCCGTTTCATTGCCTAAAATGTCTTTATATATATTGAGTTGAATATCTTTTGAGCTCAATCCTACCATCACTGCTCTGCCAAGCGGACCTGTACATTCTAGAGCCTGCTTTTGAGTATGTGGCAACCCGATCATTTCTATGGCTATGTCTGCACCACGTCCGTCAGTGTAATTTTTAATTTCTTGGACTACATCAACTTGATTGCCATTGATAGGAATGGCTCCGAAATCCTGCGCTAGTTTCAGTTTAGCTTCAATGATATCAACTGCAAAAACCATAGTCGCACCAAAAGCCCTGGCCAATTGAACGGCAGAGAAGCCCAATCCTCCTATACCAAATATCGCCGCTTTGTCTCCAGGGCGGATTCTTGCTTTCATCAATGCATGAAAAGCGGTAGCGGATGCACACATCAGTGTAGCTCCTTGCTCAAACGGAATCACATCCGGTAGCTGTACAACATTGCGAGCAGGAACAGCGATATACTCCGCATATCCACCGTCGATGTGATGCCCCAACATCTTGCCTTGAGCGCAAAACTGCTCATGGCCACTAGTGCAGTAATAACACTCTCCACAAGTGACTAAATAATGCAAACAAACCCGGTCACCTGGCTGAACATTAGATATCTGACTGCCCACTTGCTCTACGATGCCAGCTATTTCATGTCCAAATGTCAAAGGAGCAGGCGCATATGAAACGCCAGACCGATAATGTGCGTCAGAATGACAAATACCAGCAGCTTTAACCTTAATGAGAACATCTTTGGGGCCAATGGATGGTATCGGCACTTCCTGCATCTCGAGTGGTTGATTGACACCCACAAAACGTACTGCTTTCATACTAAAGAATATTTTGAGTCTAATTTTATGATTTACAAAAATAAGCAATTGGGATCAGAAGTAGGTCATAAAGATAGCATTATTAATACCAAAAATGAGAGCGGTTTTCAAGCAAAATACAATTAAAGTGGATAGCCCAACCTATACCATCCATAATGATTTAATTTTCTAAAAAATATTTATTAATTACAAAAAACACCCTTTCTCAATAATTATCATAAATTTGTTGAGTTCTAACCCATCTCCTATGAGCGAAATCTGGGATTATATAGTCATCGGTAGTGGTTTTGGCGGTTCGGTTTCTGCACTTCGACTGGCCGAAAAAGGCTACAAGGTATTAGTCATTGAAAAAGGTAAATGGTATCGGAATCCCGATGATTTTCCAAAGACTAACTGGCATTTGCGCAAATGGTTATGGATGCCACGCCTCGGCATGCAGGGTATTTTTAAAATGAGTTTTTACCGTCATGTTGTGGCATTGAGTGGTGTGGGTGTCGGCGGAGGCTCACTGGTATATGCCAATACATTGCCAGTACCTGAAAAACCATTTTTTAACTCTGGTCATTGGAAAGGTCTGGCTGACTGGGAAGCCGAACTTCAGCCATACTATACTATTGCTAAAAAAATGCTGGGTACAGCGCCTCATCCATACATGAGCATTAGCGATCACACTATGAAGCAACTGGCTGAGGATGAAGGTCTGACCTTTCGTAAAAATGACGTAGCCGTATATTTTGGCAAGCCTGGCGAAACAGTAGAAGACCCGTATTTTGACGGTAAAGGACCTACGAGGACGGGGTGCATTGAGTGTGGCGGCTGCATGCTCGGCTGTCGATACAATGCTAAAAACACACTGGACAAAAACTACCTTCATCTTGCTCAACAACTGGGTGTAAAAATCATAGCCGAGCGTGAAGTGATAGATGTCATACCTGATGGTAAGCATGGAGAAAATGGCTATCAGGTAGTGGTTAGGAATACATTTGGATGGTTAAGAAAGAAAGAGCGTTTTATCACCAAAGGTGTGATTTTTGCAGGAGGAGTAACAGGAACTGTGCCCTTATTGCTGCAGTTGAGGTCAAGCTCATTACCTCATTTATCTGCTATGACAGGTCATGGTATAAGGACCAATTCAGAGAGTCTAATAGGTGTGACCACCTTTGACAAAGATAAAGATTTCTCCAATGGAATCGCTATAGGTTCAATAGTAGATGTGGACGAAAACCGACATCTTGAACCAGTCAAATACGCTGCCGGGTCAGGATTTTTTAGGATGTTGATGGCACCGATGATCAGCGGCCCTAATATTATCGTTAGATTGTGGAAGATAATTGCTGCATTTATAATTCATCCTATAGATTACTTGAAAGTGATATTTACGGATGACTGGGCTAAGCGCACACAGATTTTGCTTTATATGGAAAGTATTGACAGCACGCTACGAATGAAAAAGAATATCTTTGGTTTGACGAATACTCAAAACGAAAAGGGGCCATCTCCTACTGCTTTTAATCCTAAAGCTCAGTATCTAGCACACAAGACGGAAGCGATAATTAATGGCAAAGCAATGGTGCTAAATACCGAAGCCCTGCTAGGCATTCCAACTACAGCACATATACTGGGTGGTGCCTGCATGGGAAAAGATGCTGAATCAGGTGTAATTGATAATAAAAATAAGGTTTTTAATTATGAAAACATGTACGTTTGTGATGGGAGTATGATATCATCCAATCCAGGTGTCAATCCAAGTTTGAGCATAACCGCTATCAGTGAGAGAGCTATGGCTATGATTCCTAAAAAATGAAGCTCAGTAAAAATAAAAAGTCAGGATAAAGACATTTTTTACTCGAAATCCAAAAATAAATCGTAGCTATTTTGAATAATATTATAATTTTACAAGATGATTTCAGAAGATAGCTTATTTAAAACACTTAAATCACAATCATCAGACGAGTATGATAGACCGACTCATTATCCTATAGTGGAAGATTATGATGAGTTGTTATTTTATATTCAAAGAAGTCAGAACTATAATACGGTAATTTATGAAATTAATATGCTACCTGGCCATACACTTAATCTCAATAAGCCAATATCAATCAGCTGGCTTAAGCATACGAATGGAGAATTTGAAGACAAACAGCCTTTGAATTATATTCAGAAAAAGCTTGCCTATGGGTATCAACATCGTATTATTTCAGAGGATTTAATAGAATTCAGGATTGTATCCTATGAAGCATTAAGATTTTTTATCGCTAAAAACAAAAACAATCGATTTAGAGTTTTTTTTAATGATAACGGAGAAAATATAGAGCTAATTTCCGTGTTTGTGTACGCTGAAGATCTGGGTGTTTTTCCTCAAGTAAAAAGTGCTGAAATTTTTGGTAGATATTCTACTTCCGGGGCTTCTTTCTACAAAAAAATCGTTCTTGACACCTATTAAACGCTGTACATGTTTCTCTAATAGATTTTATCCTATTTTTACATTCACATGGTACACTTCATCAACGTTTTTTAATAAAAGGAATGTTTTCATGGTTAAATTTATATTATCGTTTTTTGTTTTAGTCTTTATAGGTCTGGTACAACCCGTTATGGGACAGGATGATGAACTAAAACCTACAGAAGGACCAATCATTCTTGGCGGTATAGGCCTAGGTGGAAATCTGCCTATGGCTGACATGAAGGATCGTTATGGATCCAATCTCAATTTTTCCCTTGGCGGAGAATTTATTAACCAATCAAACTGGTTAACCAACGGCGAGTTTATTTATATGTACGGTAATCATGTAAAAGAAGATGTCTTGTTGCCTTTTCGCACATCTACTGGTGTCATCATGGGTGATGATGAACAAATTGCTGATATTTTCATGCGCGAAAGAGGGTGGTACTTGGGTGCTGGTACCGGCAGGCTATTTCGAATAACCAAAAAATCAAGAAGCGGTATCAAGTTATTGGTAAGTGGTGGGTTATTGCAACATAACATTAGATTTGTTGATGAAAGAAACGCTGTTGGTCAGCTCAGAATAGGCCGACACAAAGGTTATGATCGATTGACTCGAGGTTTTGCGCTTAAGGAAACCATTGGTTACAAACATTTAAGCAATGATCAAAGATTAAATTTTGATATTGCCATTGACTTCATCCAAGGGTTCACATCAGAAGTGCGTGCCTATAATTTTGATACCGGATTACCAACAAAATCATCAAGATTAGATATGATGATAGGTGTTAGAGCTGTATTATATCTTGCATTCTATCGTAGAAGCAGCGAAAGCGTTATATACTACTAAAAATATGTGGAAGTCGCTGTTATTTAGCCTTTATACACTAGGTATTCATGCAGGTAATCTGTTCCTTTTCATTGGACATTATTTTTCAGAAAAAATCAACCTACTCTACCAAGGCAGGCAAAATACGATCAAAAAATGTAAAAATCCTTCTAATCTTTCTGAGGTAGTATGGATACATTGTGCCTCACTCGGGGAATTTGAGCAAGGACGACCATTGATAGAAGAAATTAAAAAAGATTATCCTGCAACAAAAATCCTGCTGAGTTTTTTTTCACCATCCGGCTATGAAATCAGAAAAACATATCCTTTTGCGGATGAAGTTATTTATTTGCCCTCAGATTTACCTTGCAATGCAGAGAGGCTAATTCACCATTATCAGCCCAAGTCACTCATACTTGTAAAATATGAATTCTGGTGGAACCTCATCAGAGCAACCCAGTCACACCATATTCCGATCTATGCTATCTCGGCAATATTTAGACCAAAAGATTATTTTTTCAAACCAATATTATATCCTTTTAAAATGCTGTTATCTGGTTTTGAATGCTTATTTATCCAAGATCAGCAATCAGCACAAGTACTCAATCACCATAAAATTTCTAACTATCAGATGGTGGGCGATACCCGTATTGATCGGGTTATTAGCTTATCACAAATATCGGATGTGCCCAAAAAGATTATTGATTTCATTCAAGATAGGACAACGGTAATCTATGGCAGTATTTGGAACGAAGATATATCTGTCATTAATACAATGGTTACTACATTTCCGGACTTTTGCCATATCATTGCACCTCATGACATCAGTAGCGGCCATATTGAAACCCTAAGAAAAAATATATTATTTACAAGCAGCCTATATTCAGACGAATACCCTGACAAGCAACTTCTTATCATCAACAATATAGGGATACTTGCTTCTTTGTATAAAGTGGCTGATTATGTTTACATTGGAGGAGGCTTCGGAGCAGGTATCCATAATATTCTCGAACCTGCTGTGCACGGGATTCCGGTATTTTTTGGCCCACAGCACAAGAAGTTTAATGAGGCAGTAGAACTGGTGCAATCAGATTCGGCTTTTGCTATCACTAAACCAGAAGAAATGACCAATCAAATCCAACAATGGCAGCAGCAACCTGATGTATTAAACACAATTGCAGCTCAACTTCAAAACTATTTTGGGTCAAATCAAGGTGCAACTCAGAAAATTATCAGACATTTGGGTACTATTTTAGAAAAAACATAATCATGGATGGACCAATAATACTGCCGGATTTTAGTGATTTACACATTCTTGTAGTCGGAGATGTGATGATAGATAGATACATTTCTGGGAAAGTCAGCAGGATTTCACCAGAAGCCCCAGTACCGGTAGTTGAATATCATTCTACTGATAATCGTGCTGGAGGTGCTGCCAATGTAGCACTTAACTTAAAAGCACTGGAGGCGAGGGTTTCTCTTCTGTCCATCAGTGGAAATGATGAAAACCACACCATTCTTTCGTCCATATTAGAGCGAAATTATCAACTCAACACCCATTTAATACAGTTGCAAGATAGAAAAACAACGATAAAAACCCGGATTATGGCTGGCAATCAGCACTTGTTGAGAATAGATAGTGAAGATACACACGACATAACAGAGGACGAAGAGTGTCGGGTGTTTGATAAATTTAAAAAAATTATTGCAAGTGAAAAGGTTGATGGCGTTATTCTTCAGGACTACAACAAAGGATTGCTGACAGAAAGTCTGATTAAAAATATAATTCAAACATGCAATCATCAAAGTATTCCAACCTATGTAGATCCAAAGAAAAAAAACTTTTTTGCCTATCAAAATTGCACGCTTTTTAAGCCCAATAAAAAGGAAGTCATAGAAGCTACAGGAGAGCAAGATTTAAATACAATTGATGCCATCATCAGAAATCGGTTACACCATCAAATTTCGATGATCACACTTGGATCTCATGGAATTTATTTCCATGACGGGCATACCGGGCAAGTTTTTCCTACCACTCCGCGTGTGATATCCGATGTTTGTGGAGCAGGAGATTCAGTGATCAGCATAGCATGTCTTTGTCATCTTAAGGATATAGATTTAAATCTGATTGCAGTGATATCAAACATAGCAGGAGGCCAGGTATGTGAATATCCTGGAGTAGTCCCGATTCAATTGAGTAATTTAAGAGACGAACTCGACAACCAGGTTGTTTAGCTTATTCTGACAAGCTGCTATAAAACAAAATTTAATTAATTGTTAATGTAAAAATCAAGGATTTAAACAAAATTATATATCGTTTATTGTTATTTTTTGCATTTTTTAATAACATTATTGATAATATAAATATATCTTAAAAAAATAAAAATGTACTCTGTAAGACATTTTAATTCAAAAGAAAGTAGTAATTTTACGACCTATAAGATTTAATTTTAATTAACATTAAACCAAATTCTAAATTTTTTAGTTATGCGAATTTTTTTTACAAAACATTTTTTATTAGTGGTACTTGGGTTTCTGTCCCTACAAGTCATGGGTCAGAGAATCAATCACTTAATTATTGAAAGCCCTGCAAATCTAGCGGGTGAATATCCGATTCAACGGGCAGCGTTTGGTGATAAAGCGGAAGTTGAAGTCACAGGTAAACCTGTTTTTGCAGTTGGCCCCAATGGAAAATACGAAGCTTGTGAAGCAATCACTAATGCTGCAGAAGTAACAGGGAATATTGCCTTTATTGATAGAGGTACATGTGGGTTCAGTGTTAAGGCGTATAACGCTCAAAATGGCGGGGCAATAGCTGTAGTCGTCTGTAACAATAACGCTAACAGTCCAAACGAAATTATAGGGATGGCTGCAGGTGATTTTGCGGATCAAGTTACAATTCCTGCTTTCATGACCAGCTATGCAACATGTCAGAAAATCAGAGCTTCTATCCTTGATGGAACACTTGAAAGTGTTAAATTAGGTAATTTTTGCAAAGTTACAGATGTTGAAGGTGATGATATTATTTGGGGTATAGGTGAAGATGCTAATGGCAACAGAGGTGACTTCAAAGGTGGATTGAACGGATGGACTATTAGTACTGAAAATACCTGGGTATGGAATGCTGATGGTGAAGTTGTTGGAGGACAGTACTTAGGAGGAGACTTTAGATCTGTATTTTCACCAAGTGGATGTAATGGTATTGTAGTATTCAATAGTGATTTATACGATTTTAACCAATCATGCCCACCAGTTTGTACAGGCGAATTGGTTTCTCCTAATATTAGCCTTGATGGCATAAATGTTGAAGGTATCGTAGTTGAATTTACTCAGGCGCTAAGGCAATATAGAAGTAAATACTTTATTGCGGTATCTACAGATGGAGGTGCCACATGGAGCGACACATTACAGTTCAATCAAGAGCATCCAACCAACTCTGCACATATCTTAGAAAGAAAGGCACTACCATTAACTGGACTTGATGGTGCTACTCAATTTAGATTTAAATTTATATATGAGGGTAACTATTACTATTGGGCATTGGATGATATTGTGGTCAGAAATGCAAAAGTGATTGACACTAAAATAGAAACTAACTTTTTTGCAGTTGCTCCTTCTCTGAAGGTACCTCAGTCTCAAGTAGCCCCAATGTACTTCCTTGCAGATGTTTCAAACAAAGGAAATGCAACAGGATCTAATGCGTCATTGAATGTAGTAATAGTTGATAGTAATGAAAGTCCGGTAGCTGCTTTTACAGAACCTCTAGGAGATATTAGCTCAGGACAAACCATAGAAAACACTTTCTTCTCTGATACCTTTACTCCAGATGCAAAACCTGAAGCTTATGTAGGTGCATATGTTATTAGCACAGACGAAGAAGATGGTAATGAAAATAATAATCAAGCACTATTCTATTTTGATGTTACAGAAAATACATTTGCCAATCTTTATACCGAAGATGAAATTGGTCAGGCTTACATGAAGGATGTTACAGAAATTTGGGCTGTTGACCCTACAAACTATGTAACCATCGGTAACAGTTACTATCTGCCTAAAGGAAATGGTTGGACGGTTGACAAAGTAAGATTTGGATTGAAAAACCAGCTTGACGAAATTGAAGGTACAGGACAGATCAGAGTTGACTTGTTTGAATGGGATGATCAAGATGGTGGTGTAGTACGTGGTGTTGAGCCAACAGAAAGAACACTAGTAGGTACTAACACTATCTTCCTGGAAGAAATTGACAATCTTAGAAATATTGAAATTCCGCTATTTGGAGTTGACGAAGATGGTAATCAGGATGAAGATAGTGAAGTTGTACTGAAGGATAATACTCAATATGTTTTAGTAGCACATAGCCAGCCATTTGATCCTTCTACTCCTAGGTATCAGTTCTTAACATACAATGGATTTGGACTTGATGATGCATATGCTAGATCTATTTACACAGAAGCTACTAATTTTGTATTAGACAGCTTAGATAAGAAGAGATATGGTGGTTCATTCTATAATGATGATGGGACACAAGGTGATGAGGCGGATAGAACTTTTTCTCCTCTTGGTAACAATCAGACTCTATACTCTTTTACTGTTGTGTATCTTGAAATGGATATCAAAAAGTCAACTAGTACTTATAATGTAGATAACACTGCTTCTGCAAAAGTATTCCCTAACCCAGCAGCAAGAGAGCTTTACATCGACGTAACACTTGAAAATACTTCTAATGTAAAAGTTGAGCTAGTAGCAATTGATGGTAGAGTTGTTGCCAGCAAGTCATTTGATGCTGTTAAGGATTCAAGATTGAAATTAAATCTTAACAATGTTGCTTCTGGCACTTATACAGCCTTGATCCATACCGATAAAGGCGTACTTTCTAAGAAAGTAGTTGTTCAGAAATAACACTTAGTTGTACATAATAACAGAGGAGCCGTTCAATTTTGGACGGCTCTTTTTTTATAGTTCAAAATCTTCTCAATCCTAATTATTCATTACAAATTTACTGCATAAAAAGGTCACTTCATAGCTGTTGCCGTTCACATCTTTATATCTTGAATACTATATCTCTAGTCTTAACTCATTAAAGGACACTTACCTTGCGACTATCCTAGTCAAATTTTATTCATAATTCAATTCAGAATCATCAAAAAAGTAAATTTTATATTACTCCATCAAGCTCTTGAAATAATATAAATAAACAAAACTGTATGTTAAAAAATGAACAGACTTCATGTTATTTAGTTTTATGGGTAGTCTAAGATATATTGTGGTATCTCAATAGAGTAAATGTATATGATAAACATAATGCAATGCACATCAAGAAAATCGAATTTTTAGGTTCAAAGATCTTGTATAAAGGTTGGTCAGTTTTAGAAGAATACAAATTGTCTTACACCAGGCAGGATGGAAGTAAAGATAATCAAATCAGAGAAATATATGACAGTGGAGATGGTGCGGCTGTATTGTTGTATAATACACAATCGCGAAAAATTATATTGATTCGTCAATTCAGATTAGCAGCATTGCTTAATGGTCACCCGGATGGATTTATCATCGAATGCTGCGCTGGCATGCTTGATCAACAAGAGCCGGAAGTCGTCATCATACGAGAAATAGAGGAGGAAACCGGATACAAAGTCACCAGTGTAAATAAAATCTATGAAGCATTTGCTACACCAGGCGCTCATAAGGAGAAAATCCACTTTTATGTAGCTGAATACGATGAGTCAATGCATTTCGGAAAAGGAGGCGGGCTTCAATCGGAACAAGAGGAAATCGAAGTGCTCGAATTTAGATTTGAAGACTTACCTCAATTACTTCAAAATGGGACTATTATTGATGCTAAAACAATCATTCTGCTACAATGGGCATTACTAAATTTGCTGTAAGCCATCGAAGCAAAATTACGTGAATAATGGATTAGATAAAAGCACAAAAATTATAGGCATAGGATATAATTTAATTTATTTACAACTAAAATCCAATATTTTACATCAAAGAAACCTCCTGTGTGTAAAGATAAAGTTATTCAAATTTTTGTAGATATTGACGATTTAGTTAAAGATTTAGACTAGTTTGCCTTGAAAAAGCAACTTTTAGGTAGTCTAATCAAATGAAGAAAAAGAAAGCCTCTCTGAAAGAATGACAGTTTATGTCTGTTTTCACTCGAGCTCATAAATATCTTATCAGACTTTTGAAAAGAAACCGTCCATCAAAATGTCTCATGAATTGGACAAAAATATACCTATTCTTATCGTTGCTTAAACATTATTCACGATTTTTAAGCATAAAAAAGTTGCCCGACTAAATATTTAATACTGATAGATATATAAATAAAAAAATAATTTTTGAATTGAGATTTATCCCATAAACTTTTCTATATTTGCATATAGAATCAAAAAAATCAAATTTTAAAATAAATTTTTAGAATCCACCAAAAGTTATTTCCGTGTATTCTACATTAAAAATAATATTTCAGGCGATATGCATCTTGTGCTTTCCTGTTATTTTATATGCGCAGGAAGTATCTTTTGAATGGAAAGAACCGGTCACGGTATGCGATTCATCTTATTTGTTTCTGACATTATCTAACAATACTTCAGGGGACTTCACATCATCTGAATTTACCTTGTCGTTACCCTGTGGCATAGCGTATAAAACTTCAACGTTTTCCGGCTCAGTCAGCGAACAGGATATTTCGGACTTGTCGAGACCTGTGTTTAAGATATTTGATGTCCGGGCAGGACACAAACTAACCTTTTCTATACAAATCAAATCATCGTGCACTACGCTTGCTTGTTTGGACAGACAGGAGATATTTACCTGTAAAGCAGAATGGAAAATCGGTGGATCAGCCAAGACGTTTACATCCGATCCTGTAAGTGTGGAAAGCCCTAATCTGATCATCTACGGTATAGAGGACATATATACGGAGATACCGTCTTTTGGTTCCAGAAGCAGGAATATCCGGTTAGCCAACAGACGTAAAGGTAGGCTCAGGCACTTTGAGTTAACACACAAACATGGTCAATATATAAAAGTTAGCTACAACGCAGGAACGGTGATATCGTCTTCATCTGAAGAGACTACAATCAGGTTTGATGAAAAGGATTTTGTTAAAATCGGTAATCGTGACGGGTTCCTTGATATTAATGAAGAAATTTTATTGATAGAAACGCTATATGCGGATGTGTGCTCTTATGATGTCCAGTTTGCAAGGTCAGAATATATCCTAAAATGGGGCTGTAATGATGAATATTGCCAGCAGCATAGTGCTATAGCTAATGTACGGTTTATTCCAAATGATGATTTAGGCAAAAAAGTAAGGGCGATTGCCAGGGGAAGCGAACCGTACTGTTACAGTAATGATACTGCTATGCAATCTATAGATTTAAGAAAGCTGCCACACATCAATGCAATCAATAATTTTACCATCGATATTGACCATTTCACAGGCAACAAAAGAGGCGTGCTCGCCGGTAGTGTTGCAGCACCCTGGGCTGACCAGATAATATATCAGGATACATTCCGTAATGATTGTGATGTATTGGTTGCCAGGGGTGTGCGTGTTATCAGGAAACGGTTCAATGCAACCACGAAAGATACAAGCTTTACTGTGACGTTTCAATCTGCATTTTGTGAAGAAAGCAATTGTTCGACTAAAGAAAATACATGGAGAGGTACGGTTTACTACAATAAAGAATGTACGGTTTCATCAGACATGTCGCATTCTGAAAATGTGGCTTTTGGTAGTTCCAGCCTGTTTGCTTCCAAAGCTTTTGTTGATATTCTGGATGAGTCCGGTGTCAAAATTTCGGTGAGTAGTGTACCAGTAACTTTGGCCAATCAAATGAAAGGTTTTCTGCAATTTGGTATATCTGATATAAGGCTTCCATCAGGAAATCAGGACACGCTTTGGATAGAACTGCAAATACCACAGGGTTTCGTATTAACGAACTTAGACTTTTTGTTGAGCGGTGTCAGGCCGGTTTCCATTCAGGAGATTGGGCAAGGAAGCAACCGGACATTCAGGGTGGCTTATTTGATGCCTTTGGAAAGTTATGGAAGCATACTTGTGCCTTTTGTTATTGATTGCTTTGAAGTCGTGCCGCCTGACGATTGTGATTTAAGCTACACAAAATGTGCCTGTTCTCCACCACTTGTGATGGATAAAGTTAGTATTTATAACGTATTGCAAACAAGTACATCGTGTCAGACAACATATCTTCCACAGGGATGCAACTCTCAGAGTTACCAAATCATATGTGATAATATTGAAACTTGCTACAAAGACACTTTAGCCGGAGGATTTCAATATGTTGGCAGGCTTTTCAGAACGTCTTACGGAAAGCCGGACCCCGAATTTGATGGTAAGGCCAATGAAGGAGAGCCACATATGCCCGAAAAGTACCAGATTTATAATTTTATAGCAGGCGATTCGCTGAAAATTACCTTTGACGGGAAGATTATAACCAATATACCGGGCAGTACATTTGACAACCTTGTACTTCGCTTGAGCCAACGCGCCTTTACTGCCAATGATCCAGTCAAAGCCGAATTTTATGAGTCATTGCTTACCGGCCAGAATGGCGCAATCAAAACGTATGACAGTAAGATTAAAATTATCAGAAAAAGGACCGGAGAAAAATATGTTTTTAACCGTGCTTATGAACGGTATCTGGACAATGATATTTTTATACACCTGTCGGCAGACACGCTTACGGCACTGTACCCGGATGTGGCATTTCCGACAGATTTTCGCTTTGAAGAGGGCGATAGTGTATATGTAGAATTGTTGAAGGTTATTGATGTTGACCATTTCTATCGTGCTAAGGATGAGATTAACAGGGGTGATTTTTTTGAGTTCTCCACCTATATGATGCATTATCTTGGCGATGACATTCCCGAAAGCGATTTTGAATTTTCGCCTTGTGACTGTTATGCTTATACGCTTTATTTTCCTGCGATGATGATGAGTTCGATTCCTGTTTCATCCAATGTTTCTTACCAGAGTCAAATGCTGTGTAACGACGCATTTACGAGCATCAACTTTCTGAATATCTCATTTGGACATACTAAAGTATTACCATTGCCCAAAGGATTCATCTTCCCAAATGAAGTAAGAGAGATGATAAGACCTGTCAAGATTAAGATAGAGAAAAGCAAGGATGTAGCGTTTGATAATATTACGATTCTTTACCTTGGCGAAGTTTTCCGCATTAATCCAGTAGAAGAAGGCAATTACTACGTCTATGATTTAGCCTCAGCTGGTATGTTGCCGGCAGGCGCATTTTCTACTGTCGAGCAGAAACATGTTTTTAAGCTTTCGCTCAGCGTCAGGCCAATAGGATGTGTCAATTTCACACCACCGTTATCATCAGCATTGAAAATATATTTTGATCTTTCTCCGGCCGGAAAGATATATTTTCCAGATTCGATTACGACACAAATCAATATATCATTTCCTCAACCCGAAATGCAGTTGGCACTGTTTCAAAAGGAAGTTACGGCCTTTTCCAATGATTTCAGTACTAAATTTACAGTATGTTGCCCGACATTGATCCAAACAGCCGACAATGTCTATATACGCATCACGAATGCTTCCGATAATATCTCAGGGCTCCTGCTAAAAGACACGATCACAGGAGAGATTTTTAATCCAGTAAACGGTATATTTAATACCGGGCCGCTTGGTAGAAATCAAACCCGTTTTTTTGAGCTATTCGGTACGTCGAAAGGCTGTGGAAAGGAAAAATTAGTCATTGAATATGGTTTGGATTGTCAACCTTATACAGACCCTGCCATTCTACCGTGTTTCAGGAATTATGATTCATTAGAAATTCATTTTCCAAAAGGGCTTGTTGATATGATTACTGAACAATCCAATAATGAAGTCTGGCAACTTTGTGATACGATCCTCCAAAAAGCCACCTTTTATAATGCCGGATTAGGAACAGTACATGATATGCGTATAACCCTTCAATTGCCACCTGGTGTAAAAATTGCTGCAGGTTCTGCGGTTTTATATTATCCATCAGGGACTAAGGATTTTCAGATTGCATTGCCAGATGTAGCAAGTCAGGACGGTAAGTATGTATGGTCATTAAAGGACATCTGGGATCTTCATGCTATATCCGGCCTTGCCGGAGCGACATCAGTACCAGAGAATGGATTTGATGTTGTTTTTTGGGCGGTTACAGATTGCGAATCCACCGGAGGATTGCCGGTGCTTTATCATCTGACGGCCACTGACGGCTGCGGCAATCCTGTCAACAGTCTTACACGAGCCGGTGCTACCTTGTATATTGACCATGGTGATGTCCAGGAATATATTGATGTCGCACTTGTCGCGGATTTTACGGATGCTTGCCGGAGAGACCGTATGAAACTAGTTCTCAATACGACACGTCCGACGTCTTTATCCTCTAAGATATTTGTCAGCCTTCCGTCAGGATGGGAAGTCGATCCAAGTACGATAACCGGCAATCTCCATAATAACACGCCCTATCTGAGCCAGGGACTTTACACATGGAATCCAGCTTCAGATGACGAGGACATTACCATAACATTTGAAATAATTAACTCTAACAATAATTATTGTATCACAGACAATATTGCAGCGTATATATCATCTCCGGCTTCTGCTTTTTGTATCCATTCTGGTACACCTTGTGATGTCAATGTCGTTGCAGGTTCAGCTACGATTCCATTAACTATTCAACAGCCACAATATACATGGATAAACAGTAGTCTATTTGTCGAAAATGGAAAAATATATGTGCAGGGAAGCCTTGAACAAACTACTGATTTGGATAAGCTCCAGTCATTGTCGGCAAAGATTATAATAGATCTGAACGGAAATGGCCATTATGATACGGGAGACATGTTTGTTGGAAATATGATGTTTGATTCTTTTGATGCTTTCGGTCTAAGTACCCAAATCGTGGTATTAGACGAACATCAGCTCTCTTCGATCTGCAATTTATTGCTCGTATTAGATTCAGACGAAAATTGTATATGTGATAATATCACTATTCCTGTCAGAGATATCACCTATCGCCGGGATATTTTCAGCATTTGCAGTGGCGACACTGTTTCATTAGGTATCAATCATATTCCCGATCATTTTTACCAGTGGAATGAAGCTGTGGGATTGAGCTGCACACAATGTGCTAGTACGACTTTTAGCGTTCCAAACCATTCGGGAGTACCGGTAAAGTACACTAAAATATTATCAGAGACATTTGATTCAGGCTGCAACATCCGGTATTTGTACGACATAACAGTCAATCCCCTGCCCAATGTGAAAGTTGAAAACCTGACCTTATGTCAAGGAGATACATTGTTTATCATATCGACTCCTGCCGTTGATTATGACTGGTCAGGTCCAAATATCCTTCAGGATAATCGGCAAACCCTGATAGCACTTCCGGATTCATCTGCACAGTATCAATATATGCTGACGAATGAATACGGTTGTACCACATCAGGTACTGTCAGGGTCAATGTGGATATACGGCCTGAGCTCCAAATCGTCCACGATTCTGTTTTATGCGCATCTTCTGAAGCTACAATTCAGGTGCAAGTAGCTAATACAACTTCTTTTGCATGGACGGATGGCGCAGAGCGATTATCCGACAGGCAGGTGTTGAATCCGGGTATTATCGTGCAGCAGGATTATGATTTTGGGCTTCAGCTTATCAATGGCACTTGCAGGGTGGATGCTGTCATTCCCGTTCGATTTTATCCGGTCGGATTACTTAACTATTTTCATGAAATATGTGCCGGAGAAACGTATAAGTTCGGAAATCAGGACATTGATCAAAACGGAAGATATTGTATGACATTACAGAGCATCAACGGCTGTGATTCGACAGTATGTGTTCAGCTCAATGTCAGAATGCCAGAAGTATTTCATGTCGTTGACACATTGACGAAAGAAGATGATATCAGCCTGATAATACATGCGCCGGTAGGTTTTTCCGGATATCATTGGAGCCCAGATGTGTATCTTTCATGTACGGATTGTCCTTCGGCTATGACGGATACGCCGGAAGATATTACTTATATAGTTCAATTGTATGATGATATCGGCTGTTTGTCAGAGAAAAGATATCGTATCGTGGTCAAAGAAACCTGTAAGGATGCATCTGTCACGCTGCCCAATGCGTTTTCGCCCAATAATGACGGTATTAATGATGTTTATACACTCAAGGATGTAGCGTTGTGCGGCAAGATGCATATACGGGTATATAATAGATGGGGCAATCTCGTATTTGAAGACGTGGATTGGAATAACCAATGGGACGGCAGATCCGGCAATGGCGAAAACCTGCCACAAGGCACATATTTTATTGAAATCGTATTTGGCAGGGGATTTGTCAAATCGGGTATTGTTGATTTAAGAAAGCAATAGTATGAGCAGGTATATCTTTCTAATAACAGGATTTTTTATAGGATTGCTTCATACAATGTATGCACAGCAGGATCCGATGTTTACAAGATATATGTTGGTGTCTGATATGGCAGTCAACCCTTCAGCAGCAGCTAAAGACGGCAAGCTTAAAGGCATGGTTTTTTACAGAAAACAGTGGTCAGGATTGAATGGCTCCCCGGAGACGATGGGATTTTCTGCTGAGCTTCCTTTGGAATCTGTCAGCTCTGGAATCGGTGTGAATATCATGTACGATAAGATTGGCTTTGAAAAGCACACTTCGATGTATCTCAACTATGCTTACCGCATACCATTGACCCAAAGCATAACGTTGAGTGCCGGCATAAAAGGCGGTGTCAGCCTGTTTAATGCTAATTTGACTGATGCTATTACGCCAGATCCGAGTCAGACAGATCCTGTTTATTCCAGTGTAATGTCATCGGTAGTTCCAAGAGCAGGAGCGGGTTTATTCTTATATAGTCAAAATACGTATCTTGGGCTTTCAATACCTTATATCTTTGCGAGCATACCCGGACAAGGGTTTTCATTTATTGATGACGGTATCTTTTTAAGTAGGCATTACTATCTTACTGCCGGTCATGTATTTTCGTTAGGTCAATCAGGGATACAGCTAAAGCCTTCCATATTTATCAGGTATCATAAAGCGGCACCTGTACAGGTCGATTTTTCCGGTTCGATGTGGTATAAAGATATTTTTGGCTTTGGGCTAACATACAGAACCGGCGATGCGCTCGCTGCTATGGTTGATATCGCACTGAGTAGCAATATTGTATTAAGCTATGCTTACGACTATACGGTCTCGGACTTCCGTAGTATCGGTCGGGCTGCGCATGAAATCATCCTGATATATCAATGGCAAAAAACGCCGGTTGCCGTACCGTCCATTCACAAATTTCCTGTGTTGCAAAGATTTTGAGAATGGCAAATAATATATCTGCAATCATAATCTGCTTTTTAGTGTCGTTATCGCTGACCACAAGCTATGCGCAATGCCCAAAAGGTGATCAAGCGTATTCGCTGTTGCAATATGATGAAGCTATAAAAGCATACACAAAGTGCCTTAATAAAAATGCGGATAATGCCTATCTACTGGATCGGATTGGAGATTGTTATTATTCGCTTGGCAATACTGTAATGGCTGCAATGTACTACAAAAGACTTATTGCGGATTCTCCGGACTTCGGGTCGGGTATTACTAAGTACGGAGATGCATTATTACGCAATGGTCAACATGAGGATTACGATCGGTTTGTAGATTCATTGATAGCCGCACATCCGAGCAATAAGCAGTATGCCCGCATGAAAACACTTCCAATGGTTACGCAGACGGAAAGTCAATATGAAGTCCATTTAGCACCATTCAATAGCCAATCAGCGGATTTTTCTCCGGCATTTTATGGCAATGCGCTTGTGTTTTCTTCAAGTAGAAGTAACGATAAAAAACGTGACAAGCTTACCGGAGATAATTTTACGGATTTGTATTTTTTTGATACCATATCACAATCTGTTGAGCAAATGAAGCTGCCATTCTCCACAAAATACAATATGGGAGCTGCTGCATTTTCAAAGGATGGTAAGACAATGTATTTCTCTGCAAATCAGCCTGAAAAATCTTTAAATCAAACCATTAATAAGGTTTTTCTGAAAATCTATGAAAGTACATTTTCCAAAGGAACCTGGTCAGAGCCAAAGCTGTTTATTTATAATTTTGAACTAGCCAACAATACACATCCGGCAATCAGCCATAAAGGAAATTTGTTGGTATTTTCTTCTGATATAAACTCCAGCATGGACTTATATCATTGTATAAAGGAAAAATCCGGCTACTGGTCAAAGCCGGTTAAATTTCCGGATTATATCAATACAAAAACGGGACACGAGGTCTTTCCTACTTTCCTGAATGACAGCACGTTGATTTTTAGCTCCAATGGTATTGGGCATCCTGGCTATGGTCTGGATATGTATAAAACGGTGTGGAATGGTAAAAAATGGTCATTTCCTGAACGGCTGAGCGAACCGTTTAATGGCCAGGGCGATGATTTTGGCCTTATATCGGCAGATGACATGCTTTCGGGGTGGTTTACGTCCAATCGTGAAAGCAGCACTGGGCATGAGTCCATATACGGCTTTTACAAAAGATTACCGATTGCTGGTAAAGATGACAAGAAGTCAATTGCTCCGCTTCTTATCATCACGGGAACTGTCAATGGTGGCGGGAAGCCCCTTCCCGGAGCACTGGTGTCGGTTTCCTATTCGCCCGGTAACTTTATGAAAATGATATCGGATAGCTTAGGTACATTCAATGCACAATGGCAACATGACGGGGAAGCAGAGGTTGAATTTGAAGTGATGAAGCCTGGCTATCACAGTGAGCATGGAAAGGCATTGCTGAAACGAACAGCCGATACAATGTTTTTCACATTCGCATTTGACCTGAAACCGATACAAGAAGATGAAGAAATCACGATCAAAAACATCTATTACAATTATAACAAATGGGATATTTTGCCTGATGCAGCATCGGAATTAGATAAACTTATTATCTATCTGGCAAGTCATCCAAGTGTAAGCATCGAGTTGTCGTCACACACCGATGCCCGTGGAGATGATCGGTATAATCAAATCCTGTCACAGAAAAGAGCAGAATCCGCCCGAAAATATCTTTTGGACAATGGCATTGAAGCTTCACGTATTCATGCCATAGGCTATGGTGAGTCTAAGCCAGTCAATCATTGCACTAATACTGTCAAATGTTCAGAAGCGGCACATGCCGAAAACCGCAGGACGGAGATCAAAATCCTAGGATTGTGATCCATCGCTGTAATGGCGGAATATGAATAGTTTGAAATATTATTTAAGCCTCATCTACTATCTTAGCGCAAATTAAAAAAGATATGATAAAATCAAGGTTGCTTTTTTAATAATATGCCTTGTCCCGTCCTAAAATAGCGATACACTAAAAAAGTATCAATATGCAAAATAAAGAAAACGAGTATGTTAAACGCACTCAAAAAGATTACACATTAGCATTTAAACTTCAAGTCGTATCAGAAATTG
>WBZO01002063.1_pt1 | contig 27837 bp, 12 predicted proteins | sample 5204261 | NCBI WGS metagenome assembly WBZO01 (sample SAMN12412400, study PRJNA552823) | activated sludge metagenome | isolation source: activated sludge from anammox sidestream of wastewater treatment plant... | place: USA: North Carolina | collected 2017-09
GGCGGATGATCACGGCGGAAAAGATGCGCGAGATTGTCAACTCCTGGCTTTCGACCCCCGAAGGCGAACTACGCCACGGCAGGCGCGTCGCGAAAATAATGGCTATCGAAAAACAGTATTTGCGCTAGAATACGCGTCCCTGCCGAACCCCGCAGCTCTTAATGCCCCCGATCTTCACCATCCCGATCTTCATCAATCTTTGTTCAAACGGAAGGGGAATATCACCGTGAAAAGTGTCATGCATCACTTCGGCTATTTGAGAACATCATTATTTATCCTCGCAACGGCTCTGCTGAGCCTGGGGCTGTGTTTCGGTCTGACCTCATCGCAGGCTTCAACAACAGTCTCGATGAAATCCGGCGCAGCTCAAACCCGCGAAATCCGTGTTGTTCCAACGAACGCGATCGCGGGTCAGACGGTCAATGTTTCGGTCGAGATGGTTTCATTGGGCAATGAAAACGCGGTCGGATTCAGTTTGAATTTCGATCCAGCGATCTTCAGCAATCCGGCGGTGTCGCTGGGGAGCGGAGTGCCAGGCGGCGCCACGCTCAATTTCAACGGCGGACAGACCGGGCGTTTGGGCGTCGCCATCGCTCTTTCGTCTGGTGCGACATTCACGGCAGGCACGCTACAACTCGTAAAAGTCAGCTTTGCTGTGGCGGCGAACGCTCCGGCAGGCGCTTCGCAAATTACTTTCGGCGATCAGCCGGTTAAGAGCGAAGTTTCCGACGCGAGCGCGAACACGCTCACGGCCACGTTCACCGGCGGCGCTGTCAGCGTGGCCCAGCCTAATCCCAGTCCGATGCTGGTCGGCTTGAATCCGACTTCGGCCATCGCTGGCGGCGCGGGATTCAACCTGACCGTCACCGGAACCAGTTTCGTCAACGGCTCTGTGGTGCGATGGAATGGCAGCCCGCGCAACACGTCGTTTAACACCGCTACGCAGTTGATCGCCGTGATTTCAGCGCAGGACATCGCCAGCGCCGGAACCGCTTCGGTTACTGTCTTCACCCCCGCGCCGGGCGGAGGCGTCTCCACCGGGCTGACTTTCACGATCAACAACCCGGCTCCGACTCTCACAAACGTCGCTCCCAATTCGACCGCTGCGGGAAGCGGCGATGTCGCAATCACCGTCACCGGAACCAACTTCGTCGCCACATCGAAAGTTCGTTTCAACGGCTCCGATCTTGCGACGACCTTCGTCAGCGCTACGCAACTGACCGCGACGATTCCAGCCGCCAGCCTGACGACGGTGGGCGTGGCCAACATCACAGTCTTCAATCCGGCTCCCGGCGGCGGAACATCAGGCGCCGTCAGCTTCGCAATCAACAATCCGGTTCCGACGGTCGCCAATTTGAATCCGTCTTCCGTGACTGCTGGCGGCGCGGGCTTCACACTGACCGTCAACGGAACCAATTTCATCAGCGGTTCGATCATCAGGATCAACGGCGCTGATCACGCGACGACGTTCGTGAGCGCCACTCAACTGACCGCGCCGATCGCAGCCGCCGAAATCGCGACGGGAGCGACCGCTTCGATCACAGTATTCAATCCAGCGCCGGGCGGAGGCGTCTCGAACACGGCCAGCTTTACGATCAACAATCCCGCGCCATCGGTCACGACCTTAAGCCCGGCGTCGAAGGTGGCAGGCGATCAGAGCTTCACGCTGACGGTCAACGGAACTGGCTTCGTCGCAAGCTCGAAGGCGCAATGGAACGGGGCTGATCGCGCGACGACATTCGTCAGCGCGACTCAGTTGACCGCTGCGATCACCGCCGCCGACATCGCCAGCGTGGGCACGGCGAGCGTTACTGTGGTCAACTCGGCTCCGGGCGGCGGAACGTCCGGCGCATTGAACTTTTCGATCACGCAGCCTCCGCTCGCTCCGACAATCTCCAGTCTCAGTCCGGGGTTCGCCATCGTTGGCGGCCAGCAGTTCACCTTGACCGTCAACGGAACCAATTTCGCCAACAACTCGGTTGTGCGCTGGAACGACAGCGACCGCGCGACGGCCTTCGTCAGCGCCACGCAACTGCGCGCGACAATTCCCGCGACGGACATCGCCACGCAGGGCACGGCGAACGTCAAGGTTTTCACGCCCGCTCCCGGCGGCGGCGCATCGAACGCCTCGCCGTTTTATCTCGGCGCTCAAGTCGCCAGCGTTTCAGCCGCCAGCTTCCTCGGCGCCGAGCTTGCCGACGCGTCAATCATCGCGGCGTTCGGCGTCAATCTGGCCACGCAGGTTCAAACCGCGTCTACGCAACCGCTGCCGACCGATCTGGCCGGAACGAAAGCGCTGGTCAGAGACAGCACGGGAACCGAGCGGCTCGCGCCTCTGTTTTTCGTCGCGCCTCAGCAGATCAACTATCAGGTGCCGCCGGGCACGGCTGACGGCCTGGCGACAGTGGTGATCACCAGCGGCGACAATAAAATTTCGGTCGGCGCGTTACAGGTTACTCGCGTGGCGCCGGGCGTCTTTTCGGCGAACGCGACCGGCCAGGGCGTGGCCGCCGCGACAATTCTCAGAGTCAAATCGGACGGCTCGCAGACATTCGAGCCGGTCTCGCGGTTCGATTCCGCGCAAGGCCGTTTCGTCTCGATCCCGATTGATCTCGGCCCGGATCAGGGAAGCGCCACCGATCAGGTTTTTCTTGTCCTGTTCGGCACGGGCGTCCGCTTCCGCACCGCGCTGGCGGGCGTGAGCGCGACCATCGGCGGCGCGAGCGCGCAAGTAGCCTACGCCGACGTAGCGCCGGGCTTCATCGGTTTGGATCAGGTCAACATCCGCATTCCGCGCACGCTGATCGGGCGCGGCGAAATTGACGTTGCGCTGACGGTGGATGGGAAGGTGGCGAACACCGTGAGGCTGAACATCAAATAACAGGCCGGCAATGAATGCTGGCAATATCGAAAGGCGAAAGGCAGAATACGAGGCAGGATTTCAGCGGTAAAGAATCTTGCCCCGTATTTTGCCTTTCGTCTTATGCAGATCTGGTTATCAAAAGAGAGCGACGTGCCGCTACGCGATCAATTGATCGCGCAGATCAAACTCGCCATTCTCAGTCAGGATTTGAAGCCGGGGCAGAAATTGCCCAGCACGCGGGAACTCGCCCGCCGGTTCAAGATTCATTCAAACACGGTCAGCGCGGCTTACCGCGAACTGTCGGAAGCCGGATGGGTGGACATGCGCGCTGGGAGCGGAATCTACGTCCGCACGTTCAAATCGGAGACGGCGCTCGAAGCTCAGCTCGATCTCGACAACCTGATTGTGGAGTTCCTGCAGGTCGCGCGGCGCAAGGGCTTCTCGCTGGGCGACATTCAATCGCGCATCCGGCATTGGATGCGATTGCAGCCGCCCGATCATTTTCTGGTGATTGATCCCAATCCGCAATTCCGCGAGATTCTGATGGCTGAGATAAAAGAGGCCACCGGTTTCCGCGTCGAAGGCGCGAGCGTGGCCGATTGCGCCAATCACGGCCTGCTGGTCGGAGCGGTTCCGGTCGCGCTCTACGGGCAGGCGGAAATCGTCGCGGCGGCGTTGCCTCCGAAGATGGCTTGTTTGTTGATCCGCACACGCTCGGTGCCTGAAACGCTGAAGGACGAGAAGCGCCCATCCGAGAACGATCTGATTACCGTCGTTTCCCACTGGCCTGATTTTCTGCATTTCGCTCACTCCGTTCTTGCGGCGGTCAATGTTGATCCGGATTCGCTCAGCTTCCGCAATACCGCCGAAAAAGGATGGGAGAAGGGATTGCGCGCCAGCTCGTTCGTCATCACCGACGCGGCTACGGCGGCGCAGGCGCCGCCCGGAATTCGTGTCCGCGTCTTTCGCATCATCGCCGATTCGTCTCTCGCGGAATTGCGCAACTACGTCGAAAAGTTTCTCACCAGGCCCGCACATTGAGTTTGCGCCGCGCCTTGTGACAGATCACGAACTATCACAAAGCTCTCGGCGCTGAAAGCCCGACGCCGCTATAGTCTCGCCCGCTGATTCAATGATCCTTCTTTCTCATCGAATGCGGCGTGTGGCCTGGCGGTTGCTTGATGCGCGTTCGTTGGCGCATAAACAGTTTTATCGGGCGTTGAATCTCACTGAAAACTGACAACTGACGGAATTTGATGGCAGGCATGGAAGCCCGATAAGCCGCCAGCTTGCCGGACATTTCGGAGGAACCCAATGGAAATCTTGATTGCCCTGTTGTTCGTGCTTGGTTTGATCACGGTCATCGGTCACGTGATCTGGGTCATGCTCGCGGCTTTTTTCCGCCTGATCTTCGGGGAACCGAAGCCGCAGCTCAGCATCGTCAGCAATGAGGAAGGCGCGCAGGCGCAGCACGATCAGCGTTGCGCGGAATGCGGCGCGGATTTGCAAGCGAGCGACAGTTTTTGCGCCGTCTGCGGGCGCGCGAGATCGAGCGCTGGGCCGGTGGCTGATTTGGCGATGACTGCGCGACAGCTCGATAAATTTTTGAATCAGGGCAAGCTCGACGCCGAGACTCACAGCCGCGTGATGCAAGTCATCGAAGGGGAGCGCGAGCGGTTGATCGCTCCCGCTCGACGCAGCGTGGCCGAGACGCGGCGTGAAGCTGAACCGCAGACAGTCGCGCCAGCGCCGGTCGAATCGGTTTCTCGGCAAGCCCCGCCCGCCATCGTCGAACAAAATGTTTTTGCCGTCGAGATGGAAGAACGCGACCTCAGGGAAGCCGTGCCGGATGCCGTTCCAGCATCAACCATCGTCGCGCAACCTCGCCGCTCATTCACCGAGATGCTGGAGACGTTTATGGAAGAGAGCAGCATCCGCTGGGGCGAATTGATCGGCGGGTTGCTGATCATCGGTTGTTCAATCGCGCTCGTCGTCAGTCTGTGGTCGGAGATTGCGGCAAGGCCGTTCCTGAAATTCTCGGTCTTCATCGGCGTGACCGCCGCGTTGTTCGGACTGGGTTTTTACAGCGCGCATCGCTGGAAATTGCCCACAACGAGCCGGGGCGTGTTGATCATCTCGACGTTGCTCGCGCCGCTGAATTTTCTGGCGATGACGGCGTTTTCGCACGAAGCGGTTCCGGCGTCCCTGTCTGTCGTCGTCGCTGAGTTGTTCGCTCTGGCTCTGTTTCTTTTCCTCGTCTATCAGGCCGCGCGCGTCTTTGCGCCCGGAGCGCCGTGGATGACGGCGCTGGCGGCGATGGGGCCGTCGTTTGCAATGTTGATGGCCAGGCATTCCAGCGGCGCGCAAGGAGGGTGGCTCAGAGCGATTCTGCTCGGCGTCGCGCCATTGATTTGTTACTGGATCAGTTGCGGCGCGGTATTGCGCGATCATCGTAAACAGGATGAAAGCGATGACCGGGACGCCGATAAAATCTTCACGCATCTCGGCATCGCGTCGTTTGCGACGCTGCTGCCGCTTGGTTTGCTCTTCATCAAACCGGGTTACATTTCGCAGACGCTGCGCCAATTCGCGCCGCTCGTCAGCCTGTTCGGCATTCCGGCGATTGCGACCGGCGTCGCGCTGCTGCAAGACTCGGCGCGACCAGTGCGATTGAATGAAAAACAGTCTGGCAAGATGCAAACCGCCGCGACGAGCATCGCCATCATCGGTTCGTTGATTTCGCTGGCCGCGCTGATCTTCGCCTGGCCGAACGTGATCGCCGTGACGATTACCGCGCTGATCAATTGCGCGGTCTGTCTGGCGATAGCACTGGCGAGTTCAAAACAGGCGCTGCGGTACGATCTCAGGCTCGCCCATATCGGCGCAATCGCGCATCTGTCTCTGGCGGTTCTGATACTGGCGAATCTCTTCAGCCGCAAATTGCTGTCCTGGAGTGAAGACAGCGGGCGTCTGGCCGCCAGTCTTTTCTCGCTGACGAGCGGCGCCGCGCTGGCGTTGCTCTTCGCGCTCTTCTCAATCGCGTCGGAATGGTGGTTGAAGAAAGAGCGAAAGATCGAATCGAGGATTTACGGCGTCTGTTCGGTCGCCATCGGCGCGTTCAGCGTTCTGCTCATCACCGCGCACGGTTTCGGACGAGCCGGAGACCCGCATCACGCCGCGCTGGGTTATGCCTTTTACGCTCTCGCCGCATTCATCATCGCGTGGCGCAGAGAACGAGTTATCGCCGGCCATCTTGCGGCCTGGATTGGAAACGCTTTGCTACTGCTGACTATCGCGCAGTCGCTGGTCTTCAAATTCGGCGCTGAGCTTGCGCCGTATCACCCGGTGAGATTGTCGGCGCTGGTCTTCGCAAACGTCGCCACCGTTGCGGCGGTAATCGCAAGCGTCAGAAGCGAACGCGCGCGGAAGCTGTTTGCCAGTCCCTTCACGTTTTCAGCGTTGATCGCTTCGCTGGCTGTCGCGCCGTTTTTGATCTTCGAGGGTTGGATGACGAATGGGCAGATCGCCGCGCGAATGCTGTGGCTGGCCGCGATCTGGCTGGTGATAGCCTGTTTGAGAAGCTGGCCGGTTCTGTTCGCTGCGTTTCAACTCGCGCTGGCGTCGTCAGTGGTGTTCGGCGTCGCCGCGTTGTTCGGTCATCAATGGCCGCATTCGTTCGTCGGCGATTTGACGACGATGCAGGCGCAGGCCGTCGCGCTGGCGTTGCTGAGTTTGATCTGGATTGCGATAAGGCTGGCCTTCGTAAAATTCAAAAACAACGCTGTAGCCGTCAGGCTGTTCTATCCGGCGTGGCCCGGCGTTGATCGCATCATCACGCTGTCGTTATTGGTTTTTCTCGCTGGGCTGAGCGCGTACGGCGCTCACGTTGGAATAGTCGAGGGACTATTCCAATCGCAATCGCTCTCCGTCGAAGAACGGAATCTGGCCGCGGCGGCGCTTGGCTCAGGCTCGTGGTTGTTGTTGGGCGCAATGGCGCTGGTTTTCACCGCCGGGTTGTGGGAGCGGTTTGAAAAGCGCGCGGCGCTGGCGATGCTGATTTTATTGGCTTGCGCGTGCCTGCTGATCGCGGGGCGATGGCAGGGCGCCGGATTGACGCCCGCAATTTACTGCTGGTCGTCGGCGATTGCGTTCGCGTTCGTTTCGCTGCTGGTCGTCTTCCGCGCTCGCATTGCGCCCGCGCTCAGGCAATTCGGCTGGCCGCGCTTTGATGCAAGCTCGATCGGGCTGGCCGTGTTGCTGAGGCGATCATCGCTGGCGTTGTTTGCCGCGCCCGCGTTGATCTTCACGCTGATCGGGTTTCTGAACGCGGCTTCATCTCCTTTCGCGGCTCATTCGATTTCGGCGCGGGCCGGCGCCGTCGCCGCGCTGGTCGGCCCGATTCTGCTGATAGCGCTTTCGTTCATCGCCCTCGCCGCACGCGAGCGCTCCGCCAGTTACGCCTGCGCATCCGGGTTGCTGACGAATCTTTCGGTGACGCTTGGGTATTTGCTGGCAGTCGCTCTATCTGGGGTGGGAATCGGGCGCGATGAGCTTTACCGCGTCGCGGAGTTGAACATCATCGCGATCGCAATCTGCTCGCTCGTGTGGAGCGCGTTCCATCGCCGCCAGGCGTGGCCTCGCTCGGAATCGTTCCTCAAAAATCAGACTGGCGCGGCGCTGTTCTCAGCGTTCGCACTGCTGGCCATCGCCGCCGTCCGTGTCTTCTCCGATCCGTGGACAAAGAGCGCGCTGGCCAATTCTTTCGGCGGCGTGGCGGGATTGCTGGCTGTGACTCTGCCGATGCTGGCTTACGCGCAGGTTCGCGGAATCAGGCTTGATGGTTTGCGCGCGGAGCAATTCGGCGCCGGTCTGCTCGCGGTTGGGTTACTGCTTGTTTGCGTTGTGAGCCGCTTCACCGCTGGCGGCTGGATCGCGTATCACGCCTTGATGATGACGCTGAACGCGGCGGCGTGGCTGATGCTGGCGATGCGATGGCGCGCTTTGAACATTGCGCGTGAGCGGCAGGGCGAAGAATTACGTGATCGGGCCTCGCGGTTGGGCGGTTTGGCTTTGCGCGTCGGCAATCAACGTTCCCTGGAAAATTGGATCGCGGCGTTGGCGTGGGCGACCGTTGCGATGATTCTGCGCGGGGCCTCTTCGCCCGGTGAACCATGGTGGGCTGTCGGCTTTTCGCTCTCGATCTGCTTGTTGTTTGCCGGTCTGAGCGTGGCGAGCCGCAGGCGCGGTTTTGTTTATCTTTCCGCCGCCGCTCTCAACTACGCGGCGACGACGTTTTATTTCTGGACGAGGCCGGACATTCTGGATTCTCTGCCTCGTCTTTTGGCGGTGAACACGATTGCGCTGGCCTTGCCCGCAAGCGTCTGGCTGATGGTTGAATTGAAACTATCGGGTCGTGGCGAAGATCAGGCCGGATCATCAATCACTCCGTTCCATCGAGTGGCGGTGCGAATCTCAACAGGATTATTGATTGTCATCCTGTTTTTCCACTGGGGGCTGCGAGCCGGAGCAGACGAGCGATCAGCAAGCGCAGTTTTGAACTGGCTCGCGCTCGTGTCCGTCGTCGCGCTGCTCGTGGCTTGTCTTTGGGACAAAAAGAACGGATATGCGCTGCGCGGTTTGTACGGAGTGGGATTGATCGCCGTCGGAATGATTCTGGTTTCGATCAAACCCGCGTCCGGAGCCTCGCTGGTCAGCGTTGTCGTCGCGCTCTCTCTTTACGCGCTTGCAGCAAGCGCATTGTGGCGCAATCGCGATTTGTTGCGAGTCCTGGCCGGTCGTTTGCGAATGCCGATGGGCGGCGAGCCTGAGCGGTTTTCTTACTGGCTGATCGCGGCAAACAGCTTGCTGGCCGCCGCCGCTTACGCCATCGCATTCGTGATCATCTTCAGCCTCGATTCGGCGACGCAACGGTTAATCGCGGTGACGGCCTTGATTGCGATTCCGATTTCGATGGCGTTGTTTGCCAGAGATTTAAAACGACAGGCTTTGATCAAGGCTTGCGTTTGGCTGGCGCTTTTAAGCGCGGTGTTGTGGGGATGGGCGTGGCTGCCGCCTGCCGCTGGATTGCAAGTGATCAATCGCGCGGCGATTGTGATGGTCATCGCCGAAGTGGTTTTACTCGGCTACCGATTCATCATCAGCCGCAAGCTGGCGAATGAGAATGAATGGCGGCGCGGGATAAAAGCGCAACTGCCGATTGTCGCCGCCATCGGGTTGTCGGCTCTCGCGCTCACGCTCAGCGTCGAAGCTTCCAATTACGTTTCGTTCCGCAATGCGATGATGTCGTGGCCGGTGATTGTCGCGGTCTTTGCGGCTTTGATCTCGCTGTTCTGCGCCTGCATCGCGTTCGCGCTCTCGCCGGGACGCGATCCGTTCAACCTGAGCGAGCGGGGCCAGAACGAAAGAGGGAAGATGAATTACGTTTACGGCGCCGAAGCTCTGACGGTCGTGACCTTGCTGCACGCGCGTTTGACGCTGCCCTGGTTCTTCAGCGGATTCTTCCTGACGTGGTGGCCGCTGGTCGTGATGCTGCTGGCCTTCACGGGCGTCGGACTTGGCGAGATGTTTCGCAATCGCGGCAAACTGGTTTTGGCCGAGCCGCTGGAACGCACGGGCATCTTACTGCCGCTCCTGCCGGTGATCGGATTCTGGGTGATTGATTCGAATGTTTCCTACTCCAGCCTGCTGTTTCTGGTGGGATTGTTTTACGGCGTGCTGTCGGTGATGCGGCGTTCGTTCACGTTCGGCATACTGGCCGTGTTCGCAGGCAACGGTGGGCTGTGGAAACTGCTCAACGGAGTTGAAGGCTACGGTTTTTACGAGCACCCGCAGTTGTGGCTCATCCCGGTTTCGTTGTCGGTGCTGGCCGCCGCGCGCATCAACCGCGACCGGTTGACGCAGGAGCAGATGACGATGATCCGCTACGCGACGCTGATGATGATCTACGTCTCTTCGACCTCGGACATCTTCATCAACGGCGTGAGCGAATCGCCCTGGCTGCCGATAGTGCTGGCCGTCTTGTCGGCGATGGGCGTGTTGGCGGGAATGATGCTCCGCATTCGCGCGTTTCTCTTCCTGGGCACGGCGTTTCTGCTGCTGTCGGTGCTGACGATGATCTGGACGGCGTCGGTCAACCTGAACTGGGGCTGGCTGTGGTACGTGACCGGAATCGCCTTCGGTGCGCTGATCATCCTCACCTTCGCGCTGTTCGAGCGGAAGCGGCAGGAGATGCTTGAACTGGTCGAACGGTTGAAGCAGTGGCAGGCGTGACACCGGCAGTTTCAAACCATGTGGGCATCAGTCTGCCACCAATCTGATTAACGATCATTCAATTTGAGATGAGTAAGCAATCAATATGGTCACCTCCTGCCCACTCTCCTCACAACCGGCGCGCTCTGTTGCGTCAACTGAACCTGATTGAGCCGTTCGTCAATCAGGTAAAACGATCCGCCCACCGACACATCCACCTGGACTGGTTTGTAATCTGGGATGGTGATGGAGATGGAGCGGCGGTCGCCCGATGGCGCGTGGGCGTAAAGCAGCCATTGGCGATTCGGCGCGGCGCCTTTGACCAGCGCGATGGCGAAGACCGGCAGTTGCGTGTACAAATCCCATGGGCGCGGCGGGTCGAGCGATGTGTCGAGCAGGAACCAGCGGTCGGCGCTTTGATATTCAGTGGGGATATTGAACTGATACGGGTGCGCGTATTTGCGATTGGCGACCAGTTGGCCTTTACGCCAGAAATCCTGAAGCGTCGGGTTGGTGTACACGTTGTCCACCGCTTCGACGATTGGGAGAAAGAAGTGTTCGTTTGCGGCCAGCGTCTCGCGCCAGCCTCGGAATTCGCGCACCACGCGCGGGCGCATCAGCCACATCCCGAACTGAACCATGCCGGCGTAACGCGAAGGGCTGAAGATTTGGCCCAATCGGGCGTAGGTCTGGCGTTTGTCGTTCGCCGCTCCGGGTTCGTGCCCGTCCCAGGTTGAAATCTCCAGCCAGAAGCGCGGATTGAACCGGTAAGCTTCCTGCTGCATGAAGACCCAGTTCATCGCCTCAACCTGCGGGCCGAAGACCGTGAAATCAGTGTTCTCTATCCAATTGAAAAGATAAAACGAAGGCGAGCCGCCGTCCCAGGCCGATGGGTTCGGATCAATCCTTCCGGGACGATACAACGAATAGTCCATCCATCCCGGCCAACGGCCCATATGCGACGGGCCGAAAGCGTCGTAACCGATGAAGCGCGCGTTCACGCGCCATTTCGGATTGCTCAGCCCATCGCGCATGCCTTGTTGCATGATGCGGTAGCGTTCGATCCAGGCTTCGCCGACCATCCTGCGTTTGAAATTATCGCTCTGGCCGCGCCCGTATAACGCCAGATAACGCTGCTCTTCTTCCACCTTCGTCCAGGACAGCTTTGGGTGTTCGTTGTTGGAGATGAACAGCACCAGCGGCGGGTCGGGATACCATTCCTGCAGTTTTTTCATCATCGGGCTGGTTGTCCATCGCCGGCCTGCGTCGCTCCACGGCCCGTCGGCCCCGAATGGAGAAAGCACGCGGCGCGGCGCGCCATCCAGACCGACGACGTTGGGATTCTCTTCCGGCGGAAGATTGAAATAGGCGTCGTCGTTTGTCAGCAGCGCCTCCCACTGTGTTCCGATAAATGAGATCGGCAGCTTGAGCTGCGCAGCCTGTTTGATTGCGGCTTCGTAATATTCAACCAAGCCCGGATCGTCGGCGCGCAGGTCAATCGGGGGCATTTGGAACCAGGGCAGCAGGCGATGTCCCTGCGCGATCATTCGCATCTGGTAAGCGGGGCTGAAGCCGCTCTCTTCCGTGCCTGTGTTCCAATGCGCCACCAGCGGTAATGGGCGGCCATCGCTGCTGTTGTTGGGCCGGAGCGCTTCGGCGCGAATCTCTTCCGAAACTGGCGGAGCCAATTGCGCTCCCGCGTTGGTTATCAGAGTCAAACTTATGAGTGCGATCAATCCAATTCTGCGCATGTGGTTACTCCTATGCCGAATCATCCAAATGATGGTTGAGGAAGCGTTCGATATTTATTGAAGAAGACCGGGAAATTTGCGATCAAAGCCTGAAAGTCGGGATAGAGATTGAGGGGAACGTTTTATGGCAATTTGAACTCGGCGATTAAATGGTTCCGGGGAGGAAACCAAAAAGGGAGCGGGGCGGGCGTTATCAGGTTACATCCAAATCTCAAATCCAAAATCTTGCATTCAATCGGCGACGCCCGATGAGAGCCGCGCGAAATCGCGTTTTCGGGCGGGCATAATATACGTTTAGTTGAAGCATCCGTCCAGAAAAATTCGTGACGGGCGGGGAAGTTAGAGGATGAAGCGTTTCCGGTTTGAAGTCGTGTGGTCAAACTTCTCCCCTGCGCCGTCAGACGTGCGCTGATGGCGGAGAAAACTCTACTTCAGACACGAAATTGGTTCAGCCGATCACTGATACCTTGAATCCGTAATCACGGCATTTCCCGGCGCGGAAGATAAGGTGATTGCGAAAAAGCTTGATGACGTAAATCTCTCCGAAGCCGCTGTAGCCCATCCGATGGCATGATCGCAGCGAATTGAAGTTGTTGGCCTCGACCCACGAGACGATTCCGCTATAACCGCGTTTGAGGTAATGATCGAGCGCCATCGTCATGCCTATCGCGTGGAGCCGCCGGCCTCTGTAATTCGGATGGGTGAAGCCGTTGTACATGTAGATATACCGTTTGTCGAAGTGAAGCTCCAACTCGTCACTCACTTTGGTCGGCTTGTTGGAATACCAGCCGTAACTGGCCAGGCAAGCGCCGTCCAGGATGGCGAAGCATTCATCGCCTTTGCTGATGGCCTCATCCAGAAAATTGCTTTCCAGTTGATATTCCTGATTCTTCGACAGGCTCACCAGTTTTTCCGGGTCGAGGAACTCGCAGGTGTAGCCGTTGTCATCCCGCAGGAATTTGGGATCAGCGACGTCAATCATCACGCACTTCAAAACCATAAGGAGGGTGACGTTGTTCACGCCGCGGTAAACAAAATCGTAGGCTGTATCTGATAATCCGTGCGCCTTCACGCTTTTCAAGAACTGCTCTTTAACTGTGACAAGATTCATGAGGATTGCCCCGGTATTCGATTGTTCGGGGAGATTGTCTTTGGGAGAGGTGAGGCTTGGGGGCCTCGACGTGATCGGAGTCTACATCAAGGAAATGGATTTTGACAGCCGGGGGCGCACGCAATCCGCTCGCGCCTTCAGGCTGTCATGAAACGAAAGAGGCGGAACGGATGGAAATGACAGATGTCATTTCCATCCGTTCCGCCTCTTTCGTTTGTTTGCCGGTCTCTTCCAGTTACTGACAGGATGGCGGGAAGAGCGGGATAGTCAGCGACGCGCTGCCCAGCGTCAGTTTGTGCAGATTATGTCCGCCCCGGTATCCGTTGGTGTTCGAGCTTGAGTTGATGGTCGCGCCGACCAGCGCGGTGTCGGCGCTGGAAGTGTTGAGCCACAACTTCATCCACCCGGTGTGGCCCGAAGGTATGACCTCGGTGTACCGGGGCGCGGTGCGCGGGAAGTTCTGGTTGAGCAGCGTTCGCAACTGGCAAGTCCCGATGTTGGAGTTGAAGCTGAATGCGTTTTCGGTGTCATCGTAAAGAAGTCCGAAGAGCGATCCGATGGTCGCCGCGCTCCCCGATAAATCGCCGCCGATGCGGTCGAGGATGAGCAGCGTCGAGTTATTGTCGGCCACGCTCGGCAGATTGTCGGCGACGACAACGCGTCCGAGTTGGCTGAATTGGGCGCCGTCGAATTTGATGGTCGCGCTGGTTGCGTTCGCCTGGCACGCAGGGACGTTGATTGCGGGCACGGCTTCCGCGCCCAGGCTGGTCGCATGTCCTGAAGAGAACTTGATGTATTCATCTCCAATCAGGAAATTGAAATTGGTCGGACAGCCTTTGTCATCCACCGCTACGGCGATGATGTAACCGGCGACGCCCGGATCCAAATCCGACACCAGGAAACTGGTGGTCTGAGTCGGAGTCAGACACAGGAAGTTATCCGCGACGGAACAGGTGCTCCCGTCAACGAAGAACATATGCAGAAAAGCCGCGCGCGTCGGATCAACGTTCGTGATGCTGATCCGCGTATTCTGCGAATTGGCGCTCGCCGCATCGGAGATGTAAAGCGGGAAGATCAGGATCGAACCCGGTCTTTGATCGCTGCCTGTGGCCGATGGCAGCGCGGGCAATGAGAGTCCTGGCCCCAGGTCCGGACAATCGGGACCGGTGCAGGGCGGAGGCGCGCAATTCGCCGTCAGGCAGTTTTGCGCTGTGGTTGTCGCGTCGTTCACGTCGTCGTTGTTCGTGTCGTAATTGACTTTGAAATCGGTGCAGATTCGTTGGCCGACCTGCACTCCCAGACGAACGCGAACCTGGTAATTGATCGTGACCGTCTCGCCGACGTTGATCTCGCCGTTCCAATCCACCTGACTCAGACTGGCGAAGCAACTTCCCTTCGACGCCGAGCACGATCCGGTGACCCCGCTCAATTGCGCGGGCAACACGGCGGTTAATTCAGAGCCGGGATTGTCCTTCTGTTTGCCATCGCCGGTGTTTGTCAGCTTGACTTCGACGTTGACCACTTTGCCGGAGCCGATGCAGACATCAGCGCCGGTTGTGCGGACGGTAATGTCGGAGGGTCTGAATCTGGAACCCGGTGGCGCGGTGACGGTGACCGTCGTGGAGCCGGTGTTGTTGCCAGTGTTCGGATCCGCCGTCGAACTGGCGACGACCGCCGTGTTCGCCAGAGGGCCTGGCGGATAAGTCCCGGCGACTTTCGCTTTGATTGTGATCGTGGCGACGTTGTTGGGCGCCGTCGCGTCGAGCGAGCCGATGTTGCAAGTGATCGTATCGGTTCCGCTGCACGAGCCGACGGTGGACGTGACCGAAACCAGCGTCAGCCCGGTGGCTAGCGCATCGGTCACCGTCACATCCTTTGCCGGTGACGGCCCGTTGTTGGTGACTTTGAGCGTGAACGTGACTTCCTCGGTGGCGCGAACCGGATTGGGCGAGGCCGTCTTCGTGATTGAAAGATCGGCGCTCGGCGTGACAGGGACAACAGTAGTTGACGATTGATCGTTTGGATCCGGATCGGTTGTTCCCGTTGGCGGAGCGACTACGGCGGTGTTGCCCAAAGTGTCACCCGTAAAGTCGTTCGCTACGGTGGCCGTCAGCGTGAACGTCGCCTTGCCGTTCAGAGCCAGATTGACCGTCGTGTTGATGTTGCCTGACCCATTGGCCGCGCCGCAGCTTGATCCGGCGGTAGCCGAACAAGTCCACGTAGCGCCGGTCAATCCCGCCGGCAGAGTGTCAGTGACGGTTGCGCCGGTCACCGCGCTGGGGCCGTTGTTGGTCACCTCAATCGTATAAATCAGAGTCGCTCCGCGAATCACTGTGGTTTTATTCGCGGTCTTGAGAATTGACAGGTCGGCGACAGCGTTGATTGTGTCGGTGTCGTTGGCGCCGTTGTTGTTCAGGTTGGGATCGGTCACGCCCGTCGGCGGAGTAACGGTTGCGGCGTTGACGACCGAACCGGTCGCCGTCGAAAGAACCGTCGCCGTCAGCGCGAAAGTGGCCGCGCCGTTCGGGAGCAGGTTGACTGTCGTGTTGATCGAGCCTGATCCGCTGGGCGCGCCGCAACTGGAACCGCTCGAAGCGGAGCAAGTCCAGGTCGCGTTGGTGAGTTGCGGCAGCAAGGTGTCGGTCACTGATGCGCCGGTGACCGCGCTCGGCCCGTTGTTGGTGACGACAATGTTGTAGGTCGTTTGAGTCCCGGCAGTGACCACGTTCGTTCCGTTGGTCTTTGTTATTGACAAATCGGCGGACTCCTTGAGCGGGTCGCTGTCGGTGGAGGAATTGTTGTTGGGGGTTGGATCGGTGACTTCCGGAGGCGGCGCGACAGTGGCCGTATTGGTCAACGTCCCGGTAGCCGCGCTCGACACAGTCGCCGTAACCGTGAACGTCGCGCTTCCTCCGTTCAGCAGATCAACGGTCGTGTTGATCGAGCCGGAGCCGCTGGCCTGTCCACAACTGGAACCGCTCGAAGCCGCGCAAGTCCACGTCGCGTTCGTCAAATTCGCTGGAAGGTTGTCAACCACTTTCGCTCCGGTGATCGCGCTCGGCCCGGCGTTTGAAGCGACGATTGTGTAAGTGATTTGCGTCCCCGGAGTGACTGCGTTGACGCCGTTCGTCTTGGTGATCGAAAGATCGCCGGACGCGTTGATCGTGTCGGTGTCAGTCGCGCCGTTGTTGCCGGGAGTGGTGTCGGGAACGCCGCCGGGCGAAGTCACGGTAGCGGTGTTTACAAGCTGCCCGGTGGCGGTCGCCAACACTGATGTTGTGATTGTGAATGTGGCCGTCGCGCCGGGCAGCAGATTGACCGTCGTGTTGATCGGGCCGTTTCCACTGGCCGCGCCGCAACTTCCTCCGACTGAGGCCGCGCACGTCCACGAAGCGGCGCCGAGTTTCGACGAGAGCGGATCGCTGACGGTCGCGCCGTTGGCCGTGCTTGGGCCGTTGTTGCGAACCACGACTGTGTATGTCAGCGGTGTCCCGGCTGTGACCGTCGTCACGCCGTCCGTCTTAGTGATCGAAAGATCGGCTTGGGGCGTGAGCTGGTCGGTGTCGCTGTCGGTGTTGTTGTTGGGATTCGTGTCAACCGCGCCTTCCGGAGGCGCGATGGTCACGGTGTTTGTGACATTTCCGGCGGGCGCTGACGGATCGGCTGTCGCCGTGACCAGGAAAGTGGCCGTCCCGCCGTTGAGCAGGTTGACTCGCGTGTTGAGATTTCCTGATCCGTTCGCCGCAAGACAACTCGATCCGGGCGAGCTTGAGCACGTCCACGTAATGTTGTTGAAGACAGCAGGGAGCGGATCGGTCACCGGGATTCCGAAGACATCGTGCGGGCCGTTGTTTTTGACGACGATGGTGTAGGTTGTCGGCGCGCCCGGAATGATGGTCGTCGCGCCGTTCGTCTTGGTCACCGAAAGGTCGCTGGTCGTCGAACAGAACGGGATGCTGGGAACGGTTGTGTTAATCAGTCCCGTCGCGCCGCGCGTCGCGCCGTTAGCCGGGAATTCCGTAATCCCGACAGCTTGCGAAACGCCATTCGCTCCCGGATTGACCTGCGCCGAAATCGAGCCGCCGGAGTAGGCGATGAAACCACCACCGCCGCCGCCGCCCGGCCCTTCGGATTCGAAGGGGAAGGACGAAGCGACCGGGATTTGAATGCCTCCGGCGCCGCCGTTGGCTTGAGCGCTAATGCCGCTTAGCGTTTTTGCGCTGATGACGATTGTGCCGCCTGCTCCGCCGCCGCCTGCGGCGTCACGGCTTTCGTTGCGTGTGTTTCCGCCGTTGGCGCCGTTGGCGCGCAGCACGCCGGTTCCGCTGACGCTGTCGGCGATGATGTAAATCAAACCGCCGCCATTGCCGCCTGCGCCGCCCGCGTCGTTATTTTGTGAGCCTGCGCCGCCGCCGCCGCCGAAGAAGATGCGGCCTGATGTGTCTTGTGGAGCGGGCCGTCCGCCCAATCCACCGACTTCGCGCCTGAAGTCACCGCCCCAGATGGAATCTCCCGGTGGGTTAGTCAGCGCGTCGCCATTGTTGGTCGCATAGCTATACCCGCCGCGCCCGCCGCCCGCTGAATCGGTAAGCTGGTTTCCATTGGCGATGAAATTCGGATCGAGTTGCCAGGCCGCCGCGCCGGTCAGGCTGCCGTCCATCACTCCCTGTCCAGACCAGACCTTTCCATTGGCGCCGTTGGCTCCGCCGCCGCCGCCTGATGTGTGCGCCGTGCCACCGCCGCCGCCGTTGGCTGGCGCGCCTCGTCCGTACCGCCCGCCAACCAAATCGTAATCCATCTGATAGCCCGCGAAGCTTTCACCTTTCTCCGCGCCGAAATCCTGCTGTGTCGTCACGTAATCGCTGCGGTTACCGCCGCCGCCCGCAGCCGAAAGCGCGCCGCCCCTGTAACCAAGACCGTTGGCCTCTATCACGCCGTTGATGATCGCGTTGGTTTGAACGTGCGCGACGACCACGCCGCCAATCTTGCCATCCCAGGCCGGCGCCGTGAGCGCCCCGCCGTTGTTGATCGTCAATGAGGTGTATTGCGGAACTCGGATGATCTGCGTTTTCCCCGCCGCCGAGTAACTGAAGAGCAGGCCGCCGCACGGAGGATTGATCTTGATGATGTTGCCCTGGACGGAACTGACGGTTACGAATTCGTGCCGGCCCGCGCTGTTCAGGCTGGTTACCGCGCCGTAATTCTGATTGTTGGCGGTGTTGATCGAGGCGCCGGCCATCTGGATGATCATGATCAGGTCGCCGGCGGTCAGCGTGCTCAGGTCGAGTCCATTCGCTCCGCCGGGATTTGTGACGGTGATCATCGAAGCCCCGGCGGGAGCGTCAACCGCCAGAACGCCGTATTTGTTAATGATGGTGTTCGGAGCGGTCACGGTCAGCGAGCCGTCTTTGCCCGATATTTCGGCTTTGGCGACGGCGGGAGTATTCAACCAACCCATCAAACCGCGAACCGGAGCGCTGTTCAGCGCGAGAGCGGCGAGTAAAAGTGTGGCGCAGATCAAGGTGAGCTTCTTCATAAATCATTTCCTCTTGTGGCAACGTGACGACGCCGCCAGGCTATCATCGAGCCTGTTTCAACTTTGTTGCGTACGCCGTCAACAGGGCAATCGGTGCAGTCGTTCAGTCTTCGAGGCAATCTCTACAACTCAAAAAAGCGGGTCCGAGCAAAAGTTTTCATCCAGTTTTATTTTCGGGGGTCAGGAACTTAAACCCCTCACAGCTTCTTCGGGACACGTGAGAGTTAAGCTGTCTTGTCGAACAAATCGCGTGATGTCGAGGCGAGCCACGTTGACCGAGCTTCTTCATTGTTTGGTAGCGCCGATTTGCTGGAAATCAGCGTTAGTGTTGGCCTGGTTGACAATGAAGTTCGCTTTGTGAGATCAACACGCCGATGGAGAATCAGCGTCCAGTGAGGTTCACCGTGCGGGAAGATACCTTAATTTAGTGTCATTGTCTACGCATAAATATATTTGGAACGCGCGTCGGCGGTTTAAGGCGCAAGAATTGCTTGCGCCTGAGTCCCTCGGGAAAGACTCGGATTTTGCTCCGCTCCCAAGCTTGTGCTGATTCAATGGCCAGTTTATGATGCGGCTTCATCGGCGATAAGATCAAACACCAACATCCTTTCCAAATCTCCGGAGGAAGAAATAATGAGTATGGAAGCTCTCGGCATGGTCGAGACGAAAGGCTTTGTCGGCGCGGTCGAGGCCGCTGACGCGATGGTCAAAGCCGCCAACGTTCAACTGGTCGGCAAAGAATACATCGGCGCCGGATACGTCACCGTCTTCGTTCGCGGCGATGTCGGCGCGGTCAAGGCCGCTACTGACGCAGGCGCCGCCGCCGCCCGGCGAGTAGGCGAACTGGTTTCGGTTCACGTCATCCCACGCCCGCACGTTGAAGTCGAGCGCGTCATTCCACAAAACGGCTATCGTCCGGGTACGCGAGTCGAAGGCAAAGAGCCGCGCGCGTTGAGCGACGGGAAAGAAAACAAGAAGTGATGAAAGGTGTGGAGTGGGGAGTGGGGAATAGGGAGTAGGGGAAAAGACATCACTCCCTACTGCCCACTCTCCCACTCCCTCTTCCCGAAGAGTAATGCCTGACAAAGACCTGCAAGCAATCCAGGCTGCGCGTGATCTGGTCGAGACGGCGCATCGCGCGCAGTCCATCGTCGCCAACTTCGATCAGGCGAAAATTGACGCGATCTGCGAAGCGATGGCGACGTCGGCCCAGGCGCATTCAATGCGTCTGGCCACGCTCGCGCACGAAGAGACCGGTTACGGCGTTCCGGCGGACAAAAACGTCAAGAATCTCTTTTCCGCCGTTGACGTTCACAGCTACTTCAAGAATTTGCGAACCGTCGGCGTGGTGCGCGACACTGGATCGGTCGTCGAAATCGCCGCGCCGCGCGGAGTCGTCGCGGCCATCATTCCTTCGACCAATCCGACTTCGACCGCAATCTTCAAAATTCTGATCGCTATCAAATCGCGCAACGCCATCACGCTCAGCCCGCACCCGTCGGCCACCCGCTGCGTGGTTGAAACCGCGAACGTGATGCGCGAAGCAGCGGTGAAAGCGGGATTGCCCGCCGAAGCCATCGGCTGCGTTGAACTGACGACAATCGAAGGCACGGAAAGTTTGATGAAGCACAAGCTGACGGCTGTGATTCTGGCGACGGGCGGATTGGGGCTGGTGCGCGCTGCTTACTCATCGGGCAAACCGGCGTTCGGCGTTGGCCCCGGCAACGTCCCGGCGTTCATCGAACGAACCGCCGACGCGCCGAAAGCCGCGCGCGATATTCTGGCCGGGAAGTGTTTCGACAACGGCACCATCTGCGCTTCTGAACAATCCGTAGTCGTTGACGCGCCACTCGACAAAGAAGTCCGAGCGCAACTCGCTTCGCAGGGCGCGTACTTCCTGAATCAATCCCAGGCTGAGCAACTAGCCAAACTGGTGGTCACGCCGCAACGCAGTCTGAACCCGAAGATCGTCGGCAAACCCGCCGCGACGATTGCCGAATGGGCAGGGGTCAGCGTCCCGCCAAACACGAGATGCCTGATCGCCGAAGCCGGCGGAGTCGGTCGTGATTTCCCGCTCTCGATCGAAAAGCTCTCGCCGATCCTGACCTACTACGTCGTCAATGGGCTGGAAGAGGGAAGCCGCCTGTGCGATGAAATTCTGCACTACGGCGGGATGGGGCACACGGCTTCGATCCACACGCGCAACCGCGAAGCCGCTCTGCGCTATGGCATTCTGATGCCCGCCGCCCGCGTCGTGGTCAACACACCCTCGACGCACGGAGCGATTGGGTTTTCAACGGCGCTCGCGCCTTCGATGACGCTGGGCTGCGGGTCGTGGGGCGGCAACGTGACTTCCGATAACATCTCGCCGCTGCACTTGATGGATATCAAGCGTGTCGCGTTCGAGACCCGGCCCGTGACTGCGAACGTTGAGCCATTTATCCAGCCTTCTTTGACGCAATCACAGCCTCAATCAACAGTCGCTTCAGTTCAGCCGCAAGTTGATGGAGCCGCGATTGCCGCGCTGGTTGACAAATTCCTGGCCGCCCGCAAACCGCAAGTAGAAACCAGCGCGACCAACGCGCCTGTCGTTGAACCAAGCGGTGGCGCTGGCGCTCAGCCGCCGAAACCCGAGCCGCAAACAATGCCTGAGTCAAAACCGCAGGCCTCTGCGCCAGCCAGTAACGCCGGCAGCAACGGCCACAGACCCCAGGCCGTTGAATTCGTATGCGAAGAGGACGTTAAACGCGCGGTCGCCAAAGGCGAGAAGATTTACATCAACGCAAAAACGATCATCACTCCATCGGCGCGCGATCTGGGCAACGCGCAGGAGATATTTGCGCGCGGATGACAGCTCATGACCGGGTTTGATTTACCGGCGCGCTCCTGATGGATTGATATGGATTGATCAACCTGGCCTCGCTTGGCGAGTGTCTGGACAGTGTCTTAAAAACTCTATAGAATGCGCCCGTCAAAACCGGCGTTTCGCGCGAACTTCTCCGGGTTCTCATCATGCGAAGCGTGATTCATTCCCCCTCTACCTCACTGTTCCATTGTCACAAGACGGCGATATCGAGGGGCGTTAAGAAACTGTAGATTTGCTGCCTCGTCAGGAGGTTTCCTTTAAGGTCTTTGATAAGGGAGAGGTGCGTCCAACAGAAGTGTCCCCTCAAGCGTGTGCGAATCGAAAGCCCCGGCCTCATTACCTCAACTTCAAAACCTGATCGGACATCTCGATTCTCAGCTTTCAGCTAACACAACGGTCGGAGATGTATGGCCAATCTTATTTCGACGGAAATACATGCCCTGGCGCTCCATCTGGTTTCTTTTGCGACTCTCTACAAATACTTCGTGTGGGTTGTTTCGCACTTCGGCTGGTGGAGCTTGATGCTTTTGTCAGCCTATGGCACAGGCAGTCTCTTCCTGCGCAAATGCTCTTTCTATTCCTGGGCTGAACGAATGGTCTTCACGCTCGCTTCGGGGATGGGGATATGGGCTTTAGGGCTGTTTGTGGTGGGGCTTTGCGGCGCGCTCTACCAGCAAGTAATCCTGATCCTGACAATCGTCTCCGCGCTGGCGACAGCCATCTATTTCATCCGCGAAGCGCGAACCAGGTTGTCCATAGCGTCCTTGTCGTGGAAAGAGTCGTGGAAAGAGTGGTTGCGCCCAGGTCGTTTAGTGGTCTTTTCGGTGGCTGCGCTGGCCCTGGCTTATGCCGGGCTGTTACTCCTGGCTGCTCAATATCCGCCTCTGCATTGGGATGCGATTGCGGGTCACCTGGTACTGGCCCGGCAATATCTGATCGAACATCGAGTCGTCCCCTTGCGTGGAGGGGCTTTTCCGTTGCTGCCGGCGCTGAACCATATGTTGTTCGCCTGGGCGCTGGCGCTTAAAGACGACATCCTGGCCCAGATTGTCGAATACACGCTCCTGATGCTCACGGCGCTGGGCCTTTTTTCCTGGGGGCAGCGCTTGCGACAACCAGCGCTCGGCCTTGCTGCTGCTGCTTTGTGGCTATCTTATCCGCTCGTCCTCTGGCTCGGCGAATCGGCTTACGTGGATGTAGGCATGACGTGCTTCGCTTTTCTCGGCATCTATGCGTTACGGATTTTCTGGGATAAACAGGAAAGCGTCTGGTGGGTGCTGGCATCGGCGCTCTTCGGCATGGCTGCCGGAACCAAAATGCCCGCGCTGTTTTTCGTGGGCGCGGGCGGGGCTTTGGGGCTTTGGGCATGCCTGCGATCCCGGATCACCTGGCGCGAATTGATCCTGGGATGGAGCGTCGTTCTACTGATGTCCGTTCCGTGGTACGGCTTCATCGCTTATCACACGGGCAATCCCGTCTGGCCGATGTTTCCTCAGTTCACCCGCAGCGAATGGATTCTGTCAACAAAGGATGCTTACGATAATCTGATCGGCGGAGGCGGGCTTCCAAAAACGATCTTGAACTTCTTTAAACTGCCCGTTTATCTGGGCCTGCGGCCGGATTTGTTCTTCCCGGATAATGGTCGAGGGTTAAGGGCGGTGATCGCGCTGCTGCCATTGGCCTGGATCATCGCCATCTGGCATCGTTCGGTTCGCTGGTGGGCGCTGTGGATTCTGGCTTACACGGCTTATTGGTTCGCCTTCGCTTCATTCATCCGATATTGGCTGCCGGTCTTGCCGCTGGTTGGGCTGGCTCTCTATGAAGGATTGGCCTGGGTGTTGGGGAAGGTCACGAAGTCAACCGCGATCCATAACGCTGTCTGGATTGCTTTAACTATCCTTGCAGCGGGATATGGTTACAGAACAGTTAAGGAAGCCCTGGACATCAAAGGCCGATTGCCCGTCACTGCGGAAAGTCGTCAGGCGATGCTCACCACGCTTCTCACAGGCTATGGCGGAGTGGATTATATCAATCGGCGCGCCCAGCCGGGCGACACAGCCGTTGTTATAGATGGGTATTATCTTGTTTACTACTTTCAACCGCGAGTGACCGGCTTAACAGGGGGCGTTATCGGAACCGATCCGGTTACCTCGACTGTGGCCTGGTCGAAAAGCGCCGGATGGGCGCGCAGGCTGGAGGCGAACAACACCACCTGGGTTTTGCTGCAGCATAGTGGCATAACTCTTCCAAAAGAAAGCCCGTTCGACCATCCGGGCGGCCCGTCTTATGAACTGGTTTATGCCGGCAGCGGCGCTCACGTGTGGCGGCGCGCGCCACTCCCCTCCGATTTGATCCGTGACGCCGCGCGCCTCAAGCAGGACATTCCTTGCCCCGCTCCTGAAGCTCAAGCCGGAGGCGCATCGCATGTCTATGACGGTTATCTAGACATCGCCAAATGCGGATCTATTTCGGGTTGGGCCTGGGACGCCAACCAACCTGATTGCCCGGTCAATGTGAGTATTTTTGACGGCGACACGCTGTTGGCGACGATCCCGGCCAATCTTCTCCGCGATGATCTGGCGCGAGCGGGCATTGGCAATGGCAAACACGCCTTCAAGTACGCCCCGCCCGCATCGGTGACAAGCCGAATGAGAGATGAACAACCGCACGCGATTCGAGTCGTGATTGCAGGCTCGGAATTCGCGCTGAAAAATACGCCGCAATCAGTTTACTGTCCGCGAATACCAGCGCTCTCACAAAACTAAGACAGGGAAGATACGATATGTCCAGGGTGTTGATTACCGGAGCAGGGCCGGCAGGTTTGACTGCGGCTTATGAGCTTTCAAAACTCGGCTTGCGTCCTACGGTGCTTGAAGCCGACGATCAGGTCGGCGGGTTGTCACGAACAGTCAATTATCGCGGCTATCGTTTCGACATCGGCGGGCATCGGTTCTTTTCCAAAGTTCCTTTGATCAACGAACTGTGGGACGAGATTCTCCGCGAGGATTTCCTGGTTCGGCCACGTCTCTCGCGCATTTACTACCGCGAGCGTTTTTTCGATTATCCGCTCAAGGCGGCGAACGCGCTGGCCGGTTTGGGGCCGGTCGAGGCGTTTTTGATCGGGCTGAGTTACACTAAGGCCCGGCTCTTCCCGCACGCTGAAGAGACCAACTTCGAGCAATGGGTCTCCAATCGTTTTGGCGACCGGCTCTATCAAATCTTTTTCAAGACGTACACCGAGAAGGTCTGGGGCATCCCGTGCGCCGAGATTTCCGCCGACTGGGCGGCGCAGCGGATCAAGAATCTATCGCTGCGCGAAGCGATTCGCAGCGCGCTGCTCGGCTCCGGGCGAGCCGCCGACGGGCAGATCATCACGACACTGATCGAGCAATTCAATTATCCGCGCTTCGGCCCCGGAATGATGTGGGAGCGCTGCAAAGACCTGCTCGCGGCGCGCGGTCACGAAACGGTCGGAGGCATTCGGGTCGAGCGGGTTCGCCACCGTCACGGGCGCGTCGAATGCGTTTACGGTCGAACGAGCGCGGGCGAATTGGCTGAATTCGGCGCCGAACATTTCATCTCGACGATGCCGTTGCGGGAATTGATTCATGCGCTCGATCCGCCGCCGCCGGACGAAGTGATCGAGGCGGCCAACCGTCTGCGCTACCGCGACTATCTGACCGTCGTGCTGATCGTCAAACGCGAAGCGGTCTTCCCGGACAACTGGATTTACATCCACGCGCCCGAAGTCAAAATGGGACGCATTCAGAATTACAAAAACTGGAGTCCGGAGATGGTGCCTGATCCATCGCGCACCTCGCTCGGCCTGGAATATTTTCTCTGGGAGAAGGACGAAGAATGGCAATGGCCGCACGAGCGACTGATCGAACTCGGCGTCAAGGAGTGCGTCCGGATCGGGCTGGCCGATCCGAGCGAAGTCGAAGACGGCACGGTCGTGCGAATGAAAAAGGCCTATCCCGTCTACGACCAGCATTATCACGAGAGCCTGGCCGTCATTCGCAACTATCTGGAAAGCTTCTCGAATCTGCAAACCGTCGGACGCAACGGGCTGCATCGTTATAACAATCAGGATCACTCGATGCTTACGGCGGTTTACGCCGCGCGCAACATCGCCGGCGAACAGAACGACGTCTGGTCGGTGAACACCGAAATGGAGTATCACGAAGAGGCCAGAGTGAAAGAGGGATCGAGCGGCTCGATGGGTGATCGGTTGACGCCGTCGCGCGTTGAACCGGTGGCGGTTCCCGATACAGTGCCCGATGAATTGATTGAAGCGGTCTTCGCCAAACTCGATCCGGTGGCGCTGGGAACCGCATTGGGCGCGGTTGGCGCTATCATTCTCTTTTTGGCGAGCGCCGCGCTGATCATCAAAGGCGGCGACGTGATCGGGCCGAATCTGAGTTTGTTGGGGCATTATCTGATTGGATTCAATGTGACTTGGGCGGGCGCGTTCCTGGGAGCGGGCGAGGCGGGGGCCGGCGGTTTTGCGCTCGGTTATCTGGTCGCCTGGCTGCGAAACTGGCTCCTGGCGGCTTATGCTTATTTGGCGCGGCGCCGGGCTGAAGCCAAAGCGCAACGTGATCTGTTGGACAAGATTTGAAAATATGTCTAGCGCAAAGAGAGAAACTGAAGAGTTGAGCCGGGCTGTGGTCAGAATCCACGCCGGAGTGCTGGCGGTGGTCTGCGCCCTGATCGGCGGCATCGGAATGTTTGGCATGACTGTCTGGCTGCTGATCAAAGGCGGAGAGAGCGTCGGAGCGCATCTCGGACTTCTCAGCAATTATTTTATCGGCTACAGAGTGAGTTGGGGAGGTAGCCTGATCGGGTTTTTCTACGGGGCGTTGCTGGGAGGCGCCATCGGCTGGGTGATCGGCAAGATTTACAACGCCGTCGCCGGATTCCGGCAAAAATAAGGTCATGGCGAAATCTACGAGAAGCGAACCGGGCGCGAAAGCAATGCAAGATGGCGCGGCGTCTCAACGGGCGCTCTCGGTCATCGTTCCGGTCTACAATTCAACCGCTTTCCTGAAGCAGTGCCTGGCCGCATTGGCCGCGTCGCAATACGACGATTACGAAGTGTTGGTGGTTGATGACGGTTCGACCGAACCGATTGAGCCGGTGGTGGCGGATTTCGGATTCAAGTATATGCGAATTGATGGGCCGGGCGGCCCGGCTCGCGCGCGCAATCGCGGCGCGGCGCAAGTCAATGGCCGTTATCTGGTTTTCATTGACGCGGATGTCTGCGTACATTCGGATACGCTCTCCGGTTTCGCCGCCGTCTTCGCTTCAGACCCTCAGATTGCGGCGGTCATCGGTTCTTACGACGAAGCGCCAGCAGACTCGAACTTCCTCTCGCAATACAAGAATCTCTTCCATCATTACGTCCATCAATCCTGCGAAGGGCAGATTCAGACTTTCTGGAGCGGCTGCGGCGCGATGCGGCGCGACCTGTTTCTGGCTTTCGGCGGATTCGATGAGGATCGTTACCGGCGACCGGCCATCGAAGACATCGAACTGGGCACGTGGATGAGCGCGGCGGGACATCGGATCATTCTTGACAAACAAATCAAGGGCAAGCACCTGAAGCGCTGGACGCTGCCGGGGTTGCTCAAGACCGACATCTTTGATCGCGGCGTGCCCTGGACGCGTCTGATGCTGCGCGCTGGCGCGGCTGCCAACACGCTCAACGTCAAACCGGTTCAGCGCCTCAGCGTGATTTTGGTTTTCCTTACTATCCTGCTAGCGCTCGCGGCGTTCTGGCAACCGCTGATGTTAATCCCCGCGGCCGCGCTTGGTGTGGCGGTGACGTCGCTGAACTTCGATTTTTACCGCTTCTTCGCCGCGCATTCGGGCGTTTGGTTTGCGTTGCGCGTCGCGCCGCTGCACTGGCTTTATTTTTGTTACTGCGGTTTCAGTGTGGCGTGGGGGACGTTGCTGCATTACCTGGAAGGCGCGCCCAGCGGCCCGCCTGCGGCCGTCCGGTCTTTAAGCTCTGATTTACACGCGAAGTAATGGCAAAAGAGCCTTCGCTTTCAATCATCATCACGGTCGTCAGCGGTAAAGCGGCGTTACGGCGTTGCCTGGAAGCCCTCGCGCCGCAAATTGATTCGTCCGAGACCGAGGTCATCGCGCCATACGACCAATGGTCGGCTGAAGCCGGCGATCTTGCTCAGGAATTTCCTCAAGTCCACTTTTATTTTTACGACGATCCGGGCGTGGCGCCATCATCAACTCCGTCGCGTGCGCACCGGCTTTACGACCGCAGGCGGGCGGTTGGGCTGGCGCAGGCGCGCGGGCGAATCATCGCGATGACCGAAGATCATGCCGTTCCTTCTGATGACTGGGTTCGACAGATTCTCGCCGCGCACGGACAACCCTACGCGGTCATCGGCGGCGCCATCGAGAACGCGGTTGATCGTC
>WBZO01002064.1_pt1 | contig 27826 bp, 29 predicted proteins | sample 5204261 | NCBI WGS metagenome assembly WBZO01 (sample SAMN12412400, study PRJNA552823) | activated sludge metagenome | isolation source: activated sludge from anammox sidestream of wastewater treatment plant... | place: USA: North Carolina | collected 2017-09
AACATCGCCTCTTTCCATTGCCCAATTTGTATAACTTTTTTTCCTGACATTTTGGGCATTGAATTTTTGCCATTTCTCCCTCGTATATTTGTTACGAGGTAGTGGTTAAAATGGTACTATACCCAAATTTTTTAAAGGCCCGTTGGTTGGACTGGTTACCCTGAAAGTGAGCAATGCCGAAGGAAGCGACAGCATCACGCAGAAGGTTACGATCGATAGGAATGGAGAGGTGAGTGTAGAGCGTTATGATCAGCCGGATATCCCTGAGGAAATACCATCAGTCATAACTCCAGCCCTGATCCCCGATATGAATGAAACAATTCCCGGAGCCATCGATTCTCCTGATTACCTTCAAAAATTCATAGAGGGTGCCCAGTTCATGGAACAGGGAGACATCTATGGTGCAATTGATGCCCTGAATACATCGATCACACTCAACCAGAGCTTTCCCGATGCGTATGTTGCCCGTGGAATGGCTGAATTCATGATGGGATATTATCACTTCTACGAATTCCGTGGAAAGGAACAGCTGCTCATGGCCGTTGACGATTATACCCATGCTCTCGAGCAGGATCCCGGAAATATTGATGCACTTCTCGGCCGGGGAGCAGCATGGATCTACCTCGGAGAGTATCATTCATGGCGGTCGTATATCGGCAATGACACCGTATTCCGTTACTATGAGACAGCTATCAATGATTTCAACAACGTCTTAGAGACTGATCCGGATAATATCGATGCCATCAACGGGAAGGCATATGCTACCCTTGTTATTGGTTCAGGAAATCCGGCAAAGAAAACAAACACGCTCATGGTTGAATCCGCAAAAAAGGATGTTGAGCGTTCAATCCGGCTGAACGATGATAATCCGCGTGCTCATTTTATCCTTGGATTATATTATGATCATGAAGGCCTCTATCCTTCAGCCATCAATGAATTTTCTAAGGCGATTGAACAGGATCCTACGGAGGCATGGTATTATGAATGGAGGGGATTCGAAAAGTTCCAGAAGGGAGATTATTCCGATGCAATCGAGGATTATTCGACGGCCATCTCCCTGCAGCCCCGCTTTGCACAGGCATATAATATCAGGGGAATGACAAGGGCGTTTCTTATGAACGTGGATGATCGATCTCCTGAACTTAGTGATTTTAACCAGGCAATCGAGATCAATCCGGAAATTTCCGAATTCTACCGGAATTATGCTCTAGGACTTGCAAACTGGAAATACTGGGACAAATCGCTGAATGAGCATGCGGTTGATGTGCTTGCAACGGCATCTGGACTTGATCCAACCGATTACCGGATCCACGGGGACAGGGCGTATATTCTTACGGGGTTGAACAGGAATCACGAAGCCACCCAGGAACTTATAGAATATCAGAGACGCTCGCTCACCAATGAAGAGAAGATAACGGCTAATGACCTTCTGGCATATAACAACGTGGCACGCTACTATGTGAACACGTGGTGATAAAGCACAAGGCACCACGCCTTTCTTTTTCTACCGTAATCGTTACCGGATACGCTGTGCTCCGGATCTGATTATTGGGAAATCAGCACCTCCTGAGAATTCACCGTACCTGATGAACTAATACTGCTGGACACCAGAAAGACAGGAAACAGAACCATCGGAGAATAGTGCTGCTATGGAGTTTATAAAAAAATTCAGGTGGAATTTATAGGTCTAACGCTGTAGGTAACTCCAGAAAGACCGTAAGTCTTTGTCCAAGCTGATGTATTGGAGTCAAATTTATCGTTGAAACGCAGATTCCCCTCCGTGTCTGGTTTTTTCATTCCCCATGTTATCGTCGTAGGAACTCCAGAGGGGTTGTAAGCCATTAACTCATAGTACAATTTTCCATTTTGTTTGCCGACATTCGCTGAGGTGGTATAATGTGAATGATATGGATTAATTATGATAATGCCTACAATTTTATCAGAAAAGCCCTCAAATAATGGGAAAGTATCCTCTTCTGTTGATTCTCCTTCTATTGGTAGAGCACCCCCAGGGGAAATAATTGCCATCATTCCCCCTAATATCAGAACAATAGCAAGTGTCAACATTTCTCTCATTGGTTGTTTGCCTCCTTTTGCATCAGATGACCGTATTTTACATCGTCGTATTCTCTGTTACTACACATGCGAATGATATATCTACATAAATATTTTCTGAGCATTATCAACAAAGACTTATCTCTTTAAATAAAATATCAAGTGCTTGGTATAAGCTTGAAATAAAGGGGGAGATCAGACCCTCAGTGTAAAATGCTGCTATGGGGATTCGAACCCCAGTCGCGGGCGTGAGAGGCCCGCATGATTGGCCGGACTACACTATAGCAGCAACTGCTCTATTCTATGAGGCATATTCGTACTTAAATCTGTTGATATCTGCCCTTCCGGAACCAAATACGGGCTCTGGATGGGATTTCCCCCCCGTTCCACTCATTTTTTCTACACCCAGGTACAGGAGTTTAAAATTCAGCAGACAATGGAATACTATTATTCAACTCTCCGCAAAGACCCACAACTATATTCCTTTCCTTCCGCCTATATATAGGAACAGCGAAATGGCAGGTATCGAGGACGAGATCCGGGCCCTTGAAGAGGAGATCCAGCGGACGCCCTACAACAAGGCAACAGCCAAGCATATCGGCAGGGTGAAGGCGAAGATTGCGAGGCTGAAGGACGATGCAGTCCAGCGGGCTATGAAATCTGCTGGAGGTGGCGAGGGGTATTCCGTGAAAAAATCGGGAGATGCCACCGTCGTTCTTGTCGGATTTCCCTCAACCGGGAAAAGTACACTCCTCAATACGCTTACCGGCACGAAGAGCGAAGTAGCCGCCTACGCATTTACAACGCTCACAGTCGTCCCTGGTGCAATGGAACATCGTGGGGCAAAGATCCAGATACTTGATATACCCGGTCTGATCGCCGGAGCCGCGATGGGAAAAGGTCGTGGGAAGGAGGTCATCGGCGTTGTGAGAAGCGCCGACATGATCGTCATCCTTGTCGATGTCTTCAACTCGTCCCATGTCGATGTCCTGATGCGGGAGCTCTATGATGCAGGTATCCGCATCAACAAGCAAAAACCTGACATCACGATCAAGAAGACCTCCATGGGCGGCATCAGGGTCAATGCCGTAGGTGCCCTCGATCTGGACGTTGATGAGATACGCTCAATCCTTGCAGAAAATAAGATGATGAATGCTGATATCCTGATCCGTGGGAATGCAACCCAGGATGAAGTGATCGATGCAATGCTTGCAAACAGGGTTTATATTCCTGCATTTATCGCAGTGAATAAAGTGGACCTTATCGATCAAAAGAACACGGACGCAATTGCCACAGATCTAAATGAGCGTTTCCTGATGAAACCTGAAATGATATCTGCCCATACCGGTTTTCACATGGCAGAAATGAAAGACCGTATTTACGATTCTCTCGGTTTCATGAGGGTATATCTGAAACCGCAGAGTGAAGCAGCAGATCTCGAGGAGCCCCTGATCATACGGCAGGGAAGTACAGTGGAGGATGTCTGCCGGAAACTTCACCGGGATTTCGTAGATCGGTTTCGTTATGCAAGGGTATGGGGACACTCCGTGAAACACCCGGGGCAGAGGGTAGGCCTCACGCATCGCCTCAAAGAGGGGGACCTTCTGACCATCATTATTGAACACTAGCCGGTATCGGAATTCCTGATGAGGACCTGGTTTAAAAAATCAGTCCTCCAGTTCCTTTTTTCCCTTATACATCGAGACTTCACCTTCACAGAACTCCGTCTTCTCTTTCAATACCCTGATGATCACCCCAGCAGGGGCATCAGTTTTTAACGCGGTTCCTGAATAATGGGCTCTGCTTGCATGATATCCTCTCTCCCGGAGGATTGCAATCACTTCAGAGAGAGGTCGAGGGGATATCCTGGCAACCTTGGAGAGAGCGTGATAATCGTAATGTGATGAAGTAGGGAGCTCGTCACCGATCAGGTCAAGAAGGAGAGAAAGCCGGTGGACGGTATTCAGTTTCATGGAGCCAAGGACATTCTTCATGGCAGATATCACGTCCCTGTTCTGGATCTCTCCCAGCCACAAGGGTCCAATCGGCTTCATATCTGCCCCGCATTCGTCACAATGCACCGTTTTCGGGATAAGCCCGGCCTGTTCTATGCGTCCCGGGCACCTGGTGCACTGAAGGATATATCCAATCCTTGCGACGGTCTTATCAGCCGCCGTTGCGCTATTTACAAGTCGGAAATGGGCCCTGACATAATGCTCCTTTGCATAGCAGAACAGAGGTTCGATCCCCCGGTCATATTTCACGGTTTCCCTTGCAATGAACGACAGCAGCGTCCGCAGTCCGGTTTCGGAATGATATTCATTGTTTGCAGGTATTGCACCATATCGGCGGATACCAGCATTGAGATGAGCCCCACAAAGAGGCGCAGTGTCAGTGGCGGTTACCATGAGGAACCTCCCACAGCCCCGAACCGCAGAATCAATAAACGGAGCAGGTGATCCAAAGGGATCAATATCAACCGAATCATATCTCCGCTCTGCGAGAAGTGAATGTACATTTCTGCAGGTTACGGTGACAGGCAGGGAATGATCCAGAGCATTTTTTTGGATCAGTTCGTATGCTTTGTGATCTCTGTCATTGATCGTTACCGCGACACCACATTCTGTGGCAACCCTGAGCCCCCTCACCCCCGATGCACCCATAGCATCCAGGTACTCCTGGGGTTTTACGACCGCAACAAAGAGAACCGTTGCGTCCCTGTTCATCTCCATCCGCGGATTATAAAAGATCGGAGCACTGCCGGGAGGGAAGTGTGAAGAATCATCCTGAAGGGGAATAAAAAACTTCGTGGTGCCTTCTTCCACCTCGATAAGGTCCATAATTCTTTACTTTGGTAGAATTGCAAAAACCTTATACCTTCTCCTCATCTATTGATAATGCTGCGGGCGTGTGGCCTAGTCTGGACAGGGCGGCAGCCTCCTAAGCTGTAGGTCGGGGGTTCAAATCCCCCCACGCCCGTTTTTGTGACCATATTAAGTGGTTCCTGAGATGGACTAAAAAGAAATTATGGTCCGATGCATTTGTCAGGAAGGAGCCAGCTCAATTTCAGGAAACGATATCCTTTATCTTGATATGGCGGGAAGTCGATCAGATAATCACCGGAGGTTTGGCTAGAATTGAAGATTCCCGGGGAGATCTGTCTGATCCGACCCATAAATGCCTTGGTAGCTGGGCTTGCTGCAATTCTTGCATATTTCATTGCCGCGGGGACTCTCATACCCGGAACAATCATCCTTCTGGCAATAGTATTTCTTATCACAGCAGGAGGAAATACGATCAATGATTTCTTTGACGTGGAAATTGATCAGATCAATCGCCCTGATCGCCCAATCCCCTCCGGAGAAGTGAGTAAATATCATGCTGGGATTCTCGCTCTTGTCCTCTTCGCATGTGGGATTTTGCTGTCAGCCTTCACCAATTCCCTTTGTTTCATCATTGCAGTGTTCAATACTCTCCTCCTGGTTCTGTACGCAGCCAGGTTAAAGAGGAAGATATTTATCGGTAACATGGCGGTCTCTTATCTCACTGCATCCATCTTTCTCTTCGGTGGCGCTTTTCATGGGATTGATGGCTTCGAGAAGATTTCTGCAATTGCACTCATGACTTTTTTTGCTATCCTTTCCCGGGAGCTCCTGAAGACAGCCGAAGATGTAGAAGGGGATAGTGCCGCTGGTGCCCTCACGGTTCCTGTTGAATACGGCATACGCCCCACGGTCTTCCTCGCGTTGGCTTTTGCACTTTGTGCTGTAGCGGTAAGCTTTTATCCCTCCCGGTGGTGGGGGAGTTTCTATCTGTGGGGGATTCTTATCGTTGATACCATTATCCTTGTTGCCGCAACCAGGCCCCTTGGATGCCTTCACCCGGGCTGCATCAGGGAGAAAAGGGCAAGCCAGTTATTGAAAATAGGGATGTTCTCTTCTCTTATTGTCTTTACCCTCTCCGCTGCGTTGTTGTAATGCTTGATCACTAAGTGTTGTTATTCTTCGGAAGAGTGATAAGGTCAGGAGGAATGGTACCGGGATCGACACCCAGTTTTGCGATCTCCAAGAGCATCTCCCAGTCAAGGTACGTCTCCACGCATCCCTCTTTCAGGGTTACGACTCCCATCGAGATCAGGCCAAGTTTGTCCGACATCTCCAGCCCTTCCTTGACCTCCCCCATGCATCCAACCCCTATAATGGCTTTCGGCCTGTATTTCCGGACCATTCTTTTAATGAACGATGAGCCAGGAACAGAAAAAACCCTGTATCCCATCTTCTCAAGGAGGGGGAGCCAGTACCCGATCATGCACAATCCGCAACACTTGCACTTGAGACCTTCAGGCGTCAGGTGGGCCGGGCATTTTGAAGAACGGAGACATTGAGGAAGGAATATTGCCCGATCACGGACCGGGACTGCCTCAAATGCTTTCTTGTTCATTGAGTTATGAAGCTCGATAAAAAAAGAATTCACCTGCTGGTCTTCCAGTCCGAATAACCGGAAGAGCGCTTTCATCAGCCCTTCAACAAGGACCACTCCGGACTTGATAAGCGAGGGAAAATATATTTTTCCTCTCCTGATCGAGATCAGGGCTAGGGTGACCATCAGTATTGCAAAAACGATGCTCCCAAGAATGAACAAGAGAGTAATCTCGCCGATCAGGAATATGAATTGATTGAGGATCGAGTTCTCAATGGCCATCTGGATTCAAGGTATCCCGGGATTTTATATAATCCTGTGTATCTTTCCAGTCTGCATCCAATCTGACGCCGGCCTGATAATCCCTTTTTCAGTGACAAGAGCAGATACGAGAGAGAGCGGTGTCGCATCGAAAGCAGGATTTATGACAGAAACGCCATCCGGAACTGTTATCTTGCCCGAAAAGCGAGCCACTTCATCCCGTTCACGCTCTTCGATTTCAATCTCGCTCCCGGCATGAATGCTGTCAAAGGTTGATGAAGGGACTGCAACATAAAACGGGAGGTCATGGGACTTTGCACAGAGAGCATGCATGTACGTGCCAACCTTGTTGAAGACGGTATCACGGGTTATCCGATCGGCTCCGACAATGATACAGTCAATCTTGTCTTTCCTCATCAGATGGGCTGCTGCAGAGTCTGGGATAACGGTGACAGGTATCCCGTCCCTCTTCAACTCCCACGCGGTGAGACGGGCTCCCTGGAGGAGAGGCCGGGTCTCACAGGCGATAACACTGATATCCTTTCCTGAAGCCACTGCCGACCGAACAATACCCAGCGCGGTTCCCCATTCCCGGCATGCCAAAGCACCAGCATTGCAATGGGTCAGTATAGTCCCTGAATCAGGGAGGAGGGCTGCCCCATAATCCCCAAGAGCGTGGCATGCTGCCGAGTCCTCTTCAGCAACGTTTTGTGCCTCTTCTAATGCAATCTCGCGATACTCCTCGATCGAGGCCGCCTGCTCTTCTGCTTTTGCAAGAACCCTGTGTACACCCCACGACAGGTTCACCGCAGTAGGACGAGCATTCCCGATAGCATAGCCCACCTCTTTTACCCGGCGAGAATATCCGGAAAAGCTGGTCAGCTTGATTGAAAAGGCCGCAAGTGCGACACCATACGCCCCCGCAATCCCCAGGGCTGGTGCTCCTCTCACCTCGAGCCTCCGGATCGCGGTAATAAGACGATTAACCGTCCGGCATCGTATCATCCGGCAGGAGGTGGGCAGGCTGGTCTGGTCAATAAGGAGGATTGAATTTGTCTCTTCATCCCAAGAGATCGTCATGAATGATTTCATTTCAGCAGTCTTTCACACAATCGAGAAATGCACGCATCGCGGCCGCCTGGCCCTGGGTTACACTGTCAGGGATATCCTTTGGGGAGACAGATGCCCCGGCAATGTAAATTCCGGGTTTGATGGTGGCGATACAATCAACCTTCTCATCCACGGAGGTGAAAAATCCAGTTTTATCAATTGGGATTCCGCAACGGGCAGCAATGGTTACAGAATCACTTGAAGGACTGATCCCGACTGAAAGGACGACCAGTTCAGGGTGGAGTTCCTCCATGTTCCCGGTTTCAGTATTCTCCACCCTTATGATCATCTCACCCCCCCTCCCAATAATCTCTCCAGGCATGCCCCTGAGAAACCGCACTCCCAGCCGTTGTGCTCTCTCAAAATATTCTTCGTATCCTTTGCCATATGCCCGGATGTCCATGTAGAGGACTGTCACTTCAGTATCAGGGTATTTTTCACGGATGAGCATGGCATTCTTCATGGCATACATGCAGCAAACGCCTGAACAATAAGGGCGTCCTGCCTTGATGTCCCGTGATCCGACACACTGGATAAAAACGACATGCCGTGGGGTTTTCCCATCAGACAAGCGCCGTACAGAACCACCCGTAGGCCCGCTGGCATTCATCATCCGCTCAAATTCAAGGCTTGTGATAACGTCAGGGTAGCGAAGATAACCAAACTGTTCTTTTTCAGCGGCATTAAAAACATCATATCCTGATGCGATGATGATGCTCGCAGCTTCAATAACCGATTCTGATCCATGGTCCTCTTTACGGATTGCCTCTCTTCCACAGATGTCATAACAGAGGCCACACTCGATGCAATGTTCAGCGTCCTTGATGACGATATCGGGGACCGCCTGGGGGTGGGGTTTGTAGATAGCTTTTCGTATCCCTATTCCTGCATCAAACCGGTTGTACACTTCCACGGGACAGATGCCGATACAGTCCCCGCAGCCGTTGCACAATTCTTCATCAATATACCGTGGATTTTTTCGTACAGTGACAAGAAACCGTCCCTTCTCCCCATCAATCCTTGTGACTTCGCTGCAGGTATGAATCACAATTCCAGGGTGGCGGGAAACATCGAGCATCTTTGGGGAGAGGATACACATGGAGCAGTCATTTGTCGGAAAGGTCTTGTCAAGCTGGGCCATATGACCGCCCAGTGAAGGTTCACGCTCGATGATATGCACTCGGACCCCATGGTTGGCGAGATCGAGAGCAGCCTGAATCCCGGTTACCCCTCCCCCGATAATGACCACATCACCCATCAGAGGTATCTCCCTGCAAGATCCCAGTAATTACGGGCATTCCTGACGATATGTTCTCTCTGCTCATCTGACACCTTCTTGATAACCTTGCCGGGGACACCGACCACAACAGAGCCCGGCGGGATTTTTGTCCCCTCGGTAATCACGGTCCCGGCACCAAGCAGTGAATCCTGTCCAATCTCAGCACCGTTCAAAACGATTGCTCCCATTCCCACCAGAACCCGGTCAGCTATCCTGCATCCATGGAGGATTGCCCCGTGTCCGACCGAGACATCGTTTCCAATCACTACCGGATACCCGACACTGGTATGAAGAACGGCGTTATCCTGGATATTGGACCTATTGCCGATTACGATAGTATCCTTGTCAGCCCTGATCACGGCACCATGCCAGATTCCTGTCTCGTCACCAAGGGAAACATCCCCGAGAACGGTGGCATTTGGTGCGATAAAGATCCTGCCCCCTCGCACGCTCTCCATAGCCATAATAACACAAGAAGTTTATAATCTATCACAATGAAGGTTATGGTCGGGGGAACATTCGATCCACTTCATGACGGTCATAAACGGCTGATTAGCCGGTCGTTTGAGCTTGCCGGAAAAGAGGGTAAGGTGACTATCGGACTCACCACCGATCAGTTCGCGAGCAGGAAATCACACCCGGTAAAAGAATATGTTGTTCGTAAAACCGCACTTGAACAATACATCGAATCATCCGGATTTTCTACCCAATACGCGATTGAGCCCTTGAATGACCGGTATGGATCCGCTGTCTCAGAGGACTTTGATGCCCTTGTGGTGAGCGAAGAGACCCTGCCGATTGCCCATGAGATCAATACATTCCGCCACACCATCGGGAAACGGAAGGTGGATATTCACCAGATCACCTGTGTTCTTGCCGAGGACAACCGCTGGATATCAAGCACCCGTATTTACCGGGGGGAGATTGATGAACATGGAAATCTCCTTTCCCGCAATTAAGCCAGCGGGAATAAAGTCCGATCCCGCAGGATATCCTTGAGGTTGAAGGATTGAACCACTCCAATCTGATCAATATTTATACCTGCTGTTAAGGAACAGATATCTGATACTCCAAGCATCTCCTTTTTAGGAATAAATGGTGACCGGATTATAAAATGGTGACCGGATTATATTCTGGCCTTAGTTGTCAATGCCCAGAGTCCTGCTCCGAACAGACATGCCACCGGAAGAAAGAAGACGGGTAGTGATGCCGAGGTGGGGGGCGGGGTATTGAGAGCTGCCTCTGCAATCAGTTTGTTCTCTTTTGCCTCTGAAGATGATGGGTCAATTTCTGCAGCTTTCTTTGATGCATCAACCGCTTCTTCATACCTGCCAAGGGCAATCAGTGCGGTTCCTTTATTTATCCATGCCTCGGTAAGGGCAGGATCAAGTGAGATGGCTCGGTCAGATGCATCGAGGCTCTCCTCGTATCTCCCGATATGTATCAGGGCATATGCTCTGTTGTTCCATGCCCCCGACTGGTTGGGGTTCAGCCCGATCGCTTGATCCGAAGCAGCAAGGGATTCATTATACCTGCCCAGTGAATTGAGAATCCCGGCCCGGGTGATGTGTGCAAGACTGAATTCAGGATTATCTGCAAGGGCTCGATCAGTCTCGTTCAATGCCAGCAGGTACTCTCCTTCGTATGCATAGCCGACCGCCCTGTTGTAATGATCGATTGCCGCAAAGGTATCGGCTGATGTCGTTCCACATGCGTGAATCACCAATAAAAAAAGGCAGATACTGCTGAATATTCGTTCCATTGTACTCGCACTCATAAAATGTAGTTCTTGATGTCGTTTGTGATCATCCAGTCACAGTAGAGGCAATGGAGCCCTTTGTGAGATACCTCAAACTGGGAAGGGACTGGCTCGTTGGTATTGGAGATACACCCGGGATTCGGGCAGCGGACAACCCCGATCAGATAATGGGGTATTTCTACTCCTTTCTTCTCGTACACCTCAAAATTCCGGATGATGCTTATCGTGGCATGCGGGGCTATCAGTGCGATTCGGTCAACTTCTTCCTTGCGAAGTTCCCGGTTCTCAATCTTCACGATATCCTTCCTGCCCATTTTACTGCTCTTTACATTGGTTGCAACAGATATTGACTCGGTGGTGAATCCGGTTATCCCGATGATCTTGAGGACATTGAGTGCTTCCCCTCCCGTGATATGATCAATCACAGTCCCATCCCGGATGGGGCTGATGAGGAGACCATCCCGGGCATCTCTCCGTGTCAGGATATCACCTTCTGTAACATTGCCATCCTGACCGGTATTCCGTTTCTCGATTGTTCAAAGTACCGGGCATGAGGGAGAAGGTCAACCCGGGGATCGATCTCATCGAGACGCGGCAGAGGGTGTAATACAATTAGTCGTTCTTTCACCCCGGAAAGCAGCTCAGGGGTTATACGGTAGCTTGAAGCGACCCTGAAATAGGAAGCAGAGTCTGGAAATCGTTCGCGCTGGATCCTCGTGACATAGAGGACATCGAGGTCACGGATGATAGTGCTGACATCATCATGTTCGAAGATCTCGGTTCCTCCTTCAGTCAGTTCTTCTGTTATCGCACAGGGCAGCTCAAGTCCTTTTGGAGAGAGGGTATACAGTGTTGCATGATACAATGAAAGTGCGTATGCCAGGGAGTGGGCGGTCCTGCCATACCGGAGGTCGCCGAGAAGTCCGACCTTTATTCCTTCAAGCGGCATGGATTGCCTGATGGTGTAGAGGTCAAGAAGCGTCTGAGAAGGATGCTGCCCTGCGCCATCCCCGGCATTGATGATAGGAACTGATGAGAATTCACTGGCAAGACGGGCAGCGCCTTCCTTCGGATGCCGGAGCACGATAGCGTCTGCATAACCACTCACCACCCGGATGGTATCGGCAAGTGTCTCACCTTTAGCAACAGAGCTTGCCTCAACACTATCCACCCCGATCGAAGTTCCTCCCAGCCGTGCCATTGCAGCATCAAATGACATCCTTGTGCGGGTACTGGGTTCAAAGAAGAGCAGGGCAAGGATCTTGCCCTTGAGCGAATTTTCATCATAACAGTTCGCCTGGATGAGCGCAGCCTTGTCAAGAAGACAATCGATATCCGTCCGCTCGAGATCTCGTATTGAGATGATATGGTTCATAATATTCCCCGGGTTATCACAAGATGTCCGGTTGGGATCTTCCCTCCCCCTCCTGACCAGATCCTGATAGTAGATGGTTTGTGCTGTACCTTTTTGAGGCTATTGGCACATCTGCATCACCTGGATTCAGTCGGATGCTCTGCACACCGGAGTGACACACGAATTCCGGGTTAAAAAAATGTTCCAGGAACTGTATTTCTTATTGAATCTGACATGTGCATCGGTGATCTCGAGAATGCTTGAATATGGCAGCGTGAGTAGTTCCTGATTCATCGGTGAAACATGAAAATGCGGGAGGATGGCATAGACCGGTTGGCGCGAAGTACCATCACAGAAGAGGAAGACATGGTTTCTCCTGTCTCCAAGGTCCCCAGACATCAAGGCTCCGATAACACGTACTTTTCTCCCGAGCATGCGCGAAAGAGAAGACAACCGGGTGAATGATGAAACGCTCTCTGGTGAAAAACAATGTCGTGTTCTGTCATCTTTTACAAGAACCGCATAGCTGAACTTTATATCGGTATTCAGGAACCGAAACGCATCATGGTCACCAGCCAGAGCCTGCATGAGGCGGGTCGGGGGGATTGAAGGTTTTTGGACAAAACTCCAGCACTGTTCTGCAGCACAACGGCGTTTCCCGATGGATGTACAGGGGCTGTGTACATGGAGATCAGGGCCGGTTGCCGCTTGTACCATCTTCCTGAGTTCGGTGGAGTTTCTCAGTTCGGCTGGCTCGATAATAATCATGCATCCCTTTGGTGCGAGGATCCTGGAAGCTTGTTTCAAATATTCCGACCGCTGTTCGGGAGTCTCCTGCACCAGCTCATTAGTCACGTTCTGAAGCACAATCAGATCAACAGAAGAGGGGAGCAGGAGCGTCTTGATATCTCGAAGATCCCCGTTTGTCACCGGATATGCCGTGATCCCGGATTCATTGTCTGGGAATTGAGAAATAAAGTATCGGTAGCATTCCTGGAACTCTTCAGATCGTTCAAGAGCAAAGAGTTCAGCTGAAAATGCTGGTATGGCACGGGAGATGGCAGAAATCGCAAGTGAAACCACCCCCGGTCCTGAACCTATATCAAGCACCCTTGCACTATTCGGGATAAGCCCGTCTTTTATAAGCATCAGGAATGCATGCTGGAATTGTGTGAAATACACTGGCGCATGGTAAGCCAGGTATGCAAGGACCGCATACCCTTTCCGGTACCCAATCCTCCGTGAATCCTTCTCGCTCCAGTACTGACCTTTCTGTTGCATGATCCCGGTCCTGATTCTCTGTAGGACCAGGGGGTCATCCCAGGATTTTCCCGTTTTATACTCAATGTAGTGCTGCGTAAGCTCCTGCAGTTTTTCAGATTCAAGTCCCTGCCTGATTTGTCCACTCAAGGACAAGGCAAAGGAGGGAGAGAGGATGAGTGGCTTTCGGTGAGAAATTCCAAATATCCAATAATCACGACCGGTTCCACGCCATCCAAGAGAAAGACGGGAGAGCGTGGGGAGCAGTGCTACCAAAAGAGGACCAAGCTCTTCTCCCGGACAATAGCTGTCCCTGAATTCACGGAGGGAGAACTCGTGATGGAACCTTGCATAGGATTCAAATTTTTCTAAAACACCCTCCCGGATCATGCAAAAAGATAGGATTGACCGGGGATTATCTTTTGGGAAGAGTACCGGCATAAATAAGGAACCATTATGGGCTGACTTGCCCACTCCTCCTTCTGGATCTGGTGGATGAATGGCACAGAAATATATGCTTTCAGAGGATGAAGGATATCGATTCCTTCAGGAATTCGGCATTCCCGTACCTGATCACGCCGTAACACAAAACATCCAGGAAGCACGGGCGGCAGCTGCTTGGATAGGATATCCTGTTGTGCTCAAGGTTGTCTCCCCGTCTATTGTCCATAAAAGCGATGCCGGAGGAGTGGTCGCCGGAATCAAGACGGAGGAAGGACTTGAGGAGGCATTCAATGGCATCTTCAGGAATGTGAGCGCTCAACGGCCGGATGCGTCCATTTCTGGTATCATTGTTGAGAAGGAATTGTCAAAAGGCCTTGAACTTTTTATCGGAGGTAAGACCGATCCTGCCTTTGGCCGCGTGCTTTCCTGTGGACTTGGGGGAACGACTATTGAACTGTTCAGGGATTTTTCACTCCGGGTGCTCCCGGCGAGTAGAGCGCATATCACTGATATGATCCGGCAGCTCCGGAGTTATCCCCTCATCAGGGGATACCGGGGAAAACCCCCTCTTGATGAAGAAGAACTGATCCGCTGTCTTGAAAATGCCGCGAGGATGTTTGAGAGCGGGCAGATCAGTGAATTCGATATCAATCCGCTGATCCTCTATGAACATGGTGCCTGTGCAGTCGATGCCCGAATATACCGGGAAAGCGGCAGGGATTCTTCCATTATGGAGAAGACAATCCTCGATCCAGACCTGTTCCATCCCCGATCGATTGCTGTCATTGGTGCCTCAGCGGATCCAAAGAAGATCGGGTATGCCGTATTCAGAAATCTCCTTCCGTTTCCCGGGAAGCTCTTCCCAGTGAATCCGAACCTTGGGGAGCTACTCGGGCGTCCTGCATATCAAAGCGTTTCCGCTATCCCTGACGAAGTTGATGCTGCCGTCATTGCCGTTCCTTCAATCGCTGTACCTGGTGTTATTGAGGAGCTGGCTGTACATGGTACGAAGCTTGCCATCATCATCTCATCAGGTTTCCGGGAACTGGGGGAGGAAGGAAGACGGATGGAAGAGAAGATCAGGGATACCGCCCGGAAAGCGGGTATGCGTATCGTGGGACCAAACTGCCTCGGTATCGTGCTCCCTCACCTCAAGATCAATACAACGTTTGACCCGACCACCCCCCGGAAAGGAAATATTGGATTTATTTCACAAAGCGGAGCGGTCATTACCACCATTGTTGACTGGAGTGTCCCGGAAGAGATTGGCTTTTCTGTGATATTCAGTGTTGGAAACCAGGTCGATCTCGGCTTTATTGATTTCATCAGGTTTGCAGCAGCCGAGCCTGAAACAAGGGCGATCATCCTGTATATTGAGGAGATAAAAGATGGTGTGTCGTTTCTCCATGAACTGAAGGAAACAACAAAGTCAATCCCGGTGATCACGCTCAAGTCAGGTTCTTCGAAGCATGGGAAAAAAGCCGCCGCTTCCCATACCGGCTCTCTTGCCGGAGATTATGAAGTGTATCAGGCAGCGTTGACACAAGCCGGGGCAATACCTGTTTTTTCGTTGCGGGAGGCATTTGATGTAGCGGAACTGCTGGTGTCTGAAGGTTATCCGAAAGGGAACCGTGCTGTTGTGATCACGACTGCAGGTGGATTTGGCGTTCTGGCATCCGATTATGCAGAATGGTTTGGCGTCATGCTCCCTTCGCCATCTCCAGGTCTTCTCCAGGAACTGGACCGGTTTCTCCCCAGATTATGGAACCGGGATAATCCTCTTGATATCATTGGAGATGGAGGAGCGGACCGCTTCGCCCGGGTCTTTGATATTCTGATCAGGTTTCAGAATGAATGGGATATCGCCATGATCATCGCCGTCCCTTCCGCAGTGCTCGATCCTACCCAGCTCGCCCTTGAGATTACACGATTCTCCGCTCATACAGAGAATGTGGTGATTGGATGCATGATAGGGGGTGAATCGATGAAAGGCGGCCTGGGAGTCCTCCGCAACAATCATATCCCCAATTATGATGACATCGAGAATGCCTTCAAAGCAATCGGGAGGAGCCTCGTTGCAGTGAGAAACAGGGCTAATCAGGACGAACAATTGTGATACTCTCGTGCCACTCCCATCATTTGCAGATCGACCTCACTGATGGTAACGGAATGGAGACGGGGTGCATATTCGGTGGTTACCCCTATTATTTGAAAATTGCTTCCCCTCTCCTGTTTTATGTCTCAATCAGTCATTTATTATTGTTTTCAGGAGCCGCGCGTCCTTGCGGGTGAATTTTGTGTGAAAATACATTACGTACCGGTGAGGACTGAAGCAGGTTCCTTCCCCGGGACTCGAGAGCCCTTCGGGGGGGGAGAATGAAAAAGGGCCTTTTCTGGCAGTGTAACCTCTCTTTTCTGAATATGACTGACGCTTACCAACCTTTTTCTGCAAGCACAGCGGGGGCACTACTCAAAAATCTCGTACCGTTCGATATCGATCTGGGTAACCAGAACCTGTTCGATATCATCCATCAGTCCTTTGATGGACTGGTATCGATCGGCCGGATCTTTTTCGAGGCATTTTGCGACGATACCATCAAATAACCTCGCAGACGGATTGAGATCCGAGGGAGGGGGAGGTGTGTCATTGAGGATTCGAACGCTCACCCGTGAGATGTCATCCCCTTCGAACGGTAATTCCGCAGTGAGCAGCTCGTAAAAAACCACGCCCAACTGGTAAATATCTGTTCTCTGGTCAGTATCGCCAAACTTGCCCGGGGTTATCTGTTCGGGCGCTGCATACGAAAGCGAGAATCCGGTGATGGTAGGCAGCATGCCCGTCCCCATCACCTTGCTCATGCCCCAATCGGTGATCCGGGGGATACCAGCTTCGGTCATGAGAATATTCTGGGGCTTGATATCCCGGTGGATAATCCCCTGGGAGTGAGCGTATGAAAGGCCATTTGCAATATCGCGGATTATCCTCGCGGCATCACCTGGCGCGAGAGGCTTCTGGAGGTCTGCAAGGGAAGAACCGAGATACTCCATCTCGACATAAGGGACGGGGAGAATATTGACTTCGTGAATTTTAACAATGTTTTCATGGGAGAGATCTTCCCATGCCTTGATCTCTTTCATGAAACTCTTTCCTGAAGTCTCATTGAACTGGACGGGTATTTTAAGGGCAACCTCGTCCCCGGTCTGATTATTTATTGCCTTAAAGACGCGTGCAACTCCCCCCATCCCGATAAGCTGGGGATCACTGTATTTTTCAAGAAGTTCTTTGGGAAAGGACGTTGGAATTGTCGGAGACCGTGGAGCAATGATTGTTTCTGTTGGTAATACGGGATTTTCAGCAACAGGCATGGCACGAAGGTCCCTGGATTCCCGGCGTGACACCACAGCTCCTGCCAGTGCACAGGAAAATATGATAAGTAACGGCAGCCGGTACTCCACTTTCGTGGCGATCAGGGCAAGTGCTGCAATAAATACCCCCATAAGTGAGAGGAGGAGATGGCCAGAGACCGTGTATTTCAATGACCTTGACAGGAGGGTTCCGACAGTAAGAACAAGCCCAGATATCACCAGATATGCTGACACAGGAAGCAGAATCGAGATGAAAGGAGGAATAGTGTTACTCAGTAAGCCGGAATGATAAGTATAGAAGCCTGCTCCGATAATTCCCGCAACAATCCCCAAGTAGAATAATCCTGTAGTCATTTTCCTCTGTGTTCGGAACTGAACGGGTGGCCTGGGTTGGATGACGGTATCAGTTATCAGGGGAACAAGACAAAGCCCCCCGCTAAGAAGAATGACGATAAAAGGGTTCAGCTTCCCGGGAATCGTGGGGAAGTAAGAGAGTGCGGTGTTGTTTCCTCTGCCGGTCCCATTTATTTCAATGGTGACAGGATCCGTTGTCTGATCGGAGTTTGGCATGAGGATATTCGTTTCATTCAGAGAGGGAACAGTCGTTACTTCTCCTGAGGTTCCTGGCGTGTTTGTAGTAAGTGTGGTGATGGGAGAGGGAGAAGCTGACGGGGTAGTGGTTGCAACAGAAGTAGAAGAAGTGCCGGGAACGGTAGTCGGTATGGTGGTAGGCACGGTCGTTGTTGTCTTTGTGGGGGAGGCAGTTGTTGTCGTTTGAATTGTAGTCGTGGTCGTCGGAACGGTAGTGGTCGGTATCGTAGTGGTTGGAACGGTAGTGGTCGGTATCGTAGTGGTTGGAACAGTAGTGGTCGGTATCGTAGTGGTTGGAACGGTCGTGGTCGGTATCGTAGTGGTTGGAACGGTCGTGGTCGGTATCGTAGTGGTTGGAACGGTCGTGGTCGGTATCGTAGTGGTTGGAACAGTCGTGGTCGGTATCGTAGTGGTTGGAACGGTCGTGGTCGGTATCGTAGTGGTTGGAACGGTCGTGGTCGGTATCGTAGTGGTTGGAACGGTCGTGGTCGGTATCGTAGTGGTTGGAACAGTAGTGGTCGGTATCGTAGTGGTTGGAACGGTCGTGGTCGGTATCGTGGTGGTTGGAACGGTCGTGGTCGGTATCGTGGTAGGAGGCGGGGTTATGGGAGTCAGAGCAACCATTGGTATGGCAGAAACCTCCCCCTTGTTCACGATAATCTGAGTACTCCATGGGATATACCCTTTTAATATGAGCTCGACCGTCCTCGTGCCGACCGGTATATTGTCTATGATAAGAGCATCCCGTGCCTTGGTCCTTCCCACATACTGGCTGTCGATATAGACACTCGCACCTGCCGGATCTGAACTGATCGAGAGAGCCCCAGTAAGGGGGGAGAATCGTGCACTGATGACGTGATTGGAATTCACATTGTAAAACGTATACACAGACCTTGCACCGATAGAGACTCCGTTGACAACCACATCTGCAATCTCGTAACTGGTATCCGGGATGATGGTAAAAATCTGGGTGCCGCCTGCTGGGACAAGAACTTCATCAGCCGGAACGATCGAGCCACCGGTTCCGGCATTTGCTATGATCACGTAATAATCTGCAGCCGAAGCTGTTCCAATGAACAATCCGGTAAGAATAATAACAAGGACAAGAAGCAATGCCGGCGTAGTCTTCATAGCGGATTCTTTGAGAGATATTAATCGCTGTCTGGCAGTATGATCAGGAGCCGGGCACCTTTTGCACCCTTTGCAAGCTCAATGAGATCGCCATCATGAAGGATTGCTGGTTGCTTTTTTTGCAACTCGGTACTGTTCAGAAACGATCCTCCTGCGCTTCCCCGGTCTTCAAAGATAAAATTAGTACCCTCCATTTTAATGATAGCATGTGGCTTTGAAATTCGACTCACCGAAGAATATTCGGATGAAAGTACAACATCGCCCTCAACCGGCTGATACGAAGGATCAATCCTTCCTACCCGGGATTCACAATCCTCGAGAATATAAAGTTTCCCATCGTCAGGTCCTCCGAGTAGGATAGCCATCGGTTTATGCCCGGCAATCTCATCCTCTACCGCGTCCCTTACATCCTCCAGTTTTTTCTTCAGCCCGGCATCATCAATATTTATCCGGAGGTTGGAGAAGATACCCAGGTTCCGGACAATAACTTCCATTGCCCCTGGAACAAGTGAATATTTCCATACAGGATGAACCCCCTTTGAAGTCTGCTGTCCGAGTCCTACCTCCTTCCGGATAAGCCCCATGCTGATCAGTTTATCCAGATGTTTCTTTGTATTCTCATAGCTTGTATTGATCTCAGATGCAATCATCCGCACATCTTTTGGCCGGCGTTCGAGGATTTTCAATATCTTCAGGCGTTGACTATTTGAAAGAACTTCAAGATATTCAGACAGTTCGTTATAATAATCTGGCGCCTGCTCAAGCACAATAGTCTTAAACTCTTCGTGCTGGTCGACCATCAAGCCTGCCTCTTCTATAGTAAGTCGTCCTGCTCAATCAAAAACATTCTCCGCATAGTCTATTCAATCATATAACCTGCTGGTTCATCCAATCGATTTTGTGAGAGCATCAGAATACCAGAGTATTTTTTTTCCCAGCCTCAAAATATCTTTAGAACAAACCAGGAAAAGAACAAGTAAATCAGGATTGAAATGAAATCATACCTGAAAGATATCAATGACATTGAGGAGTCAGCCCGGTCTGTACAGAAGCTGATGAAAGAACGTTATGATTGTGGCGGTTCTTCTCAAAATCCTCATCCGATCTGTACAATCGCAGGCGCGGATGCTGCGTATGGGGAAGGATATCGAATCGGAGTTGTTGTGCTATTCTCCTATCCTTCCCTCGCAATCATTGGACATGGATATGCGAAACGGGCTGTACAGTTTCCTTATATCCCGGGATTGTTTGCATTCAGGGAACTCCCTCTGATAATAGCAGCGTACGAGAAAATTGGGTTAGTCCCGGATCTCCTTATGGTAGAAGGCCATGGCTACGCCCATCCGCAACGGTATGGGTATGCTTGTCAGGCAGGGGCGATTCTCGGGATACCCACCATCGGGATTGCAAAACGCCCCATGCGCGGTGACATGGAGAAACATCCGGGAAATGAGCGAGCTATGCACCAAGAAATTCTCATGGGAGGAGAGGTGACAGGGATGGCATTGAGAACACGGAAGGGGTCACCTCCGGTATATGTTTCAGCGGGATATCAGACTACTCTTCATTTTGCCTGTCGGATGGTGCTCGAGACAACGCGAATGCATCACCTTCCGGAGCCGGTATGGGCGGCCGATCTCCTTTCAAGAAAGTATCTGAATCTCCTCTGACAAATGAGGGATATATATATCGCTACCTGAGTATCATGAAAAAAATCCCTCAACCACTTCTTACGCTTCGGCAGGCTCTCCAGGTTCATTCTTCTTTGGGCGTTCCGGCTTGACATACGTGATGGTGAACGTTTCCAACCCGCTATGGGTGATGACCGCAGGTGAATAATTCCCCTCCATGGTGAGGCAATGAACCGGACAGACTTCAATACACGAATTGCAGACTACACAGCGGAGCCGATCAATCGTCCATGTCTTTGCATCCTTATCAACACAGAGTGCCTCTGCAGGGCATTTCTTCATGCACATCCCGCAGGAGATACACCGGGTGACATCGATCACCACATGCCCCCGCGAGAGGGTCGTCATTTTACCCGGCCGGGCAGGATACATCAGCGTTGCAGGCCTGCTTATCACCGTTCTTATCGCTGTTTTTGCCATCTCAAAATATCCCATCGTACTCACCGCTCCATGCAGCCGATACAGGGATCGATGCTGAGGACAATCACAGGGACATCAGCCAGTTCGCACCCCTGAAGCATTTTCACAAGAGGAGGTACATTGGTGAGGGTGGGGGTCCGTATCCGCGAGCGAACAAGATGTTTTGTGCCATTTCCTTTCAGATAATGAACCAGTTCGCCCCGCGGCTGTTCGGACCGGGAGAAGTACTCCCCGTCAGGGGTCCCTTTCACTTTCACCTCAATCTCCCCTTCTGGTATCTTTTCCACAGCCTGCCGGATCAGATCGATGGAACTGAAGAGTTCACGGATCCTGACAGCGCAACGGGCATAACAATCCCCTGCTGACTCGGTTGCCGGTTCAAACCGGAGTTCCCGGTAAGCCGCATACCCCGTTTTCCTGAGATCGATTGCTACACCGCTTCCCCTCGCGGCAGGGCCTGCTGCACCAAGATCGTATGCATCAGTCCGTGACAGAGTGCCTACACCGACCAATCGTGATTTGAGTGAATCATCATGCAGGAATACCTCCGACAGATCACCAAGTTCGGTCTCGAACCCCTTAAGGTCCGCGGCCATTGCTGCAAGCTTCTCGTTGCTTATGTCCCTGCGGACTCCGCCAACCTTACAACTGCCCTGAATCACCCTTCCTCCTGTGGTCTCTTCCAAAACATCCAGAACAAATTCCCTGAGGCGCCAGGAATTCATAAAGAGGTTTTCAAAACCCATCGCATCAGCGAAGAGCCCGAGCCAGAGAAGATGTGAATGGAGCCTTGAGTATTCAGACCAGATAGTCCGAAGATAATGAGCCCTGGCCGGGACTTCAAGGTCCATGATCTGTTCAACTCCCTGGCAATAGGTCATGCCATGGATGAAACTGCATATCCCGCAGGTGCGCTCTGCAATGTATACGTACTCAGTAAATTCTCTTTTTGCGACAAGGGTCTCGAGGCCCCGGTGGATGTATCCGATAGAGGGTACGACATCCACGACTGTTTCGTCTTCAAGCACGAGATCCAGGTGTATTGGTTCCGGCAAAACAGGATGCTGGGGCCCGAATGGGACCACTATTTTCTTTGACATGGACCCTCCCCCTGAAATGTTGGATTGCGGAACGGATAGCGGACTTTCGTCCTGATAAAATTCCCGTTGAAATCAATGTTCATCCCTTTTACTGCAATTCCAAAGAGGTCATGCATCTCATTCTCATACACAAACGCTCCCCAGTACATCCCGCTGATGCTCGGTACTTCGGTGTCGACAGATATGATGAGTCGGAGATTTTCAAACCGGTAATCCTTCTCAAAACTATAATTGATCTCAAACTCATTCCCTACTTTGGTCGCATTCATCTGGACCAGCCGGTAGCCCCCCTTGCGGAATTGTTCTACTTTACCGATCAGGTGTGCAACGGCAATGACCGTAGTGGGCTGCTCTTCGATTTTCATTGGATCCCTCCGCCGAGGGCATCCTTTTTGGCAGCAGGAGTGTTCATTTTGGTTCGTTTCTCCTCAAGAATACTGAGCGATGTGACAATTCCATCAATGATAGATTCAGGCCGGGCTGCACAGCCGGGGACGTAGACATCGACAGGAATTATTTTGTCGATGCCTCCCGAGACATTGTAACATTCACGGAATACCCCGCCCGATGTTGCACAGATTCCCACCGCGACGACGACTTTGGGATCCGGCATCTGCTCATAGATATTTTTTACGACTTCTCTGTTCTGCTCGTTGATGCTCCCGGTAACCACGAAAATGTCGGCATGCTTGGGATTGCCGGTGTTCACGATACCGAACCGCTCGACGTCATACATCGGGGTGAGGCAGGCAAGGACTTCGATATCGCAGCCATTGCAGCTTGATGCGTCGTAGTGAATGATCCAGGGGGAACGTTTCAGATAGGTCATGCCTGGAGCCCTCCAGAAAGGTAGTAAAGGACCGCGAGATTGATGAGCCCCAGCATACCGGCAATGATCCACGCACTTCTCAGGGTAAACTGCCATTTCACCCGACTGAAGGTGTTGTCAATCAGGATCTCCAACAGGTATGCGACAGCTATGGCAAGCAGGGCGATCGGAATACTGAACGCGAAGAACAGGAAGATAAACCCGAGCAAAAATACATATTCATACCAGTGGGCTATCTCAATTTTTCCGAGATTTGGACCGGTGAACTCGGTCGTCACTCCTTTGACAATCTCCTGGTGAGCATGATGGGAGGTGGAGAGATCGAAGGGAGATTTTCGAAGTTTGATCGTCAGGACCATCAAAAATCCGATAAAGACACCAGGCAGGTAGAGGACAATCGGGATGGAAGAGACTACAATATCACTCACAAAAAAGCTTGCCGTCACCATATACATCCCAACTGCTGAAAGGATGATCATCGGTTCATAGGCTATGATCTGGATCAGTTCACGCTCGGCTCCGATGAAACTGTAGGGGGAACTAGAAGCATAGGCCCCCAGTACCAGGAAAATATGGGACAGAGTGAAGGCAAATATGACAAGGAGCAGATCCCCGCCTGCAAAGAACAGCGCCCCCGCAACGAGCATAAAGACGAGGTAACAGAGCGCATACAGATCCTGGCTCCTCGTGACAACGAGGTTCTCCTTCTCAAAAAGTTTCCCAACATCATAAAACGGCTGAAGCAGCGGGGGTCCTACCCGCCCCTGCATGCGTGCGGTGATCTTCCTGTCAATACCTGCCACTAACCCCCCGGCAATGGGAGCGAGCAGGATATATATCAGGCCATAAACAGGAGACATCATAGTATCATCCCCACCAGGACGATCATTGCCAGCAGGATAAGCCCGAACCCAAGTGCAGTTCCGGCCATCAGAAGGCGGTTTTCCCCGAAGAGATCGTTCAGGTAGTAGTTGGACAGGGTGACATCCCTCGTCACTCCCATGGATCCGAGAAACTTCATATCACTACTAGCGGGACGGCCCCCCATGTAAGGGGGTACTTTTCTGGCTCCGTTCCGGGGAAGCAACATTGAAAATGGCATAATCATCAGGAGAAAGAGCATCATTGCCATGATGATGATATTATCCTGCGAGAGTCGAGCTGTCTGACCATATACCGAGAGAACGAATGGTTCAATCAGGGATGATGATATTAGTGGGAAGATCAGGCAGATCAGAACGGTGAGTCCTGCCAGGATATAGAGCACTCCCTTCTTTTCACTTTTCAGGGAGTCCTCCTCTCTCGACACATGGGGGTCGACAGATATGATCTTTCCCATCCATTTAGACCAGAAAAATACCGTTATTGATCCGCCGAAAGCAAGGATTGCCACGAAGATCAGGCCAAATTGTGCTTCGATGAATGCCTCGATCGCCACCCACTTTGAGATCAGCATGCCGAACGGAGCAAGGAACATCCCGGCGATCCCGACCAGCATCATCACAGCAACTTTCGGCATCCGGACGATGAGCCCGGACATGTCCTCGATATTCCTGCTCCCGATCTGATGTTCCACGGTTCCAACGCAGAGGAAGAGGAGTGACTTTGCAATGGCATGGAAGATGATGAGGAGAATTGCAGCCCAGACCAGTTTATAGGTCCCGACTCCGGCACATGCAACAATCAAGCCGAGATTTGCTATGGTCGAGTAGGCAAGCACCTTCTTTGCATTACTCTGCGAGATGGCAATCGCTGAACCAAGCAGGAAGGTAAAACCCCCTACAAGTCCGATGATCAGTCCTTCTGTGGTCCCCGAGAGGACGGGAGCAAACCGTACGATGATATAGACTCCGGCTTTGACCATGGTGCTGGAATGAAGGAGGGCAGAGACCGGGGTAGGTGCAACCATTGCCCCGACAAGCCACGATGAGAAGGGCATGAGGGCAGCCTTGGTAATTCCTGCAAAACTGAGGAGGACGGCGGGAACTAGAGCGAACGCCTGGCCGGAGCTCAGCAGCTGTTCAATGCCAAGAAGGCTCCCGGTTGGATCGGCAATGAGGAGATAGATGATAGCTCCGGCAAATGCGATTCCGCCAAGAAGGTTCATTTCCAGGGCAAGGAATGCATTGTTGGTAGATTCCGATGTCTTGGCGTACCCTATCAGGATGAAGGATGCCAGGGTGGTGATCTCCCAGAAGAAATAGACCCAGAGAAGGTTATTGGAAAAGATGAGCCCGAACATTGCAGCAAGAAACACAAATACCATGAAGAAAAAGATATTCTGCCGATCCGGTATTTCAGGATGATGAGCATGGTACGTCTCCATGTAGGCAAGAGCGTATACACAGATGAGTGTACCGATGATGCCAACAATCGCGGCCATAATAAGCGAGAACTGGTCTATAAAAAGATTGGAAACCTGTTGCACGTCCTTTGCAAGCCAGCCCTCGATCCCGATAAACATGAGGGTCTGGATTGTAATGAGGATAACGGCGAGGTATTTTCTCTGCTTTATGCCCAGATACAAAATGAATCCCGCAATGAGCAAGGAGATAACAGACATGATCTCCGCTGCCGTTTCAAGAGGCACAGAGAACAGCACCAGTCCTGAGTTGAAATAGGTGATGAGCAGGATGATGGTTGCGAGTCCAATAAGTCCGGCTGCAATTTTTACCACCACATTCCGGACCTGCCCGTTTTTGAATGCAAGCAGGAGAAATGCGACAATGGCCGGGAACAGAATGAGGAAAGCCAGTTCTATCATCGTAAAACCATCTATTCCATCAGATTTGAAATTCTTACATCATTAATCATTCTAAACTAACAAGTGATTTATTTTTATCCGAATCTGCTTTAATACCCCCAAATTCGTTCAAAAGGGTACTTCCCGGGACCTTTATGGCGCACTTTTTTAAACTGGAACAGACAATTCAGCCATACCCTGACAAGGAGGGGACTGGAATATGCCCGAAGTATCAAAAACCGAGATAGGACGACGTTTCTTCAAGATGCAGAAAGAGAAGGAGGTTGAAAAAGCAATTGAAAAGATCAGGCAGGCACAGGGATCCGAATGGGGTCTTTATACCCAAAGCGATATAGAAGCACTCAAGCAGGTTCTAGGAAATGTATGGACATTCATAGATCGGGATACCTGGGAACAGATCTCCTTTACCCGGCTTTCCGGTATCGAATTGCGTGAACTTATCCGCTTTGGAAGGGATAGCCAGGATAATATCATCAGCGGCAAGTCTTCTGCGGAACAAAGTATGCCGATCCTGTTAAAAAAGAATTAATAATTTTTTTGGCTTTGTAGAAATCCCCAAATCCTCATTTTACATAGATTTGACCGCAAAAGCCAAGATACGGCGGATGGGGCGAGACCATTTTAGTCACCGCTATCGATTCATCAGATATCACAACTTCCTTTGCCAGTTCATATTATACTTGGAGGACCGGAGCGATCCGGTGGAGCTAGCTGAAGACATCAGTCGCCGTAGATACCGGAAACCAAGTGTTCATAGGTGTCAGGATCTCCAGGAATTTTACCCATGATATTGTCCATGCCCGATCACTACTCCGGCAGTGTCATCGCACTCGGAGATCGGAAGCCTATGTTCTAGACAAAGGGTATGATTCTGAACAGGTCCATCGGCAGATACGGGAGGAACAGGGCGCACATTCCGTTTTACCGGTCCGAGACCGGAAGAGGAAGCGAATTGGAGGAATGTATCGCCGCGAACTCGAATGTTCCTTTGGCCTGAAGTTATATAATCGAAGAGATCTCGTGGAGACTACCTTCTCTGTCTTGAAACGGGAATATGGTGAGAACGTTCGATCGAGGAAGTACCGAAACCAGGTGAAAGAGATTAAGTTTCGTGTGGCATATATTACTTGGAACGAATCTTCAAAAAAGAACTATGTTTTATCCTCCTAGAGGAACTCTACAGAGCCAATTTTTTTAAAGCATCCAGTTAAGTTTGCATCTGCCAGTGCATGGCAAATAATTATATCCCATTTTGTTGTTACCCTTTTAGCTGACAAAGATAAGGGATAATCCTATATCCGGAGGAGCATAGTCGTATGAGATCATACAGGCAATTAACAACGATAATACAGACAATGAGATCAGGAAAATTGAGTGTCAATAAAGAAACCGAACATCTTGTGAGTATCTACGACCGGATTGCCAGAAAAGGCAATAGAGGGAACTCATAATTTCCCGGAAAAGATTGATTGTCTTTAATATACCATGTTCATTTTCCCTATCAATGGAATTAATACAATAACAAGCAGAAAAATACTTCGAGGCTAATTAAAGGAAAACAAAAAAATATCAAGATCCTCTCCAACATATCGGCTGGACATCCTAACTAACCCCTTACGACATCAATATTATCAGTGTTGCGACGACAAAAACTAATATAACGAGAGTTTCAGGAAGAGCTTCGAGAATAATAATAACCCCTGCAGTTTCCGGTTTCTCTGCAACCGTACCTGCACCTGCTGCACCAATTCTAGATTGTGCCCATCCACATGCAATGGCACCACCAAAGAATGCAATACCTGCCCCAATAGGTACTGCCCAGTTTTCCACCATGATATCACCACATCCCGTTAGCAGGTGAAGATGTATCCGACAATTCGCAGTAAATTTCTATGGATGGGGAATTTAGCTTAATTATATATCTTAGCTCTGAGATAGTATTCTTCAACGATGGTATTCAACGGAGTAGTCGAAGATTCATTCCGGTCCATCA
>WBZO01002065.1_pt1 | contig 27825 bp, 24 predicted proteins | sample 5204261 | NCBI WGS metagenome assembly WBZO01 (sample SAMN12412400, study PRJNA552823) | activated sludge metagenome | isolation source: activated sludge from anammox sidestream of wastewater treatment plant... | place: USA: North Carolina | collected 2017-09
ACGAGCGCGACGGAAGGAACGTGTCACGCGAGTACCAAATTCACGTTCGACGATTTTGGAATTCCGCAACCGCGCGTGCCGCGCGTCCTGAGCATCGAAGACACCATCACGCTCGAAGTGGATGTGACGCTCCAAGTATCGCCCTGACGCCAAGCGCTGCGTTCTGAAAAAAAATAAAACCGCCGCGCAATTTTGCGCGGCGGTTTTTTTTATTCCGGTTGGGCGGGTTCTTTGGTATCCAATTCCACGAATTCGCCAGTGACGGTAAAAATAGTGCGCTCGCACAAATTGGTCACGCGGTCGGCGGCGCGCTCTAAATTATGCGCCGCCCACATCAACAAGTTCGCCTGTTCGGTCACGCTCGAATCGGCAATGATGAGCCGCAATAGCGCTTGATTCACTTGTTCAAAGAGCGCGTCCACTTGGTCGTCCTCGCGCGGAATCGCTCGCGCCAACGTCACATCGCGCCGCACAAAGGCGTCGAGCGCGCGGTGCAGCATCTCGCGCGTTTTCTCCGCCATGCGCGGCAAATGCTCCAGCGGTTGAAGCAGCGGCCCCGGTGGAATGCGTAAATTGATTTTGGCGATGCCTTTGGCATAATCGCCGATGCGTTCCAATTCATTCACGTTAAAGAGAATCGCCGCGATGATACGCAAATCGCTCGCCATCGGCTGCTGCGTGGCGACAACGACAAGACATTGCGCTTCAATGTCAAAACGCTGTTGATTGATGGCGCGGTCGCGCGCAATCAACGCGCGCGCGCCGTCCATGTCGCGCTGCGCGAGAATGGCGACGGAAGCGGTGAGCGCGTCCTCGATGGCGCGCGCCATCGTCAGCATTTCATTTTGCAATTGTTCCAGCTCGTGTTCAAATAAATCGCGCGGCATATTTTTGCTCCGTGAATCCGGGCGTCCTTAACCCGCCCGGCCGGTAATATAATTTTCGGTCAAAGTATGACGCGGACGCGTAAATAGCGCGGCGGTCGCGTCCTCTTCGACCAATTTCCCCAGCCAAAAAAAACCGGTGCGGTCCGAAACGCGCGCCGCTTGCTGCATATTGTGCGTGACAATGACGATGCAGTATTTTTCGCGCAGCGTCCGCATCAATTCTTCGATTTCGAGCGTCGCCTGCGGGTCGAGCGCCGAACACGGCTCGTCCATCAAGAGCGCTTCCGGCTGCACCGCCAACGCGCGCGCAATGCACAAACGCTGCTGCTGCCCCAGCGACAAATGGAGCGCGTCTTGCTTGAGCTGGTCCCGTACTTCGTTCCATAAACCGACCTGCCGCAAACTCGCTTCGACGAGCGCGGGCAACTCTTTGGGTTTGTGCGTATTCAAAATGCGCGGCCCAAACGCGACATTATCAAAGACCGATTGCGGAAACGGATTCGGACGTTGAAACACCATGCCGACGCGCGCGCGCAAGCGCGTCACGTCGAGCGTAGGCGCCAGGATATTTTCCCCGTCCAATAAAATTTTGCCCTCGACGCGCGCGCCCGCAATCGTATCGTTCATGCGATTGAGGCAGCGCAAAAAAGTGGACTTGCCGCAGCCCGACGGTCCGATGAGCGCCATGATTTTGCGGTCTTGGATTTCCAATGAAATGTCAGCCAAGACCTGTTTGCTGCCGTAAAAAAAATTCAGCTGTTGAACCGAAATTTTTGCCATGTCTCAACCGAACCGTCCCGTCACATAATCTTCGGTGCGTTTGTCGCGCGGCGTCGTAAAAATTTCGCGCCCCGGACGCGCTTCGATCAATTTACTTTGCAGAAAAAACGCGGCATCGTCGGCGATGCGCGCGGCTTGCTGCACGCTGTGCGGAATGATAATGATGGTATAAGTTTTTTTCAGTTCTTGCAATGCCGCCTCCACTTTGCCGGTCGAAAGCGGGTCCAGCCCCGACGTCGGTTCGTCGAGCAGCAAAACTTCCGGCTCTAAAGCGAGCGAACGCGCAATGCACAAACGCTGCTGCTGTCCGCCGGACAAGGCGTTCGCCGGCGCATCTAAACGGTCGCGCACTTCATCCCACAGCGCGGCTTGGCGCAAACTACGTTCGACGATGGGAGCGAGCCGTCGCGCGTCGCGCACGCCCGCGAGCCGGGGCCCATACATCACATTTTCGCGGATGGTCCCCGGCAGCGGCAGGGGCAGCGCAAACACCATGCCGACGCGGCGGCGCAATTGCGCGACGTTCGTTGCGGGCGCGTAAATATCTTTGCCGTCCAACAAAATGCGCCCGGTCATGGCGGTTCCGTCCGTCAAATCGTTCAAACGATTAATGAGCCGCAGCAGCGTCGTCTTGCCGCCGCCCGCCGGTCCAAAAAAAACCGTGATGCGCTGCGGCGCAATATCGAGCGTGATATTTTGCAGCGCTTGCGCGCCCGCATAGGCGTACGAAAGATTTTCGATCCGGATTTTGGGTTCAGGCATTGGAAGTAGGTTGAAAGTTGAAAGTTAAGTTGAAGGTTGAAAGTTGAAGGTTGAAAGTTGAAGGTTGAAAGTTGAAAGTTGAAAGTTGAAGGTTGAAAGTTGAAGGTTGAAGGTTGGAAATTCAAATTGAGTTGAAAATCGAAAATCGAAAATCGAAAATCGAAAATCCGAAATCCGAAATCCGAAATCCGAAATCCGAAATCCGAAATCCGAAATCCGAAATCAAAAATCCCTTCTCTCTCACCACTGTCTCCGCTTGCGGAAATGGCGGCGTAGTAATGTCGCGGTTAAATTCAGCGAGAGCGTCAAGGTCATTAGAACGAGCGCGGTGCCATATTGGATTTGCAGCGGCATGCCCGGAACTTGGGTGCTGATGACGTACAAATGATACGGCAGCGCCATCGTTTGGTCGAAAACTGATTGCGGCAAACGCGGCAGATAAAACGCGGCGACGGTGAACAGAATCGGCGCGGTTTCGCCCGCCGCGCGCAGCAAACCCAAAATGACGCCCGTGATAATGCCGGGCAGCGCTTGCGGCAAAATGATTTTGCGAATGCCTTGCCAGCGCGTGCCGCCCAAACTCGCGTTCACGGTGCGAAATTCGGTCGGCACGGCGCGTAACGCTTCTTCCGACGCGCTGATAATGACGGGCAAAGTCATGAGCGCCAGCGTGAGCGAACCCGCCAAAATCGAAACGCCCAAGCCAAAAAATAATACAAACAAACCGAGACCGAATAAACCGTACACGATGGAAGGAATGCCCGCGAGGTTGATGATGGCGAGCCGGATGGCGCGCGTAAAAGCCGTGTCGCGCGCATATTCGGATAAATAAATCGCGCCGCCGACGCCGAATGGAATCGCAAACAGCGCGACGCCGAGCGTCAATAAAATTGTGCCGACGATGGCGGGCAAGATGCCGCCCGCGCGCATTCCGGCGCGCGGCATCCCAAATAAAAATTCCCAACTGATAGCGCCGAGACCTTGCGCAATGATATTGCCAATGACGAGCAAAATGGGAATGACGACGACGAGCGTCATGGCGGCAAGCGCGATAAAGCCGAGCCGTTGCTGCGCGTAACGATTCATCGCAATCCTCCGCGGCGGCGTTTTGCCAAAATCGCGGGCGCGGCGGCGAGATTAATCAAAAAGGTCAGCGCGAACAATAAAATGCCAATGAAAAATAAAACGTGATAATGGACGCTGCCCGCCGCGACTTCGCCCATCTCTGCCGCAATCGTCGCCGTCATGGTGCGTACGGGCAAAAACAGCGAGCCAAGCGTCGTCGGCATACGCGCGGCATTGCCCGTCACCATCAAAACCACCATCGTTTCGCCCAGCGCGCGCCCGATGCCCAACATGATTGCCGTCAGGATGCCGGTGCGCGCGGCAGGCACGCTCACGCGCCAAATCGTTTCCCAGCGCGTCGCGCCCATCGCCAGCGCCGCATCGCGATAACTTTTTGGCACAGCGTCGAGCGCATCTTCGGCGACGCTGACCATCGTCGGCAGCGCCATGTACGCGAGAATGAGCGCGCCGGTGAACGCGGTCAAACCCGTCGGCAGCTGCAGCGTTTCGCGCAAAAATGGCGCGAGGACCGTCATGCCGAAAAAACCGAGGACGACCGACGGAATGCCCGCCAACACTTCAATCAGCGGTTTCAAAATTTCACGCGCCCATTGCGGCGCCACTTCGCGCACATAGACGGCGGTGGAAAGGCCAAGCGGCAGCGCAATGAGAATCGCCGTGACGGTGACGAGCAGCGAACCCAGAAACAGCGGCATCATGCCGTACAAATCAAACGTCGGATACCAACGCGTGCCTAAAAAATTATCGGGCGCGACCTCGTTCAACGCGGGCAGACCTTGCTGCAAGAGAAAAGCAAAAATCAGAATGACGAAACCAATCGTCGAAAAACCAGCGATGCGAATAATTGCGCCAATGATAAATTCATTCCAAGCGATGCGTTCGGACAAAATGCGACTCCTCGTAAAAACTCAAGCTTTCCGCGCGGTCTCGTGCCGCGCTGGACGCGACAAATCATCGTCCCGCCCTCACTGTCGCGGCACGAAACCCAGCGGCGCAATCAACGCTTGGCCTTGATGCAATACCCAATCCAAATACGCTTTGACCGCGCCTTGCGGTTCGCCGGCGGTGTACATGTACAGCGGCCGCGCAATCGGATACGCGCCCGTATTGACCGTTTCGACTGAAGGCAGCACAAATTCGCTCGCGGCATCGCGCGCGATGCCGAGCGTTTTTTGGTCGGGCGTGACATAGCCCAAGCCGTCATAACCGATGGCGTTTGGATTCTGACGCACTTCGGCGCTGATGCCTTCCGATGAGGGCATTAAAAGCGTTTCCGGCGAAAATAGCAATTGACTTTGCGCGTCGCCTTGCCGAATGACGTTCTCTAAAAAATAAACATACGTCCCGGAATTGGATTCGCGCGAAAGCAAAACGATGGGGCGGTCCGCGCCGCCGACCGCGCGCCAATTTGTAATTTTGCCGGTGTAAATGTCCGCGAGCTGCTGCCGCGTCAAGCCGTTCACCGGATTCGACGGATGAACGACCACCGCAATCGCATCGCGTGCGACGACAAATTCTTGCGGCGCGCGTCCGTTCTGCCGCGCCGCGTCCAATTCCTCCGGTTTCATTTCGCGCGACGCGTTGGCAAGGTCCACTGTGCCGTTAATCATTGCCGCGATGCCCGTGCCGGAACCGCCGCCGGTGACGCTCAAGCGGACGTCGGGATGCAGTCGCATGTACTCTTCCGCCCACGCCAGCGCGAGATTCACCATCGTATCGGAACCCATGTTTTCGATGACGATTTCGGCGGGCGGCGCGTTTTGGTTTTCGCCGTGTCGCGCGCCGCCGCAGTTGAGCAGCAGCGCGCTCAAGACGAGCAGCAGCCCGACCGCGTGCGGAAATTTTTTGGATGCGACGCGCATTACCTCACTCCATTCCTCATGCCGTTTTCGGCGGAATCGCGCTCTAGAACGCGGACGACGCGCGTAAAAAATAATTCGCGCTCTGGGTGTGAACGCGAATTATTATATGCGTAATTTCTTGTACAGCGGTTATTTTACAAATTCTACTTGCTATTTCGTCGTGAAACTCCACCATGCCGACGCGCGGCAACCGTTGGCGTTGCACGCGCGCACGCGCCACACAAATTTTGTTTTGCCCGCCAAAGTCTGCGTCGTGAACTGTGTGGCGGTGAGATTGTTGGCGGATTGAATCGGCGCGCCGCTGGCTGAATTTTGCTTCACTATGATTTTGTAATAGGTCGCGCAGGAGGCGGCGCGCCATTTCAGTCGCACCGCGCCCGCGGCAACGCTTGCGCCGTTGACCGGTCTGCGAAGGATGGGCTTGGACGGTTTTCCCGCGCAGGGCGTAGCGGCAGTTGGAATGGTCGGCGTCGGCGTCATGGAAGGAATTTCCGTTGCCGTCGCAGCGCTTGTTGCCGTTGCCGTCGCGGTGCGCGTTGCTGTCGCCGTCGTGGTGCGCGTTGCTGTCGCCGTCGCGGTGCGCGTTGCTGTCGCCGTCGTGGTGCGCGTTGCTGTCGCCGTCGCGGTGCGCGTTGTCGTCGCGCTCGGCGCAGCCGTACCATTCACCACAAACAGCGTGATGGACGACGCGGGAAAAGCGGCGCTGAACGCGCCGTTTGTAATGGTCTGGTCGGCTTGCGGTACAATCGCGTTCAAGTTCGCGCCGCTGTAACGCCAGACTTGGGCGATGGCGTTGGCGCTTTCATTCAGCGTAACTTGCGCGCTCGTGGCGCCGTTATTCTTGTTAATGACAATGAACGTGAGCGCGTTATCGTTTGTGCGGCGCGCGGCGTAAATAGCCAATTGCGCTTGGTCGCTGCTCGTCGCGGGCAAACTCGTATCGCCGAATTTGTGACTCTGCCCGTCGTAATTGCGATAGATGCGAAAGGCATAGGCGCCGGGTTCGTTCATTGTCGGCGGGTCCCACAAGGTCGCGAGGTCCAATTGTTCGCGTCCGAAAATGCCCAGCGCGTCCGCTTGCGCGAGCGCGCCGTTGATGTGGTCGAGCGCGCCCCAATTGTATTCCGTCATGGCAAGTTTGGTGCCGGGATAATGCGCGTCGCGCCATGCGCGCATGCGCGGAATTAAATAAACCGGTTCGTTAATCCAACTTTCGTCGGTATAAGTTGGGTCCCACAGCGAACGGGTGGAACGCAAACGTAACGCTTGCGTCGCCGCATTGCCCGCGCCGGCAAGCGAAACGCCGTTCGCTTGCGGATAATAGTGCAAATCCATATAGTCGAGAATCCGCACGCCGTTTTGTTGTTCGTACGCGCGCATTTGGTCGAGATACCATTCGATGAACGGTTGTCCGCCATGCGCGTTGCGGTCCGGCGGATTGTTCCACCAACTGCCGCCTGCCGCCCAATCTTGCGCGGACCAAAAATATGCGGTCCAACCCCACAAAGCGGGCCCCAATGTTTTTGCCGTCGGGTCGGCTTGCTTGATGGCGGCGGCGTATTGATACGTGCGGTCGCGCAATTCGTCGTACGAGGTCGGCGTCGGATGAACGTCGCGATGCGTATCGTCCCACAGCATCGGTTCGTTGTCGAGATTGTAAAATTTTACGCCGCCGTGCGCCGCGTCGCCGTAATTGGTTTTGAGATGCGCGATCCAGTCTTGAACAAATTGCGGCGTGATGGCGACGCTCGTATCCTGCGGGTCGTTGTTGGTCATTGGATTGCCGTTGGGCAAAATGCCGTTGCCGCAATCGGGCCGCCACGGGTCAACGCTTTGCTGCGCGCCATATTTTGCCACGCTAAAGCCGCAAGCATACGCGCGCGCTTTGGGCGTCCAACCGATGAGCGGCATCGTCAAAATCGTCTTGGTATTGGTGCGGCGGTCTTGATCTACAAATTTATCGGACATAGAACCGTTCGGCAGCGCGGCAGGATTGGCGTTGTTTTCGGGAATGTTTTCAAAATACCAATCCATCGCGTGATTGGCGGTATCGTTTTGCCAATTGTAACGCGTTGTCGCGTTGCCGCCCATGCGGCGGACGGGCAGCGCAAGGTCCGCCGCCAAATTTTCGTCTGCGAAATTCATGCCGTAAATATCATCGCTGATGGCGTGCCCCAGCGCGGTTGTATTCACATTCAACGTCAAGCCCGTAATCGGTGTGGGCGACGGCGCGGCTCCGGCGACCAATTCCACGCTGTCGAGATAAAAAGTCGGTTGCGCGTTACTTTGAGCGCTCTGCCACGCGACATTGTTGAGCGTCGCGTTTTGCATCCCCAACGCGGAAAGCGGAATCGTGACGACCCGCCACTGATTCGCGACCGGTCCGCCCGCGAGATAGGTATTCAACTCGACGCCGTTTGACGGAAAACTCGTGCCGCTGCCGGCAAACACCAACATGGTTTGTCCGCCGTTCGCGCCGCCGTGAATCGCAAAGCGCAGCGCGGTATAGCCCGCCGTATCCACGCCTGCGCCGGGATTCACCAACCATAAACCATTCCAGCCCGCGTCGAATGTGACGCGTATAGATTTTGTCCCCGCATACACCGGCGTTGCATTATTGAAATCGCGCTGCGTCCAACTCCAATCTTGAAAATTGTTTTGCAGCGCGTCGTCGTACACCGTTAAATCGCCTGCCGCGTGCAGCGGCGCGGCGGAACGTTCCAAAGCCAGCGCGAGCAGCGCGCATATTGCTAGACTGACAAACAGAGGCGCAAGCGCGAAAAACGATTTCTGTTTCATGAACATGCAAGCTCCTTTGAACCCGTAGGACCAATTTGAAATTTGTCCTACCGCTGCCCACAATTTCATTCGGCGGAGGTGGGCGAGTGTATCTGTTTCAGTTCTTTGGGGCAACGCAGTTTCAAGGTACTGCCAAGTTCGTCGCCTTGTCAATAGTACGGAATGACGCTCGCGTTTTGCGCTATAATTCTGGCGCGATTTTCGCTCCCGTTTCGCCATCGCTTATGACGCCTGAATTTCTCATTGAACATTTCCGACTCGAACCCTTGCCGGTGGAGGGTGGATTATTTCATTTGTATTATCGCAGCGCGGAAACCGTCGCCGCCGCCGCATTGCCGCCGCGTTACGCGCGCGCCAAAAATTTGGGTAGCGCGATTTTGTATTTGCATCTTGCCGCCGAACGCGCCGCCGCGCGCGAAACGCATCCAAGCGCGGCGCCCGACCATCCGCCGCAACCGCCGCCGGTTTCGCTGCTGCATCGTTTGACGACGGACGAAATTTATCATTTTTATCGCGGCGACCCCGTGACGCTGCTGCTCTTGTTTCCCGACGGTCATTTTGAAACGCGCGTGTTGGGCGCGGAATATGAAAACGGCCAGGCGCCGGTGTGCGTCGTTCCGCGCGGCGTATGGCAAGGTTCGTGTTTGCAAGACGGCGGGCAATGGGCGTTGCTTGGCTGCACGCTCGCCCCGGCGTACGACGACCAAGATTTTGAATTGGGCGCGCGCGATGCCTTGTGCGCGCAATATCCCGACGCGGCAGACCTCATCCGTCGTTTAACTCGGCCGTGAGGCAATCTTTAGCCGTCCATCTTTTTTTTGAAAGGAAACTATGAAGCGCAAAATTCCGCCCGTTGCCGCGCTATTTGATTTTACCGACAAGGTTGTAATTGTTACGGGCAGCGGCAGCGGTTTGGGGCAGGGCATCGCGCGGCGTTTCGCGGAAGCGGGCGCGCGCGTCGTCGTAAATTATTTATCGAGCCAACGCGGCGCGCGCAAGACGGTCGCGGCAATTCGCGCGCGCGGCGGTAGCGCGTTGGCGCTCCAAGCCGACGTGACGAATCCTGACGACGTGGCGCGTTTATTTTCGGAAACGGCGCGCGCGTTCGGACGCGTCGAGGTGTTGGTCAACAACGCGGGCATATATCCGTCCGCGCCGCTTTTGGATTTGACGCCCGCGCAGTGGGATCAAGTGGTGGACGCCAATTTACGCAGCGCGTTTCTTTGCACGCAAGCGTTTGCGCGTCAAGCGGTTACACAAGGCGGGGCGATTGTGAATATCACCAGCATCGAAGCCGAAAACCCTGCGCCGCAGCACGCGCATTACGACGCCGCCAAAGCGGGTATGGCAATGCTTACGCGCGTGGCGGCGTTGGAATTGGGCGCGCACAGGATTCGCGTCAATGCCGTCGCGCCCGGGTTGATTTGGCGGCCGGGCATCGAAAGGGATTGGCGCGCGGGCGTACGACGCTGGCAGCGCGCCGCGCCGCTTTCGCGTTTGGGCATGCCCGAAGATGTGGCGGACGCGTGTTTATTTCTCGCGTCGCCGGCGGCGCGTTGGATTACGGGCGCGAGTTTGACGGTGGATGGCGGCGCGTTGTGTCAGCAAATTTATTAGCGGCGCGCCGCGCGGCAAAAAGAAACGCGGTTCGGTCCACTGGCCCGAACCGCGCTTTGTTTTACGGTTGAAATTCAAATGTCCCCGCATCGCATCGGACTTTGCCGTCGCCGTTGCCGTCAAGGGGCCGCGCGACATTGCGTTGGTCGTGCGCGGTGCATTTGTTTTTTGGCGCCAGGTCAATCGCGGGACTGCTGGCTTTGAGCGCGTGCGTTGGCGTAAAACCGCCGTTGTAATTCAACGCCTTTAGTTTTGGATTGGCGAGCAGAGTGCCGCTTCCGGTCCAATAACTGCACGATTGGTCTGCATAAACGTTATAACCGCCGTCGGAAAATACGCCAATGGATGCGGACCCGCATTGCGGACTTGCGCCATTGTCGTAAATGATGCTGTTGCTAATTTTTACGCTGCCTTGCGCGGCGTAAATCGCGCCGAAATGCGCTTGAGTGTTTTGCGTGATGGTCACATAATTCAAGGTGGCTGTGCCATTGACTTGGGAAATGGCTCCGCCTTGCAGCGCCGTTGCGTTGGTAGTGTTATGGCTAATGGTTACATTGGTCAGCGAGAGCGTTCCGCTATTGCTGTTGTAAATTCCCGGATAGCCGTTAGGCGTGGCGTTGTGATGCAGCGCGCTATCGGTAATCGTCAATGTGCCATTATTCAAAATGGCGGCTCCAAACTGCGCGTCGTTCAATTCAATATCGGTGCGCGTGAGCGTTGCCGTGCCATTGTTCGCCAGCCCGCCGCCCGAGTTGTTTGTGCCGTGATTGCGATACAGTACAACCTGGTCTAGATTGAGCGTGCCGTAATTTACAATTGCCCCGCCGCTATTTGCTTGGTTGTCAATGAGGGTGACATTCTTGGCGGTCAACGTAGCTCCTCCCGCCACAGAGATTCCGCCCCCGCTCGAACCATTGCCGCGCTGGATACGCATTTTATTGAGCTGAACGTTTGCGTATTGCGAAATGGTAAAGACCGTGCCTTGCAAAGCCCCGTCCACAATCGTTTTGCGCGTGCCTTTGCCGCGTAAGGTGAGATTTTTTGCAAGGGTAATGGTTTCAGTGAATGTGCCAGCGCTGAGTGAAATTGTATCGCCGTTTTGCGCTATCGTTTCCGCCGCCCATTTGATAGTTTTGCATGGCTTGGCGACATTGGTGCAGAAATTTAGAAGCGGGATTCCAAAAGCGATTGTGCCGTTACTGCCGGTGGGTGAAACATAACGCGTGGTTGCTTGCGGCGCGGCGTTAGCCAAATGGGGCGGCATCAAGATAAAAAACGCCGCGCTTCCCCACAACAAAGATAGAGCGCCAATGCGCGCGAGAGTTTGCATCCGTTGCATCATAGACCTCCTGAACACAACTTGCAGACTATATTGCAACGCCTCGGGCGTCTGGCTTGGTGTTATTCTGCTTGTTTTTTTGCAGACACTTGCTCTTTTTATTATACACCTCGCGCGCAAGGGTAGAATCTGGTGATTATCCCCGACGCGTAGAAAACATTCTCTACCCCCAACGCGTAGAAAACATTCTCTACCCCCAACGCGTAGAAAACATTCTCTACCCCCAACGCGTAGAAAACATTCTCTACCCCCGACGCGTAGAAAACATTCTCTACCCCCAACGCGTAGAAAACATTCTCTACCCCCAACGCGTAGAAAACATTCTCTACCCCCAACGCGTAGGAAGCGTTCTCTAACGCTGCCGATGTTGCCGATGCGCTTGACCTATTAAACTCGCACGCGTTTTCAAAAACATTTGCGGTCAACGCGCCAGCGTTGTCGCGGCAAAGCGCGCCAAATCTGTAAAGGTCGCTTCGCTCTGCGCTTCGAGCGCGTCTTGCGGCAGCGCCAATAACTCTTCCACGCGCGCGGCAATCTCTTCCAACGCGTGCGGGTCGGCGCGCGGCGCGAGTGCGTGAAACAAATGCGTGTGCGCGTTTTTGCGTTTCATCACTTCTAGCCCGTCGAGAATTTGACGATGCGGCGCGCCTTCCCAAATCGCCAAAATCATACTCTCGCGCAAAAGCCGTTCCACCGGAAACTCATCCAACACGCCCGCGCTGCCGTGCGCTTCCATCGCCCATTTCGCCGTTTGCGCCGCGAATTCGGCGGTGTGATATTTTGCCAGATGCGCGACCAGCCGAAACAAATGATAGCGTTCGGAATAGGGCGGCGTTTCGCGCCACACCTCATCCAATAGCCGCGCGGCGTACCATGCCAACGCGGCTGCGCCGCGCAAAGCGTGCGCGCGCTGTTCGATTTGCGCGCGCATCAACGGCTGCGCGCGCAGCGGTTTGCCGAACGCGACGCGATTTTGCGCGAAATAAATCGTTTCCGCCAACGCGCGCTGCGCGACCGCGACGCTGCCAATGCTGTTGGCTACGCGCGACAAATTCAAGACTTCGAGGATGAGATAAATACCCCATTCGGTTTTGCCGAGCAGATACGCTTCGCTGTCGCGCAATTCCACTTCGCCCGTCGGCACGGAACGCGTCGCGATTTTAGATTTCAGGCGTCGCACAAAATAATTGCGCGTCCCGTCGGCGCGTAACTTGGGTACAAGAAATAACGCGAGGCCCCGGACATTTTGCGGCGCATTTTCCAGACGCGCGGCGACGACGGCGAGTTCCGCGCCCGCGTTGCTGGCAAAAAATTTATCGCCGTCCAAACGCCATTGACCATTGACTTGACGCGCCGCCGTGTCCACATTTGCGCCCAAATCGCTGCCGCCGCGCGCTTCGGTCATCCACGTCGCGCCTTGCCACACCGTATCGTCGCGGCGCAGCAGGGGCGGTAAAAATTTTTCGCGTACGTCGTCCGCGCCGTATTTGGACAGCGGCACGGCGGTGGACATGGAAACGGTGTACGGGCAGTACAAGCCGGGGTCGAAAAAGCACGTCACGTAACCGAGTTGATACGACGACAATAACGATTGTTCCTCGAAAATGCGCCAGATGACGCCATCGCGATAACCGCGTTTCAACAAATTCCAATACGCGGGCGCAAATTCAATTTCGTCGCGCCGCGCGCCAAAGCGGTCAAACATATTCAACTGCGGCGTGCCGGCGCGGTCCACCGCGCGCGAAATAAATTGACCCTCTTGGTCCCAAAAGGTTTCATACGCGCGCAGCGTTTGGTCTATTTCCAATGGATTGAATTGTGCGCGCAAAAAAGCGGTGGGCGAAGAAAAAGGGTTTTCCATTGTACGCCTCTCTAATGTCCTGCCGACGCGCGCGCCAAGCCCGGCGGCGCGCTTTCTTCGCGCCCCGGTTTGACGGTGGCGCTGGCGATGCCAAACAAAATACCCATTGTCGCCGCCCACGCCCAAAACGGCGCGCTCGCGCCCGCGAATTGAAAAATTGCGCCGCCGAGAATCGGCGCAATTGCGTTTGCCAAACTCAACATGGCGATACTGACGCCCAAGATACCGCCGACTTCGGTGGGCGCGACGCGTTTTGTAATCAACGAGTTCAAGGTCGGTTGCAGCATCGCGCCGCCGATGGCGGTTGGAATCATTGCCAGCAGCAACCACGCTAAACCGAGCCAGCCCGTGTTGACGTCGGGAGGCAGGGCAATCGCCAAGCCGTGCGTTTGCGCGCTGGCATTGCCGCTCAATTCCCGCGTCACAGCCGCTTGATGATACCACGGCGGCGGCAGCATCGGCGTCAGCGCCGTGAGTCCCAAACCGAGACACAATAAAAGCAAACCCGCCAAGACCAATTTGCGGTCGCCGTATTTGCGGCTCCATTTGCCGACGAAACCGCCTTGTACGGCGACAATGATGAGCCCCACAAAAACAAAAACGGCTGCATTGCCTGACGCGTTCAAACCGAGACGGTTCAGCGTAAAGAGCGCCAGCAATTGTTCAAAACCGCCAAATGCCAATTGCTGCGCGAACAAAAGAATCAGCAATACGCCGACGGCGGGATGCGTCAGCGCGTGAAACATGGCGCCAAAGGAAAACGCGTTTTTCTTGGCGGCGGCGCCGTGCGCGGGATTGCGCGTTTCACGAAACCAGAACGCGGTGAGCAAAATCGAAAGCAGGGAAAAGAACGCGGCAATGAACGCGGGCACGCGATAATCGTTGCCGCTCAAGCCGAGCGAAACGAATGCGATGATGGGCCCGATGATGAAACCGAGACCGAACGCCGCGCCAATCAAACCTAAACCTTGCGTGCGATTTTTTTCTGTCGTGCTGTCGGCAATCGCCGCTTGCGCGGTGGCAATGTTGGCGCCCGAAAGGCCGTCAATGAAACGCGAAACAAAGAGCGCCCACAAAGCGCCCGCGAAACCGAGAACGACAAAGCCCAGCAGCGTGCCGAGTTGACTGACAAGCAAAATAGGTTTGCGGCCGTAATGATCCGACAGGCGTCCCAAAATCGGCGCGCCGATAAATTGCATGATGGGATAGGTGGCGCCCAACAAGCCAATCACCAACGCGTTCGCGCCAAACATGGTCGCGTACAGCGGCAGCAGCGGAATGATGATGGTCATGCCGAGCAAATCAACCAACACAATGACCAGAATCGGCAAGATGCGTTTGAAATCCAATTTTTCGGGCGCGGCGCTCGGAACGGCTGCCGCGTCGTTACTTTGCGGTTCAACCATTTTTTTGTGCCTGCGCGCGGCATCTTGCCGATGCCGCGCACAGGGTTCTAGAAATGCCAGCCGTTCACGGTGGTGATGCCAATGCTGATGAGTACGAGCGTCGCCAGAACGTCAAAAAAACTGTTGCGGAGAAATGCATTGTCCGTGCGTTTGCGCCACATGGCGGACGCGTGCGCGACGACGGCGGCAATAATCATGATGACGGTGTGTTCGAGCGCCGGGCGGGGCAGCGGCGCGGCGAGCGCCATCAGGATGAGCGCTATGACGCCGAGCAAAACTTGAATATCAATGGCGGTTGTGAACGCCAAGAGCAGACGGCGGTCGAGCGCTTGAGGATTCTTGCGCTGTAACCAGCCGAGCGCGAATTTGACCAACGCGATGAGCGCGACGATGAGGACAACCCAACGCCACAGCGCATGAAGCATTAAAACGATACCCACGTAAAACCTCCGGTAATGTAAATTGATAACTCACGTTACGCAAGGGTAAGACAAATTTGAAATTTGTCATACGTTTTCACGCTATTTTTTCGTTGTGCTGCGTAACATGAGTTGATAATTTTTGCGTTTTTGAATATCCGAATCCTCACGCGCGTTTGGAACGGGCGGCGGCTTTTCGAGCGCGCGCCGGCGGACGTTCCGCGTTTGGATTTTTATCGGCGGCGGCGAGACATTCCAAAATATCTTGGCGCACCGAACGTTTTTTCAAATCGTTCACGAGTTCGTCGAGCCAGGCGCGCTCGGTCTGTAGATGCAAAAGATGATGCCGCAAGGTGTGATATGCCGGCGTATGCGGCGCGTGCCGCGTCACGGCGCGTTCCAGGTTGGCGATATTTTGCGCGACGCCATTGCGTTTTTCGGCGAGATAGGCGCGCGCCGTGGCGGCGGGCAGTTCGCTCAAAAATAACAAACCGATGTCATCGGCAAAGTAGGCGGCGTGCGCGTCCTGCAAATTCGCGCGCAAGAGTTCGACGAAACGCGCGTGGCCCGCCGCCGTGAGTTGATAGGTGAACCGTTCGGGGCGATTGCCTTGGCGCGAGACCGTCTTGCGGACCAAGCCGTCGTTTTCGAGTTTGCCGAGCAGGTGATAGAGCGTCGGCTTTTTGAGGTCGGTCAGATATTTCAAGCGCTTGTCAATCAAGTCGCCGAGTTGATAACCGTGCATGTCTTGCAGTTTCAACAGCCCGAGCACGAGCAGCGTCGCTTCCATTTTTGGTTCTCCTTGACTAGTCAAGATTGACTATTCGATGTAAAGTATAACCGCGAAAATGGGTTCTGTCAAGCGGGTTCTGGCGGATACCTAGGGCTGGCGCAAGTCGAGCGCGGGACCAAGACCCCAAGTGTTTTGTGACAAGCATAGCTATCGAGGCGCGCGACGCGACGAAAACACTTGGGGTCTTGCAGGCAATGTGCCAACTCTAGGCGGATACCCATCTCCAGACTCTGTGGATTGGGCGATGCGGTCAGGCGTCAGCGTTAGAGAACGCTTTCTACGCGGTTGGCGCGGGCGGAATATTTTGTACGCGGTCGAGCGTTTGCGTAATGCGCCCGTTTTCCAAAATGAGGGTTTGCGCGTGAGCAATAAACGGAAACGGACGATGCGAGATGATGAGCGTCGTGCGCGTTTGCAGAAAGGGTTCGAGCGCGTGCCAGAGGGCTTGTTCGGTGCGCGCGTCGAGGTTTGCGGTGGCTTCGTCGAAAATCAGAATGGGCGCGTGTTTCAATAACACGCGCGCAATCGCGACGCGTTGGCGTTCCCCGCCGCTCAGTTTCATGCCGTTCTCGCCCACCAACGTGTCGAGTCCCAGAGGCAGCGCGGCGATAAATTCAGCCAACTGCGCGATACGGCACGCGTCCAAAATTTCCGCGTCGGTGGCGTCGCCTTTGGCGACGAGAAAATTGTCGCGCAACGTGCCGTTGAACAAATGCGGATGCTGTGACGCAACGCCCAAGAGTTGACGCACGTCATCGGCGCGATACGCGCGCACGTCGTTGCCGCCGATGCGGACCGCGCCTGCGTCCGCCTCCCAAAAACGCGCGAGCAGATTCACGAGTGTAGATTTGCCCGCGCCGCTCGCGCCGCGCAGGACGAGACGTTCGCCCTGCGGAATGTGAAAACTCACATCGTCGAGCGCCAACGCGTCGTCGGGCGCATACGCAAAACGAACGTTCCGAAATTCAATGTCGAATCGCGCAGGCGATGCAAGGGGCTGTGCCGGGTCGGGCGAAGCGGGCGGCGCGTCCACGAGTTCAAACAATCGCCGCGCGGCGGCTTGGCTTGTTTCGAGTTGCTGAAATGCCGCGCTCAACGGCTGTGTGGCTTCAAAACTCGCTATTGCGGCGAGCGGCAAGAGCGCGAGAAAAACGCCTTGTATCTCGCCTTGCGTCACGAACGGAATTGCGAGCGCCAAAATCGTCAAGCCCGCTAAACCGGTCAACAGCACCGCCAGCGCGTTGCTTGTGCCGCGCCAATGCGCGAGCCGCAGCTGTGCGTCGTCCATTTGTTTGCCCAGCGCGGCGGTTTGCCGCGAAAAATTTTGCGCTTGAGAATATGCTAGCGCGTCGGCGAGGCCTTGAATTTGGTCCGTCAAGTGCGCGTTCAATGCGGCGCGCGTTGCAACCAACGCAGCGGCGGGGGCGCGACTCGTGCGTTGTGTGACAATGGGCAAAACGATGCCGACCAAAATCGAAAACAGCGCGAGCGTCAACGCCAAGGACCAATCGAACGCGCCGAGAAGGACGCACGCCAACGCGACGACCAACACGGCGGCGAGCGGCGGCACGATGACGCGAATATAAAAATTTTCCAGCGTCTCGACGTCCGCGCTAATGCGCGTAAACACATCGCCGCTGTGGAGTCTCTGTAAACGCGCCGGCGCAAGCGGTTCAATCGCCGTGTAAAACCAAACGCGCATGCGCGTGAGAATGTGAAACGTCGCGCGATGCGTGATATAACGTTCGGCGTAACGCAGCGCAGCGCGCGCAATCGCAAACGCGCGGACGGCGGTGACTGCGACCGCGAGTTCCGAAAATCCGACCGACAATGCCGCTTTGGAAATCAGATACGCGGACATTGCCATCAGTCCGACGCCGGCGCCAAGCGTGGCAAAACTCAACAGCGTCGCGAGCGCAATCCACCATTTGAACGGCAACATCAGTCGGACGAGACGCGTAAATGTATTCATGTCGCGCCGCCTTGATACGCCGCGCGCAATGCCGCATACAACGCGCCCCGTTTTTCCAATGCTTCCGGTGTGTCCGATTCGACCACGCGTCCGTTTTGCATGACCGCAATCACATCCGCGTCGTGCGCCAACGCGAGCCGGTGCGCAATCACCAAGACGGTGCGGCGCTGCTTTAGGTTTTCGAGCGCGGCGCGAATGTGCGTTTCGCTTTCGGCGTCGAGATGCGAGGTCCCTTCGTCAAAAATCAAAAGCGGCGCGGGATTGAGGAACGCGCGCGCAATGGCAAGTCGTTGGCGCTGTCCGCCGCTCAAGCGCGCGCCGCGTTCGCCCAATGGCGTGTCATAGCCGCGCGGCAGCTGCATGATAAATTCGTGCGCGTGCGCGGCGCGCGCGGCGCGATAGATTTCCGCTTGAGTTGCGTCGGGTTTGGCAAAACGCAGATTGTCCAGCGCCGTTCCGTCAAACAGATGCGGATGCTGCGGCACCCATGCAATTTGGGTACGCCATTCGGACGGCGCCATTTCATTCAGCGCAGTTTCGCCGATGCAAATTTTGCCGCGCGCGGGTTCGACAAAACGTAAAAGCAAATTCGCAACGGTGGTTTTGCCCGCGCCGGTTGCGCCGACGAGCGCGACGGTTTGTCCGTGTTTGATTTCGAGCGTGAATCCGTTCAACGCGGGGCGTGCGCCGTCATCGTACGCCACAAAAACGTCGTCAAATAAAATGTCGCGTGATGCGAGATTTGTTTCGCGCGTCGGCTCGGTTGAAAACGCGAGTGGCGCGGACACGGGGGTATCGAGAATGGCGTAAATGTGTTCGGCGGCAGTTTTGCCCGCGCTACCCGCGTGATATTTCATGGCGAGTTGGCGCAAGGGCATAAAGAATTCGGGCGTGAGCAGCAAGACAGTGAGCGCGCGATCGAATGGCAGCAGCCCGCTCATCAAGCGCACGCTCACTTCGATGGCGACGAGCGCGGTGGCGGCGGTTGCGCCCCATTCCAAAACGAGCGACGTTTGGAACGCCGTTCGCAAAACGTCCATCGTCGTGTTGCCGTACTGGCGACTGATGGTCTCGATGGTGGCGGCTTGTTCGCGGCTGCGTCCGAACAATTTCAACGTGGCGATGCCTTGCAGCATGTCGAGAAAAAACGCGCTCATCCACGACATTTCGACAAAGCGTTGTTCGGTCAGCGCGCGCGCGCGTCCGCCGATGAGCGCGAGCAGCAGCAACAAAACAGGTCCGGCAAAGAGCAAAATCGGCAACGTCCACGCGTCGAGTACGAGAATGGCGATGAATACCAAGACGGGAACAAGCGCGGCGAGCCACCGCGCGGGTTCGAATTGCGTCATGTATTCATCCAATGCTTCGACGCCTGTTGTTGTCGTGTGTACGAGTTCGCCGGTGCGCTCACCGCGCGTGTAAAGTGGTCCGAGCGCGAATAGTTTTGCGCTGAGCCGCGCGCGTAAATTTTGTTTGACGCGATTTGCGCTGTGCTGCGCGAGCACGTCACTCGTCCACTGCAAGCCCGCGCGCAATAGGAGCAATCCGAACATCGCCGTCAGCAGCAGCGCAACTTGGTCGAGCGTTTGCTGTCCAAGAAAAATGCGATGGATAACCGCACTCGCCAACCACAAGAACGCGAGCCAAAGACCCGTCGCCAAAAACGCGCAAAAAACCGCGCTCAACAAAAAATTGCGCGCGGTTCGATTTTCTCGCAGTAACCGTCTTTCGAGAGACATACGGAGCTATTGTTTTACGATATTCTGCCATCCGCCCAAATCCGCCACCAGCCGGTCCGCTTCTTTGGGCCCCCATGTGCCGGGTTCGTACGGATAAACGGGCGTGGCGTTGTCCAAAATCGGTTCGACGACTGCCCACTGTGCGTCCACCATGTCCGCGCGCACAAAGAGCGTGTGATCGCCCTCCATCGCGTCACCCAGCAGCCGCGCGTACGCATCAATCTCATCGCCCGAAGCGGTTTCGGTCGCTTTGAGTTCGACGGGTCGAACGCCGCCGCCTTTGCCGGGCGCTTTTTCTTGCGCGCCGATGGTAATGGAAAGTTCGGGCCCCAGACGAAAGCGCACAAAATTACGTTTGTCATCGCGCTGCACAAAGACGGGCCGCTCCAACGTAATCAGCGCTTCGTCTTGCGTGAGCGGCAACGACTTGCCCGCGCGAATCACCCACGGCACGCCGTACCAACGCCACGAATCAATTTCAAAACGCACGGCAACATACGTTTCGACTTGCGAATCGGCTTTGACGCCCGGCTCTTGATGATAATTGGTGAATTGGCCGCGCACAATTTGTTCCGGCTTCATCGGCTTGACGGCGCGAAAGACTTTGGCTTGTTCGTCATGCAACGACTCGGCGCCCAACGTCGCGGGCGGTTCCATCGCCAGCAGGGAGACGATTTGGAACAGGTGGTTTTCGAGAACATCACGAATCGCGCCCGTCGCGTCATAAAATTTGCCGCGTCCCGTGATGCCGAAATCTTCCGCCATCGTAATCACAACATGATGCACGTAATGGCGATTCCAAATGGGTTCGAGAAAGGTGTTGGTGAACCGAAAGGCGATGATATTCTCGACCGCTTCTTTGCCGAGAAAATGGTCAATGCGATAAATTGCCTCTTCGGGAAAGACGGCTTGAATCGTCGCGTTCAATGCTTGCGCGGACGCGCGATTGTGGCCGAATGGTTTTTCGATAATGACGCGCGCGTTTTCTGCCAAGCCCGCGCGTCCGAGTTGCTGCACCGTGTTGCCGAATAAAAAGGGCGGAATCGCCATATAGTGCGTGGGCGATTTTGCGTTCCCCAATTTCTCTTTGACTTGATTGAATGTTGCGGCATCGGCGTAATCGCCGTCCACGTAATCGAGATGCTGTGCGAACGCCGCGAAATCATTTTCGCTCACGCCGCCGCCGTATTCTTGGAGACTGTTGCGCGCGCGTTCGAGCAGCTGGGCGCGGTTCCAATCCGATTTTGCCACACCGATAACGGGCATGTTCAATTTGCCGTGCTTGAGTAAATTCATCAGCGCGGGAAAAATTTTCTTGTAGGCGAGGTCGCCGGTCGCGCCGAAAAACACCAACGCGTCGGATGATTGTAGGTCTTTCATGGTTTTGCTTGTTCCTCTCGTGATTCTAAACGGGCCTGTAAATTTCTTGAAGCATTGCGTTCACGTCAATAGCGCCAGCGCGCGCGTCGCCGATTTGCTGCAACACTTTGGCAATCAAACCGCTCCAACCGGTTTGATGACTCGCGCCGCGCCCCGAACCGTTGTCGCCGTGAAAATATTCGTGAAACAAAATACAGTCGCGCCAGTGTGGGTCGGCCTGCATGATTTCATAAGCGCCAAATACGGCGCGGCGTCCATTTTCATCGCGCGTGAAAATGCGCGCGAGGCGCTGCGACAATTCATCCGCGACCTCGCCCAGCGTCATCCGTTTGCCCGAACCGGTCGGACATGCCACCTTGAACGTGTCGCCAAAGTGACGCTGATACACTTCGAGACTTTCGATAATGAGATAGTTGAGCGGCATCCAAATCGGTCCGCGCCAATTGGAATTGCCGCCAAACAAATTGGTGGTGGATTCGCCGGGCGCATAATCCAATTCCCAATGATACCCCTGTACGTCAACGACGAGGGGCTGCGCGTAAATTTTGGAAACCGCGCGCAAGCCATACGGCGAAAGAAATTCGTTTTCGTCGAGCATGTACGCGAGCAAACGGCGCAATTGTTCGGGATGCACGATTGAAATCATTGCATGGCGCTGCGACGCGGCGTCGCTCTGCGCGGGAGAACGAACCGTTACCTTGTCCGCCAAATCGGGGCGGTGTTTGCCAAACCATTGCAAGCGTTCGAGGAATTCGGGAAAGTTTGCGAATAGATTGACGGGCGCCGCCAACACGGCAAAGAGCGGAATCAAACCCACCATCGTGCGCGTCGGGATTTGAATGTGACTGCCGTCCGGACGGCGGAGATGGTCGTAAAAGAAACCGTCTTGCGCGCTCCACAAACTCGTGTCGGTCTCGTTGTTCATGGCGCCGGCAATCAATAGGGCGTGGTCAACAAATTTGGTCGCCATGTGTTGATAGACCGGATTTTCACGCGCGAGGCCCAACGCGAGCGCCAACATGCGGACGCAAAACATTGCCATCCAACTGGTGCCGTCGGATTGTTCCAGCACAAAGCCATCCGGCATTTTCATGTTGCGGTCAAACAAACCGATATTGTCTAAACCGAGAAAGCCGCCCTGAAAGAGATTGTTCGATTCGGCGTCCTTGCGGTTGACCCACCAGGTAAAATTGAGGAGGAGTTGTTGAAAAACTTTTTCCAACCACGCGCGGTCGCCTTTGCCCGTCTTGAGATATTCGTATTCAAAAATGCGCTGCGCCGCCCACGCGTGTACCGGCGGATTCACGTCATTGAAATCCCATTCGTACGCGGGAATCTGTCCCGTCGGACTCATGTACCATTCGCGCAGCACGAGAAAGAGCTGGTCTTTGGCAAACTGCAAATCCACTAGCGCCAATGCGACGCAGTGAAAAGCGAGGTCCCACGACGCGTACCAGGGAAACTCCCATTTGTCGGGCATGGAGATGACATCGGCGTTGTACAAATGCTGCCAGCCGCTATTGCGGCCATGCCAACGCGCGGCGGGCGGCGGCGGCTGCGTCGGGTCGCCTTCCAACCAGCGCCGTACGTTGTAATGATAATACTGTTTCGACCACAACATGCCCGCCAACGCTTGCCGCATCACCAATTTCTCGTCGTCGGTCAGCGACGCGGGAATCACCGTCGCGTAAAATTCATCCGCTTCTTGTTTGCGCGCGGCAAACACCGCATCAAATTCTTTGCCGAGCGCGTCCTTGAGCTGTGTGTCCGTAAAACGCAAACGCACGCGTGCAGATTTTCCGCCTTCGATGTTGAGCGAATAGTGCGGCGCAGCTTTGGCGCCGCGTTGCGCGGGATTCACCGCGTCGCGCTGATCATGCACGAGATAATTGTGGAACGCATCTTTGACGTAAGGCGACGCGTTGGGTTGGCCGTACAAGCGTTCGGTGTTGGTTTCGTTTTCAGTAAACAAAATATTCTGTGTTGCATCAAAGTAAAGATAACGCGTGCCGAGCTCGTGATGTTTTAATTCGAGGCGCGGCGACTTGGTATCCGCGCGCGAAATCTCGCCTTTTGGATTTTCATCATCCCACGACCACATGTTGCGGAACCAAAGTGTCGGTAGGACATCGAGCCGCGCCGCGTCAGGTCCGCGATTGTGCGCGGTGATTTGGATGAGGATGTCGTCGGGCGACGCTTTGGCGTATTCGACGAAAACATCAAAATAGCGCGACTCGTCAAAGATGCCTGTGTCAATCAATTCGTACTCGGGTTCTGCTTTACTGCGTCGTCCGTTTTCGGCAATCAATTCCGCGTACGGAAATTCTTGCTGCGGATATTTGTACAAATACTTCATGTACGAATGAGTCGGCGTCGAATCGAGATAGTAATAATATTCTTTCACATCTTCGCCGTGATTGCCTTCGGCGCCCGTCAAACCAAAGGCGCGTTCTTTCAAGATCGGATCGCGTCCATTCCACAACGCGAGCGCGAAGCAGATGCGTTGCTGCTCATCGCAGATGCCCGCGAGGCCATCTTCGCTCCACCGATAGGCGCGCGAACGCGCGTGGTCATGCGGAAAATAATTCCACGCGTCGCCGTTGGCGGAATAGTCTTCGCGCACGGTGCCCCACGCGCGTTCGCTCACATAGGGGCCCCACACGCGCCACCCCGCGCGCCCCGCGTTCGCGTCGTCGAGTCGCGCTTGTTCGGCGGTGGGCGCGGAATTTGTTGTTTGCTTATTTTTTTCTGTCATGCCCTTGTCTTTCAATCCATCCTCAAACCCGAATCGTGGGATCGCTCCAGAGGCGGAATCCACCGGTAAAGGCGTGTTTGTTGTTGCCGAGCCGACAATAGACCGGCATCTCTTTGAGTCGCTTGGCATTGCCGCCGCCCAGCACCACATAGTCCGGCAGCAACGCCGCCGCTAAAATGGAAATGACTTGCGCGACTTCATTGCGCCATTTTTTCTTGCCCAACTCTTCGAACGCCGCGTTCCCAACGTACTCTTCAAAGGTGTGCCCTCTCTTGTACGGCATGTGCGCCAGCTCCAACGGCGCCACAACGCCCTCGACGATTAGCACCGAGCCCAGCCCCGTGCCGAGTCCGAGAAACAACATGCGCCCACCTTCATAGCTGCCGACAGCTTGCATCGCCGCGTCGTTAATGAGCTTGACGGGTTTGCCGAACGCCTCTGCAAAATCGTACTGCACCCAGCCGGGCGCGAGGTTATGCGGATCACGCGTGATCTTGCCGTGCTGAATCGGGCCGGGATAACCCATCGCGATCACGTCGAAAGCCCAATCGTGCGTCAGCTCTTTGACATCGGCGACCATCTTGTCTGGGTCCATCGTGGGTCCCGACTCTACGCGGCGCACTTCGTCGCCTGTATTAACTTTGACTTTGACGCCCGAACCGCCAATGTCAATCGCGAGAATTTTTTGTGGTTCGCTATTTTGATTTTGCTCCATTATTTGTGTTCCTAGAGCAAATTCCCATTTGATGCGTGGGGCGTAGGGGCGAAGCATTCGCAATAATGTTTGCGTAATTGTTCGGCAATCCAGCGAATGCTTGGCCCCTACCTTGCACCAAAAAGGAATTTGCTCTAGTGATGGTCTTGTCCTTGTGCGGCTTGAATCAAATTTTTAACGCCGGCTTGTGGACCCTCCGCCGCTTCAAACACTGCCGTACCCGCGACAAAAACATTTGCGCCCGCTTCGTATGCCGCGCGAATCGTGTGCAGTTCGATCCCGCCATCCACTTCCAAATCACAATGCGGATTGCGCGCGTCGAGCAGCTCACGCGCCGCGCGAATTTTCTTTAATGTGTAGCCGATGAATTCTTGGCCGCCAAACCCCGGGTTGACCGTCATGATCAAAACGAGATCGAGTTCCTCCATCACATTTTCCAAATTTTGCACAGGCGTTGCGGGATTCAGCGCGACGCCCGCTTTTTTGCCCAGCTGTTTGATCTGTTGAATCGCGCGGTCGAGATGCGTCACCGCTTCTTGATGCACGATGATGAGGTCTGCGCCTGCCGCTGCAAATCTTTCGAGATAGCGATCGGGCTGCACGATCATCAAGTGCGCTTCGAGCAGCTGTGTCGTGGCGCGGCGCATTGCCTCGACGAGGGGAAATCCAAAACTGATGTTGGGGACAAAGACGCCGTCCATCACGTCAAGTTGAAAACGCGCGGCGCCGCCGCGTTCCGCCGCTTGCACTTGGTCCAACAATTTCAAAAAATCGGCGGCGAGGATGGAAGGACAAATTTGAGGTGGGGTCATTTTACGAGTTCCGCGCGCGAGATTGAATTCCATTTGCGCTTGCGACAATCAAATCGGTGGCGAGCGCAATGAACAAACCATGTTCGACAATTCCCGCGCGCGCGTTCAACAACGCGGCGAGTAACCGCGCATCCGCAATTGGACCGAAATGGCAGTCGAGAATCATGTTGCCCGAATCGGTGACGAACTGCGCGCCATCGTGATTTTTGCGAATCGTCCATTGCGCGCCGATCGATTCGAGAAAGCGCGCTTGCGAACGCCACGCAAAGGGCAGCACTTCGACGGGGACGGGCCAATGCGTTCCCAAACGCGGCGAGGGTTTCGTTTCATCCACCACAATAATTTCGCGCGCGCTCGCTTGCGCGACAATTTTTTCGCGCAGCAGCGCGCCGCCGCCGCCTTTGATGAGATTCAATTCGGGGTCCACTTCATCCGCGCCGTCAATCGTCACGTCGAGAGCGCTCGGCAGATCGTCGGACAGCATCGGAATCCCAAGCCGCCGCGCTTCTTGATCCGTTGCTTTGGACGTAGCAAATGCGATAATGTCACGCAGTTCGCCCGTTTTCAATAATTCGGCAATGCGGCGCGTCGCAAAAATCGCCGTGCTGCCTGTGCCGAGTCCAACTTTCATTCCCGACTGGACAAATTCCACCGCGCGCAGAGCTGCCGCGCGTTTCAATTCGGCTTCGGGATCGGGGGAGACGGATGCTTGACTCATTTCAGGTCGCGTTCACTTTCGCCGCGGCTGCCGCATCCACCAGCCAATGCAATTCGCCGTGCGTGGGTTGAATCAACTGTGAAGGCAATTCATCCGGATTGTAGGGACCTCGCAGCACGCGCCACAGCATTTCCGTTTTGCCCGCGCCCTCGACCATGAACGCGATATGATGCGCGGCATTGATCATGGGCGCGGTAAAAGTGACGCGCCACGTTTGCATCACTTCGACATATTGCGCGACCACCCAACGCTCTTGTTCGCGCAGCGCGGCGGTGCCGGGAAACAACGACGCCGTGTGTCCGTTGTCGCCCATGCCCAAGAGAATCAAGTCGAACGCGGGAAACGTGGCAGACCGATAGAGCCGCGCAATTTCTTGTTCGTATCGCAGAGCTTCGATGGCGGGATCCTCTTCGCCGCGAATCCGATAAATGTTTTCGGCGGGAATCGGTGCGTGATCGAGCAATGTTTCGCGCGCCATGCGATAATTGCTTTTTGCATCGTCAGGCGGCACACAGCGTTCATCGCCGAAAAAAATATGTGTGCGCGCCCAATCTATGCGCGTCCGAAATTCCGCGTCGGCGAGCCGCGCATAAATCGGTTTCGGCGTTCCCCCGCCCGAAAGCGCAATCGTAAAACGCCCGCGTTCCTGAATCGCGCGCGCCGCGAGCTCAGCGATAAAATTTGCGGAACCGTTGACAAAGGATGGATTGTCCGCAAAGACATGAAGGTTAGACATTCGTTGTGGTAGGGGCGAAGCATTTTCACACAAAGGCGCGTTATCCACGCGTGCGCGACTGAAAATGCTTCGCCCTTACACGGCGCGCAATACAAATTTTTCCATCGCGTTGGCAAAGCCCTCGTCGTCGCACGAAGTCGTGACATAGGTTGCCGCGCGTTGGACTGACTCGCTCGCGTTGCCCATTGCGATGCTCGTGCCACTCTTTTCAAACATCAAAATATCGTTCGGCATATCGCCAATGGTGCAGATGTGCGCGGGAGGAATTTTGTACAGGTCCGAAAGCATCATCACGACAAATCCTTTGGTCGCTTGCGGATGCGTCACGTCGAGATAGTACGGCTGTGAACGTTCGGCAGAGATATTTTTTCCGCCCCACGCTTGCAAATCTTTTTCGGCGCGCTTGACCAATTCAAGGTCGTCGCTGACGCCAACAATTTTTACCACGTGATCAAGATGCGCGTCAAAATCGTTTGTCACGACAGGCGCGAACTTGACCGTCCACTCTTCGCGCGCGACGTGCGGCGCGTTCGCGTCGGTGATGTACCAATCGGTGTCGGTGTAAAGCCACGCGTCCAATCCATGCGCGCGAATCTTTTCGATCACCTCTTTTGCCACGTCCGCCGACAGCAAATGCCCCGCCAGAAACGAATAATCGGGATTGACGACAACGCCGCCGTTGAATCCAGAGATCGGCGTGGTCAAATGCAGCGCGTCATTGATCATGCTCGATCCTTTGGGCGGACGCCCACTCGTGATCGCAAACAAGATATTTGCCGCGCGCAATTTTTCTACTGCGTCAATCGCGCGTTGGGTCAAAACTTTTTCGTGCGTGACGAGCGTCCCATCCACGTCGGCGAGAACAAGACGGATCGGTAATGTTGTTTCTGCGATTCGAGCGCTCATGGAAATATCGTTATCCTCTGCTCACATTTGTTCCAGCGTGCGCCCTTTGGTTTCGGTAATGTAGCGGCGCACGAAAAAAATCGAGATGGCGGCAAAGATTGCATACAGCGCATACGCGACCATCGGCCCGCCCACATTCAAAATCGGAGGAAAGGTTACGGTGACTAACCAATTCGCCATCCATTGCACAAAGACTGCCACTGCCAGCGCCGCGCCGCGAATCTTGTTCGGGAACATTTCGCCGAGCATCACCCACATAACGGGGCCCCACGTAAAGCCAAAGAAAAAGACATACCCATTCGCCGCCAAGAGCGCAATCCGATTATAGGGCGCGCTCAAAATAACATTCCCTTGCGCATCGGTTGTCGCCGTCGCAAACATCAGCGCCATCGTCACCAGTGTAAGCGTCATCCCAATCGAACCAATCAACAACAATGGTTTGCGCCCAACGCGATCCACCAACAAGATCGCGATCAACGTC
>WBZO01002067.1_pt1 | contig 27807 bp, 29 predicted proteins | sample 5204261 | NCBI WGS metagenome assembly WBZO01 (sample SAMN12412400, study PRJNA552823) | activated sludge metagenome | isolation source: activated sludge from anammox sidestream of wastewater treatment plant... | place: USA: North Carolina | collected 2017-09
CGCGCTCGTGTCCTCGGGCCAGGAGTGGCGCGGGTACTTCCTCATCAGCTCCTTCCGGATGCCCGGGTAGTGCCGCTGCCAGAAGCCCTCGAGATCGGTGGTCACCTGCACCGCGCGCTTGTTGGGCGCGAGCAGGTGGAGGACGAGCGGCACCCGTCCGGCCTTCGGGTTCGCCTTCGTGCCGATGAAGTCCTGGAGGTACGACTCGACCCACGGGGGCTTGCCGTCCTCGTACTCGATGCGCGCGCTCCGTCCGTTCGCGAGCGTGACGCGCTCGGGGGCGAGCTCGTCGATGCGGCCGTAGGCGCCCGTGGCGGCCTTCAGCGTCCCGAGCAGATCTCCCTCCTCGATCTCGCGGAACGACGTCTTGCCGGCGCACAGGTCGCGGAGCGTCCGCGCGACGACCTCGTCGGTGGGGGCGGCGATGCCGGGATCCTGGGTGGCGGCGAAGCGCGCGCGCGAAAGCCACCGGTCGAGCGCGCCCTCCGGGGCGAAGGCGCGCGGTCCCTTGGCCATCGCCTTCGAGAAGAGGAGGTCGGTCGCGCGGGGATCGTTCGCGTCGAAGCCCGGCGACTCGGCGATCGCGAGCTCGCCGTAGAGCATCTTCGATCCGCCGACGAGCCGGCCCTTCGCCTCGTCGAAGGAGACGTCGGCGGTCTCGCGGATGCGGTCCTCGAACAGATCGATGAGCCACTCGGGCTCGATCGCGCTCGCGATGCGCACGAGCGTCTTGCCCGCGCGCACCTCGGCATCGACCGCGACCATCCACGGCGCATCGCGCACCGCGCTCGTCTCCGCCAGCTCGGCGACGCCGCCCTGCGCGAGCGCGAGGTCGCGCGCGCCGGGCCGCTTGCGCCGCGCGACGCGGTCGGGGAAGCCCGCGAGCACGGCGGCGAGGAGCGCGTCGTCGACCGCCTTCGGCCCCTCCGGCGACGGTCCGCGCGACCGCGCGATGCGCCCGAGCTGCTTCCTCGCGCGATCGACGGCGTGCACCGCGCCCGCATCGAGGCCGATCGCCCGGAGCGCATGGGCGGCGAAGCCCGATCCTTCCGCCTCGCTCCACAGATCGAGCATCGCCACGAGATCGCTCCGCTCGGTCGCGGCGTCGTTCGTCCGCGGGCGACCGCCCTCGCCGAAGCGCGCCTTCGAGCCGGCGCGGAGATCGCGCTCGCCGACCAGCGCCGCGAGCACGCATCCCTCGTCGGCGACGCCTCGTGACTCGGCCTCGACGAGCAGCCGCGCCTGCCGCGGGTGGAGCGGGAACGCGAGCATGCGCCGCCCGATCTCGGTGACGTCGCCGTCCTTCACTGCGCCGAGGCGGGCGAGCAGCTCTTCGGCGGCGCCGATCGCGTCCTCGCGCGGCGCATCGAGCCACTCGAGATCGTGGATGCCCGCGGCGCGGAGCTCGAGGAGCGTCTGCGCGAGATCGACGCGGCGGATCTCGGGTGTGTCGTGCTCGGGTCGCGTGTCGAAGTCGCCCTTCGTGTAGAGGCGCAGCGCGCGCCCGGGACGCGTCCTGCCCGCGCGGCCCGCGCGCTGCGTGGCCGACGCGCGGCTCGTCTTCTCCACGCCGATGGATGGCAGGCCCGACCACGGCGCATGGCGCACGACGCGCACGAGCCCGCTGTCGACGACCGCGACGACGCCGTCGATGGTGACGCTCGACTCGGCGACGTTCGTGCTCAGGATGACCTTTCGCCGTGACGATGCCCCGACCGCGCGATCCTGATCGGCCGGCGAGAGATCGCCGTGCAGCGGAAGGAGGGCGAGGTCGTGATCGCTCGCGACCTTCTCGCACGCCTCCATCGCGCGACGGATCTCGGCGGCGCCGGGGAGGAACACGAGGACGTGCCCGTCGAGGCCGCTTGCGCTCGCCGCGAGCGAACGCACCGCGGAGGCGACCTGCAGCTCGAGCTTGCGATCGTCCGGTCGGGCGAGGTGCTCGATCGCGACGTCGTAGCGCTTGCCCTCGGAGCGGATGACGCCGGACCCGAGGAACGATGCGACCGGCGCGGCGTCGAGCGTCGCGCTCATCGCGACGAGCTTCAGGTCGGGGCGCTTCGTCCGCTGGAGGCGCCGGAGCAGCGCGAGCGCGACGTCGCCCTGGAGGTGGCGCTCGTGCAGCTCGTCGAGCAGCACCGCGCCGACGCCTCGCAGCTCCGCATCGGTCGTGAGCTTGCGCGTGAGGACGCCCTCGGTGACGAAGCGGATGCGCGTCTTCCTGCTCGAGACGTCCTCGAACCGCACGGTGTACCCCACGGTCTCGCCGAGCTTCTCGCCGAGCTCGTCGGCGACCCTCCGCGCCGCGAGCCTCGCCGCGAGTCGCCGCGGCTCGAGGACCACGATCTCGCCCTCGACCACGCCTGCGTCGAGCAGCGCGCGCGGCGCACGCGTGGTCTTGCCCGCGCCCGGCGGCGCCTCGAGCACGACGCTGCCTTCGCGCGCGATCGCGCGCACGAGCTCGGGCAGGACGGGATCGATGGGAAGAGGAACTAGCGCCAAGGGAGCGTTTTCGGTTCTATAGCCGTGGTGCGCCTCGCTCTCCACACCACCCTTGCGGTCGGGGGACCGGCCCGTCGCTTCGTGGTCGCCGAGCGCGAGGAGGACGTCCTCGAGGTCGTCCGCTCCTGCGACGCGCGCGGCGAGCCCCTCCTGGTGCTCGGCGGCGGCTCGAACCTCGTGGTCGGAGACGACGGCTTCGACGGCACCGTGCTTCGCATCGCGACGCGCGGCCGGACCGTGTCGTCGGACGGGCTCGTGACCGCGGCCGCGGGCGAGCCGTGGGACGAGTTCGTCGCGGCGGCGGTCGCGGACGAGCTCGCGGGCGTCGAGGCGCTCTCGGGCATCCCGGGGCTCGTCGGCGCCGTGCCGATGCAGAACGTCGGCGCCTATGGCCAGGACGTGAGCGAGACGATCGTCCGCGTGCGCGCCTGGGACCGCGACGCGTCGCGGATCGTCACGTTCGAGCGCTCCGACTGCCGGTTCGCCTATCGATCGAGCGTCTTCCGCGGGAAGGACCGTCACGTGATCCTCGACGTGACCTTCGCCCTCTCGCCGTCGCGCGTCGGTCGGCCGGTGCGCTACGCGGAGCTCGCGAAGGGCCTCGGCGTCGCCGAGGGCGGAGAGGCCCCGCTCGCGCTCGTGCGCGACACCGTCATCGCGCTGCGACGGAAGAAGGGGATGGTCGTCGATCCGTCGGATCCCGACACGCGGAGCGCCGGATCGTTCTTCACCAACCCGATCCTCGATGCGTCCGAGGTCGCGCGGCTGGGCGACGTGCCGAAGTTCCCCGAGCCGGACGGGCGCATCAAGGTGAGCGCGGCATGGCTCATCGAGCGCGCCGGCTTCTCCAGGGGCTTCACGCTCGACGGCCGCGCGGCCATCTCGTCGAAGCACGCGCTCGCCCTGACCAACAAGACGGGCGACGCGACCGCCGCCGATCTCGTCGCCCTCGCGCGCCACATCCGCGCGGGCGTGCGCGAGCGGTTCGGCGTGGTGCTCGAGAACGAGCCGGTGTTCGTCGGCGTCACGCTCTGAACGGCCGTCAGGGGACGAGCGCTGCCTGGACCGCGACGGCGATCGCGACCGGCATCACGGCGCGCGCGAGCAGACGAAGCGCGCGATCAGGGAAGAGCCACGCGACGAACGCGAGCGCGCCCGCGGCGTAGGCTGCGATCCAGGCGCGCCAGAAGAAGCCCGAGTGCTCGCTCCAGAGGACCGTCGCCGGGTCCGGCTCGGGGAGCAGCACCGCCTGGACGATCCGCAGGAGGGAGTAGAGGAGGGCGGCCCCGGTGCAGCCGGCCGCGAGCGCTATGCCGAGACGCGGGGGCATTCGGGATCCGGGGCGAACGTACCGAGGAGGTGCTGGGAGACGACCTTGCAGCCGCCGCGGCACACCGGCCGAAGCGTGCAGGATGCACACGGCTCGGGCGGGGCGGCCGCGTACGCGCGGAACGGGGCGAAGCCGGGCTCGGACTGCCACCCGCGACGAAGGCTGGCCGCGGGAAGATCGGTCGGCGCAGCGAAGCTGCAGGGCGAGAGCCGTCCGTCGACCCGCGTGGCGGCGAGCGCGGCGCCGGCCTCGCATCCGAGCACGCCCCAGCGCGCGAGCTCCTCGGGACGCGCGGCGATCGCGGGATCGGCCGAGAGGAAGGGGACGAGCGCGCAGTCGATGCGGACGCGCAGGTCCGCGACATCGGCGGCGAGCCCGCGCAGGAGGGGGCCGAGGCCGCACGCCTGCTCGCGCGTGAGGCGCTTGGCGAGGTAGTCGAGGGCAACGGCGCGGCCGGCGGGCTTGTAGCGGAGGAGCTGCGCCTCGCGCGCGCCGAGCGAACGCGCGCGGCGGAGCGTCTCGGGGATGCGACCCCACGTGGCGCGCGTGAGCACGACGTTCACGCCGACGACGACGCCGGCGTTCGCCAGCGATGCGATCGCGGACTCGGCCGCGGAGGCGCCGTCGAAGCCGCGGACCGCCGCGTAGGCGTCGCTCGGCCCGTCGTAGCTCACGTTCACCTGCGCGAAGCGCCCGAGGCGCGCGAGCTTCGCGGGGCCGAGCCCGAGCCCGCTGGTGGTGACGACCGGCGTGAGGCCGCGCGCGCGTGCCGCGTCCGCGAGCTCGCCGAGATCTTCGCGCAGGGTAGGCTCGCCGCCGCCGAAAGCGACGGTGAAGACGCCCGCCGCGGCGATCGCGTCGAGGGTCGCCTCGATCTCGGCGCGGGGCGGCTCGATGCCGTCGGGGCGCGCGTCGAGGTAGCAGCCCTCGCATCCCGCCGCGCAGCGGGACGTCACCGCGACGTGGACCTCGAGGGGGAAGCTCTCGCGCGGCGGTCTCGCGTCGTCCCATGCGCGGCCGCCGTCGAGGCCGAGCGCGCGCACGCCGTCGCGATCGAGCGCGACGAGCGCAGGCTCGCGCTCGACCTTCACCCAGGCGCCCCAGCGCTCGTAGCGGACGATCACGTGGGGTCCTCCTCGTCTTCGTCCTCTTCGGCGACCACGCGAACCGGCTCGTCGTTCATCGCAGCGACGACGGCGGCGAGGATGGCTCCGGAGACGGCGGCGGCGACGAAGAGCGTGTCGACGACGCTCCCGACGCTCGAGCAGTTCGCGCCGTGGCCGAGTCGGACCCTGCGGACGTGCTTCGCCTCCGCGCTCATCGGCTCAAAGGCCCATCCCGTCGAGGTAGCCCGCGTCGACGCTCTCGAGGACGAGGAACGCCGCCGCGAGGGCGCCGGCCGCGCAGACCGCGGCGCGGCCGGCACGCGCACGCCGCGAGCCCCCGCCGGCGGCCCCCCAGGCACGGGCGATGACGAGGAGCGGGAAGAGCACGGCGCCGAAGAAGAGGAAGGGGCGGGCGGTGCCGCTCTCGTAGCGGCTCGCGAGGAGCGCCCCCGCCGCGCCGACGTACAGGGCGCAGCCGAGGGCGAGCGGCGCGATCCGCCGTGCGGCGGCGCGGGCGCCGGCGGCGCGGTTCGCGACGAGCGCGCGACCCGCGAGGACGACGAAGGCGGCGAGCGAGCCGATCGATGCAAGATGCAACCATCGGCGGCGTGCGAGGCGGGCCACCTCGCGCTCGAGGGTCGCGTCGCCGCGTGCGGCCTCCGCGGCGGCATCGAGGTCGCCGCGCGCGAGGACCGTGCTGACGAGATCCCGCTGCGCCTTCCTCCGCAGGACGTCGTCGGCCTCGGGGGCTGCGATGATCCGCCGGTAGAGGCGCTCGGCATCCGCAGGCCGGCCGAGGCGATGCGCGTATGCCTCCGCCGCGAGCACCCAGGCCTCGACGCGCGCCGGGCTCGGGGGAGAGGCGTCCGCCTCGCGGACGAGCTCGTCGATCGCGCGCGGATCGGAGGCGAGCGCAGGGTCGCTCCGGACGCGGTCGAGCGTGCCGCCGTCGGCGAAGCCGAACAGGAAGAGCACCGCGAGGACGAACCGCATCGCGGGGAAGCTTCCACCCATGGGCGGGCGTTGTCCATGGTAAGTCCGGTATCCGTGGGTCGCTCGAAGGTCGTTCTCGCTCTCTCGTGCATCGTCCTCGGCGGATGCGCACGGGCGTGCAAGAACGATCATCCGTACGTGCCGCCTGCGAGCGAGCCTTCGGCGACCGCGGCCGATGCCGGACACGCACCGCCGACCCCGCCGGCTGGCCTGGCGGACGGCGGCGGGGAGCCGGCCGTCGCGCTGCCGCCGGGCACCACCTCGATCGAGCTCGACGGCGCGCAGGTCTCGGTGCCGGAGCGCGAGATCGTGCTCGCGCTGTTCGGCGACTTCGACGGCGACGGGAAGAAGGACGCGCTCGCGATCGTGCGCGCGCCCGCGACACCCGAGGGGCGCGGAGGGAGCGCCGCGGGGGAGATCGTCCATTTCCACGGCGGGACGCCCGTCGGCGGCGCGATCGCGGTCGGACCGACGATGGGCGTGGACCCGTCGTGCGCCCCGACCGCGCGGCTCGAACGGATCGGGCCGCGATCCGCGTTCGCCGAGATCGGCAGCGCCTGCACGAAGGGATCGGGCACGCGCGCGATCTGGGTCGTTCGCCTCGGGCCGGCGCTCGACGTGGCGTTCGACGCGACGATCGTCGATCCGCTCTCCGCTCCGAGGCTCGCGGTCGATGCCGAGGCCGCCGACCGCGACAAGGACGGCATCGACGACGTCGTCCTCGAGCTGACGATCGAGGGGGGCGGCGCACCCTTCGAGCCCGGGCCGAGGCTCACGGCGAAGCTCGCGTTCTTCGATCGACCGGCCGGTCCGAGCCGCGATGCGGAGGAGCCGGAGGCTTCGCTGAAGGCGATCGCCGCGCAAGCGACCGCGCGCGCGGGCAGGCCGAAGGATGCGCCGTCGGTGCCCGGCATGGTCCAGCAGATGCGCGCGCTCTACCGCGCGCTGTGCCGCGAAGGCGGCGCGCCCCGCATCGACAAGATCCACGGGGGAAGCGCGCCCTCCTGCGGGGCGAGCAAGCCGCTCGAGGACGCCGGCGTCGCCGAGGTGCGGGCGTTCGTCGCGCAGGGCGACGCCGTGCGCGCCTTCGCCGCCGCGGATCTGGCGAACGCCGCTCCGGCGACGAAGACGCCGGCGCGCATCGCGGAGGTGCAGAAGATGCTCGCCGAGGTCGCACCGGCGATGGAGGCGAGGTCGTCGCGGGCGCTGAACGTCCTCGCCGATGCGCCGCGCCTGCAGCACCCGGAGTGGGGGCCGCTCGCGTTCGAGGGGTCCGACAAGCTCCTCGTCCGCCACGGGGAGAAGGTGTCGCGGATCGATCTCGGCACGTTCGAGCAGGAGGACACGGACATCCCCGCGTGGCCGTCGCACGTCGTCTCGCCCGACGGCAGGTCTCGCTGGCTCGAGGCCTATCACGCATGCGAGGGCGTCGCGCTGCGCGCGACCTTCGCGCCGGTCGCCGAGGGTGACGTGCAGGAGGTGCTCCTCCCGGTCGCGCCTCGCCTCGGGACGCGCTGCGCCGGGGGCCGAGGCGAGGCCGCGGCTGCGACTCCGGTCGCATGGGGGCCGAGGGGGCTCGAGACGATCGTGGCCGGACAGCCGCTGCTCGTCCGGCTCGACACCCAGAACGCCTCGGCGCTCGCGACGTGGCTCGACGAGCCGCCGCCCCGCGGGTCGCCGCGCTCGCCGAACGGGAAGGCGATCGCGATCGCGACGCCGCAGGGGCTCCTCGTGCGCGCCGATCGGACGACGCTGCGCCGAGCGCCCGATCTCGCGCCGTATCCGGACCTCCGGCACTGCACCACGACGGACGACGGCCTCGTCGTCGCGTGTCTCAAGAAGGGACGAGTCGTCGTCGCTTGGTTCTGACGCGCGTCACTTGTGGCGCGGCGCGGTCGTGCAGAGGACGTCTTCCGGATCGCGAGTGCTCTGCAGGCACTGGAACTTGACGTCGTTGCAGCGCACCACGAGGACGCCGTGCGAGGCGAGCGTCGCGAGCTGCACGCCGGCGCCGCCGACGACCGCGCGCTTCGGCGTGCCTGCGTCGCAGCCGCCCGCCATCAGCAGATCGATCTGGCGGCCGTTCGCGACGACCTCGACGCGATTGAACTTCGCCTTGTCGGCGCCCTTGTCCATGCCGAGGATGATCGGCTTCAGCTTCGTCGCCAGATCGGCGGCGTAGGCGGGATCGGCGCTCGCGTCGCCGGGATGCGGGGAGCGCATCGCGACCATGTACGCGATGGCCTTCATCTGCACCTCCTCGGGCATCGTCATCCCCACCGTCGTCTGCGGGCGAGGGATGGGACGCTCCGGCATCGCCACCGAGGCCGGCGCCGCAGGACCGGCGTCGACGGCCGGCGGGGGAGCCGATGCGCTCGCGACAGGAGGCGCGCCGCCGCCGTCGCCCGCGACGCTCTGCGCGAGCTCCTTGGCCTTCTCGTCCTTGTCGCAGCCGATGGAGGAGAGCAAGATGAGCGTCACGAGGAGCGAGCGCATGCGCGCCGTTTAGCATGACGAAGGCGAGGTATCGAAGCGCTTACGCATCCGCGCTCGTCGCCGCCGGCTCGTTCTTCTCCGGAGGGGCGGCCGGCGCCGAGGAGCCGCCGCCGATCGAGGCGAGGATGCAGTGCGAACGCGCCGCCGAGCCGGGCCGCGTGCGGTGCTCGGTGGAGATCCGTGCGGCCGAGTCGCGATCCATCGCCTGGGCCGACGTCGCCATCCTAGAGCTGCCGGACTTCGCCTCGGCGCTGAAGGGCCGCATCGGTCCGGCGGATGCGACGGCCCGCGACGCGGCCAGCGTGAAGTGGGCGTTCGGCCTGGTCGCCCGCCGCGCCGGTCAGGGCGAAGCGCGTGCGCGCGTGCGCGTGGTCCTGTGCGAGCCGAGCGCCGGGGGCGGGGAGCCCGCGTGCGCGCCGCGCTCGGTCGAGGTGAGCGCCACGCTGGTCGTCGGCGGCTGAGCGACCGCGGAGGCGCCGCTTTTTTGTCTGTCCGTCACCGCGCGGGCTACGACGATCGCATGCAGCTCCCGGGGCGCCTCAAGGCGACGACCCTCGGCGATCTCCTCGGTGCCCTCCACCGCTCGGCGTCGAGCGGGACCCTCGAGCTCGCCGAGACCAACGGTCGCGTGCACCGCATCCATCTCGCGGGGGGCCTCGTGACCGCCGTCGAGCTGGACCGTGCGTCGGCGTCGCTCGCCGAGCTGCTCCGTCGCGAGGATTCGATCGACGAGGACACGCTCCGGCGGTCGCTCCTGCGCGCGATGGCGTCGCGCCGCCTCCACGGTGAGGTGCTCGTCCGCGACTTCCACCTCTCCCCCGAGATCGTCGACCGCGCGTTGCGCCGTCAGATCATGCATCGCCTCGCCGTGCTCGAGGACCTCGTCGACGCGCAGATCTGCTACCGCGTGACCGTGCGCCCGCCGCGCGGCGCGCTCCTCGAGGAGCCGCTCGGTCCCGCCGAGTTCCTCGCAGGGAAGAAGCGGGCGCGCGACCGGACGCCGTCCCCGCCGAGCGGGACGCACTACCGGAGCGCGCGTCCCGCGACGGGCATGCCAGGCACCTTCGACACCGCGCGAGCGGGCGCCTATCGCGCGCTCGGCCTGCCGTTCGGCGCCGATACGACCGAGGTGAAGCAGGCGTATCGCCGCCTCGTGCGCACTTACCATCCGGACCTGCACCCGGGCGCGACCCACGAGGAGCGGCGCTCGCTCTCGCAGCGCTTCGCCGAGGTGACCGCCGCGTACCGCGCGCTCGTAGCCTGATCGGCGAACGCGCGACCTCGGTCACCGGCGGCTTCGCCGCTGTCGGCCCGCCTTCGGCGGGACCTCAGTGCATCAGCTGCAGCTGCGCGAGCTGCAGCTTCGCCTCGGGCGTGAAGCGCGACTCGGGGAAGCGCTTGATCAACGTGCGCCAGGTGTTCTTCGCGTCGTTCCACGCCTGCACGTCCATCTGGCACCACGCGAGCAGCGAGAGCGCGTCGTCGTGGACCTCCTTGTCCACGGTGTTCTCCGCGAGCTGGGTGAGGATGGGGATCGCGTCCTTCTGCTTGTTGAGATGACGGTAGGCATCGGCCAGACCGAGACGGACCGAGGGCGCGATCGCCGAATCGTCCTTGTACTTCATCGACTGCTCGAAGGCCGTCGCCGCCTCCTGCCAGCGCTGCACGCGCGCCTTGTCCATGCCCTGCTGGTAGAGCTGCGCGGCGAGCTCGTTTCGCGCGCGCTCGACGGCGTCGGTGAAGACGGCCTGCTCGGCCTTGCTGAGCGGCTGGTTCTTGATCTGCTCCCACTGCTCGACGAGCTCGGCGCGCTTGCCCTGCCGGATGAGATCGTAGAACTGCGCCGCGCGCGCCTCGGCGGCGTCGCGCTCGCGGTCCTTCTCCTGGAGATCGCGGAGCTCCTTCTTCAGGCGCGCGTTGTCGGCGCCGTGCGCCTCGGCGTCGGCCTTGAGCTGGTCGATGCGGGCGTCCATCGCGAGCTTGAGCGCGGCGAAGACGACGACGACGAACACGATGTACGCGACGGCGCTGTTCCAGGTGATCCGCCGCTCGTACCCTTGCTGCCGCTTGGCGATCGACTTGATGTCGGCCGACAGCGCGTTCGTCAGGTTGTTCGTCTTGATGACGAGCCCGCGCGACTCGATGATCTCGCGTTTGATCTCGCGGAGCTCCTCGTCGACCTCGTGCACCATGGGCCGGCGCGGCTCTTAGCACGGGGTCGGCTGAGGTCGAAGCCCACGGAAAACCGGCGCCCCGTGAATACCTCTGCCGGCGGGCCGTCTCTCGGTGCCCGGACGGAGGCGTCGCCTTCCGTCCCGCTTGGTTTTCCTCGTTCCAAGGAGCCTTACCATGAAGCTCGTTCGCTTTTTGTCCGTCGGTCTCGCGCTCTCTCTCGTCGGTCTCGCCGCCTGCTCGTCGGACGACGACGGGACCTCCTCGAGCGCGAGCTCGACGAGCCCGGGCGGCTGCGCGGAGGCGAAGAAGGTCGCCGACGAGTGCAACGCGAAGCCGTCGGACGGCGGCGCCAAGGTCTCGGTCAAGTTCGACGAGGCGAAGTGCGAGTCATCCGGGGAGCAGGGCAAGAAGGCGGCGGACTGCATCGTCGCCCACCGCGACGACTGCGACTGCCTGCTCGCGTGCTCGCTGACGGGAAGCTGCTCCAAGTAGCCGGAACGCACCGCGGCGCGCGGGTGCGGCTCGCCTTGCCGTCCCGCGCTTCGCCGTGGTACTCAGGCCGCCCGCATGGCCAGCACGACCGACATCCGCAAGGGACTGAAGATCCAGATCGACGGCACCCCGTTCCACATCGTGGAGCACCAGTTCGTCAAGCCGGGGAAGGGCCAGTCCTTCACGCGATGCAAGGTCCGGAACCTCACGAACGGCAACGTCGTCGAGAAGACGTGGAAGTCGGGCGAGTCGGTCGAGCTCGCGGACGTCGAAGACCGCAAGATGACCTACTCGTGGGAAGAGGGCGACAACCTCGTCTTCATGGACACGAACACCGGCGACCAGATCTACGTCGGCAAGGACAAGGTCGGCGACGAGATCCGCTTCCTCTCCGAGGGCCTCGAGGTCAACGTCACCCTCTACAACGGCAACGCCATCGGCATCGACATGCCGCCGAACGTCGTCATGCAGGTCGTCACGAGCGAGCCCGGCGTGAAGGGCGACACGGCCAGCGGCGCGACGAAGCCGGCGACCCTCGCCACCGGCGCGACCGTCAACGTCCCGCTCTTCATCAAGGAGGGCGAGTGGATCAAGATCGACACGTCGAGCGGCCAGTACCTCGAGCGCGTGAACAAGTAGCGATCGCGTCGTAGACGGCGGATCGGTCCTGCCCGTCGAGACCCGATTGGGGCGCGCGAGCCCTACCGGGCGGTTTGCGTCCGCTGCGCAGGTCGCGCATGCTTCTGCTCGATGAGGAAGCCGTTCGCGTTCGCTGCCGTCGCTCTCGCCATCGCTTGCGGGGCGACCAGCCAGGACGCGTCTCCTCCCGCGGGCGGTGACGCCGGGACGGGCGGACGCCCTTCGCCTGGGCCGACGTCGAGCGGCCTGCCGTGCGACGTCGACGCGGTCCTCGCCGCCAACTGCCGCGGCTGCCACTCGTCGCCCCCGCAGTACGGCGCGCCGATGCCGCTCACCACGCACGAGGCGCTGCACGCGCCGCTGCCGAGCGACGCGTCGAAGAAGGTCTACGAGATGGTGGTCCCGCGCATCGCGAGCGACGCGAAGCCGATGCCGCCGCCGCCGAACGCGCGCCTCTCGGCGGCCGATCGTGCAACCCTCGAGCAGTGGGTCGCGGCGGGCGCGCCCTCGAGCACCGAGACGTGCACCAGCGGGCCGGGACCGAAGCCCGTGCCGAGCGTCGCTTGCACGCCGGACCTGAAGCTCCGCCCGTCGTCGAAGTGGACGATGCCGAAGGAGACGAAGGACGAGTACGTCTGCTACGGCATCGACATCGATCTCGGGACGCCGAAGCACGTCGTCGGCTTCGAGCCGCGCATCGACAACTCGAAGATCGTGCACCATGTCGTGCTCTTCGAGTCGCCCTCGTCGGTGAGCCCGACGCCGGCCCCCTGCGACAGCGGCGGCTCGCTGCAGTGGCGCATGATCTCGGGCTGGGCTCCGGGCGGGAAGGGGATGGAGCTGCCGAAGGACGTCGGCTTCCCGCTGGCTGCATCGGGCGCGACGCACTACGTCCTCCAGATCCACTACTCGAACCTCCAGGGGCTCGAGGGCGAGACGGACGAGAGCGGCTACGACCTCTGCACCGAGGCCCCGCGCGCGCAGGAGGCCGACGTCGTCGCCTTCGGCACCCAGAGCTTCACCATCCCGGCGACCGATCAGCCGTACACGCGCGACTGCACCATCACCATCCCGTCGCAGCTGGCGGGCAAGAAGATGATCGCCGCGATGCCGCACATGCACAAGCTCGGGACCGCGATGGAGACCACCCTCGAGCGCGCCGGAGCGCCGGTCGTCGACCTCGGGACGGTCAACGCGTGGAGCTTCGGCAACCAGCCCTGGCTCACGATCGACGGCGAGACGAAGTCCGGGGACGTCATCCGCACCAAGTGCACCTGGAAGAACGACACGGGCAGCCCCGTCGGCTTCGGCGAAAAGACGTCCGAAGAGATGTGCTACTCGTTCACGCTCTATTACCCGCGTGTCGCGTCGAACCTCTGGAGCTGGGCCGCGCCGGCGTACGCCTCCAAGTGCAACTGAGCCGCGAAAGGCCTTGATCGCGCCGGCGCGCGAAGTAGGTTCCAGCCATCGAACTCTACGGGAACACTTCCGGGCTGCCGCCGTCGGCGACGAAGACGCTCGAGCGCATCTATCGCCGCCGGGTGCCGCTCACCGACATCTCGACGCCCGAGCTCGTCCGCTCCCTCGTCGACGCGAGCGTCGAGACGGGCCGCCAGGTCGGCGCGCTGGTCCATCGATCGGGGCAGGTCGACTACGTCATCGTGGGCGACGCCGGCCGCCTCATGCTGCCGGACATCGGGCGACTCCGCGCGGCCGAAGGACGCTTCCGCGGCCTGCGACTGATCCACACGCACCTGCGGGGCGAGCCGCTGACGCGGGACGACCTCGTCGACCTCGTGCGTCTGCGCCTCGATCTCGTCTGCGCGATCCAGCTCGGCGCGCGCGGCGATGCGCGGTCGATGCATGTCGCCTACAACGTGCCGGCCGAGGAGCCGGGGGCGCTCCCGTACCGCGAGATCGGTCCGCTGCCGTTCGGGCAGGTGCACCTCGACGTCGGCGAGCTGATGACCGACCTCGAGGCCGAGTTCGCGCGGCGCAGCCGTGCGCGCGAGGTCCGCGGCAAGGACGGCCGCGCGATCCTGGTCCACGTCGCGGAGAAGAGCGAGAGGGGCGCGGCTCATCGCGCCGAGGAGAGCATGCGGGAGCTCCGCGAGCTGGCGCGGACCGCCGGGGTCGAGGTCGTCGACTCGATCGTCCAGCTCCGCGATCGGATCGACGCGAAGACCATCCTCGGCAAGGGCAAGCTCGACGACGTCATCATCCGCGCGATGCAGGTCGATGCCGACGTCCTCGTCTTCGATCGCGACCTGACGCCCGTGCAGGGCACGACCATCGCGAAGGAGAGCGACCTCAAGGTCATCGACCGGTCGCAGCTGATCCTCGACATCTTCGCGCAGCGTGCCGAGAGCAAGGACGGCAAGCTGCAGGTCGAGCTCGCGCAGCTGAAGTACAACATGCCGCGCCTGGCGCAGAAGGACGACTCGCTCTCGCGCCTCACCGGCGGCATCGGCGGACGCGGACCAGGTGAGACGAAGCTCGAGATCGGACGCCGTCGCGCGAAGGAGCGGGTCGCGCACCTCGAGTCGCAGCTGAAGAAGCTCGCGCGCCAGCGTGAGCTGCGCCGCCACAAGCGCACGCGCATTCCCATCCCGACGATCGCGATCGTCGGCTACACGAACGCCGGCAAGAGCACGCTGCTCAACACGCTCACCGGCGCGGACGTCCTCGCCGAGGACAAGCTGTTCGCCACCCTCGACACGCGCTCGCGCCACCTGCGCGTCGGCTGGGCGGGCTACGGCGATCGCGAGGTCGTGATCACCGACACGGTAGGCTTCATCCGCAACCTCCCGAAGGAGCTGTTCGCCGCGTTCCGCGCGACGTTCGAGGAGGCGGCGGACGCCGATCTGATCCTCCACGTCGTCGACGCGAACGACGACGCCAAGGACGACCACATCGCCACGACTTCGAGTGTCCTCGCCGAGCTCGAGCTCGACGACATCCCGCGCGTGGTCGTCTTCAACAAGGTGGAGCTCCTCGCGAACATCGAGCAGAAGATCCTCCAGCGCCGCTACCCCGACTCGGTGCTCGTGAGCGCGCTCGATCGCGAGTCGACGCGTCCGCTCCTCGAGCGCATCGCTCGCGAGCTGGCCGAGCGCTGGGACGCGAGCGCGAAGACGCCGGTCGTCGCCGAGGAGAGCGTCCGCGACCTCGAGGAGGCGATCGAGGAGGAGCCCGCGCATGCCTCGACGCTCGAGGATCTGCTGCGCGCCGCGGGCCGGCGGGTGAAGCGTGTGCCCGCCGAGACCGCGGGCCCTCGGCGCTGATAGACTGTCCGGCGTGCGTTCCGCGCGAGCCCTTCTCCTCGTCGGTCTCGTGACCGCCTGCAGCGGCGGTCTCGCGAACGCGAAGGGCGACTACAAGAAGGGCCGCCTCGCGGAGGCCAAGAGCGAGCTGCTCGCGCTCGAGAAGGAGAGCGGGACGTGGTCCGGGCAGAAGCGCGCAGAGTACGCGCTCTACCGTGGCCTCGTGCACCTCGGGCTCGGCGATCGCGCCGCGGCGGGCGTCTGGCTGAAGGAGGCGAAGGCCATCGAGGACGTCCACCCGCAGACGCTCTCGGGCGACGACAAGGCCCGCCTGGATCTCGCGCTCGAGTCGCTCTCGTCCCCGCCATGATCTTCGAGAGCAGGGGGCTCTCGTGGCGGCATGTGGCGTCCGCGCGCCTGATCTCGACCGCGGGCAAGGCGCTCCTCCTCGCCGGCATGGTGCTCCTCGGGCCCGTCCTGGCGATGGATCCGGGCGATCGCTTCGTCGGTCCGTTCTACGGCGGCTCGATCGCGTTCGGTCTCCTGGCGCTCGCCGTGAGCTACGCCGTGTCGCTCACGCAGACGTGGTCCCCGCGGAGGTTCCGGGTCGGCGACGACACGCTGCTCGTCCTCGGGCGCTCGGTGCCGCTCCGGAAGATCGCCTCGGCGTACGTCGTCGAGCGCCGGATAGGGGGCACGGCGGTCCCTACCGTCGAGATCGAGCTCCGCAGCGGCGACGTCCTCTCCGTGCGCGTGCAGGACCCGGCGACGGCCGCCGAGCTCGTGAGCGCGCTCGGCTTCGGACCCGGCGGCAGGTGCGTGCGCGTCGATCTCGCTCGCCCGACGCGCAGGCTGCTGCATCCGCTGCTCGGCGCGGGGGCGGTCGTCTTCGGGGTGGTGATCGGCGCCATCGTGGCATCGCTCGTCGCGGGTACCGGCCCGGCGAACGCGGCGGGATTCGGTGCCGTGTTCTATGCGGTGCTCGCGATCGCGTCCGCGATCTTCTACGCGGCGTTCAAGCGTCTCTCCGCGGCCCCGGTCATCGTCGTGGGCAACGACGGCGTCGTGGTGGAGCAGGCGCTCCGGAAGGCGCGGTTCTCCCGCGCCCGTCTCTCGCGTCACGGCTCGGTCGTCCCGGTGGGCGGCGTCGCGCACGATGCCGAACGGCAGGCCGCCGTGTCCGCGATGATCGCGGAGAGGTTCGGCGCCGCAGCGGCTCCTCCCGAGCGCGCGGCGGCGTTCGCGCGAGGGGGGCGCGACGTCGGAGCGTGGCGCGCGCATGTCCGCTCCGCGCTCGATGCCGGCTATCGCGCCGCGGGTGCATCCGTCGACGACGCGGCCGCCGTCCTCGCGAGCCCGGCCGCCACGGAGGACCAGCGGATCGGCGCGGCCCTCGCGCTTCGGGTCGCAGGAGAGCCGCCGGAGCGGGTGCGGATCGCCGCGGCGGGGGCGGTCGATCCGCGCTTCCGCGTCGTGCTCGAGGCGATCGCCGACGACGCCGACGACGCTCGCCTCGAGAAGGCGCTCGGGCGGCTCGGATGAACGACGAGCCGCTCGTCCTCTCCACGCCGTCGCTCACGATCCATCGCGTGGCGGGCCCACGTGTCGCATCGCACGTGTTCTTGGCGATGTACGGATTCGCCGGCGTATGCGGCGTCCTCGGCGCGCTCGGTGAGGACATCACGACGATCATGCTCCCGTGGCTCGTGTCGATGCTCGGGTGGGTCGTGCTCTTCGGAAGCTACGTCGCCTCGCTCACGCCGGTGTGGAGCGCGGGGATGGTCGAGGTGCGCCCGCTCGGCGTGACGTTCACGCTCGCGCGCGGATCGGCGAGGCACGTGCAGCGGTCGGAGCTCGCTGGCGCGCTCGTCGTCCCGAGGCGTATCGGTGACGGATCGATGTCGACGGTCGAGATCGAGACCGTCCGCGGCGACCGGTTCACCGTGGCGCTGTCCGATCCGGAGGACGCGCGGCGCCTCGTCGACCGCCTCGGCTTCGGTCCCGGAGGCATGCGCGTGCGATCCCGGCTCGCGCGTCCGTCGCGGCGCCTGCTCAACCCCCTGCTCGGCGGGGTTTCGTGGATCGGCGGGATGCTGCTCGCGGCCGTGCCGGAGGCGCTCTTCCAGGCGAAGTACCCGTATGACCAGATCGCGTACATGGGAGTGTGGCCGCTCTTCACGGTGGGCGTCTACCTCCTGCTCCGCCGATTCACGCGGCCCACGGAGATCGTGGTCGGCGAGGACGCGGTGGTCGTCGAGCGCAGGGGTCGCCGCCGCGTGATCCCGCGCAAGGAGATCGAGGCGACCGGCGCGCTCCCCATCGGCACCTTGCTCGTCGACGAGGAGCGCGTCGAGGCCGTGCGCCGCCTCGTGTCGGAGCGCACGGCTCCGACCGGCGTCGCCGACGACGCGCTCGCGACGTTTGCGCGGGAGGGGAGGTCGCTGTCCGAATGGCGCGATCAGCTGCGCGTGAAGATGGAGCGCAGCGGGTATCGCGACGCAGCGACGTCGGTCGACGTCGCGGGCGCGGTGCTCCGCAGCGGACGGGCGTCTCCCGAAGAGCGCGTCGGAGCGGCTGTGGCGCTGCGCGTGGCGGGAGAGCCGCCTTCGAGGATCCGCGTCGCGGCCGAGGCGGTCGCCGACGAGGGCCTCCGGGCGGCGCTCGAGGCGATCGCCGAGGACGCCGACGACGCGCGCGTCGAGAAGGCGCTGCGCTCGGTCAGGTGACGTTCGGCTCGAATGGCGCGGCGACCATGAACATGTCGGCCGGCGCATCGAACGGCGCGCGCACCCCGAGCGTGCTCGGCGCGGGCGCCTTCGGGGCGGGGGCCGGCGGCTTCGCCCGGCGCTTCGGTGAAGGCACCCTCGGGGGCAGCATGATGATCCGCATGACCTGGAGGAGAGCAGCGAGCCCTCGGGATCGCGACTCCGCCGCCGTCAATCATTGTCGAGCAGACGGCACGCCCGCCGGCGTGTGCTAGCACTACGTGCCGTAGCCCGTGTTCGCCGAGCAGACGCACGCGATCGACGATTCGACCGGCCCGCTCGGGATTCGCCTCGTCACGCAGCGCGAGGGCGAGCGCGTGCAGGTTCGTGCGACGGGCCCCACGCTCGTCGTCCCGGTCCATGCGGGGCTCGCCGAGGTGGCCGCGGGCTCCGCGCGTCAGGTCGTCGATCGCGCCTCGTGGTTGCTCGTCCCGGGCGGCGCGCGCGTGTCCATCCGTGGGCGGAGCCCGGTGACCCATACCGTCGTGCTGACGGTGAGCTCGGGCCTGCGCGAGGCTGTGGTGCGCACCTACGAGGGCGAGATCGAGCGCGTGCGCTTCGAGCGGTATCTCTCGGAGGTGCAGCTGCTTCCGCGCACGACCTGGGTCAACGAGCTGGTGCACCGCTACCTGTTCGAGCGCGCGGTCTGCAAGAAGAGCGACAACGTCGCGACGCGGTTCCTCGAGATGGAGATCGTCAAGGAGACGTACTTCGTCTGCCACGAGCGGTACACGACCGGCGATCGCTCGTCGATGGTCGTGAAGCCCTCGCCCGTCGTCGAGCGTGCGATGGCGCTCGTCGAGGAGCATCTGTTCGATCCGGACGTGGTGAAGATCGTCGCCGAGGGCTGCGCGGCGAGCCCGAGCACGCTGCTCCGCACGTTCAAGCGCGAGCTCGGCTACGGGCCGCTCACGTACGTGCGGCGCCGGCGCCTCGACGAGTCGCTCCTGCTCCTCAAGGCCCGGCGCTATCGCGTCGGAGAGGTCGCGTCGCTCGTCGGATACAAGAACTTCGCCGCTTTCTCGCAGGCGTTCCGCGCGCGGTTCGGCATGCGACCGTCCGACGTCCGCTGATCTCGATCCGCGGTCGGATTCGCGCTAAGCGAGAGCGCGCCATGGCATCGCGAACCGTCACCGCTCCGCGTGGATCGACCCTCTCGTGCAAGGGCTGGGTGCAGGAAGCCGCCCTCCGCATGCTCCACAACAACCTCGACCCCGAGGTCGCCGAGCGCCCCGAGGACCTGGTCGTCTACGGCGGTACCGGCAAGGCGGCGCGGTCGTGGGACGCGTTCGACGTCATCGCGCGCGAGCTCCGTGATCTCGAGAGCGACGAGACGCTGCTCGTCCAGTCGGGCAAGGCCGTCGGCCGCTTCAAGACGCATCCCGACGCGCCGCGTGTGCTCATCGCGAACTCGAACCTCGTCGGCAAGTGGGCCACGTGGGAGCACTTCCGCGAGCTCGAGAAGAAGGGCCTCATCATGTTCGGCCAGATGACGGCCGGCTCGTGGATCTACATCGGCACGCAGGGAATCCTCCAGGGCACCTACGAGACGTTCGTGGCTGCGCGGAAGGCCTACGCGGCGCGGAGCAAGAAGCAGGGGCACTTCTGGGTGCTGACGGCCGGGCTCGGCGGCATGGGCGGCGCGCAGCCGCTCGCGGCGACGATGGCGGGCATGTCCTGCCTCGCGGTGGAGGTCGACCCGTCGCGGATCGGCAAGCGGCTCGAGACGCGCTACGTCGACGAGCGCGCCGACGATCTCGACCAGGCGCTCGCGCGCCTCGAGCGGGCGAAGAAGGAGGACAAGCCGGTCAGCATCGGTCTGCTCGGCAACGCCGCCGAGGTCTTCCCCGAGCTGGTCAAGCGCGGCATCGTCCCCGACCTCGTGACCGAGCAGACCGCGGCGCACGATCCGCTCGTCGGCTACATCCCGATGGGCTTCAGCCTGGAGGAGGCGGCGGAGCTGCGCAAGGAAGACCCCGAGGCCTACGTCGAGAAGGCGAAGGCGAGCATGGCCGAGGAGGTCGAGGCGATGCTCGTCATGCAGAAGAAGGGCGCCGAGGTCTTCGACTACGGCAACAACATCCGGGCGTGCGCGAAGGAGGCGGGCTGCGCGAAGGCCTTCGACATCCCGGGCTTCGTGCCCGCGTACATCCGGCCGCTCTTCTGCGTCGGCAAGGGACCGTTCCGGTGGGTCGCGCTGTCGGGCGATCCCGCCGACATCGACGTGACCGATCAGGCGGTGCTCGACGCGGTGCCCAACGATCCCGATCTCCGCCGCTGGATCGAGCTGGCGAAGGAGCGCGTGAAGTTCCAGGGGCTGCCGTCGCGCATCTGCTGGCTCGGCTACGGCGACCGCGCGAAGGTCGGCCTCGCGTTCAACGAGCTGGTTCGCACGGGCAAGGTGAAGGCGCCGATCGTCATCGGACGCGACCACCTCGACTGCGGCTCGGTCGCCTCGCCGAACCGCGAGACCGAGGCGATGAAGGACGGCTCCGATGCGATCGCCGACTGGGCGATCCTCAATGCGCTCGTCAACACCGCGGGCGGCGCGAGCTGGGTGTCGTTCCACCACGGCGGCGGCGTCGGCATGGGCATGAGCCTCCACGCCGGCATGGTGATCGTCGCCGACGGCACGCCAGAAGCGCAGAGGCGCCTCGAGCGCGTGCTCACGAGCGATCCGGGCATGGGCGTCATCCGCCACGCCGATGCCGGCTACGAAGAGGCGATCGCGTGCGCCGAGCAGAAGGGCGTGCACGTCCCGCATCGCGCGCGCTGAGCGCCGGCGATCGTCACTCGAGCTCGTCGGGGTACGAGGAGAGGCCGATGCGGCGGCCGTCCGGATCACGCACGTAGAGCGTGTACGCCGTCCGCGCCTCGATCCGGAGGCCGGCGCCCGCGAGCCGGGCGGCGACCTCGGCGCGATCCTTCGCCGAGATGGCGAAGGCGACGAGCTCCATCGAGTCGTCCGGCACGGCCGGCTCACCATCGGCGCAGCGCTCGAGCATGAGGATGGCTCCTCCGGCATCGAGCCAGATGCTGCGCCCGGGCGTCCGGCGGACGACCTCGAGCCCGAGGACGCGCGAATAGAAGTGCTCGAGGGCGTCGAGGTCGTCGGTACGGAAGGCGACGTGGTGGATGCGCACGGCCGGGAGAGAGAGTATCCCGTCCCGCGGAAGGCATGCTAAGCCCGATGGCCATGCCTCGCGTCGTCGTCGCCACCCATGGGCACTGCTTCGACGGGCTCTGCTCTGCGGTGATGTTCACGCGCCTGATGCGCCACCTGCATCCCGGCGAAGAGCTGACCTTCAAGTACCGGGCGATGGGCTACGGCCCAGGTCAGAACGGGGTCGACCCCGCCACCCTCGACGGCGACGAGAATGCGATCCTCGATTTTCGCTTCTCGGCCTCCTCCAAGCTCACCTGGTACTTCGATCACCACGTGAGCGCGTTCCCCTCGCAGGAGGACAAGCTCACGTACGACGCGCACGCGCGCGAGGACGTCCCAGGCGGCCGACGCATGTTCCACGACGGGGGCTACGGCTCGTGCACGAAGCTCATCGCCGACATCGGGCGGCAGCGCTTCGGGATGGACACGACCGCGACCGAGGAGCTGGTGCGCTGGGCGGACATGATCGACTCGGCCGCCTTCCCCAGCGCGGACATGGCCGTCGCGCGCACCGAGCCCGTTCTGCACCTGATGACGGTCACGGAGCACAAGGGCAACGACGCATACCTCGAGGCGATGGTGCCGCGCCTGCTCGATCAGGCGATCGAGGACGTCGCGCGCGCCGCCGACGTCTCGGAGGCGTACGCGCCGCTCGCCGCGCAGCAGCAGGCGTTCGTCGACCTCGTGAAGCAGCATGCCGAGGTGGTCGGGCCTGTCGTGCTCGTCGATCTCTCGGACGTCATCATCGACGTCGCGGCGAAGTTCGTCACCTACGCGCTGTGGCCGGAGAGCGCCTACTCGGTGCTGCTCAGCCGGTCGTCGTCGAAGTGCAAGATCTCGATCGGCTACAACCCGTGGGCGCCGATCGCGCGCAAGCACAACATCGCCGCGATCTGCGAGCGCCACGGCGGCGGCGGGCATCCGGTCGTCGGCGCGATCTCGCTCCCGGCCGACGACGTCGAACGGGCCAAGAAGCTGACGCGCGAGATCACCGAGGAGCTCGCGACCTGACCGCGGGCAGGGTGGTCGTCCTCGGACATCGCGGCGGGCGAGGCGAGGGGTGGCCGGCGGAGAACTCGCTCTCCGCGTTCGAGCGCGCCCTGCGCGAAGGCGCCGATGGCGTCGAGCTCGACGTGCGCACGTCCGCCGACGGCACGCCGGTGCTGTGGCACGACCCGCGGCTCCGCGATGGCCGGTCCGTCTCCCGCGTGCGGCGCGGCGACCTCCCGGCCGGGACGGCGTCGCTCGAGGAGGCGCTCGACCTGCTCGCCGGAAGGGTGGTCAACGTCGAGCTGAAGGCGGACGTACCGAGCCGCCGCGCCCTCGCGCGCGCCTGCGTGAGCGCGGTCCTGCGCGCGCGCCCCTCCGAGGTCGTGTTCTCGTCGTTCGATCCGTTCCTGGTCCTCGCGTGCGCGGCGCTCGCGCCGAGGGTGCCGCGGGCGATCCTCGTCGGTCAGCGCATGGAGCGCGTGGCGACCGCGCTCCCGCTCGCCATGCGGAGCCTCGTCGTCGCGGCGCACCTCGAGGCGCCGCTCGCGACCGCCGAGCGCGTCGCCCGCCTCGCGCGCGTTGGGCTCCGCAGCTGCGCGTGGACGGTCAATGACGAGACGCGCGCGAGCGCGCTCGTGGCCTCGGGCGTCGACTGGATCATCACCGATCGGCCGGGGCCGATCGCGATCGCGCTCACTCCTTGTCGCACGTGACGCGGACGACCTCGACGCCGCCCGGGATCGGCTGGGTGAAGAGCCCGTCGATGAGCGGCGGGTTCCACGACACGTTCTCGTAGCGGAAGCGGACGTCCTCGTCCTTGCCCGGGACCTCGACGTGGATCTTGCGCGGCAGATCCGCGTTGCACATCGGCCCGCTCGGCGGCGTCGGCGGATCGATGCCGTCGGGGTCGACGCGCTCCTTCGCCATCCCCGCCGGCTGGAACTCGTCGAGCGACGCGTGATAGAGCGTGACGCCCTCCTGCTTCACCTGGACGTCGAGCACGCGCATCCGCTGCTTGTCCCAGGGCAGCGCGAGGTCGGCGGGATGGGGCGCCAGATGGATCTCCTCGACGGCGTTGCGCGTGCCCGCGATGGTCACGACGTAGTAGCCGCGGCTGCTCCACTCGATCTTCGCGTTCGCCGCGTCGTGCTTGAGGACCGGCGCCTCGCCGCGCAGGAGCGAGACGAGCACGTGCCCCGGCATCGGCACCGTGGTGAGGCGCGCGATGTTGCAGGCGCTCGCCGGCCCGAAATAGAACCGCTTCTCTCGCAGATCGGCGAGGGAGAACTTGGTCCCGTCGCTCGTGAGCGTCGCGAGCGTGACGCCGAACGGGCTCACGATGTCCATCCGCAGATTCGCCGGCCACACGGCGAACATCAGCAGGTCGCCGCGCACACGGCCGCCCTTGCCGAAGTGGTCGATCTTCGCCGATGCCTGGATCCCGAGCCCGCAGTCCTGCGAGGCGTTGACCCGATCGAGCGCGGCGCGCGCGGTCGGCACCTGCGAGACAGGCGGGGGCGTCCCGCAACCGGCCAGCGCGAAGCATCCCAACACGACCCCCAGAGAAGTGCGCATGGCGCCCTGTAGCACGACCGTGTGTCCGGATTGCGGACACTCCCGCGGCCCCGAGTGTCAACAGATCGTGACACTCGGGACGGTCGATGTGCGCAATTCGCGCAGATCTGGGTTGGCAGGGGAGTTGCTCAGGCGGGCCGCGAAACCTGGGGAGGTTCCTCATGTCGAAGTACGAGAATTCGAACCTGGCCACGCAGGGTGGCGGCAGTTGGGCGACGCAGGGCGGGGGAGCTCTCTAGGAGCCACATGCGCCGGCGAAAGTGATTTGTCCCGATTGGGATGATCTGCTTGCGCCGGCGAAAGTGATTCATCCCTATTGAGATGATTCGCCTGCGCCGGCGAAAGTGATTTATCCCGATCGGGATGTGTGCCCTCAGGCGGTGACCTTCACCGGCCCGTGATCGTCGCAGTGCCCGCCATGGGCATGGTGGAGATGCCCGTCGACCACGTAGTCGGTGTGGTCGCCGTGAGCCACCGCGTCATGGCCGCAGCCGGCTCCGTGCGCGTGCCCCTGAGCGTGGCTCCCGCACGCATGGGACGGGGTGCAGTCCGCGGGATTCGCGCCGCCCACCGCCAACTCGTGGCAATCGACGTGATCGCCGTGCACGTGGTGCAGGTGGCCGTCGTGCAAGTAGTCCTGGTGCCCCTCGTGCTCGATGGTCTTGTGGCCGCAGCCGGGGCCGTGGGTGTGATCGTGCTCGTCGTGGGTCTTGTGCTCGGCCATCGGGTCCTCCATCCGTCGTCGGGTCTTCAGTCGTCGTGGGAGTCGTGGGCCTCGTGGCCCTTGTCGTGGGCGTGATGGGGCTCGCCTGCGTGCTCGATCGCGCTCTGGATGAGATCGATCACGTGGGCATCGGCGAGCGAGTAGAAGATGTGCTTGCCGGCCCGGCGGCGGGCGACGATGCGCTCGGCCCGCAGCAGCCGGAGCTGCTGCGAGACCGTCGAGAGCCCGACACCAGCGGCCTCGGCGAGCTCCGTGACGCACCACTCGCCGTCGCAGAGACGAGAGAGGAGCTTCAGGCGCGAGACGTCCCCCGCTGCACGGAAGATCGCCGCCGCGCGCTCGAGCTGCTCCTCGCTCAGGTTCGCCGTGCGCGCCCTTCGTGCGTGCTCGTCCGGTCCGCAGGTCTCGTCACGGCCCGCATGGCTGTGTGCATGCGAGGCCGCGGGAGGCTTCGCCGGGGATGCTGCCCGGCTCGCGGAGCCGTTCGTCTTGCTCGAAGGAACGCGCGTCATCACTTCACCATCTGATGAATTGTTATACTGATGGACCGTCCGCCGGTCAACCCACCGGCCGTAACTGCTCATTAACGCGCCGGTCCGGCCGCATGTGCAAGGCGCCCGTGGACGGACCGCGCTAGGTTCGGCGCCCGCCGATGACCGTGCCGATCGACCCGCTCGCGCTCGTCCGCCCCCTCGAGGATCCCTGGCGCGAGGCGCTCGACCGCGTGCTGGCGCAGCTGGGCGCGCCGAGGACCGACGACGTCGCGCGCCTCGCCCCGAAGCTCGCCGAGCTCTCCCGCGCGTACAACACCGGCGCGGCTGGCGGCACGAACGAGGCGCTGCCGCTGGAGGCCCGCGTCGCGTTCTCCTTCGCGCGCGACGTCCCGAAGGGCGCCGCGGCGGTGCGCGAGCTCGTGGCGAGCGGCGCGCTCGCGCTCCGCGAGGGGGTGCCCCTGCGCATCCTCGACGTCGGTGCGGGGCTCGGCGCCATGACCTGGGGCGTGGTGCGAGCGCTCGAGGCCGCGGGCGCTCGCGGCAAGGTCGAGGCCCTGCTCGTCGACGCCGACGCGCGCGCCCTCGCGGCCGCCGCGCAGATCGCCGCCGCGGCGCCGAAGCTCGGGGGGATCGAGCTCTCGCTCACGACCCGGACGTCGCGGCTCGGCGGCGGCCCTCCGCGCCTCCCGGCCGCCGATCTCGTCATCGCCGGCCAGGTGCTCAGCGAGCTCGACACCGCGCTCGATCCCGCGCTTCGTGTCGATCGACACGCCACGCTCCTGTCCGAGCTCGCGAAGGGCTCGGTGGCGCCCGGCGGCGCGCTCGTCGTCGTCGAGCCCGCCCTCCGTGACCGCACGCGCCATCTCCATGCCGTGCGCGATCGGATGATCGCCGCGGGGTCCCCGAGCCCGCTGACGCTGTTCGCTCCTTGCCTCCACGCCCATGCGTGTCCCGCGCTCGCGTCGGAGGGAGACTGGTGCCACGAGGACGTCGCGATCGATCTCCCTGCGTGGCTCGTTCCCCTCGCGCGCGCCGCCGGCCTGCGCTGGCAGGGCCTCACGTTCAGCTATCTCGTCCTCCGCAGCGGCGGCGAGAGGCTCGTGGACCGGGTGAAGGGCGGCGGGCTCCGGCTGCGCGTGGTCTCCGACGTGATGCACACGAAGGGGAAGACCGAGCTCTTCGCGTGCACGGAGGCCGGCCGGCGCGTGCGCATGCGCCGTCTCGAGCGCGACGAGCGCGAGGTCGGAACGGGATGGGACGAGCTCCGCCGTGGTGACGTCGTCACCGTGACCGGCGAGGTCGACGACAAAGGTCGCCTCGCCCCCTCCATCGCGATTGACGTCTGGCCGCGAGGTCACTAGCTGGGCGACTCGGATCCGGGGGGCTTCCGCGGAGGTCGCCATGCGAGGTCTCTACGCCATCGTCGATACCAAGCTCCTCGCGACGCGAGGCACCGATCCCTTGGCATACGCCCGCGCGCTCCTCGCGGCGCGGCCCGCCGCGCTCCAGCTCCGCGCCAAGGACTGGCCGGCTCGCGAGATCCTCTGCCTGCTCCGCGCGCTCGGCCCGCTCTGCCGCAACGCCGGGGTGCCGCTCGTCGCGAACGACCGCGCCGATCTCGCCGCGCTCGCCGGCTGCGAGGTCGTCCATATCGGTCAGGAGGACCTCCCGTACGATCTCGTTCACCGGATCGCCCCGCAGCTCGGCGTCGGCATCTCGACGCACAACGCCGCGCAGCTCGAGCGCGCGCTCTCGTCGAGGCCGCGATACGTCGCGTACGGGCCGGTGTTCCCGACCGCCTCGAAGGCGAACCCCGATCCGGTGGTCGGCGTCGACGGGCTCCGCGAGGCTTCGTCCACGGCCCGCAAGGCCGGCGTCCCGCTCGTCGCGATCGGCGGGATCACGCTCCCGGTCGCGCGCGATCTCGCGGCCCTGGCCGACGCGTGCGCGGTCATCGGCGATCTCTACCCGGAAGGCGCTACGCTGTCCGACGTGACCGAGCGAGCCCGCCAGTTCCACCACGCGCTCGGAGGCGCACCGCACGCCGCGATGGAGGCGCGTCCGTGAGCCTGCTCCTCGCTGGTCTCGTCTTGGCGGGCACCAGCGGGGCGCTCATGGTCGGCCGATGGATCGCGCGACGTCGGGCCGAGCCCGCGGCCGCCGACGCGACGACCGACGGCGCGAAGCCGGACGAGGAGAAGCCGGCGGATGAAGCGACGAACAGGCCGGTGAAGCGCACGCTCCCGGCGGGGAACGCGCCGCACCTCGAGGGCTTCCCGTGTCAGCTCGGTGACGTCCTGATGCGCATCACCGGCGAGGAAGCCTGGCTCGCCGGCGGCCTCGTGCTCTCGGAGGAGGTGCCGGTCGCGGTGCTCTTCGTCGCGCCAGATGCGGGCCATGACTGCGCGATCTACGTGCGTCCTCCGCCGAAGGAGGCGCTGTTCTGGCTCGAGCCGCTCGATCCCGGCGCGGTGCTCGTCGCCGGTGAGCCTCCGAGCTCCGTCGAGCACGGAGGCGTCCGCTTCGACCGCGCGCGGCGCCTACCGCTCCGTCCACGCCGCATCGGCGTCGGCGCTCCGGACGTGGGCGACGCCGTGGTCGTCGCCGAATACGCGTCGGCCGGATCCGAACGGCTCGTCGTCCTCAAGGCGACGACCGGCGTGGCGCGCGCGTATCGCGGCATCGAGCTCGACGCCTCCGCGTTCGAGGTGATCCCCTCGGGCAGCGCGACGCTCGGCTCCGAATGACGCTCGCGTCAGAGCGAGCGCATCCGCGTCAGCATCGCCTCGACCACGAGCTGGGGAGCCGAGTTGCCCGCGAGGTGCTCGAGCGCGGCGAGCGCGAAGCGTCCGCGGTTCGCGAGGACCTCGGCCTCCGGTGAGCCGTCCTTCGCCGCCATCGCCGCGCGCTCGGCCAGCGCGGAGGCGAGCGCCGCGATGCGCGTCGCGAGCGCGGCCTTGTCCTTCTTCGCGTCCTCGGCGAGCACGAGCACTCCGTCGATCGGCTGCGCGGCGACCGCATCGAGCGCGCGCTGCACGAACGTCTCGCGGGCCTCGCTCGATTCGGGATCGGCGAGCTCCTCTCCCATCTCCACGCT
>WBZO01002068.1_pt1 | contig 27805 bp, 20 predicted proteins | sample 5204261 | NCBI WGS metagenome assembly WBZO01 (sample SAMN12412400, study PRJNA552823) | activated sludge metagenome | isolation source: activated sludge from anammox sidestream of wastewater treatment plant... | place: USA: North Carolina | collected 2017-09
AATCGCCTTGACCCCGATGAAGGCAACCTTCTTTTTCTTCATGACATTCTCTAACCGTATAGATTCAGCCGGACAGGGGCGATAAAAATATATTCCCCCCAACTGTTATTCCGTCCGGATCATAAAATCAAAGGCTTACGATCCGTCTAAAGGAAGAGGGGGACTCGGCCTGCCTGGCGATCTTTTCTCTGCGGAGCGAATCAAGGAGTGATGGCCGGCGCCCGGCCGCATCAACTATCGATTCTCATGAGGTAGCCGAACCCGGCTGGAAGCCGGACGAGGTGGCGGAGCAAACGCTTGCCGCAGGATGTAGCCGAGCGATATCCAATAGAGCGCCTTCATGATCTGTGCCGACCATACGTTATGGTACCAGATCCAGACCGGCCAGAACGAGGTGAAAAGTATCAGGCCATAAGCGATAGCCGCCTTGTCAGGTTCTGGTTTTGTTTTCAGGTATCGAAACAGTTGCATATCGATCCAGATGATCATGCCTAAAAACAAGCCTATCCCAACAAGGCCATATTCAAGCATCCAGTTACCCAGTGTTGTACTGTTTATATCGTAGAAGGTGCCAAAGACATCGTTCCGGAAGCCGGCGCCGACCAACCCGAGCGCATCACTGCTGGAGCGGCTCCCCAGACCATAACCGAATAACATCGTAGTTGTGTCTCGCTGCAATCGCTCCCAGGAGTAAATGGGCGCGTAGCCGCGGCCGATATACGTGGCATCGTTAGTGTTGATCTTGGTCGTCATGATATACCTCATGACCATATCGGGATCGAGGTAATCCTGTAAGGTTGTGTTGTCTTTTATAGCCAGTTGCGCATCAAGCATGGGAACAATGACTATCACACCCAACAAGGACAGACTCACAAAAACGATCAGTTTACGCAAGCGGCCACTCTGACCCACGTTAAGGACAAATGCCGTAAGCGAGAGGGGCACGATGGCGAAGAAGTAAAATTTTGTCACGTTCAGCACTGAAGCAATGGCTCCGAGGCTCAACGCCAGCAACATATACTTCAATTGATTAGTGACCATCCAGTGCCCCAATCCCATGCAGGCAACGAAGAACGCCATCATCGTGAATGGATTAACGCCATGCCATCCAAAGGTGCCCGCCAGGTCATCCCCAGGCGGGAATCCCAACAGGTACATGATAATCTGCACCACAACCTCGAAGGCAAGGAAGCCCATGCAGAATTTGATGAACCATCCGGCAAAACCTTTTGGGTCGCCGATCACAAGATACGTAAATAAGCCGACCAAAGGGTAGAGGAAAAGTCGCCACCACCCCCAGAGAAACATAGCCAGCGATTGCCCTTCGAAAAACGCCACGATCCCCCATACAAGAGTAATGCCCAGGATGACCAGCATTCCTTTAGGGATCCTGTCCTTGGTCAACATGAATGCAAAGGTAAGAGCCGCGACAAGGGCGGATATGCCCTCTGTGAGCACCATGGTGGCTTTCGGCATGCCGATCGGCCATCGGAGGAACGGCACGGTGGCTTCGGATATAAAGAGCATCGCTAATAGAAGGAACCACCATTGTTTCATCCAGGGGTATCGGGCCTTCGCCCGATCCTCTGCATGAGGTTCCATTGTTCCTGGGTATAGATGATCTCGGCCGGCTATATCACTCATATCAAGACTCATGGGCAACACAGTAACAGGATACTGTGTTGCCCATTCCATCATACTAACATTGCTAGCCTGCCGCTATCGCCGCAGGTAAATCCTCATGGGCGGGGTGATCGGCCAGATACTCGCGTATGGCGCCGGCGACGTAGGCGACCTTCTCATCATCCAGCTCGGGGAAGATCGGCAGCGACACGATCGTATCGGCATAAGCTTCCGTCACAGGAAAGTCGCCGCGCTTGTGGCCTAGTTCGGCATAAGCGGGCAGCAGATGAATGGGAATCGGGTAGTGGAGGCCACTGGCGATGCCCTTCTCCTTCAGATAATCCATCATTCCATCGCGTCCGGCGATGCGAATCACATAAAGATGAAAGATATGATCGTCGGCATAACTTGGCAGTTCGATCGGCAAATCAGCCAACAGCCGGGCATAGGTCGCGGCCGCGCGGCGGCGGCTGGCGTTCCAGTCGTCCAGATAGGGCAACTTGACCCGGAGGACGGCCGCCTGCATTGTGTCCAGCCGGTGGTTGAACCCCTTCACCTCGTGATGGTATTTAACCTTCTGGCCGATGTTGCGCAGCAAGCGGATTTTCTCGGCGATGACTTCGTCGTTGGTCGTCACCGCGCCGCCGTCGCCATAGGCGCCCAGGTTCTTGCCAGGATAGAAGCTGAACCCAGCCGCGTCGCCCAGGTTGCCCGCTCGCCGGCCTTTGTAGCGTGCGCCGGCAGCCTGGGCAGCATCTTCGAAGACCCGCAGGTTATGCTTGCGAGCGATGGCATTGATGGCATCCATATCGGCCGGCTGCCCATAGAGGTGGACCGGCATAATGGCTTTAGTGCGTGGGGTGATAGCCGCCTCGATCTTGCTCGGATCCAGGTTATAGGTGACCGGGTCGCAATCGACCAGGACGGGCGTCGCGCCGGCGTTGGAGATGGCCAGTGTCGTGGCAATGAATGTGTTGGCGGCGGTGATGACTTCGTCACCGGGGCCGATATCATAGGCGCGGACGATCAATTCCAGTGCGGAATAACCGGAATCGACGCTGACGCAATGTTCCACGCCGCAATAGTTGGCAAATTCACGCTCGAACTCGGTTACAGCGCCACCCAGGATAAAATCGCCGCGTTGCATGACAGCCAATACGGCCGGGTCAACCTCATCCTTAATCTGTTTATACTGGGCCTTCAAATCTACAAACGGAATTTCCATGTGAATACCTCACCTTATCTTGTCTCTCAGACGTGGCGACTGCCCCCACGCCATAGGCTTCAGGCCTGATAAATTCTCGCCGGCCTCTGCATCGCGACGATCGACATCAGTCCGACTCAGCTCCCATCCAGCCCATCGCCGGCTGGGAACAAGCATCCCGATGCAACCCATAGATCAGCGCCGCCTTCAACTTCGCGGCGTTGGCGGTATACGTCCAGTTATGGACGTCGGCCTGGGCCTCGTGTCCAAGCTCCTCAAGAGTGGCGCGATCGGCCCATATCTGCCGCAATGTCACCAGCAACGCTTCCTCGGTCACATCATCAGCCCAGAACGCATAACGGCCGTCGCCGACGACGTCGGTATGGCATTTGTTACTAGTCGCCAGAACAGGCATGCCGGCCGCCATATATTCAAACAGCTTGATCGGGCTGGACGCCTCATACTTCCTGTCATCAACTTCGGGCAAGGATGTGACGCCGATATGGGCGCGAGCCAATAGATGAGGGATTTCCTCATGTGGAACAGGTTGCTCCACCCGAATCGCGCCGTCGCTTCCGGAGGCAAACGCTTCCAGCTCGGGACGAAACGCCCCGTCGCCGTAGAGCGTGAATACGAATGACATACCTTCCCGATTGGCCTGATGAACAGCCCGGCAAAGGGGCAGCAAGTTACGCCCGACCAAAAAGATACCGATATAGACCAGGCGGACCGCCTCGCCCTCATAAGGCCAATGACGAGCTTTGGCCGCGCCGGCAAATCGCGCGGCGTCGACGCCCGATGGCCATACCCCCCAGAGCTGTTCCGGGGGGATGTGGACCAGTTCAGCCATGCGTGGCGTGATGGCCGTTTGGCCGTCGGCAAACCGGGTTACGAGTCTGGCGCTGATCGCATACCAGAGCATGGTCAGGCGCGTCTTCAGATCATTAGACGGATCATGCACGTCACGGGTATCCATGACCAGTCGCGGGCGATGACGGCCCAGCAACCGAAGCGGCAACAGCCAGATGGCCGCCTTCTGATGGAAAAGGACAACATCAAAGGATTTCCGCCGAGCCAGCAGGAATTGCAGTACGCGCAGGTAGAAGATCATCTGGCCCAGGAAGTAGATCGACGGCCGGGCGATATCCAGGACTTCCACGCCACGATAGACATGCTTGCCCGATGGACCGCTCAGGATGAGTACGACATCGACGCCCTGATTTCGCAGCTCACGGGTGGTGTCGAGCCAGGTGGCCGCGTCAAGCGTACTGGCCGAAACAGTCGATACCCAAGCCAATCTCAGGGGGGCGTCGGCCGAATGTCTCTCGTCCATGATTCCGTCCAAATGACTTAGCGCGCGCCGCCGTGACGATTCAGGCCGTGGTCGTAGGCCTTCTCTCCGGGGTGCAGCGGGCAGTCCAGTTCGTCGACCGTCGTGACGACGCGTGCGGGGTTGCCATAGACAACGGCGTAGGGCGGCACGTTTTTCGTCACTACCGCGCCCGCGCCCACCAGAGCATACTCCCCCACTACAACCTGAGGCAGGATGGTCACATTGACGCCGATGCGCGCGCCACGCTTGATGGTGGGGCCGCCGGCCCGTGTACATTCGGCACACAACGGCCGCATATCGTTAGCGATACTCACCCCCGGCGCCAGGAACGCGTCATCCTCGATAGTCGTGAACTGTGCGACATAGACGTTGCTATGGATCTTCACGTTGTTGCCGATCCGGCAGCCGTAGTCGATGACCGAGTTGCTCCAGATGCCCACGTTATCGCCGATGACATTCTCCTCGCGAATGATGACGTTATGCCCGGTTTGCAGTCCACGACCGATCATCGTCCCGGCGTAGATCACCGTGCCGGAGCGCACAGTGGCTCCGCTGCCAATGCGCAAGGTCTGGTCGGCGATATGACGCCCTGTCGGATAGCCCAGCGACACGCCTTCATCCAGTGTGCTGGGCGCCTCCAGCAGGACGTAGTCGGGCACCTCAGACATTGATGAGTTCCTTGGCACGCAGGGCGTCGGCCGAGTCGCCGTGCCCGTTCTGATTCAGAAAAACTGTGCTTCCGCCGTTCTTCATCGAGCGTTGCGCGGCTTCGATCACTTGAACGACGCGCATGCCGTTCAGACCGTCCGTCTGCGGCTGCTTACCTTCATTGATGCAATCGAGGAAATGCTGACACTGCACGCGCAACGGTTCTTCAAAGCGGATGTAGGGGATGACCACATCGCCATAATGATAGGCAAAACTGAACTCACCGAAGGTATCGGTGTGGCGGATAGCCTTCACGCCCTTGTCATAAATCTTGATCTTCTCCAGCGGCTCGACATCGTCATAGATGACCATCTTCTTGCTGCCGACGACCGTGATACGGCGCTGCTTCGACGGATCGAGCCAACTGGAGCGAATATGGGCCATGATGTTGTTGGGGAACATGAGGGTCGTGTAGGCCACGTCCTCGATGCCTTCCTGCACACACGATGAACCGTGGGTGTTGACCGAAATCGGATCGTCGTCCAGCAAGTAGCGCAGGATGGAGATGTCGTGCGGGGCCAGGTCCCAGACCACATTGGCCCGCGTCTGGAAGAGGCCCAGGCTGGCGCGAATAGCGTCGATGTAATAGATCTCGCCCAACTCGCCTTCCCGGATCATTTGCCTGATGGCGCGAACGGCCGAATTGTATTCAAACGTGTGGCCAACCATCAACTGGACTTCGTTTTCCCGGGCAATCCGGATCAGATCCTCGGCGTCTTCGCTATTGAGCGTGATCGGCTTTTCCACAAGCACGTGCAGGCCATGCTCCATGCAATCACGAGCGATGGCGTAATGGGCCGCCGGCGGCGTGGCGATGACGACGGCGTCGAGGTTCAGATCAAACAGATCGCGATAATCGCGCGTCGCAACCTCGATCTGCGGGAAGCGCTCCATGATACGGTTGAGCGATTCCTGCTTCAGATCAGCGATGGCGATGACTTGCGCGCCGGGGATCTCAATGAAATTGCGAATAAGATTAGGGCCCCAATAGCCGCAGCCAATGGCGCCGATACGGAGGTCGGTCATGATTAACGAGCACCCCTTGCGTTGACGACGGCCAAAACCGTCATAAATATGATTTTGATGTCCAGCCATAAAGACTGTTGCTGGATGTATTCTACATCCAAACGCACCATTTCTTCGAAATTGGTGGCGCTGCGGCCGGTCACCTGCCACCAGCCGGTGATGCCGGGCACAGTTCGCAGCCGGTCATGGTGATGAAACAGGTACAGATCGACTTCGTAAGGGATGGGAGGGCGAGGGCCAACGAGGCTCATCTGTCCCATCATCACATTCCAGAATTGCGGCAGCTCGTCCAGGCTGGTCTTGCGCAGGAAGCTGCCGATTCGCGTCACGCGCGGGTCGGCCACCAGCTTGTATTTCGCATCCTCGGATTTCTGGGCCGATTGCAGCTCGGCCATCCGCGTCTCGTCCCCGGCGATGTAGGCTTCAATGAACTGGCGGTGGATGGTCGACTTCGCGTCCGCTCGCATGGTGCGGAACTTGTAGATGGTGAAGGGAACTTCTTCCCAATAGACCCGGCCGTTGCGCACGTGCCGTTTGGCGGTCACCCGCTCCTGCTTGAAGATAGCCGGGCCGGGGGAGTCCAGCTTGATAAGCAGAGCGATGAACGCCATAAGCGGCAACAGGAAGATCATTGAAAGGGTGACGACGATCAGATCCATCATCCGTTTCGCGATAAAATATACCGTATCCGTATCCACTTGCTGAGATCTAATCGCCGGGCCTGTCGACCATTGCATAACTTTTTGCTCTTCCATCTCGTCTGGTTTCCTGTCGTCCGGATTCCCCATCGTTGATTCTCTATGCCTGGTGCGATATCGGAGCCTTCCGAACTATAATGTCCTTTTTACCGCCTGAAGCTTACAAAACGGCTAACGATCCGCGATCATCCACGTCCCAGCAGGCCTCGGCCTCCCAGGATGAGACAATCCTGAATGGTTCCCTTGTCGAGGGGCGGCGAGGTCAAAATCCGGCACGACGATGCCACAGGCGCGATCTTTTTACATTATAGCCTGTTGTATCACTTCAATGTTTATTGCGCCTTCAATAGCCCATCAGTATAATGAACCCACGATTAGGTATCGATGACGACGCCCCGGTTCGCTGTCGCGAGCGGGCGGCAATCGGGAGACGACGAGGCAAGACTCGTGGGTTGGGTAGAGAAGGTCGCTAGTCGCCCTGCTCTTCCTTTTTTCCGGTGTAAGGGGGTCGTCGCCCGAGCCTGATTTCAAGTATCGGCATAGTAGTACCAAGCGACGTAATGGATGTACACACCTGCGCTCCGGGCCGGCAGCGGGAGGACTGTGGACGTCCCCGTGCCTCCACCCGGCGCCGAGGATGTATTTACATCCTCAACGATATGATATACGGGAGAAGATGAGGTATGGGCAGTACGTACTACGTGTCGGCCACCAACGGCAATAACAACAACCCTGGTAACGACCCAAACTATCCCCTGCGGACCATTCAGGCGGCGATCAATAAAGCGCAATCCGGCGACTCTATCACAGTTCGTGGCGGAACCTATACCGAGCGCCTGCACATCCAGAAGCCGGGGACGGCCGGCGCTTCCTTCGCCATCACCACCGATCCGGGCGAACAGGCGATTATCGACGGCACCGGCCTGGATATCCCGGAAGACGCCGCTCTGGTTGTTATTCAGCAAAGCCAGAATGTATCGCTGACCGGGCTAACGATCCGGAACTCTGCCGGCTGCGGCATCCTGGTCGGCAAGTCCAGCCAAATCACGATCGACGGCTGCAAAGTCGAATATTGCCAGGCGGGGGGCCTGTTCGCCGACCAGTGCGACACCCTCCTCGTACAGAAATGCGACATCAGCGGCTGTGCCCGTCGCTTCCTGGCCGACGGCGCTTCAGACACCAACTCCGCCCTGGGTGTGCGCCAGTCCAGGGATGTGACGATTCAGGAGAATCTGGTTCACGAGAATTCCGATCGCGGCATCGCGATCCTGCCCGGCTGCGAGAAGGTGAAGGCCTTCAGAAATACCTGCTATGACAACCGCAACGGCCAGATCGGCATCACCTCTTCGGTCGACGTGTTGATCGATTCCAACCTGTGCTACCACACCGGCAACACGGAGTTGCTGACGCTGCAAGGCCAACGCGGCCCAGGCATCACCAAGCACGACCTGGCTCAATATCGAACCGGCGGCATGTGGCATACGCGCAATATACGTGTGGTCAATAATTACATCGTCGGTTGCGGGGTCGGTTTCCAGACCAGCCGCACCGGAGGCCAGTTGACGGACTTCCAATTGGCCCATAACACCATCCTGAACAGCACTGAAAGCTTGCTCGACATCAACGTCATTAATGCCGGCACACTCAGCTACATCGAAAACAACGTGCTGGCGGCGGCGAACGGCAACGGGATCGTCCACATTTCCAACGGAGCCGGCGTTATCTGGCGCAACAACCTGTGGTCAGATTTCCCCGGCATGAACATCTTCAATCCGGTCAGCGATATCGTGGAAGCGAACATCGGCCTGGTCGACATTGACGCGCCCGTCGTCGCCGGAGAGGTCAAGCCCGATGCCTATAAATTAGCCGGCGGATCGGTAGCCATCGATCGGGGCATCCCGCGCGATGGCGTGGCCACGGTCGATTTCTGGGGGAATTCACGCGCCGGCGCGCCAGACATCGGTGCGAACGAATTCCCAAACCCGACCACCAGGGAGCCGGCCAGATCTGCCGCGCTGCCCAGATCAGGAGACCGCATCACCGACGGACTATCGGCCCTGTATACCTTCAAGGAGGGCAAGGGGCGCGATGTAAAAGATGTTAGCAACGCCGGCCAGGCGCTGAATCTCCGGATCACGAACGAGTCGGCCGTCCAATGGACCAACGATGGCTTGCTGGTTAAAACCCCGGTTCGCATCATCTCTGATCAACCGGCAAGAAAGATCATCGACGCCTGCCGAGCCTCAAATGAGATCACGCTGGAGGCGTGGATCGTTCCCGCAAATACCACCCAGGACGGCCCGGCCCGAATCATCAGCCTCTCCAAAAACAAGGTGGAGCGCAACTTCACCCTGGGCCAGGGCTTATGGGATAACCAGCCCCAGAACCTGTACATGGCTCGGCTGCGCACCACCCAGACCTCGACCAACGGTTTGCCTGCCGTGATCAGCCCGGCCGGCACAGCGACGGCAACACTTTCCCATGTCGTCTACACGCGGAGCAGCGACGGCCAGGCTACGCTCTACGTGAACGGCCAGGCCCGGTCGGCGCTGAAGATCGCCGGTAATTTCGACACCTGGGACAACACGATGCAGTTGATGCTGGCTGACGAGCTAAGCGACGACCGCCCCTGGTTGGGCTTGTACAGACTAGTGGCCGTTTATTCGCGGGCGCTTTCCGCAGACGAAGTCTTGCATAATTATGAAGCGACCTTCATCACTGATAACACTCTGACCGTTAGTTTCAGGATTGTGACGGGCAGCGGACGAGGCGTGGCGCCCCATACCGTTGAATTCGATTCATCGGACAGCGTCGCCACCGCCGGTATCGCTACTTATTACTGGGAATTCGGCGATGGTCAAACGTCAAACCAGGCCAACCCCACTCATACCTATGAAGCGGCCGGAGTCTACAGCGTGTCGCTCACCGTCACTGACAAGAAGGGCAGCGTTAAAAAGCTTGTCCATCCGGACCTGATCACAGTCGTGCCGGCGCCATTGGCGCCCGTTCCGCCGGAGTACGCGCGGTTCATGCTCGTCGAAATCGGCACATCTGCGATACGTGCATTTGGAATTCAGTACCCCAATTTTAGATGCGCCATCGCCTGGAACGACGGAGGCCCAGCTATCCAGATGTTCTTCGCCAGCGTCGACGACGTTGCGCGGACCTTCACCGACGAAACCACTAAATTGATTTGGGTCGACGAATCCGGGGCCGACTAGTCACCGTAGAAGTTGACAGGAGATGAACATGGCTACTTATTATGTAGATGGGAAATCGGGCAACGACTCAGCCAACGGCAGCAGTGGCGCGCCATGGAAAACGCTGGGGAAAGCGGCTAGTCAGGTCAAGCCAGGCGATGAGATTCGCATCAGGACAGCAACCTACTACGAGCAACTCAACATCGGCGCCGCCAACACGTCATGGCGAGCGGATACAGGCCATACTCCGATAATCGACGGTCGCTGGCATGAGGGGTTAATGTCCAACGGCAAGATGCCGGCCCCGGGATCGAGTCATCTGCCGACGAATGGCCAATACGCCAGTCTCATCACAATCAAGGCCAATGGCGTCGTAGTCGATGGGCTAACGATTCAGAACAGTGCCGGCGGGGGCATTGGCATGAGCAATGTTAACGATGTCGTTGTGCGGAATTGCCGAGCCGACTTTACCTACGGCACAGCGGTTAAAGTCGCCGCCGGGGGCGGTTGGGCCGATCGCATCGTCATCGAGAACAACGTCATAACACGTGCCGTCCGTTGTCGCCTGGTACCGGGGCTCACAAACTGGCCCGGCGCACTGAACGTCTCTCGCGCCCGCGACAGCATCATTCGCAACAACGTCCTGGCCTATTCCTTCGGCGAGAGCATCAACATCCATCGGGGGTCAGTTCGAATCATCGTCGAAGGAAACATCATTCACGACTCTTTCGGTGTCTGCCTATATATCCAAAGATCTTCAGGGGTTATTCTGCGTAACAACCTGATCTACTGCACAGGAACGCCTGAATATCTGCACAACGGCATCTCCACCGACGGAATCCTTCAGGGCGATGAGATTCAGAGCGAGGCCTTCCCGGAAAGTATCGATAATCAGATATACAACAATATCGTTGTCAACACCGGACGTCTCTTTACCATCCGGAGTAATACCGGCAACTACGCGAACTCCCGACTCCGCCAAACCTATATCGGCTATAACACGTTCATCGGTGGTCCTAATACGAAGGTGGGCATCAACATCGTTCCGGCACAATCCGGCTTCCCACACGAAAAGAACATCTTTGAAAATAACATCATCGCCAATATCCCGGCGAGCGGCTCTATCTCCAACGGGTCAGGGGAGGGCATCCTGTTCCGCAACAATCTCTGGGATCAACAACCCATCACCTCCATGCGCGGCAGCGGCGATCGCATCGGTAACCCCAATCTGGTCAACCCAACGGCCAAGCTTAGGAACGTCTACCCTGAGCCGCAGGCCGACATCGACCCGCGGAATTATCAGCTGACCTCAACAAGCAATCTGGCTATCGGGATGGCGAGCAACGGCTCAGCCGCCAATGGATTGACGCCGCCGGCCATTCAAAAAGATTTCTTCGGCGCAGCGCGCGACAACAAGCCTGATATCGGGGCGCACGAGTATGCCGGCATATCGATCGACTTAACGGCCAACTTCAGCATTGGCCCGGGACAGGCGGTCGGCCAGCTACCCCATACAGTCGACTTCATCGACAAGAGCATCGCATCCAGCGTGATCGTCTCGCGACGGTGGGAGTTTGGCGACGGTGAAACATCCACCGAGGTCAATCCATCACACACCTATACGAGAGCCGGCGATTTCGATGTCTCACTGACCGTCACTGATAACGCCGGCAACAGCAACACCAGCAAGCGTGACGGCCTGATCTCCGTGACTGAAGCGTCGAGCGTCACCCTCCCGGAAGCTTTTCGCCGCTTCGTCCTCATGCAGAGAGATCAACAAATCGTGATGGCCTACGGAACCCAGTACCCCGATTTGCGCTGCGTTCTGGTCTGGAACAAAGACCCCTTCCACATCCTTAATTTTGATACGGTCGACGATATTGATCGGCATTACACACAGGATGGGACCGCCGCGATCATATGGCTTGATTCCGGCGACCAGGATGATTCTGCGGCAGGCTTACGCCTGATCGATAGCGAAGAAGAAGGGTTGCGCCAGACCGGATTATCCAGGATGGCGGCGACCAACCAATATTAGTCCTCCTCTCGCTTGATGAGAAGAGGCCGGCTGAACTTGTTCAACCGGCCTCTTCCTGTCTCACCTCTGCTATCTAATCAGCTCCCCGCTCAGCAGCTTTATTCGCGGTAGCGCATGCTGAAGCGGGCCTGATGATACCGGTCCTTGATAGTTTTGAGCGCGCGTTGCCTTTGTATCGCGAACGCGCTATCTTGCAAGCTCGGCCAAACGCTACCCCATCCGTCAGGATTCCCAACATCCCGGGACGTCAGCATATCCCCTATCAGGTCGAGATTCGGGTAATTCCGGCGGAGTCTGGCGATATAGGGCTGAAGCGTCTCTTCGTCCGGCCTGTCATAAAAAATTTCCCGGTGGTGCTCTTCAGACACACCAATATCGTACTGGTTCGCCCCTGCATTAGATCGTCTGACTACATCCTGATAGTTGGAGCTGTCCTTGGAATACAGATGGATTCGAGCGGCCAGATTACCACCCAGGGAATGATGCCTTTTATCCCAGAACTGTTCTTTCCCCTCGAAGTAGGGGATCTCCAAAAAGTTACAGGCTTCCCGCAACGTGGTTTGATGCTCTTCGGTATAATTCTTGTAGTTGACCGCCCCAAAATCATTGAAAAAAGAATAAAACGCCTGGTGATAGTCGGCCCAGTAGGCCAGGGCTTTCCCATTGTCAGCGTCCAGGGCAGACCGCTTCTGTAACGAATAAGCATATTCGATCAGGGTTTTCCAGATGAGGATGTGCTTCACCTCGATCCCCTGACCGGCCAGCCGGCTCGTCTGGGAATCGATCCAGGTGAGGTACTTGCTGGAATCAACGATGAATTCCACTCCCGGGTGAAGATCGAAGATCGTTTCATAGAGGTGATTCATCCCGTTCCTTTCGACTCGGTACCACAAATCACAATCGGGATCGCCGCATTGGCAAACGAGATTGGATCGCCGGTGCTTGACGTCCGTAGGCTGGAACCAGTTCTTAGCCTCGCCGATAGCAAAGCCTCGTGGATCGTTGGCGAGGGTCAGATGGAAAAAAGTCGATCCGGAATAGATCGTTCCACCCACAAAAATTACTTTTTTATTCATCCTGTAATCCGGTATTTCGTGGAGTTTCTCTGTCAATAATCTTCCCCCGTTTAAGTTAGTCCATTTGTCTTTCGGGTCGCCTTAAGAAGCTGGTAGAATTAGCCTGGCCCTGTTTCGGGACATAATATCTTATGGAAATACCACCTTTCTCCACTGAACATTATTTCTCTCTCTATGAGTTTAATACGCCCCATCTCCTCTGCGCTTCCGACTGTGAGACAATGTCCGTCGGCGAACTAGTGCAGTTGGCGGGAGCGGGCGCAGCCGGCCTGCTCGACCTGCGCCTGGGCTACACCGAGGCGCCCGGCGCGCCACCGTTGCGGGCGGCCGTGGCCGCGCTCTATGACCAGATCGCCCCGCCGCAGGTCGTCATGTTGGGCGCGCCGGAGGAGGGCATCTACCTGACCATGCGCGCGCTGCTGGCGCCGGGCGACCACGTCGTCGTCCTGACGCCGGCCTATGACTCGCTGCTCAACCTGGCCGAACACGTCAGCGGCAACATCAGCCGCTGGGCGATCCGGCCGGAGCCGGGCGGCTGGTCGCTCGACCTGGACGAACTCGAGCGGCTCGTCACGCCTGATACGCGCCTCGTCGTCATCAACTTTCCCCATAACCCGACCGGCTTCTTGCCCGCGGCGGCCGAATTCGACGCTCTGCTCAGTATCGTGCGCCAGCACGGGGCGTGGTTGCTATGCGATGAAATGTACCGTGGGCTGGAGCGCGACCCGGCCGCCCGCCTGCCTTCGGCCGCCGAGCGCTACGAACGGGCCATCGTGCTGTCCGGCCTGTCGAAGACCTACGGCTTGCCGGGCTTGCGAACCGGCTGGTTGCTCATTCGCGACGCGACGCTGCGCGACGAGATCATCAACTGGAAGCATTACACCACCATCTGCGCCGCCGCGCCCAGCGAACTCCTGGCAACGATGGCCCTGAGCGTGCATGAGACCCTGGCCGCGCGTAACCGCCAAATCATCTCCGGCAACCTGGCCATCGCCGAACAATTCTTTGAACATTGGTCGCACTTCTTCGACTGGCGGCCACCCCGTGCCGGTTCGGTGGCGCTGGTCGGGCTGAATGTGTCCTCAGCCACAGATTACTGCCACGCGCTGGCCCACGACGCAGGCGTGCTGCTGTTGCCGGGGCCGTGCCTGGGGGCCGATGATCACAGCGTGCGGTTCGGCTTCGGCCGCGCGGGGTTCGGTTCCGCCCTGGCCGCCTACGAACGATATATGCAAGCGGAGGCGACGCCATGAGCCAGGTTCATTTTCACGATGGCGGCGAGCTGCGGGCCTGGTTGGAAAACGCCGGCATCGATCTGACATTCTGGGGCCGGGGTGATGCCAAGCAACTGGCCGACCTTTGGGCCGAGTATACTAGCGGGGAATCCAGTTTCTTTGACGAACCGCCCTTCCGACTGGTGGAGGTTGTCCAGGTCAACATACGGCGCGGCGACCTCGTGCTGATCGAGGTGGAACAGCGATTCAACGACGGCCGTCGCCGTGTTCGCTCGCGCCCGCCCGCGGAGAAACTGAAGGAAGGCGAAGCCCCTCGCGCGGCGGCCATCCGTTGCCTGCACGAGGAGTTGGGGCTATCGGAAGCAGAGGTCCATCTGGAAGGGAGCGAGACGGCCGTCGAGGCGATCGTCGTGTCGACGTCGTACCCCGGCTTGCCGACCCACTACAAGTTCTATACCTTCGAGGCGCGGGCCGAGGCGCTGCCGGACGACGACTTTTGCCTCGAGGACGTATCCGGCGGCCCCATCAATTGTCATCTATGGGGCTGGCGGCCGGCCAACTGACCGATCGTCGCTCTCGCCACACGGCATGAAAAAAGCGGCTGCCCCTCGGCAACCGCTTTTTTATAAGGTGCGAACGGCGGGCGACTACCAGCCGCGCTTCGCCATTTGTTCGTCCTCGGATAACGTGTGGATGCCGATGCCGACCATGGCCGCGCCCAGGTTTTCGCTGACGCGGGCCAGGACTTCCGGCTCGCGGTAATGGGCGACGGCCTGCACGATAGCTCGCGCGCGCGGCGCCGGATCCTTGCTCTTGAAGATACCCGAACCGACAAATACGCCGTCGACGCCCAGTTGCATCATCAGCGCCGCATCGGCCGGCGTAGCCACGCCGCCGGCAGCGAAGTTGGCCACAGGCAACCGGCCAAGCTCGCGCACTTCCTTGACGATCTCATAGGGCGCGCCGATTTCCTTGGCATAAGTCATCAGCTCTTCCTCGGGCATGTTCTGCAGCCGGCGAATATCGCCCAGCACGCTGCGGGCGTGGCGCACGGCCTCAACCACATCGCCCGTGCCCGCTTCGCCCTTGGTGCGCATCATGGCCGCACCCTCGCCGATACGACGCAACGCCTCGCCCAGATTGCGGCAGCCGCAAACGAACGGAGTATTGAAGTCGTGTTTGTTAATATGATAGCTCTCGTCGGCCGGGGTCAAGACCTCGCTCTCGTCAATGCAGTCGACACCCAGGGCCTCCAGAATCTGCGCCTCGACAAAGTGGCCGATGCGCACCTTGGCCATGACCGGGATGCTGACCGCGGCCATGATCTCCTTGATCATGCCGGGGTCGGACATGCGCGCCACGCCGCCGCTGACGCGAATATCGGCCGGGACGCGTTCCAGCGCCATAACGGCCACCGCGCCGGCTTCCTCAGCAACTCGCGCCTGATCCGGCGTGACCACGTCCATGATGACGCCGCCCTTTAGCGAATTGGCAAAATCGCGCTTGGCGGTCAAGCTTTTCATCTCACCGCGCCCGTTCAGATGTCCATTATCCTTCATTATTTACCTCCATTCGACGCGACCCGGCGCGCGAAATGATCTGATGTGTTAATTTCATTGTAAGAGTTGCAGGGGAAAATGACAAGAGAAGCGACCCTATCAGACTGATAAAATATTATCAGGTGATAGGGCCACATGAGTGTAATGGCTTGGCCGAGGGGCGTGAACGTTGTTGCCTATTCAGCCGGAGGGCACGTGCCTTCCCAATAGGCTTGGGCGTCGCAGAGAGTCTGATCAGGCAGGGTGCAAGTCCCGGTTTCCTCCAGGCCGGGGCCTTCGCTGGTCACCGCGTACGTGCCGCCGGTGATGGCGCAATAGCGGCCGGCGTCGGTCACGTAGCCGGTCACCTTGACCCCGCCCACCCGGCAATCGCCACGCAGCAGGGCAAACTCCTCGCACTGGTAATTGTCCATGAAGTAGCAGACGCCAAACTGTCCGCCATCGGGCCGCGATTCGATGCGGCTCATGCCGCCCTGTTCGATGCAATTAACCGAAGCCGGGTTGGCCAGGCCGGCAGTCGGTTCGGTCGTCGGCGCAACGGTCGGTTCGGTCGTCGGCGCAACGGTCGGCTCGGCCGTTGGCGCAACGGTTGCCGCGACAGTCGGTGGGGCGGCCGGCTTCTGCGGCGTCCCACCGCAGGCGACCAGACTCGCCATCAGGAAAACCAGAACGACCCCTATTGTTTTCATATTTACCTCTCTGATTCATTCAACCATGACCTGGAGTGCCGGGGATGTGCCGGATGGCGACATTCGTCCCCGTCAACAACACCTCATTATAATAGATCAATAAATCCTGATCGGCTTGCCCAGATCCATCTCTCACAGTACAATTATATTCATCGAATTTATCCGATTTATTGGATCATTTAGTCGTGAGTTTTGATAAATTGGATTCCGACTTCCTGAAGTACCTCATCGACCGCAACGTCACGCCGGGCAATAAACTGCCGCCCCTGTCCGAGATCGGCGGCCAGATGGGCGTTAGCGTGGGCAAGCTGCGCGAGGAGCTGGCCGTGGCGCGCGGCATGGGCGTGGTCTCCGTCCGGCCCCGGCTCGGCATCCAGCGCGAACCATTCAGTTTCTCCGAGGCCATCCTGCCGGCCGTCCTGTTCAGCCTGGCCACAGGCGAGGCGACCTTCGTCCAGCTAAGTCGACTGCGGCAGATGATTGAGGTAAGCTTCTGGGACGAGGCGGTCGTCCTGTTAACCCCCGAAGATAAAGCGCGACTCGGGCAATTGGTCGCAGACGCCTGGTCCAAGCTGCGGGGCGAGCCAATCCACATCCCCAACGGGGAACACCGCCAACTTCACCTGACCATTTTCAGCCGGCTGGATAATCCGTTTGTCCTGGGGCTGTTTGAGGCTTATTGGGATGCCTATGATGCCAGTGAACTAACCCGTTTCATGCGCTACCGGTACTGGGTCGACGTATGGACTTATCATGAGCGAATCGTCGAAGCCCTGAACAACAATGAATTTGAGTGCGGCCGGCAATTGCTGATCGAACACTTCTCGCTGCTGCCCACAGGACAGGCCACAGCGAGCTAGGCGTTCTTCATGGCCATCATCCGGCCCGGCGTCCATTCGATGACAGAGCGCCTTCCACAAGGTTACGCTTATCGCCATCTGTTGTTGGAACGATCGAAAAGCTGAGAATTTCCCGACATTAAGCATTTTCATCCATGGAATTGACCATCATCATGGGGAGGACACGATGAATTTGAGACAGGAATTGGCAGCCGAACAAGTCCGGCATCTGGATCTGCACAGTTATTGCCTGGTAGAGAGCGGAACGACAGTCCGCGACACCCTGGATCAGATGCGCGCCGCCAACGGCCACAGCGCCCTGATCGTGCGCGGCAAAAAACTGATCGGCATCTTCACCGAGCGCGACGTCATTCGCCGGGTGGCCGGCGAGCCGGAGACGCTCGACGGGCCGATCGACGCCGTCATGACGCCGCAGCCCGTCACCGTGCTGCCCGACACCCTGGCCGCCGACGCGCTGTGGCTGATGAACGACCACCACTTTCGCAACCTGCCGGTGATCAACCGCCAGGGCGACGTTCTGGGCGACATGACCTACGCCTCGATCATCCAATACCTGGCCGCGCGCTATCCGGTCGAGGTGCTGAATCGCACTCTCCAGCCGGAACAGTTCCCCCGAAAGGCGGAGGGCGGCGATTAAACAAGAGATCGATGACTGACGAGTGGTTAACGGCCGCGAGCGGCCTAACCGTCAAGTACGAGCCACAAAATCATGAACGAGAACGAATATATAATCGAAGAACGTGATTCTGTCGTTATTCGCTTCGCCGGGGACTCCGGCGACGGCATGCAGTTGACCGGCACGCAATTCACCAATACGTCGGCCGTCTTCGGCAACGACGTCAGCACGATGCCCGACTTTCCGGCCGAGATTCGCGCCCCCATCGGCACACTGGCCGGCGTTAGCGGCTTCCAGGTCAACTTCTCTAACCGCGATATCCTGACGCCCGGCGACGCGGCGCAAATTCTGGTGGCCATGAACCCCGCCGCGCTCAAGGCCAGCCTGGGCGACGTGGAGACGCAGGGCACAATTATCCTCAACACCGATGCCTTCAATGCGACCAACCTGCGCAAGGCCGGCTATGAAACCGACCCGCGCCATGACCATTCTCTGAAAGAGTATCACGTCATTGAGGTGCCGCTGACCACGCTCAACCGCGAGGCCTTGAAGGATATCGCCGAGCTGTCAAACAAGGAGCGCGACCGCTCGCAGAACTTCTTCGCCCTGGGGCTGGCGTTCTGGATGTTCGACCGGCCGCTGGACGTCACCATCGACTGGATCAACAAGAAGTTCGCCAACGAGCCTGCGCTACGCGAGGCCAACACGCGCGCCTTGGAGACAGGCTATAACTTCGGCGACACCAGCCGCATTTTTCAGCAGCGCTATCGTATTCGCCCGGCCTCGCTGCCGCCGGGGGTCTATCGCAAGGTGACCGGCAACACCGCCGTCGCCATGGGGCTGGTCACGGCCGCCCGCAAGATGGGCAAGCCGCTGTTCTACGGCACCTACCCCATCACACCGGCCAGCGACATCCTGCACGCGCTGGCCCCGCTGCGCAATTTCGACGTGCGCACCTTCCAGGCCGAGGACGAGATCGCCGCGATGGGGTCAGTCATTGGCGCGGCCTTCGGCGGGGCGCTGGCCGTCACCGGCACCAGCGGCCCCGGCGTCGCCCTCAAGAGCGAGGCGATGAATCTGGCCGTGGCTCTGGAACTGCCGATGGTCATCGTCAACGTCCAGCGCGGCGGCCCCAGCACCGGCCTGCCGACCAAGGTCGAGCAATCGGACCTGCTGCAGGCGCTGTTCGGGCGCAACGGCGAAAGCCCCTTGCCCGTCGTGGCCCCTCAAAGCCCATCCGACTGCTTTGATATGGCCATCGAGGCCTGCCGGCTGGCCGTACGCGCCATGAGCCCGGTCGTCGTGCTCTCCGATGGGTTCCTGGCCAACAGCTCCGAGCCGTGGATGATCCCCGATGCGGCCGGCATCCCGCCCATCGAATACAGCCACCCCGGCGGACTAAACGGCGACGAGGCGTTCCTGCCCTACAAACGCAACCCGGAGACGCTGGCCCGGCCATGGGCCATACCGGGCACGCCCGACCTGGAACACCGCATCGGCGGCCTGAGCAAGGCCCCGGTGACGGGCAACGTCTCCTACGCGCCGCTGCACCACGAGCAGATGGTGCGCGAGCGGGCCGAGAAGGTAGCCCGCCTGGCCGACGTCATCCCGCCCCAGGAAGTGTTCGGCCCGCAAGAAGGCGAGCTGTTGGTGATAAGCTGGGGCGGCACCTACGGCGCGGTCCGTTCGGCCGTGGCCCAGGCGGTACGGCGCGGCCAACCAGTGGCCCACGCCCATATGCGTTATCTGAACCCGTTCCCCGCCAACCTGCGCGGCCTCCTCGGGCGGTATCGTCAGGTTGTGGTGGCCGAACTTAACGGCGGCCAGCTGGCATTTCTGCTGCGCGGCCGTTTCGCCATGGACATTCAATCGTACACCAAAATCCACGGCCGGCCGTTCACCATCAGCGAGATCGGCCGCAAGATCGACCAGATGCTTGGAGCGAATTAATCATGACCATCGATACGATTTCCGCCCCACAATTGACCCGTCAGGACTTCGTGTCCAACCAGACCGTGCGCTGGTGTCCCGGCTGCGGCGACTACGCCATCCTGGCATCGATCCAGAAAGTCCTGCCTGAACTGGGCATCCCGCGCGAGAATATCGTGTTCATCTCCGGCATCGGCTGCTCCAGCCGCTTCCCGTACTACATGAACACCTACGGCATCCACAGCATCCACGGCCGCGCGCCGACGCTGGCCACCGGGCTGGCCATCACCAACCCCGAGCTGTCGATCTGGGTCATCACCGGCGACGGCGACGGCCTGTCCATCGGCGGCAACCATCTGCTGCACGCGCTGCGGCGCAACGTCAATCTGAACATCATCCTGTTCAACAACCGCATCTACGGCCTGACCAAGGGACAGTATTCGCCCACTTCGCGGCTGGGAGCCAAGACGAAATCGTCGCCGATGGGCACGATCGAACATCCGATCAACCCCATCCGGCTGGCCATGGCTGCCGAGGCGTCTTTTGTGGCCCGCTCGCTCGACGCCCACCCCAAACATATGGAGAGCGTGCTCTATCAGGCCGCCGGCCACCGCGGCTCCTCGTTCGTCGAAATTTACCAGAACTGCGTCATCTTCAACCCGACCGAATGGGAAGGACTGGACGACCGCCGCACGCGCGACGACAACATCCTCTATCTGGAGCATGGCAAGCCGATGGTCTTTGGCAAGAACAACGACCGCGGCATCCGGCTGAACGGCTTCAAGCCGGAGATCGTCGAGCTGGGCAACGGCTACAACGAAACCGACCTGCTGGTACACGACGCCAAGTCGATCGAACTGGGCTACATTCTGGCCAACATGGAATACCCCACGCCGCTGGGCGTCTTCCGCCACCTGACCAACCGGGAGACGTATTCCGACGGCCTGATGGCCCAGATCGCCGAGGCGCAGGCCAAGCGCGGCATGGGCGATCTGGACGCGCTCTATCGCTCGGCCGACCTGTGGACGATCGTGCCGCAGGAGCCGGACGCGCCCATCCAGTCCCATGTCTCCGGCCGGATGCCGGATGAACTGGACGAAGAGTACGTCGACGCTGTGGCCGGGGACGCGCCGGCCCCGATGAGCGCCGTGCAGCAGAGTCTGGCACGCGACGCCGTGGCCTCGCTGGCGGCTCACGCTCCGGTCGAGGTCGACGCGCAGACGTCGCTGGCCAAGGCCATTCGCCAGATGAACAGCCACAACATCGGCTGCGTCATGGTGACGGACGAGAACGACAAACTGGTAGGCATCTTCACCGAGCGCGACGTGCTGATGCGCGTGGCCGGATTGGTGGACGACCTGTCGGCGGCAACGGTGGGCGAGTACATGACGCCCGACCCGGTGGCCGTCAAGCCCAGCCTGCCCATCGCCCACGCGCTGAATCTGATGTCCGATTATGGGTTCCGTCATCTGCCGCTGGTGGACGAGGAGAACCGGCCAACCGGCATCATCTCGTTCCGCGACGTGATCGCGTACCTGCATGAAGTCGCCGGCTCCAGGCCGGCCTGACAACGTTTATCCAGATGGGCCGGCCGTGGAGATCGACCTCAGGCCGGCCCTTCGTTATCTATCAAGGTCTCGAAGGAGAGAGAGTATTATGAGTGTTGGTGTACCTGGGGAAGCGCCTCTTGCACAGGGCGCGAAGGCGGCCGGAGAGCCGATCGTCAACGATTATTCGATCGTGGTGGCGACGGCCAACGGCACCGGCAGCCAGACCTCCAATCTGGCCATCTTGCGCGCCTTGTTCAAGATGGGCATCCCCGTCAACGGTAAGAACATTTTCCCATCGAACATCCAGGGCTTGCCGACCTGGTATCACATCCGGCTGAGCAAGGACGGCTATACCGCCCGCCGGCATACGTCGGAAATTCTGGTGGCGTTCAATCATGTGACCGTCGTCCAGGATATCCAGACGCTGCCCCCCGGCGGCATCTGCCTCTACAACGGCGACTGGCGCACGGTGCCGCAGCGCGACGACATCACCTACTATGCCGTGCCGGTCAACATGTTCATCCGCGACACGGGCATGAAGGGCAAGCTGAAGGACTATATCTCCAACATGGTCTATGTGGGGGCGCTGGCCTGGCTGCTCGACATCCCGCTGGAAAAGCTGGATGAGGCGCTGATGTTCCTGTTCAAGGGCAAGCGCAAGACAGTCGATTCCAACATGGCTGTCGTCCGCGCCGCCTATGAATGGTCGGCCGAAAATATGGACCGCAATCACCGCTACCGCGTGGAGCCGATGGACAAGACCGACGGGCTGATCATGATGACCGGCAACGAGGCGGCCGCGTTAGGGGCTGTGTTCGGCGGCGTCACCTTCGCCGCCTGGTATCCCATCACCCCGTCCACCAGCATCATCGAGGCCATGGAAAGCTACCTGGAAGAAATGCGGCGCGACCCGGAGACGGGCGAGACGTCCTATGCCGTCATCCAGGCCGAGGACGAGCTGGCGGCGCTGGGCATGGTCATCGGCGCGGGGTTCGCGGGCGCGCGGGCCATGACGGCCACATCCGGCCCCGGCATCTCGCTCATGGCCGAATTCACCGGCCTGGCCTACTTCGCCGAAGTGCCGGCGGTCATCTGGGACGTGCAACGCGTCGGCCCCAGCACAGGGCTGCCCACCCGCACCAGTCAGGGCGACGTGCTGTTCGCCTATTACCTGGGTCATGGCGACACCAAGAACGTCGTCCTGCTGCCCGCTTCCCTTCAGGAATGCTTCGAGTTCGGCTACCTGGCCCTTGACCTGGCCGACACGTTGCAGACGCCTATCTTCGTCCTCAGCGACCTCGACCTGGGCGTGAACAACTGGATGTCGGAGCCGTTCGACTACCCGGCCGAGCCGATCAAGCGCGGCAAAGTGCTGACGGCGGCCGAGGTGAAGGAGCGCGGCTTCGCCCGCTATCGCGACATCGACGGCGACGGCATCGCCTGGCGCACGCTGCCCGGCAACGAACACCCGCTGGCGGCCTACTTCGCGCGCGGCACGGGTCACAACGAGGCCGCGGTCTATAGCGAGCGGCCGGAAGACTGGCGCAACAACATGGCCCGCCTGGTGAAGAAATTCAACACAGCGCGGACGCTGGTGCCCGGCCCGGTCATCGACGAGGTCGAGGGCGCCCGGTTCGGCATCCTCTCCTACGGCACGACAGAGCCGGCCATCGAAGAAGCCCGCGACCGGCTGGCGGCCGACGGCATCGCCACCAGCTTCATGCGGCTGCGCGCCCTGCCCATCAACGACGAGGTTGAAGCGTTCATTGCCCGCCACGACTACGTCTACGTCATCGAGATGAACCGCGACGGCCAGGTGCACACCCTGCTGCGCTCGGAACTGCCCAACGTGACCCTGAAGCTGGGGTCGATCGCCATTCTGGACGGCATGCCGCTGACGGCGCGCTGGGTGGTCGAGACGCTCATGGACGCCGAAGAGGCGCGAGCCCGCCGCCGCGAGGCCGCCTATGGCCAGGACAGACGCGGAGCGACGGAGCTGGACATGCCCGGCAACGGCACGCCCATCGGCAGCAGCGGCCTGACGGATATGGGCCACGACGGCCGCAACCGGCAAGTGATTATCGAGGAAACCAAGTGACCGGCGCGCCGGCTGCTTGCCTAATCAACGGAGTATTCAATCATGACTGACATGACGACACCACGGCCGCGCGCGGAAAAGGTCAACGCCATCGGCCTGACTCATTCGGATTACAAGGGGCTGCCTACAACATTATGTCAAGGATGCGGCCATAACTCGATCTCCAACCAGATCGTCCAGGTGGCCTACGAACTGAACGTGCGGCCGAGCCAGGTGCTCAAGCTGAGCGGCATCGGCTGCTCCAGCAAGTCGCCGGCCTACTTCCTGGGCGACAGCTTCGGCTTCAACAGCCTGCACGGCCGCATGCCCTCGCTGGCCACCGGAGCGCTCATCACCAACCACGAGCTGATCGGCATCGGCGTCAGCGGCGACGGCGACTCGGCCAGCATCGGCATGGGCCAGTTCAAGCACGTGCTGCGTCGCAACGTGCGCATGGTCTACATCGTCGAGAACAACGGCGTCTACGGCCTGACGAAGGGGCAATTCTCGGCCACGGCCGACGAAGGCCAGGAGCTGAAGCACGCCGGTATCAACGAGTTCCCGCCCATGGACATGTGCATGGAAGCGATCATCGCCGGCTGCGGCTTTGTGGCGCGCTCCTTCTCCGGCGACGCGAGCCAGGTGCGCGAGCTGATGAAGGCGGCGCTGAGCCATCGCGGCACAGCCCTGCTGGACATCATCAGCCCGTGTGTGGCCTTCAACAACCACGACACATCCACCAAGAGCTACACCTACGGCAAGGAGCATGAAAGCCCGCTGCACGGCATCGGCTTCGTGCCGAAGGAAGAGGAGATCCAGATCGAGGAGTACGATCCCGGCGAGACGCGCATCGTGAAGATGCACGACGGCTCATTCATCAAGCTGCACAAGCTGGAAGAGGACTACGACCCCACCGACCGGATGGGGGCGTTGCACCGGTTGCAGTGGGCGCAGGAGAACGATGAGCTGCTGACCGGACTGGTCTACTACAACCCGTCGCGGCCCGACCTGGGTGAAACGCTGAACCTGCCCAAGGCGCCGCTGAGCGCGTTGCCCGATGCCCGCCTGCGGCCGGGGCGCGAGACGCTGGCGAGCTACATGAGCGGACTCATGTAACCGTCGCCACAGCGGAGCCGTTATTAACAAAGGCCGGGACGCATCACGCCGCCCCGGCCTTTTTGTATGGTTATCGCCGGCAACCGGGCTTCTCGCGAGAAGCCCGGCCCGGTTAATATTTTATCTTCCCTTACTCGGTCGCCTTCGCCTGAATGTCGAGCAACTCGACCTCAAAGATCAGCGTCGCGCCGGGCGGGATCATGCCCGAACCCGTATCGCCGTAGGCCAAATCGGCGGGGATGACCAGCTGGCGCTTGCCGCCGACGCGCATGCCGGCGACGCCTTCTTCCCAGCCGGGGATAACCTGCCCCATGCCGATGGTGAAGCTGAGTGGGGCGCGGCCGATCGAGCTGTCGAATTTCACATTGTCGGTCAGCCAGCCCGTGTAGTTCACCGAGACCGTGTCGCTCGTCTTGGCCTCGTCGCCGTCGCCGACGATGATGTCATAGTACTTCAGGCCGCTCAGGGTCATGTTATAGTCGTCTTCGGATACGTCGGTCGGCAGAACGATCGGCACCACCTCGAGCAGCTCAACTTCCATCAGGATGGTCGAGTTGGGCGCGACGCGGCCGCCGCCCTGGTCGCCCAGGGCCAGTTCGGGCGGGATAACCAGAAAACGCTTGCCGCCGGGCTTCATGGTCGCGATGCCCTCGTCCCAGCCAGGGAACACGCCCATCTCGCTGCCGAGGGTGAACGTCAGCGGCTGGCCCATCTGGTCGCTGGAGGCGATGAAGGTATTCTTGCCGTCCTGCACCCAGGCGGTGTAGGTGGTGACGACTTCCTGGCCCTTGATCGGCATGTCACCCTTGCCCTCGACGATGTCGAAGTATTTCAGGCCGCTGTCGGTCGTCTTCAGGTCAGATTCGGCCACTTCCGGCGGCGTGGGCGGCGTTTCGACGGCGATCAGGTCGATATCCATCGTCAACGTCTCGTTGGGCGGAATGAAGCCGCCAAGACCTTCCTCGCCGAAGGCCAGGGTGGGCGGGATGATCAGGCGGGCCTTGCCGCCCTCTTTCATCAGCAACAAGCCCTCGAGCCAGCCGGGGAACAGGTCGGACTCGGTGACCATCGCCGTGATCGGCACATTTTCCGCTTCGGTGTCGGCGAAGACGGTGCCGTCGGACATCATGCCCAGAAGGTTCATCGTGACGATGTCGCCTTCCTGGGGCGCAGGGCCGGAGCCGGCCCGAATCTCGATCACTTTCAGGCCACTATCGGTCGTGATTTCCTTCCCCTCGACAGGAGGGATACCGGGGCCGGCGGGCAGCGTCACCTCGGTGGGAGCGGCCTCGGCCGTGGCCGGCGCGGCTTCGCGGGTCATCTGCTCGACCTGTTCCGTGGACATGGCCGGCCCACAAGCGGCCATCATGAGTAAAATCGCGAGCAAAACCGCCCACGTGGTCACCACATAACTCTTCTTCATGCTAAATTTCTCAAAGCTCCTTCTTATGGAAACGAATCGCGCGATCGGCGCCAACCGGCCGTCCCGGCGGTGTATTCATCCGATAATAGTAACCCTTCGCCGGCCGGCATGCCATTTTCGCTGGAGAGTACTTATCAACCCATAACTATACCTACACTGGTATAATCGGGCCATGTTTAATTCGGAAGGACCCGGCCGCCTCACCCATCGCCTGATCGTCGTGGCCGCGCTCCTGACCTTCTTCGCCCTGGGCCTCGACACTGCCGGCCGCAAGGCCGTCACGACGGACGAGCCGCTGCACCTGACCCACGCCATCACTATGCGCGAGACGGGCGTCATGGCCCTGCCGGAGATGCACACGCCGCTAACCTACCGGCTGGTCGCGTCGTTGCTGGCCACGGAGCCGCCTCTGCCCGCCGTCACGACGCTGCCCAGCTGGCCGTCGCAGAACCCGTATCACATCAGTCGCGAGCTGGTCTGGCGCGACGACATCCACACCGACCGCGTCGTCTGGCTGGGCAGGTTCGTCGTCGTGCTGATGGGCGTGCTGCTGGGGGCGTTGCTGGCGGCCTGGACGATGACGCTGACGCGCGGCCACCGGCCGGCCCTGGCGGCCGTCATGCTGCTCTACGCCCTGTCACCCAATCTGCTGGCCTCGGCCGGCCTGCTGACGACCGACATGGCGGCCACACTGACCTGGTTTCTAAGCATCTACACCTGGTGGCGCTACTGGCAGCGGCCGGGCCGGGGACGCTGGCTGCTGGCGGCGGTGGCGCTGGGGCTGGCGCTGGCGGCCAAGCTGACCGGCGTGCTGCTCTTGCCGGTCACGGCCGCGCTGGCCCTGCCCTACGTCCGGCAGGAGAGGAGCCTGCGGCCGTTGTTCGTCTGGGCGGGAATGCTGCCCGTGGCCGGGCTGACGCTGTGGGCGTTCTACGGCTTCGAGATGCGCGGGGCGTTGCCAATGCCGGCCTACGTCGAGGCGTGGCAACTGCTGCTGACCGAGGTCGACGCCAGTCACGCCAACTATTTCATGGGCAGTGTTTCGCCGGACGGCTCATGGCTCTATCTACCGGCCACGCTGCTGCTGAAAACGCCGCTACTGCAACTGGCGCTGTTCGCCCTGATCCCGTTCGCGCTGTGGCGGGAACGCCGCCGCGGGCGCACGCTGCTGTTTCTGCTGCTGCCGCCGGCCGTCTTCCTGGCCGTGTCGGCCGCCAGCCGGCTCAACTACGGCTATCGCCATGTGCTGCCGGTCGTGCCGTTCCTCATGGTTCTGGGGGCGATGGCCATCCCGCATCTGTGGACGTGCCGTCGGGCGCCGGCACGCCGGTTGTCGCGGGTGATCCTGCTCGTGGGGCTGGGCTGGACGGCCGTCGTCGCGCTGGCGCTCCACCCCGACCATCTGACCTACTTCAACGAGCTGGCCGGCGGCCAGGGCTATCGCTACCTGGGCGACTCCAACCTCGACTGGGGACAAGACCTGAACCAGCTGGCGGCCTATGCCGCCCGCTACCGGGCCGAGACGGGACGCTCGCTCCAGTTCACCTACACCGGCATGGCCGACCGGACGCATTACGGCCTGGCCGGGCCGTCGCTCATTGAGCAGTTCAGCCGGGGCGAGGGCGACTTCGCGGCGGCCAACCCGCGCCCGGGGCGCTACGCCGTCAATGTCGCCGCGTGGCAGGGCGTGGGGCTTATTCTGGGCGAGCTGCGGGAGAGCGACCTGTTCGACTGGTTTCGCTGGCGCGAGCCGGACGAGACGCTGGGCGGCACGGTCTTCATCTACGACGTGACCGCGCAGGCCGAAGGCGACTGGGTGGCCCATTGCGCCGCGCCCGGCCGCCT
>WBZO01000459.1_pt2 | contig 27777 bp, 25 predicted proteins | sample 5204261 | NCBI WGS metagenome assembly WBZO01 (sample SAMN12412400, study PRJNA552823) | activated sludge metagenome | isolation source: activated sludge from anammox sidestream of wastewater treatment plant... | place: USA: North Carolina | collected 2017-09
TAGAGAGTAGAGAGTAGAGAGTAGAGAGTGGAAAGAAGAAAGAGAAAATGATTGCGCAGGCAACTCCTGAGATCGAGGTCGTCGAAGAGAACGAGGCGGATCTCGAGCCGCTTTATACGGTGGTGATTTATAACGACAATATCACGCCGATGGATTTCGTTGTGGAGGTCTTGAAGCAGGTTTTCTTCCTGGGCAACGACCGCGCGGCGGAGATTATGCTCGCGGCGCACATCAAAGGTTCGGCGTACGTGCAAACTCTCCCCAAGTCCGAGGCGGAGAAGCGGGTGGGCAACGCGCATCGCGCCGCGCAGATCGAAGGGTTTCCCCTGCGCTTCACCATCGAGCCGGAATGATTCCGCGCTAATCCGCCGTTGCGCCGGCAAGCATGGGTTCGTCGCCGTTGTAGGATTTCAACTGGGGCCACTTCCAGACGATCCATAACGCGCCGAGGATACAGCCAATGCCGCCGGTGACCACCGCAAAGGGCGCGCCGAAGAATTGCGCCACGGTTCCCGCTTCGATTTCACCCAGTTGCGGACCGCCCATGAAGAAAATCTGGTTGATGCTGGTCATCCGTCCGCGCACGTGGTCGGGGGTCTGAAGTTGGCGAATGGTGTTGCGGACGATCGTGCTAACTCCGTCCGCGCCGCCGGTGACGGCAATGGCAAGCCAGGCGACGATGAACGATCTCGTCATCCCAAAAATGACGGTTGCAATCCCAAAGACAATCACGGCGGCAAGGAACACCGTCCCTTGTTTGCGAATCTCTCTGACCTGGGAGATGATCAACGCCACGATTACCGCTCCCACCGCCGAAGCCGCAGAGAGATGACCGTACTCGACCACGCCCGCGCCCAGCGTTTCCCGGGCAATGATGGGCATGAGCGTGTTTGCCGAGGCAAAGAAGGTGGCGACGAAATCGATCATCATGGTCGAAAAAATGATGGGTTTGGAGAGGATGAAACGAATCCCATCCTTGATGGAATCGAGGCTGATGCCTCCCGTCTTTTCTCCGATCGTCTGCGGCACATTCCCGATCATGAACAGCGCAAACAAAACTGCCGCGAAGGATACGGCGTTGAAGTAATAGACCGCTTCCTGCCCAAACGAAGCGATGAAATACCCGCTCAGGGCGGGGCCGATCACAGCCCCAGCCTGAAAAGCGGTAAAAGTCATGCTGAAGGCGTTTGGCAAATCCTCTTTGGGGACAAGGTTGGGGATCAACGCCTGGCGCGAGGGTCCATCGAAAGCGACCACAACCGCCTGAAGCGCCGTGATGGCGTAAATGTGCCAGATGGCGACATGCCCAAATTGGGTGAGCAAACCCAACGTCAGGGCGAGAAGCGCGGCGACGGATTGGGTCGCGAACATCACCCTGCGCCGATCCACCGAATCCGCGAGCGCGCCGCCGATCAGGGAAAAGACGACGACGGGCAGAAAACGCGCCACGCCGATTCCGCCAAGCGCAATTGGGTTTTTGTCCAGTTGGTTGACGTGCCAGAATAACGCCCACAGTTGCATCTGCGTTCCGGTGATGGAAACGAGTTGACCGAGCCAGAGAAAGAAAAATTTTTTGTGCTTGAGAGAGGGAGGGATGCGCATTTAAAGGTGTCAGGTGCGAGGTATCAGGTGTCAGGTGCCCCAATCGCGGAGGTAGAGGAAGTCGTAGCCGACGGTGCGATTGCTGACTTTGGCGATGGGCGGCTGCATCCGTTTGAATTGAGAACGGCGTACGCGGGTCATAACAGCGTTGACGAAGTTTTCATCAAAGCCCGCCTCGATTGCCTCCCGTGGGCTGTAGCGTTGATCCACGAGAAGGTACAGCAATCTGTCAACTTCTTCATAGGTAAAGCCGAGTTCTTTTTCGTCGGTCTGGTTTTCCCATAAATCGGCGGAGGGGGGCTTGTCAATGATCGGCGCGGGAATATTCATGGCGCGGGAGAGTTGGCGCGCTTGCGTTTTATATAAATCGCCGATGGGGTTGATGGCGCTGGCAGAGTCGCCGTAGATCGTGCTGTAGCCGAGCAGGATTTCGGTCTTGTTGCTTGTGCCGACTGGCAGGGCTTTGAAGACTTCGGACTGGTCGTAGAGGACGATCATCCGCGCCCGCGCCATAATGTTGCCCTTGCGCAGGTTGGATATTTCGGGGTCGAGTTTTATGAGCGGTTCGACCATGTCCGTGATCTCGATGGTTTTGCCTTGTATGCCGAGTTGATCAATGAGCAGTTGGGCGTGGGTCAAGGAGTCGGGGGATGAATCGCGGTAAGGTAGTCGCAGAGCGGTAACGTTTTCCGCGCCGAGGGCTTCGACCGCGAGCGCGCAGGACAATGCCGAATCCAACCCGCCGGAGAGGTTGAGGATGGCGCGGCTCATGCCGATGCGCGCGATCTCGGACTTGATGAAGCCGGTCAGGATCTCGCGCGCGAGGTCGGTGTTGATCGAGAGATTGATCATGTTTTGAATGGCAGGGCTTCCATCTCCACCTGCCCAACCAATTGTTCGTACTCGGGGTCTTTGTGAACAAGAACGGCGTTGTGTTGAATTGCAAGGGCGGAAATAACGGCGTCGGCAAATGAAATCCTGTTTTCAGCCTTTATTTTTGCCGCCATTAAAGTGATGGCTTCGCTCATTTCCCAGATAACTTCCGCGGATGAATGGCGCAACATGGCAAAGCGGGTTTCCGCCTCCTGCTGGCCCCTTTCCTGAAAGGAGATGTAATAGACTTCCATCAAAACAGTCCAGGGCAAAATCACCTGTTTGCGCGTGAAAATTTCCCGAACGCGATCCGCGCCCGATTCCGCTTCGATCAAGGCAAGCAAAGCGGACGTATCAAGCAGGTACTTTTCGCTGCTCATGCCGGCGGTCTTTCTTTCGGTCCTCAAGCAATTTTTCTACGAGGTTTTCCCCTTTCCCCCTCCCATACAGGGCGGTAATCGGGTCTTTGGGGATGGGAATGAGTTTAATGGTTTGCCCGTCGTCGAGCCACACGAAACGATCCCCTTCTCGAAAGTTGTAACGCTTGCGGATTTCCGCAGCCAAAACAAGTTGCCCCCGCCTGGAAAGGGTTGTCTGCATTTCAGCCTCCAGACGCATTTTACAAGACATTATTTAGAAACGCAAGACATGTTCTATTTTTGTAAAATTCTGTCGAGTTCTTTCTGTACAAGCCCCGTTCTTTCGTCGCGCAACAAGGGCAGGCGCGCGCGCGCGCGGCGGAGTTGGTTGAGATCGACCTGGGTAAAAGTCAGCGCCTCCTCGTTGTAGGGGCCGCGTGATAATTCCTCGCCGTTCGGGTCGAAGACGGTCGCGCCGCCCCAAAAGTGAAGCCCATCTTCGTAGCCGACGCGGTTTGCATGGGCGACGAAGGTTGTAAACATGCTGGCGTAGGCTTTTGTCACCCGTTCCACCCAGCGCGCGGATTCGAGCTTTTCCTTGTCGTTTAGTCCACGCCCCGGCGAGGCAGAGGAAAAAAGCATGATGTCGGCGCCGTCGAGCCAGAGCAGATAGGGAGGCGAGGCGTGCCAGAAATCTTCACAGATCAACATGCCCATCCGCCCGAAGCGGGTATCGAAGGCGCGGACTTTATCGCCCCAGGAAAAGAAGCGTCCTTCGTCGAAGAGTCCGTAGGTTGGCAGATAAACCTTGTGATGGACGTGAATTAATTTTCCGCCCGAAAGGTACGCGGAGGCAATGTAAAAGCGGTGGCGGGAGTCTTCGTCCACGAACCCGACCACGAGGTCCAGGTTTTTCGAGGCGGTCAACAAAGGGCTGAAAACGGGGTCGTCTTCCGTTGGGCGGCGAGCGACAGAGGCGACCAAATCCTGAAGGACATAACCGGTAAGGGAAAGTTCGGGGAATACCAATAAATCTGTCTTTTCTTTTTTTGCTTTTTCGATGTAATCCAGGTGCTTGGCAAGATTGGCTTCGACATCGCCAAGTTTTGTCTCGATCTGGGCAAGAGCAAGGGTCATTTTCATCGCGCGAATCTTACCACTCAATGCAGGCGCTCGGGGGAAACAAAAAGCCCGACCGGTCGAGTCGGACTCTTCTGCGGAGAGGGAGGGATTCGAATACCATCCCCTCAATGGGGGCGCTCGGGGGAAGCAAAAAGCCCGACCGGTCGAGTCGGACTCTTCTGCGGAGAGGGAGGGATTCGAACCCTCGGTGGACCGGAGCCCACAACGGTTTTCGAGACCGTCCCATTCAACCACTCTGGCACCTCCCCAGATTATTGAAGCGGTCGGGATTATACCCGAATTTTTTCCTACAATTCCGCGCCGTCATGCAGATCGGGGTAATGCACCCGATCCATCCCCTTTTCCTTCAACAAACCCGTCAAAGTCATCGCCTGTTTTTCTTCTCCATGCACGAGGAAAATGTCCTTGACGCTTCCCTTGACTCCTGTCGCATATTTCACCAGTAAATCCTGTCCGGCGTGGCCGGACAAGCCGCCGATGGTCGCCACGTCGCATTTGCGTTTATACCAATCGCCGAAGATGCGCGCCTGCGGCTCGCGGTCTGCCAGCCGGCGGCCGAGCGTGTCCGGCGCCTGCCATGAGACAATGCAGATGGTATTCTTCGGGTTCTCGATATTGTTCTTGATGTGATGTACGATGCGCCCCGTCTCCGCCATGCCCGAAGCGGAGATGATGACCATCGGGTCGGTACGTTCGTTCAACGCCTTTGATTCATCCACCGAGCGGATGTAAGTCAGCATCTTGAAATCGAGAGCCGGGTGACGCGACTCGCGCACGAATTCCTTCGTCTCATCGTCGAAACATTCAAGATGATTCTTGAAAATATCCGACGCCTTAACCGCCAGCGGGCTGTCCACATAGACCGGCACGCGCGGCACATCGCCTTCGAACATCATCTGGTTCAGATGATAGACGATCTCCTGCGTGCGTCCCACCGCAAAGGCTGGCACGATCACCTTGCCGCCGCGTTCGATGGTCTTGCGCACGACTGCCTGGAACTCATTGAACGCCAACTCCGGGTCGTTGTGACTCTTATCGCCGTACGTGCATTCCATGATCATATAATCCGCATGGCTCGGCAGGACAGGGTCGCGCAACAACGGAAGTTTGTAACGCCCGATGTCGCCCGAAAACCAAAGGTGGATTTTCCTGCCCTTCTCCTCGATCTCCAAAGACACGCCCGCCGAACCGAGAATATGTCCCGCTTCGTAAAACCGCGCAACCACTCCAGGGATTGGCTCGAAGGCTTCTTCATAGTGAACGCCCGTGAGCATCCCCACGGTCTCTTCGGCGTCCGCCTCCGTATAAAGCGGCTCAATGGGTTCTTCCCCGCGTTCGGCGCGTTTCTTGTTTACGAACTCCGCGTCCGCTTCCTGGATGCGCCCCGAATCCGCAAGCATCGCGCCGGAAATATCCTTCGCGGCATGAGTGGAGTAGATCGCGCCCTCGTATCCCTGCTTGACCAAATTCGGCAGGTTGCCCGAATGGTCAATGTGCGAATGAGAAAGGATGACCGCGTTCACATCCGCAGGCTTGAACTGAAAATGTGTGTTGCGTTCGTACGCCAGCGAGCGCTTTCCCTGATAAAGCCCGCAATCCAACAAAAGTTTGTATCCGTTGATCTCCAGCAAGTGCCGACTGCCCGTCACCGTATGCGCCGCGCCATGGAAGTTAATTCGCATGTTTCACTCCTAACGTCTTGAGAATCTGCCCGCCAAAACTTTCAAACCGCGCGGGCGCGTCCTTCATCAACTCCTTGAGTTCCTCCAGGTCTTTCGGTGGATTTTCCGATAACGCCGTCAAATACATTTTCGGCAGGATGATATCCGACTCGACCTGCATCGTCACTCCGAGTTTCTTTCTCCACGCCTTGAGTTTTTCCAGCCTGCGGAGTTCCGCGTCATTCTTGCGTTCGGCTTGCTTGCGCTCCACAAGCGGAGCCTGCATCCCGTGCCTTGTCGCGCTTAAAACCATGTCGCCCCATAAGCGGATTTGCTTCTCCGAGAGTCCCGCCGCGGAAAGATCCACCTTCGCCTCGGGGGGATTCTTCGCCAGCGCGATCAGCACATCGTCCATCATCACCTTATAGGGCGGGCGGTCGAGTCGTTCGGCTTCCCTGTCGCGCATCCCGCACAGGTGGGCAATCACGGTCAACTCGCGCAGCGAGAGGTCCTTGCGCCCCGCAAACCTCTCCCACGATGCGCCGTTCGCCCTCGGCTTGGAATCGTCGAAGCGGCAGGCGCGCCGAAAATCCTCGAGCGCAAAACGCAGGAGTTCCTTTTCCTTCAATTCATTTTCGAGCGCGTCGCGCAGGTCGAAGAGGTAATGCGTGTCCAGCCGCGCATAATGGATTTGCTCCTTCGTCAGCGGGCGCGCCGCCCAGTTCGCCTTTTGGTGGCGTTTATCAATCTTGATGTCGAACTTATCGCTTAGCAGTTTATCCAACCCCACCGCCGTATAACCGAGGACGCGCGCAGCGTGCATGGTGTCGAACAGATTCGCAAATGAAAATCCGAAATCGCGCCTCATGCAGTTCAGATCATATTCGGCGGCGTGGAAGATCTTCTCGATCTTCGGGTCGGAAAAGATCGGGGCGAGCGGGCTGAGGTCTTTAAGCGCCAGCGGGTCCACGAGATAATCGGTTGTCGGCGAGGAGAATTGCAACAGGCAGACCCGTTCGCGAAAAGCGTGCAGGCTGTTCGATTCCGTATCCACCGCCACGCGCGTTTGCAAGGCGATGTCGCGAATCATTTTCCCCAATCCTTCGACTGTGTTCACCCATACGGGCGGCGGCAGGACGTTAGGCATACCGGCGGATTATAAACCCGATGAAACGGGCGAACAAAATTTCACGGCTTGCATCATCGTTTCAAGCGGAGCAGGGCAAGCAGGCGGTCGTACCCGCGCTGGAGATAATAGCCGAGGATCAAAGCCAGGATCGCGCCGACGGTCAAATGGAGGTAGACCGCCGTCATATTCGCTTCCAGCCCGAGCAGGTCGTCCATCAGCCGCCATAAAGGACGATGGAAGAGGTACGCAAAATAGGACGCCGTGGAAAGCCAAAGCCAGATATGCCAGTTCCCGATCCCTGCGCGGAAGAGCGTCAACGCCGTCAATATCCATGAGAGGATGAAGAAGTCAACGCTGAGGAGAAAGAAGCCCCCTTCGGTTTGCGAGTTTTCCAGCATCCAATTCAAGGCGGGGAGACTCAGAGCGGCGAGGATGATTTTAAAAAATGGATTCCAGTTGTAGAGTTTCTCCCGCGCCGCGCCAAATCGGAAAAAGAAGACTCCCGCCAAAAAGATAAAGTAATACTGGAAGAAACGCGGATCAAAAAGTCTCCATGCGATATGGGAGTAATAACACGCTGCGAAAACCGCAACCGAGGCGATCCCCAGCCCCAGGCTCGAACGGATTGCGAACATCATCCCCCCGAAAAGAATGTAGAACACAACCAACATGCTGATGTACCAGAGCGTCAACACAGGTTTGACGAAGCCCGGCGAAAAAACCGCTTGCAGGTTGGCGGCATAGACGGCCGCGTCCGGGCGCTTGAGCGTATAACCGAGATAATACAAAAAAAGGACGAGGGCGATCCAATATGGCGGATAGACGCGGATGAACTTCGACCAGGCGAAGGTCAGAAGATTAGCCTTCGGTTTATTGAGCGACATCTCGGTGAAATAACCCGCGAGAAAGAAGAAGGACCCCAGGAGGAACGAAGCGACAAAAAAACCAATATGCTTCAACGTCTCGCCGAAGACGACCGGGTCGTAGACCTCGCTGTGCAAAGAAAGCAGCAAAACGATGGACAGCCCGCGCAGGGCTTCGAATTCCATTTGCCGGTTTTTTTTTTCAGTCACAGGGTCTTCTCCATCACCATCGCATCCTCCCCGTCGCTGTAATAGGATTTCCACACGTCTATGGTCGCGTAGCCCTGCCGCCCGTACATCTGGATGGCGGCATCGTTCGAGAACCGCACCGTCAGCCGCGATTTCGGCACGCCCAGCCGCCTCTCACATTCATGCAACAGCGCGGTTGCCACTCCGCGCCGCCGAAAGCGTGGGTCAACCGCGATGGTGGCGATCCAGCCCCACCCGTCGCGCGGACGCGGGTCCCCGGCGACGAATCCGATCATGGAGCGATCCTCCACCGCCTTGAGTCGAATCACATCGGGAAAAGTCAAAACCGCCATCAGGTCGAAGAGGGGCCAGGCGTCGCGCTCGAAACTCTCCCGTTCCAGTTTGCGAAGCGCGTTGAGGTCCAGCAGGTTGGCGGGAACGATCTCCATGCGCGAATTGTATCAATAAAAAAGTGGAAAGCAGAATCCCCTCATTCCACTTTCCACCGACGTGTTTACATGTCTGCCTGTTTACCTTATACGCTCACCCTACTTCTTCGCTTCCTTCCCTAAAAAGTTGTCGAGCAGGCTTGTGAACTCCATCGGGAAGATGTATTTGGTGGAGGGGCTCATGCCCAGCGACTTGAGCGTTTCAAAGTATTGAAGCGTCATGGTCTTTTGGTCAACCGTCTTGGCGGCGTTGAAGATTTGTTCGAGCGCCTGGGCGAAACCTTCGGCGCGGAGCAGTTGAGCCTGGCGTTCGCCTTCAGCCGCAAGGATCGCGGACTGCTTCTGACCCTCGGCGCGCAGAATGTTGGATTGCTTCTCGCCCTCAGCCACGTTGACTGCCGCTTCGCGCGTGCCGGTGGATTCGGTTACCACGGCGCGGCGGATGCGCTCGGCGGACATCTGGCGGTTCATCGCGTCCTGCACGTCGCGCGGCGGGATGATCTCGCGGATCTCAACATTGGTCACTTTGACGCCCCAGCGTTCGGTGACTTCGTCGAGGCGGGTGCGGAGCATGTTGTTGATATGCTCGCGCTCCGACAGCACGTCGTCCAACGGAATGCCGCCGATGACGGCGCGCAGGGTGGTCGCCGCGATGCCCGCCGCCGCGGATTCAAAATTGCCGACCTGCAAGACCGATTCCGCCGGGTCGAGCACTTTGTAATACCACAGGAAGTCAATCGAAATCGGCGCGTTGTCCTTGGTGATCGAAGTCTGATGCGGGACTTCGCGCACTTGTTCGCGCAGGTCCACCTTGACTGCCCGGTCAATGATTGGAATCAGCAGGATAATGCCGGGCCCCTTCGGTCCGACGCTGCGCCCCAGCCGAAAGACGACCAGCCGCTGATATTCCGGCACGATGCGGATCGCGTTGGCGAGAAAAATAAAGCCGACGACCAGGATTGCGCCGACGATGCACAGTAAACTTCCACCGAGAAAATCCATGATTCACTCCTATGCTTGTTTGGGTTTATTCGACATTTACCTTATCAACCACAAGGACGAAGCCCTCGCGGCGTATCACGCGCACATGGCTCCCAGCAGGGATTTTACTCCCGCTTCGCGCCGACCATAACTCCCCGCCCACATAAACGCTCCCATCGTCGTGGACGGCGGTTCGCGCCTCGCCCACCTGCCCCACCAACGCATCGAGGTCGTGGCTGGGTCTGGCGACGGCGGCTTGCACAGATTTTCGGACGACGATCCAGATGAATGCCGCCGCCATGCCCGACGACAATAAGGCCACCAGCGGATTCACGGCTGGTCGCCATCCGTCTGTTGCAAAGATAAAGACCGAACCGGCGACCAGCATGAAAATGGAAATACCGAGGTATATCTCCCGCTTCGGCTTTTGAACGGCGTACAGAAATGGGACGATGCTCAACGCGAGGACGAGCAAAGCCCACCAATTGACCGACAGATTGTACACCGCGTAGCCTGCGAGGGCTATACAGATGAACGCCCCGGCTTCAAGCAACCCCGTCCCCGGCGTGACAATCGCCAGCAGTCCGAGCAGAATGCCCCCAAGCAGGATCAGGTACGCGATATTCGGGTCAAGTAGAAAATCCATTGCGCCTCCGCTTCATTATACAGCATGAAAAACAATTTCGATTATCATACGCAACAGTTGGGCGGGAGGTCGCAGGACGCGCGGCGGATGTTTTGGGTTAGAATTCGTTCGTCCCGCTCAAAAAACAATGGCTCATCTTCAATCGCCTTAGGCTTTGTTTCTAAGCCGCTGAGAACGCGGGCGGGCGCGGATTTTTAGACAAAACGCCCGAAAAAAAATCTCTTGAATCCCCGCGCAACGAAAGACATTCCATAAAACTGGAGTATATGTGTGATATTCAACAAACTTTGTGTGATCGGTCTCGGCTACATCGGCTTGCCCACCTCCGCCGTCTTCGCCGCCAACGGCGTGGATGTGCTGGGCGTGGACGTGTTGCCTGAAGTTGTCGAAACCCTCAACCGCGGCGAGATTCACATCCACGAACCGGGGCTGGACGAGGCGTTCAAAGAAGCGCACAGGAGCGGCAGGTTCAAAGCCGCGCTCAAACCCGAACCCGCCGACGCCTTCATCATCGCCGTCCCCACTCCCTTCAAACACAACGAAACCGGGGACTATAACGGACAGCCTTACAAACTCGCAGATATGCGCGCCGTGGCCTCCGCCGCCGAATCCATCGCGCCGCATTTGAGGAAAGGGAATCTGGTCGTACTTGAATCGACTTCGCCGCCTCGCACGACGATGGAACTGGTCGCCCCCATTTTAGAAAAGTCTTCGCTGAAAGCGGGCGTGGATTTCCACCTGTGCTATTCGCCGGAGCGCGTCCTGCCTGGTCAGATTCTGCGTGAGTTGATCGAGAACGCGCGCGTCATCGGCGGCGCAACCCCCGAATCGGCGCAAGCCGGCGCAGACTTGTACTCCATCTTTGTGAAGGGAAAAATCATCCAGACCGACGCCACCACCGCCGAGATGGTCAAGATCATGGAAAACACCACCCGCGACGTGAACATCGCCCTCGCCAACGAATTCTCGCGCCTCGCCGACAAATTCGGCGTGGATGTTTGGGAGGCAATCCGCCTCGCCAATTTGCATCCGCGCATCAACATTCTCAGCCCCGGGCCCGGCGTTGGCGGTCACTGCATCGGCGTGGATCCGTGGTTCTTCGTCGAAGCCGCGCCCGAGTTGACGCCGTTGATCTATCGCGCAAGGCAGGTCAACGACGCCCAGCCGCAATTCGTGGTAGATGCGGTCAAACGCGCATTCCTCGCTCGCGCCGCCGTCCCCGGCGGCGGAGAGTCCGCCGGGAGCATCCTCAAAGGAAAGAAAATCGCCGCGCTCGGCCTCGCCTACAAACCCGACGTGGACGACATCCGCGAAAGTCCGGCTGCGGAGGTCGTTCGCATCCTTCAAAAAGGAGACGCCGCCGTGCTTGCCTGCGAACCGTTCAAACCGGACGCAAAACTTCCGGGCATTACCATCGTCCCTACGCTGGACGAAGCCATCCGCGATGCAGACCTGCTATTATTGCTCGTCAGGCACACCGAGTTTACGCAACTCACCCCTGAGACGCTTACAAAAAAGACAAAGGCTCGCATCGTCGTAGATGCCGTCAACGGCTGGGATGCGTCCGCATGGAAAAATGCGGGCTTTCGATTCACCCGGCTTGGTTCGGGAAAAATATAGTCGTTTATCTGATTACCTTACACTCTTAAAATCAGGACGCGGACGAGCGCGGAAAACGCGGATTCAAGGAATTTTTTTCGGGCGCTTTGTCAAAAAAATCTGCGTTCACACCTGCACTTGCGCCAGGTGCAAGTGTCCGCGTTTTCCGCGTCCTAAAAACAAAGTGTAAGGTAATCAAGTCGTTTATACAAGAAAACTGCCATGCGAATCCTTACTATTTTCGGCACCCGCCCCGAAGCGGTCAAACTTGCCCCGGTCGTCCGTCAACTTGCCGCCGAACCCGGCGTGGAGGCGCAGGTATGCGTCACCGCCCAGCACAGGCAGATGCTCGACCAGGTATTGGACCTGTTCCAAATCCAACCGGATTACGACCTGAACCTGATGCGCGAAGATCAAACACTGGCGCAACTCAGCGCGGGCATCTTCACGCATCTCGACCCCGTTCTGGCGGACTTCCAGCCGGATTGGGTACTGGCGCAGGGAGATACCACAACCGTAGCAATGACCTCCCTGTTATGTTACTACCGCAAGATCAAATTCGGGCATGTGGAGGCGGGTTTGCGGACTCACGACAAATGGCAGCCCTTCCCCGAGGAAATAAACCGCCGAATCGCCGGCGTGATCGCCGACCTGCACTTCGCCCCCACCGACTGGTCGAAGAAAAACCTCCTGCGCGAAGGCGTGGATGAAGGCTTGATTCACGTAACGGGAAACACAGTCATTGACGCCTTGCAATACGTTGCGAAACAGGATGAGCCGGGAGAAGTTCGTGAATTAATGGAAAAGCTGGGATTCGGCGGCGAGAAACAAAAAGCGCAGGAAGGAGGGACTCGCCGCTTAATCCTCGTCACCGCCCACCGACGCGAAAATTTCGGGAAGCCGATGGAAGACATCTGCAAAGCGTTGATCCAACTGGCGAAGCGAGGCGACATCGAGATCGTCTATCCCGTCCATTTGAACCCGAACGTGCAGCAACCGGTCAACCGCTTATTGAAAGACGTGGATCACATCACCCTCCTGCCGCCGATGGATTACCTGCCCCTCGTCCATTTGATGAAACGCGCGCATCTCATCCTGACCGACTCCGGGGGAATCCAGGAGGAGGCTCCGGCGTTTGGGATACCCACGCTCGTCCTGCGCGAAGTGACCGAACGACCGGAGGGAGTCGAAGCGGGGACGCTCAAACTTACAGGAACAGATACCGCCAAAATCACGTCTGAGGCGGCGCGGCTGCTGGACGATCAAGCCGCCTACGCCGAGATGGCGCGGGCGGCAAATCCATACGGCGACGGCAATGCCGCGCAAAGAATAGTCCAGGCTTTATTGGATCGGCAGGGAAATCCCCTTATCGCATAGATAAGCGGTTGTAATGTCACGGAGGGTGTTTCTGAGTATAATGACAGAGGTGGAAATATGCGTAAACTCATCTCGCCCATCGCGCTCCTGATCCTGCTCCTGCCCGCGCAGGCGCCTGTCCGCGCTCAATCGGCGGATTCGCGCTACTTCAGCGAAACGGGGCATAATGTCGCGGGCGAATTCCTCGCCTTCTACCAAAGCAACCCGGACGCGGAATACATCTATGGCTACCCCATCACCGAACAAGTCCGCAGCGCCGACGGCAGGATCGTGCAATATTTTCAGCGCGCGCGATTCGAACTGCATGAAGACCAGCCCGAAGGATCGCGCGTCCAACTGACCGCGCTCGGGCGCGAGATGTACGCCGCCTCGAACCCGCTCGAGGTCGGCAATTCGTTCGCCTGCCGCCTTTACGCCGAGACGGGGTTTTCCGTCTGCTTCGCCTTCCTCGATTTTTTTGACGAACACGGCGGCGCGGCGCAGTTCGGTTTCCCCATCTCCGGATTCGAGTATCACGAAAACAAGATCGTGCAATACTTTGAGCGCGCGCGACTTGAATGGCAGCCGTGGCGCCCTGAAGGAGTGCGCGTCGTCGTCTCCGATCTCGGGCGCGTTTTCTTCGACAAACTCAACGAAGACCCGGCGCTGCTCCTGCCCGTCAACCCGCTCGATAACGCCCCGCGCATCGTCAGCGAAGTGCGCGTGCGCGCCTTCGTATTAAAAGCCGTAACGCTTTCAACCGACAATCAATCGTTCTTCGTCATCGCGCAAGATCAAAACATGCAGCCGGTGGCGGGCGCCGAATGTGTCGCCGTGGTCAATTGGCCCAACGGCATGAAAGACTCCACCGCGCTTCCCAGCGACAATAACGGCGTGGGCGTCTTCTCGCTCGCCTTCAACAACCAGCCTTACGGCAGCCTGATCTACGTCGAAATATCCTGTTCGTTCAACGGACACACGGGAAAAACCACCACATCCTTCCGCATCTGGTATTGACGCGGGTCCGCAGGCGCGCTACTTAATCCCCCTCAAATCGAAAACGGGTCCATCCTTGCAAATCATCTTCCATTCATGACGGAGGATGAACGCGCACGCGCCGCAGTCGGCGATCCCCCCGCACGGCATCGCGGCGCGGATGAGAACCTGCGCCTCGATCCCCGCCCCGGCTTGGTTCATCCCTGCCAGCCTTTCCATCAGCCGATTCAGATTCTCCCTATCCGCGTCGAAGGCGGCGTAATCTGCCCAGCGGAGAATCTCGCCCATCGCCTCCAACGGCAGGACTTCGACAACCTCGGGCAAATCGGCGATTTGCGAATCGCAGGCGAGGACGACCTCCGCGTTTTGTTTCATCGCAACGGGAATCAAACCCCTCAGGAGCGACGGCGAATCGTCGAAGGCGACCAATGCGATTCGCCGTGCATTTGCCGGAATGAAAAAGCCGCGACCGATGGGCCCGCGCAAATGCAAAATATCGCCGGGACTCCACGAAGGCGGGGCGGCGGGCGCGGAGCGGAATCCTTTTGGGGAGATGAGGCTTGGGAACAGCGACACCGCCAGCGGCGAGACTGAACCGTCTGCATGGGCGTGGAGATACTGCCCGGGATGGGGAATCAGTTCGGGCGGGCAAACGATCCCGGCGGAGCCATCCAAAAAAATTTCTTCGACCCTGCCTTGCGCGGTTTTCATCTGAAAAATCTTAACGTATGTCATACAGTACGGCAAGGTTTGCCTGCCTGCCTCCCGCCTGCAAAGTAAACTTTGCGGTACGATAAGGCGGGTATAATTTTCGACATACAACTGGAGGAACCATGAATATTTCAAGTTTGCTTCAAGGCATTGCTTCGTTTGCATGGATCGGTTTTATCGGTATCCTGGTGGCGATTTCGGTGCGCGCCAGCCGCAAACAGCCTGTAGGCGGGCTAAGCACAGCCGCCATTGTTTTGATTGTGACGGCGTTGTTGTTGACGACGATCGGCGCGGGCATCGTTTTCATCGAACCGGACGAACTCGGCGTGGTGGTCACAGTGCTTGGCTCCGGCGGCATCCGCTCCGACCCGCTGGATTCAGGCTTGCATTGGATCGTGCCGTTCGCCGAAAGGGTGGAGCGCTATCCGCGCACAAACCAGACTTATACCCTCTCTTCGACCCCGGACGAGGGGCAGATGCAGGGCGACGACGCGATTCAGGTTCGTACCATGGACGGGCAGCAGGTTTATATTGACGCATCCGTCATCTATGCCGTGGACCCATTGAAGGTGGTGCAGTTGTATTCCACCTGGCGTTTTAGTTACGAAGATCTGTTTGTGCGCACGCAGGCGCGCGGCGTGATCCGCGACGCGGCTTCGCAGTACGGCGTGGAGGAGATCGTCAGCACAAAACGCGCCGAGATGGCGGATTCGATCACGCAGGAACTGGCGCGAACCTTCGCGGAGAATAATTTGATCCTGCGCGATTTCGTCCTGCGCAACATCCGTTTTAGCGACGAATACGCGGCGGCGGTGGAACAAAAACAGATCGCCGAGCAACTGGCGCAACAGGCGGCGTTCGTGGTCGAGCAGAAGAAGCAGGAAGCCGAACAGGCGCGCCAGGTTGCGCAAGGCCAGGCGGACGCGCAGGTGATCGCGGCGAAGGGCGAAGCGGAGGCGCTTTTGATTCAAGCGCAGGCTGAGGCGGAGGCAAACCGCCTGCTGGCGGCTTCGCTTACGCCTGAATTGATTCAGTACCAGTATATTTTGAATCTCGCGCCGGGCGTGCAGACCATCTTCGTGCCGAGCGACCAGCAATTCATCCTGCCCCTGCCGGGTTCGGCGGTCGGGCAGTAATCAAACATCACCAGACCTGACAGGTTTTAAAAACCTGTCAGGTCTTTATGGTTAACGATGCCCATTCCCCCAACCGGACGCGAAATCCGCCTGACGACTCTTTCCGCCTGCGCGGGCTGAGCGTCCAAATTAAGCGCGGATGCGCTGGCGCAGGTTCTGCGTCCCATCAAGGAAATCTTCGACCCCGCTTCATACCCGGACCTGTTGGTGGGTCTGTCGTCCCCGGATGACGCGGCCGTCTGGCGTTTAAGCGACGAACAAGCCATCGTCGTCACGACGGATTTTTTCACGCCGGTGGTGGATACTCCCTACGAATACGGCGCGATCGCCGCGGCGAACAGCCTTTCGGATATTTATGCGATGGGCGGCAAGCCTTTTCTGGCGTTGAACATCGCGGCGCTGCCGGATAATCTCCCGCAAATGATTTCAAGTGAAATCCTGCGCGGCGGCGCGGAAAAGGCGCGCGAGGCGGGCGTGGTCGTCGCGGGCGGGCATACGGTCAAAGATGATGAACCGAAGTATGGTTTGGTCGCCGTCGGGTTTGTGAATCCGAAAAGAATCATCCGCAAGGGCGGGTTGAAAGCGGGGGACGTTTTGGCGCTGACCAAGCCGCTCGGCGCGGGAGTTACGACGACGGCGATCAAACAGGGGCGGGCGGAGGAGGCGCACATCCAGGAAGCGATTGAATCCATGTCGCGCCTGAATAAAACGGCGGGCGAGCTGGCGATGGAAGTCGGCGCGACCGGCGGGACGGACATCACCGGCTTCGGCTTTCTCGGTCATGCCGCGGAGATGGCGGCGGCTTCGGGCGTTTCGCTTCACTTCGAGTTTTCGGAAATTCCCATGCTTTCGGGCGCGCGGGGTTATGCGGAAAAAGGAATCTTCCCCGGCGGCGCGTTCGATAACAAAAGTCATTTCGAGCCGTCCGTCGAATTCCATTTCATTGACGAACCTTCGCAAATGCTGTTGTTCGACCCACAGACCAGCGGGGGCTTGTTGTTCGGCGTGGCGAAAGACAAAATGGACGAATTCGAGCGAAAAGCAGGGGAGGCAAACCTGTCGTTTTGGGTCGTCGGCGAAGCGCGAAACGGAAAAGGCATCGTCGTTCGATGATTTGCGTTGGCGCGTTAGAATTGCGCTCGCTCCGCCACAAGTCAGACATGGACGACGGTTTGAACAGAAAGGAGAAGTAGGCGCCATGTGGGAAACCCTCTCCCCGCCCTGGCAGGCGGCTTTGGGAATGGCATGGGAGGCGTACACAAGCGGAACTGTCCCCATCGGCGCGGTTGTGGCGGACGCGCATGGAAATATTGTTGCGCGCGGGAGGAATCGCATCACAGAGTCATCCGCGCCGGGGAAGCAAATCTTCGGGGATACGCTCGCTCATGCTGAAGTAAACGCGCTGCTGGAACTTACGCTCGACCAGGAAGATCGCCATTCCGCCGCGCTTTATTCGACGATGGAACCCTGTCCGCTTTGCATGGGCGCTTTTTATATGTCCAGCGTCAGGACGCTGTATTACGCGGCCCGCGATCCCTGGGCGGGCAGCGTGGATGTGTTAGGGAAAACCCCTTATTTCAACTCGAAACCAATCAAGGTATTTCATCCGAAAAATCATGCGCTTGAGTCTGTTCTCGTTACGCTTCACACCGAATGGGAATTGGCGAGCCGGGGGGAGCGAATCCTTTCGAGTAAATACCTCGAAAAGTTCCGCGCCGTCCATCCGCGCGCGGTCGAGAGGGGGATCGAACTTCACCGCTCCGGCGAATTGGAGCAAATAAAAATGAACAGCCGCTCCGCGGAAGAATTCTTCACCGCGCTTCTATTTCGGGTACAATAGGAACGAACCTGCAAGCAAGAAAAATCATGCCCGATATTCCCATAGAAACAGATTCTCATCCCCCTCCCCCTGAAACTGAACGGCTTCGTCTCGCCCTGCGTATAAGCGGGATGATTTTCGATTCCACGGACAGCCGCTAAAACAACCTCATGAGCATTAGCAGTGAAATTCTGATCATCCTTCTGTTGGTTTTAATCAACGGCATCCTGGCGATGTCCGAAGCCGCCCTGCTCGCTTCGCGCAAGGCGCGACTTCAACAACTGGCGAACGAAGGCGATCAAAACGCCGCATCCACGCTCGACCTGTTGAAGAGCCCGAACGTCTTTCTTTCCACGATCCAGATCGGCATCACCCTGATCGGCGTGTTGGCGGGCGCGGTCGGCGGCGCGACCATCGCGGAATCCCTCTCCGCTTCGATGATAAACATTCCGTACATCGGCGCGTACAGCGAATCCATCGCGTTGGGAATTGTGGTGGTGACGATTACCATCCTGACCATCTGGCTGGGGGAGCTCGTCCCGAAAAGGCTCGGCATCCACAAACCGGAGCGGATCGCCAGCGTGGTCGTCGGACCGATGCTCTTCATTTCCAGGTTATTCTCCCCGCTGGTCAGGTTGATGAGCAACGGTACAGACCTCGTCCTGACGCTTTTCGGAATCAAACCGACGAACGAGCCGCCCATTACCGAGGAGGAGTTGCAAGTGCTGATAGACCAGGGGACTCGAGCCGGAGTCTTCGAGGAAGCCGAGCAGGACATGGTCGAGGGCGTGTTCAGCCTCGGCGAGACGCGCGTGTACTCGGTCATGACCCCGCGCACCGAGATCGTCTGGCTGGACGTAAACGACACAACCGAAGAGATTCTCGAAAAGATCGGCAACAGCCCCTACTCGCGTTTCCCCGTCCGGCAGGATTCGCTCGAGACCATTGTGGGCATCGTCAAATCGCGCGACCTTTTGGTGACCACCCTGTCGAACAAGGAAATCTCCCTGAAGGAACTGGCTAAACCCCCGCATTTCATCCCTGAGACCATGCCCGCCTCGCGCGCGCTCGAGGTATTAAAGAAAAACAACGCCGAGATGCTTTTGGTCGTGGACGAGTTCGGCGGCTTGCAGGGACTGTTGACCATCGCCGACATCCTCGAAGAGATCGTCGGCGAAATGGAAGGCGACGAACCGCAGGCGACCCAACGGCAGGACGGCTCCTGGCTGCTCGACGGCATGTTGGAAGTGGACGAATTCAAGGAAATCTTCAACATCAAAGACCTGCCCCACGAGGACGAATACGAAACCCTGAGCGGATTCGTGATGACCTCGCTCGGGCGGCTCCCGCAAACCGCCGATCACTTCGAGTGGGGCGCGCTTCGCTTCGAGGTCATGGACATGGACGGCCGCCGCGTGGACAAAGTGCTGGTCACCTCCAAATCGAAACCCGGTTCGGATTAAATGTAAGTCGGATTGCCAATCCGGTTTACATACTTTTATCGCGCACGAAAGCCTGCCAATAAAAATTTTCACATCGGATAGAATGGTATAATCCCCGCCCGTATGACTCAAGAATCGTCTCACAGCAAAACGAAAGTCTGCCCCACATGCGGAACGCGCCTGAGCGAAAACGCAATACGCTGTCTCGTGTGCGGCACGGAGTTTGCGCCGCAGCCGGAATCCAAAGCGGTGAAAAAAGCGGAACGCTCCGTTCAAGCCGCCAGCCTTCCGAAAGTGACTCTCAGCCTGCCCGCCGCGATTGGTTCGCTTTTAACGGTCATCGCCGTCGCCGCCGGGCTGACCTTTGCGCTTGTGCCAAAAGACCCTCAATCTTTTTCGACCGACGAAACCGCCACGCCGACCGAAACGCCGACGCCGTCGCTGACGCCGACTGCCACCCTTCCGCCCACCGACATTCCCACCGCCACCCTCCAGCCTCCGTTTAAGTACACCGTCTCCGCCACAGATGGCTCGTGTTCGCAGATCGCGTTCAACTTCAACGTATCCGTTCAAAGCATCATCGTCCTCAACAACCTGCCGTCCAGTTGCCCCATCTCGGTCGGACAAGAATTGCTGATACCCTACCCAACCCCCACCGTTCCGCCTCCCGCCACCAACACGCCGCTCCCGGCGGAGGCGACGCGCATCTCTTGTGAAACTGTCGAGATCACAGTTCAGGCAAACGATACATTGTCCAGTATTGCCGCTAACTATGCCGTGCCAGCGGAAGCGATCATGGAATTTAACGGCTTAACGACGGATAACGTCTTCCTCGGAACGACACTGAAGATTCCATTATGCGCCCGCGCCCCAGACCCGAACCAACCAACCCGCACGCCGACTCTTCCGCCTCCCTACCCCGCCCCGAACCTGCTCCTGCCTGCGGACGGCGCCGCCTTCACCCTGGCAAACGATGTCGTGACATTGCAGTGGGCATCGGTCGGAGTCCTGCGCGATGGCGAAGCCTATCAAGTCGTCATCGAGGATGTGACCGCCAGCCAAACCCGCCGCATCACCGATTACGTCACCGACACAAAATACATCGTGCCGACAACCTTCCGTCCGAAAGACAACGTGGCGCACGTTATGCGCTGGTGGGTCGTCCCGGTCCTGCAATCCGGCGTGGACGAGCAGGGACAACCGATCTGGATCTCCTCCGGCGCAACGAGCGAGAAGCGCGTCTTTACCTGGGTCGGAGTCGCCGTACAAGGCACGCCAAACCCGTAGGCAATACAACCGCATAACAGGCGCTCGCCAACGCCCCCATAAATCCGAGACGGCTTCGATACGTTTCCGCAATATCGCCCCGCGCTCGTCCGGTTGTATAATTCGGAGATGCAGTTTACGCCGCTCCTTTACCCTTGGGGCTTATCGGTCGTCTCTACATTTTTTCTCGGCGCGCATGCCTTGCGTTATCGAAAGCATCCCGCCGCGCCCCCGTTCATTGCGATGTGTTTCTTCGCGTCGCTTTGGGCGTTTTGTTACATCTTCGAACTTGGCGGCGCAACCCTGCCCGTCAAGGTTTGGGCGGTCAAGATCGGCTATATCGGCGTGATCGGCGTGCCGCTCTCATGGACGGCTTTCGCGCTCGCCTATTCGGGGCGCAAAAACCTCCTCACACCGCGCAACATTCAACTTGCGCTCGCCTTCCCCATCCTCACCTATCTCATCGTCCTCACCACCGATTCGCACGGCTGGTTCTTCGCAAACTTCAACCTCTACGCCGACCCGGCTTCCGGATTGATCCTGCTCGACAACCCGCCCGGATGGTGGTTCTGGATTCACGCCGTATACATCTACGGAATGCTCGTCATCGGCGCGTACTTCCTCCTGGGAGAATATTGGGAAAAACGCGACATATATCGCTCGCAAATTGTCGTCAACATGTTCGCCATCCTGCTGCCGTGGGTATCGAACGGAATTGTGATCGCGGGGTTGCTGCCGATCCGCATAGACATCACTTCAGTGATGTTCTCGATCTCGATCCTGATCCTCGGCTGGGGCTTCCTGCGTTACCGCCTGCTGGACATCGCCCCTGTGGCGCATCGCGCCGTGTTCGAAAGCATATCCGACGCCGTGATCGTGCTGGGACCCGACCTGCGGATCGCGGAGTTGAACCCGTCCGCATCGGAGATGTTCAGCCTGCGCGCCGACCTCGCAATCGGAAACCCCTTCCGCGACGTCTTTCACCCCTGGGTCTACATCCACGAGAAAGACCTGAAGACGCACGGTTATTACAAGGAGATCGTCCTGCAAAAAGACGACGAACCCATGCGCTGGCTCCATCTATACGTCAGCGCCCTGCGCGGAGCGGACGGAAACAACAACGGCTGGATCGTCACCCTGAGCGACGTGACCGCCATTAAAGAAAACGAATCCGCGCTCGCCATCGCCCGCGACGAAGCCATGCGCGCAAACAGTTTCAAAATGCAACTCCTTGCAAACGTCAGCCATGAACTGCGCACGCCGCTCGGAATCATCCTCGGCTATACCGACCTGATCGCGCGAAAATCCTACGGCGACCTGACCGAAAAACAAATCAGCATCCTCGGGCGCATCCGCGACAGCGCACAATACCTCGACAGCCTGGTCTCCGAACTGCTCGACCAGGCTCAACTGGACAGCGGCAGGCTCAAACTCTCCATCGCATCCTTCGAGCCGCGCGAAGCGCTGGGATCCACCTGCAACCAACTGAGCGTGCTGGCAGAGGCGAAGGAACTCGAGTTCAAGGCATCAATCGCGGAATCCATGCCAGTCTCAATCGTCGGAGACGCCCAGCGTCTGAAGCAAATCCTCGTCAATCTGGTCAGCAACGCCATCAAATTCACCGAAAGCGGCGGAGTCAAGGTTGATATAACCCCCATCTCGCAAACCGAATGGACGATGCGCGTCGCCGATACCGGTCCCGGCATTCCGCCTGAAGCGCTCGGAACCATCTTCGAACCGTTTAAACAACTGCCCGACGCCCACAAAGCCCTGCGCAAAGGCTACGGGTTGGGACTTTCCATTTCAAGACAAATTGTCAACCTCATGGGCGGCAACCTTGCCGTCGAAAGCGCGCCGGGCAAAGGAACTATATTTACCGTAACCCTGCCCCTCATCACCGAAACAGAATTCATCCATGAATGAACGCGCCATCGCCGCCCGCGTGGATTTTAATTCCCTCCGCCCCCTGCTGGATGACGCCATCGCCTCGAGACGGGAATTCATTGATGCAAACCCCGCCTCAAACCGGACCTCGAGCGGAGTCGGCCTCGAAAAAGCCTTTCGCCTCTTCAACGGATTCTACGAAGGCTGGCCCAACCTTGCGCTGGACATTTATGGAAACACGCTGGTCGTCCACGATCATTCCGACGGCGGCGGCGATGAGCTCATCCGAAAACTGACCGAACACATTCAGTCTACCCTAACCTGGCTACGCGCAAGCCTCGTCAAAAAAAAGAACGCAATAACACAGAATAAAAAACGCGGCGAGATGCTGTTCGGCAATCAGCCAGACCGAAAGATCAACGAACACGGAGTCTGGTACGCGCTCGACCTGACCATAAACCGCGACGCAAGTTTCTACCTCGACGCGCGCAACCTGCGGAAATGGATCCTGGAAAACCTGCGCGGAAAAACCGCGCTAAACGCCTTCGCCTACACGGGCAGCCTGGGCGTGGCGGCTGTCGCAGGAGGCGCGCACGAAGTAACCCAAACCGACCGCGACCACAGGTTTCTGAACCTTGCAAAAAAATCCCTTTCACTCAACAACTTCCCCATCCATAAACGTAATTTCATCGCCGGGGATTTTTTCCCCCTCGTCGCCCGCTTGAAAAACGAAAAACGACTCTTCGATTGCGTCATCCTCGACCCGCCCTTCTTCTCCGTCACCCCGCGCGGCAAGGTGGATTTGCTCCACGAAAGCGGACGGCTCATCAACAAAGTCCGTCCCCTGATAAACGACGGCGGGATTCTCGTCGCCGTCAACAACGCCCTTTACCTGAGCGGCGCGGATTATCTGCGGGCTCTCGAAGCCTTATGCAAAGACGGTTATCTGAATATCCGCGAGTTGATCCCCGTCCCCGATGATTTCATCGGCTTCAACCGGGTTGGAAAACCCATAACCGACCCGGCGCCGTTCAATCATTCGACCAAGATCGCCATCCTGGATGTAAAAAGAAAGTCGTGACCGGCGAAACTTCTCGAGGAAAGGACATGCCTGTCCCGCCTCACGGCCTCCACGAAGGGGCGTACCAGTCGTAATCTGTCGAAAGTCCCGGGGCTTGCAGGATGCCGACGCTCGCGGAGGCGAGATCAACGAGGAAGAGATGACCGCCCGTGGACGATGTAGTCTCTTCGATCACGAGATATTTCCCGCTTGGGGAGAATAACAGCCTGCCCACCGTGTTTCCTTTGTAAACCGATTTCAACTCGCCGCCCGCGCGCGGAATGATGAATACTTCCGCAACGGGGTTTCCCCCGGTCAGGTTTCCGTAATAATTGAAGGCAATCAGTTTTGAATCGGGAGACCAGAGCATGGGGTAGATCGAACCGCCCGTAAACTGGGCGATCGTTTCGGCGTTCGCGCCGTCCGGCTCCATGACCTTGACGAAATGAACCTGCGAGTTGTAATCGTATTCGTCGTAGGCAAAAAAACCGGCGTCCGGCGAGGCGATGAACTGCGCCTTGGTCAGCAGGGTCTCGAACATCGGGCGGGACTGTCCGTTCGCGGCGCGCACGAGATAAATATTCCCATGCGCGCCGGGCAGGGCGGAGCGCATAATGACATTTTCCGTGTACCAGCCGTCCATGATGTAGGGGCTTCCTTCAGCAGGCAGGTCTGCGCCGATATTTTTCATCTCCGTTCCGTCGGGACGAATGATAAAGACCTCCTCGCCGCCCGCGCCATTCTGCGTGCGGAAGGCGATCCACGTCCCATCGGGAGACCAAAAGGGCGGGTCAATGTATGGAAATTCCGCGATGGCTTTCCATGTCCGCGCGTTCGCGTCGAAGAGCCAGAGTTGTTGGGGCGTGCCGTTCGGTTGGTTCGAATAGGAAAACGCCGCGTATCTTCCATCGCGCGACCAGGCGAGGGCGTTGATGGTGAAGTTGAAGGCGAAGGGCGCGGGAATCCTTTCCAGCGGCGGGCAGTTGATCGGGTCGGTAACGCATAACGCGGATACTTTCACGAGTTCGATGACTCCGCCGCCGACGCGGGGCTGGAGGAAGAAGTACAATTCGCCCGCCTCAGGCGCGAAACCGGAGAACGCTTCGGTCGCAGGCGGGGTCGCAGAAGGCGGGGGAATCGCTTCCGGCGTGATCCCCAGGTTCGGGGTCGAAGTGACCGGCGCGGCGTCGAAGAAAGAGGCGGGAGTCGGGGTCGAGGAACAGGCGGCAAGGAGGATCAAGGTCAGGGCGTAGATTCGATTCATTAAGTCACCATGTCAAGCGCGAAAAAATTCGTTTGCCCGGTTCGCAAATTGAAATTTGCGGTACAAAATTTGCGGTACAAAAAAGTTCCCGCTGTCTCGAAAGACAACGGGAACTTTTTTTATGACCGGCTACGGTGTGTTGGTCGGGGTGGGCGTTCCGGTTGCCGTGGGCGTTTCGGACGGAGCCGCAGTTGTGTTGGTCGGGGTCGCGCTGGGCCCTGTCGTGGATGTGGGCGTGGCTGTGCCTGTGGGAGTCGCAGACGCAGGCGCCGGCGATGAGGATGCGTTGTAGATGATCGGCGCGACCCACAAGGCGCGGTCGCCAGCCGGAGAGCCGGTGGAGAGAACGGTCAGGACGAACTTGAGGTTTTTGCCCGCAAGCGAGGAGAGGTCAATATCCGCGTTATAGACCTGCCCTTCAAATTTTTCGACGAACGCCCAATGAGTGACGATCGAGGACGTGCCGGATTCGGAGTAGTCGAGTCGGAAGACGACGTAGCAGGAGCTTGCGCCCGCCTCACATCCGATGGTGGCGCGGAATTTATCGCCGGGCTTGACCAGATAGGACGGATAGATGCCCTGGATGTAGCCGTTATTTATATTTTGCGGGAAGGTCAGGATGCCCGTGCGGGTATCGTTCGCGCCGGTCTCGATCTTCGATGGGTTGCGGATCAGCACAAAACCTTTTGCGTCGCCATCCGTGCCGGGGCAGGGCAGTTCGCCCGCTCCGCTGTACCATTTGGCGGCGCAGACGTTGGCGGCAAAGTCATAGACCGTGCCGGGGATGGCTGTCGCCGGAGTGCCGGGTGTGATGGGCGTCCCCGGCGTGACGGGCGTGGTCGGGACGGTTCCGGTGCCGCTCACTTTGATCTCGACCCAGAAGGACTTCGTCCCCGCCGAGCCGATGCCAAAGGGCGCGCCGGTGCTGCTCTTGAGTTTCCAATATCCGCGATACGTTCCGGCGGTGGTGGGCGAGGTCAGTTGCAGGGTGATGTCCACCGTCTGCCCGGGAGCGACCGAGGCGGGGATGAGCGCGGATTCGGGCCCGCCCATGCGTTCGCCGGAATCGAACATGATGGAGTAGTTCGTCCAGGTGCAGGAGCCGACGTTCTTCAAACGCCAGGTCTTGCTGAAGCCGATGCCTGGAGCGAAGGATGTTCCGTCCGGCACGGTCACGTCGGCGATGAATTGGGCGCGGTCGCAGGCGTTCGGTCCCGGGGTGACGGAAACCGGCGTGCCGGGCGTGATGGCGGTCGGCGGAGGTCCGCCTCCGGCGCGGGCGATGATTGGGTTGACCCACAAGGCGCGGTCGCCGGTCGGCGAGCCGTAGGCGGAGGTAACAAGGATAAAGGTCACATCCTGCCCGGCAAGCCTGCTCAAATCAAGGTTGACGTTATACGTCCAGCCTTCGTATTTTTCGCGGAAGGTCCAGAGGGTGGTTTCGGGTCCCGCGCCGATCTTGTAATAAAGGCTGTACGCCACATAACAATTCGTCGCGCCCTGTTCGCATCCGATGGTCGCCTGGAAGCGGTCGCCGTTTTGGACTTTGAAAGCGGGGTAGGTCGCCTTGACGAAGCCGTTGGTGACATTGTTCGGTCCAAAGAGCAAACCTGCCTGCGCCGAGGTCACGCCGCTTTCGAGTTTGGGCTGGTCCACTTTGAAGGCGAAGCCGTTGGCGTTGTTGTCTGCGGCGGGGAAGGTGAACGAACCGGCTCCGCTCGACCATTGGGCGGATGGGGCGTTGGCGGTGAAGTCGTACCCGGCGGTCGTCCCGGCGTTGACGCGGATCTCGACCCAGAAGGATTTGTTCGCCGTCGAGCCGATGCCAAACGTGGCTCCCTGCGCGGTTTTGAACTTCCAATAACCGAAGTAATGACCGGCGGCGGAGGGCGAGGTCATATCCACCGTGAGGTCAACCGTCTGTCCCGGGTTGACGGTGGTGGGTATGATCAGCGAAGCGGGCGCGCCCATCTTTTCGCCGCTGTCGAAGATCAGCGAAACGTCGCTCCCCCACGCGCACGAGCCGATGTTCTTGATCCGCCAGGTTTTCTTGAAGGCGGTATTCGGCGAAAAGTTCGTGCCGTCGGGAATCGTGACATCCGCGACAAACTGCGCCCAATAACAGGTCGCCGCGCTCGCGGTCGTCGTCCCACCCGGCGCAAGCGAGAACAGAACCGCCAGCAGGAGCAGTGTTGTAACAATTTTCAAAACAGGTTTCATTTCTTCCTCCATCAAGTCAAACGGTGTGTGGACGTTGTAAACAGCCAAAAAGTTCCGTTTTGACTATACGCTCACCTAGTATAACTTTTCTTTAATAATCCTTCAATAATGAATTCAAAACAAAATGATGGTCAATTCTTCCCATTTTTCCTGCCGTATAATCGAGTCATGCCCCGCGTCATCCTGCACCTCGACCTGGACGCCTTCTTCTGCTCGGTGGAGGAGATTCAAAACCCCGCTTTGCGCGGCCAGCCCTTCGCCGTCGGCGGCAAGCCCGATGAGCGCGGCGTGGTCGCCTCCTGTTCCTACGCGGCGCGCGCATTCGGCGTCCGTTCCGCCATGCCCATGTCGCGCGCCCTGCGGCTGTGTCGCAATCTTATCATCGTCCCCGGCAGGCATAAACTCTACCGCGAACACTCCGAAAAGGTCATGGAAAAACTGCGCGGATTAACCCCACTCGTCGAACAGATTTCCATAGACGAAGCCTTCCTCGACCTCTCCGACATTCAAGCGAATAAAACCCGCCTCGCCCTCGACCTTCAGCGGATCATCCAAACCGAGCTGAATCTACCCTCGAGCGTCGGCATCGCGTCCAACAAACTCGTGGCGAAGATTGCGACAGAGGTTGGCAAGAAATCGAGCAAAAAGAAAAACGAGCCGCCGTTTGGATTCACCGTCGTCCCCGCAGGCGACGAAGCGAAATTCCTCGCCCCACTGCCTGCGGATATGCTTTGGGGCGTGGGACCAAAAACGAACGCGCGTCTTGCCGAACTCGGAATCCACACCATCGGCGACATCGCCGCCTGGCCCCAAAAGGAACTCATCCATCTCTTCGGCGAAAACGGGCGCGAATTGTGGAATCATGCCAATGGCGTGGACAACCGCCCCATCGTCACCGAGTACGAGACGAAATCCGTCAGCCAGGAGACGACCTTCAGCGTGGACATCCGCGACGAGAAGACGTTGCTCAAAACCCTGCGCGAACAAGCGCGCGATGTGGCGCGTCAGTTGCGCAAAAACGATCTCGCCGGGCGGACGGTTAAAATCAAAATCCGCTGGCCCGATTTCACCACGTTGTCAAGGCAGATCACCCTGCCGACTCTGACGGATAATGAGGATGAGATTTATC